>ERZ824480.351-NODE-351-length-65515-cov-7.902582_pt1 | contig 65515 bp, 57 predicted proteins | sample MGYA00519861_ERZ824480 | MGnify/ENA primary metagenome ERZ824480 (study PRJEB31778, sample SAMEA3449152) | human gut metagenome | biome: human gut; feature: human-associated habitat; material: faeces | place: United Kingdom | collected 2010/2012 ... | reverse complement strand
CGTTGTGCTGTCCGTTTTCATCAAAGCTGTACTTGCGCTCCAACACCCGAAACGGCACGTCCTGATGGTGATTGATCACCTTGCTTTTTCCAATCCATTCAAGTGTTGGCATGAGTATCTCCTCCAAAGTTTAAAATACGATCAGCTTTCTGACTTAATTCAGTACGAATCAACTCAAACGTCCTCTGTTTAAGTTGAAGCAAGGGCCTAAAAATATCCGCATGCATTTTGGCTGTAGCCTCGTTGAGCTGTTCCAGTTCAATTTTAAGCTCGTCAAAATTTAATCCATGCGCTCTTGCGACAGCTTCCTGACATCTCATGCGCACCCGAATCGGAAGTGACTGTTGTTCCTGTTTTTCCACCTCAAGGATTCTCTCTGCATTTTCCTTCTCATTAACTCGAAATAGTTTCTCATAGATTTCCGCTCTATTCTGCATGACTTGGCAAAATTTTTCTCTGGCTCGTTCCATTGAGTTTGACAGTGTTCTGACTTTGCGATAATCTGCAGAATCAAGAGAAGTAAGAATCTGATCCAAGCATATGTTAGCATTTACTTGATATCGCTGAATCTGCTTAATTGCTTCCTTCGGTTCAATTCCATTAATCTCCATTGTTTCTATTAAAGGCGGCATTAAATTAATGGTGTTCAGCGCATTTGAGAATACCGATTCTACATCGAACCATTTTTCATTCTCTCGTCTAAGATAGCTATCGCGTTGAATCTGCTTATAGGTAAAAAGAATTGTCACAACTACAGTTGCAACCGCCACCAGCGATCCTAAGATCGTCCCATAATAGGACAGCGCATCCGCAGCACCCCATATGGTCATGTATCCGCTGTTTGTTTTGTAGCACTCGTTGATTATGATCGGAACACCAACAATTAGTGCCAGTGCTATAACAGCAGTTAATATCCACTTCGTCCATGACTTTTTCATCATAGCATTTCCTCCCCACTCCAGACATACGCCGTATACCGTCCACCGCTGAGCTTTATGACCTCGCCGGATTTCAGCAGCTCTGCCAGCGCGCGCTGGACGGTGATCTGACTGATATCCGGGCATTTGGCCATGATCTCACTCTTGGTGATCTTGCCGAGGTGGTTTTTGATGATCTCGCGCACCCGGTCTGGCTTGGAAAGCCCCTTGGTGGTCAGCAGCTCAACCCGGCTCTCAAAATCCCGATAAGCCGCCGCCAGAACGCCCAGCATATAGGTCACGAAGGGCGCATAATCGTTCGTCCCCTCGTGCCAGTTGTAGGAGCTGGCTTGCAGGGATTCATAATAGGTCTCCTTGGTATCGGAGATCAGCTTTTCGATGCTGATAAATTTGCCGACAAGATAGCCGGAGCGGTACAAAAGCAACAGCGTCAGGAGCCTACTCATGCGGCCGTTGCCATCGTTGAAGGGATGGATGCAGAGAAAGTCCAGTATAAAGATGGGGATCAGCAGCAGTGGGTCAAGCTCGGCGTCCTGCGTGGCCGTCTGGAAGGCGTCGCAAAGTGCCGTCATTGCCCCCGGCGTTTCCCACGCGGAGACAGGCTCAAACCGGACGATCTTCCGGCCGTCCGGCCGTTCTTCGGCAATCACATTATCCGAGTTTTTGAAGCTGCCGCCGATGGACTTGCCGCTGAACTTGTACAGGTCCCGGTGAAGCTGCAAAATGACCGTCGGCTTTGGCGGGATATAGTCGTGGCTCTCGTGAATCGTCGCCAGCACGTCGCGGTATCCGGCAATCTCTTTTTCGCTGCGGCTCTGGGGCATGGTCTTTTCGCGGACGATCTTTTTCAGGCGGTCATCTGTTGTGATGATGCCCTCAATGCGGTTAGATGCCTCGGTGCTCTGGATTTTCGCAACCTCCAAAAGATTGGACAGCGCATCTGCTTTGGCCTCGATAAAAAGATTCTGCTGCCCCTTGTACTCGTGGATCTGCGTCAGATACGCCACGACCTCCGGCGTCAGGAGCTTTTGATATTCTGCGTTGAAGTCGAATTCTCTCATTCAAATTCCTCATTTGGCGTTCAATTTCATCAAATACCATTTAATGATGCAATTACAGTATACCCGCGAATTGCATCACCGTCAATCTTAATTTTGTCATTTCTTGTGCGATGACAAAATTGAGGTTGTCGCACAAAAGGAAGTCCGCCACTCACGTTACGGACTTCCTTTTGTGTTTTCTGAGCAGGCGTTCCAAACTGCATTTTTGCAGTTTAGGTACCCGTCTGCGAAGAAAATATGGGGAGTTCAGAGGGGAGCAATCCCCTTTGACGCAGGGTTTCCAATAGGGGCGCGAGCTGCCCTGTTGGCACACGATTTTGCTCTGCAAAGTCTAGTGTGTTATACCTTTGCTTCCGGCTGACGCGGAAAAGAGGTTGGCGGCGTACTCTGCGGTGCGGTAGAGTGTGGCGACAAACGCTTTTTCGCGGCAGTAGGACAGGCGGATTTTGTGATGTGGGTTACGGCACAAATGCAGGATTTTTGAGAAACAAAATCCGACTGGCCGGAAAAGGAAGTGAAGGTATATACAGCCCTCGTCTCGCCGCAGCGTTACGCGCTAAAACCACCACGGCAGCTCCAGCCAGAGGTTGTCCATCGCCTCGTCCTCCAGCTTCTTTGCCCTGCTCTCGCTGAGATGAAAATGAATCGCTGTGCCGATCAGCGTGTGCCCAACATCGTCCGTAAAGCCGTGGCGGTACAAAAGATACGTCTGCTCACGCTCGGAGATTTGCCCCAATCCCTCGTACAGTTCCCGCAAGGTTTCTTTTTCCTCGTAAACCTGTTCCGGAGATTTGGCGGTGATGTCGGCAACCGCCTCCATGCGCAGCAATCGCTCTTCGCCGGGGAGCACTTCATCCAGCCGGACTTTTTGAAGCCCCAGCCCATTTTCGGAATCGACCATCCGCTGCTCATATTGGGAGAAGGAATCCCGAACCAGATCGGTCATGGCGTTTCGAATGAACGATGCAGCATAGGTCAGGAACTTCACGCCGATGCTCTGATCGTAGGTGGAAATTGCCTTCAATAAGCCGATGCAGCCCTCCTGCTCCAGATCGCCGGGTTCGATGCTGAGGTCGCTCTCCGCCAGATTGGATTTGAGGAAAATCTCGTTGGCTGTTTTGCGGATGAAGCCGGAATTCTGTTCCAGAAGAAGATCGGCGGCATGGGCATCTCCCTTCTGAGCCAGAGCGCAAAGCCGCTCATTGCCCGGCCTGCGCATCGCCCTTCTCCTGTGATGCAGCGTGATCTAAGGCGGACTGAAAAACATCGGTCAATGCCTGACCGAGCCGATTCAGCGCGTCGGGGTCAACACAGTCCGCGCCAGCTACGCTGCCCGTGATCAAGTGAGACACGAACTCCGGCACAACGGTCGGGTTTTCCGTATCCTGTCCCTTCATGATCTCTGAAAACATTCTTTCGGCTTCTTCGGCTGTCATCGACCGAATGGCGGCAAAGTCGTTGCCGATTTCCTTTTTTACCTCTTTGACCGCCAGCATGAATTGATTTTCGATGGTGGCAAGATCTGCCTGATAAACGGGCGTTTTCAGACGATTGATCTCATTCGCGGCTTGCGCAGCGGCGTTCGTCTTTACCGTTTTCCGCATCAGACTGCTAAGCGTGGTATAGAGCTGATTCTGCGCGGCGTACCCGGCGGCAAGCGTGTCATTGAAATACTGCTCCAATGTGTAGGTCAGCTCAAGGAAGCGTGGACTTTCCAGCAGATAATTCACGACCTGCGCATTTGCTTTTCCGGTATAGAGGTTTCTTGCCGCCTGCGCCGACAAGCCCAGTTCGCCGATTTCATAGTTCTTTCTGTCCGGCACAGTCGTTACGCCCAGAAGAAAGTCCGTGGACACGTTAAAGGCTTTTGCGATGCGGATGATATTTTCGTCACCCAGCTTGTCCGTCTTGCCGCTGATGAAGCGGCTCAGTGAACTTTCCGAACAGCCGATTCTTGCGGCAAGCTCGGCCTGCGTAACCTTGCGTTCCTTCAACAGATCCCAAATGCGGTCACGGACGGCCGCGGGGAGAAATACCGATTCGTTGCTCATGAACATATCGCCTCCGATTCCAGTAAAAATCCTGCGCCAAGCAGATATTGTAAATACAGTATAGCACATACTCTGCCCCAAATCTAGTACAAATGTTCTATAATCGTTTTGCGAAATGACTTGAATATCCTCTCGACAAAAGCCTCCCGTGCTCTTGCATTTTTGCAAGAAAGCAGGAGGCTTTTGCTATTTGCTTGCATAAGTGCCTGATTTCGTCGGTCTAAGACTTTTTCTCCGTATATTCAGGTGACAAGGAGAAATTGTCAGAAAATTCGAAAGGAGAAATTGCCTATGAACCTATTTGAAACCGTGAAGGCCGCCGTCACCCCGCGCATGGCGGCAGAGCGGTACGGGCTGCCGATCCAGCAAGGCGGCATGGTCTGCTGCCCCTTCCACGCCGACCGCACGCCCAGCATGAAGCTGAACGAGGAGTACTTCTACTGCTTCGGCTGCGGAGCGCACGGCGATGTTGTCGCACTGACTGCGCAGCTTTTTGGCCTCCCACCGGCAGAGGCCGCCAAGAAGCTGGCGGCAGACTTCGGCATTGTCGAGCAGAAGCCATCCGTTCTGACGAAACTGAAGCGCAGCAAGTCGCAGGCGGAGCTGGAAAGCCGCAGTTTCCGTGTGCTGGGGGATTACCTGCAAATCTTGCAGGACTGGAAGGCTCATTGCGCGCCGCAATCGCCGGAGGATGCCATCGACCCGCGCTATGCGGAGGCCTGCCATATGCTGGAGCGCATCGGGAATATGCTGGACATTCTGGCCTGCGGCACGCCGAAGGAGCGCGCCGAGGTGGTGGCCGACTTGCAGAAGGACAACCGGCTGGCGCTGATGGAGGCGCGAAACCGGCAGATCAGGGGGGACGAAGATGGAACGAAATGAGCCGCCCCGCTGGATGCAGGACAAGCACTTCAACGAGGTGCTGTTCTGTGAGGACTTTCTGGCAGAGTATCCGATGGTCTGCGTCGGCGGCAGCTTTTTCACGGTGGAGGGCCGCGTTGCTGACGAGGAGAGCATTCGGAAGCAGATTTATGAGATGCTTCGCCCGCATTTCACCAGCGGCACGGCCCGCCGCGCCACCACCCTTCTGGAAACGCTCAGGCTGGAGGCTTACACGCCGGAGCTGCCCATTCAGGAGGATCGGATCCATGTGGCAAACGGCACGCTGTTTCTCAATGGCGAGTTTCGCACCGAAAAGGAGTTCTGCCGCAACCGGCTCCCCATCCGATACGATCCCAATGCGCCGCAGCCGGTAACATGGCTGCGGTTTTTGTCCGACCTGCTGGAAGCGGAGGACATTTTGACCTTGCAGGAATACCTCGGCTACTGCCTGATCCCGACGAACCGCGGGCAGGTGATGATGCTGCTCAAGGGCAACGGCGGCGAGGGCAAGAGCCGCATCGGCGTGGTGATACAGAAGCTGCTGGGCGGCAACATGAAAAACGGCAGCATCGCCAAGGTGGAGCGCAGCCCCTTCGCCCGCGCCGATCTGGAGCACGAGCTGCTGATGGTGGATGACGACATGAAGCTGGAAGCACTGAAATCCACCCACTATCTCAAGTCCCTCATCACCGCCGAAATGCCGATGGATTTGGAGCGCAAGGGGGAGCAGAGCTATCAAGGACAGATGTACGTCCGGTTTCTAGCATTTTCCAACGGTGATCTGGAGTCGCTCTATGACCACTCGGACGGCTTTTACCGCCGCCAGCTTATTTTGTCGGTAAAGAAAAGGCCGCCGAACCGGGAGGATGACCCCTTTCTCGCGGACAAGCTCTGCGGTGAGATCGAGGGCATCTTCCTCTGGTGTCTCGAAGGCCTGCGGCGCCTGCAGGCCAATAACTTCCGCTTCACCGAGAGCTCGCAGACAAAGGCAAACCGCGAGGACGCGCGCCGCGAGGCCGACAACGTGCTGCTGTTCCTCCGCTCTGAGGGCTACATCCGCCTGAAGGCCGACAGCGCCATCCCGTCCGCCGCGCTGTACGGTATCTATTGTATGTGGTGCAGCGACAACGCCTACAAGCCGCGCTCCGCGCGGACGGTGAGCATGACCCTCAAAAAGCACGCCGATGAGTTCGGCCTGGAGCACGACAATCACATTCAGAACGCCCTCGGCAAGCGGGTCAACGGCTTCTGGGGCATTGAGGCGCTGGTCGCGCCGCCGGTTTTATGAGATCAGACTCAAATTTCTCCATCCCATCCATCCCAAGCATCCCCAAAACCCCGGATGGATGGGATGGATGGGATAGATGTTTTCAAGTTCAACTGCGAAGGAGGATGCAATGGGAAGAGTTTATTTTAAGAAGCTGCCGCTGTTTCACTTGTACGACAGCGACCTGACCTGCACGCAGAAGCTGCTGATGACGCTGCTTCTGGTGGAGCGGTACGATATTTACGACTTGAGCTGCCTTGCGCGGATGTGTCCGGAGGACGTGACTGCCGATCTGGCGGAGCTGAAACGGAAGGGGTATCTGCAAGACAAGTGAAAACCGGAAAGAAATTTGCGCGGCGGCGAAACGATTCCGCGAAACCGTGCTGCTCGGAATCGAGTACCGGCTTCACGGATGCGCATGGGGCTGCACGGTTTAGAGCGAAGTCACACGGATTCGGAAAGTCGATACCCCTCACTTACGAAGAAGGCATCGACCGCCGCGCTTCCAGCGGATTTTGGGAAAACAGAATATTACGCCAAACAGCGAAGCGGGTTTTCGGAAATAGAAACCCGCTTCGCTGTTTTCATCACAAAATAACAGGAGGTTTTTATGAACATCAGAAATGAGATCAAATCGCAGATCATTCGTGCCGGTTTTACCATGCAGGAGGTGGTTGACCGGCTGGCCGAGGAACACGATTGGAGCGACAGCGTTTCCAATCTGTCCGCAAAATTGCAGCGGGAGAGCATCCGCTATAAGGAGGTCGTGGAGCTGGCCGACGTGCTGGACTGCGACATCGTGTGGGTGAAGCGAGGGGCGCGCCGATGAAAGCACAGTACGCCATTCTCCGCTTTTCCAAATATAAGGGGCCGGAGATCGGGCATATCGAGTCTCACAACGAACGTACCAAGGAGAAATACGCCAGCAATCCCGATGTGGACACGTCCCGCAGCCACCTCAATTTTCATCTGGTATCACCGGAGCGCAAGTACCGAGCAGAAGCGGAAAAGCAGATCGCGGAAGCTGGCTGTCGCACGCGGTCGGACAGCGTGCGCGTGGTGGAGGCGCTGGTGACCGCCAGCCCGGAGTTTTTCAAGGGTAAGAAGATCTCTGAAGTCAAAGCCTACTTCACAGAGGCACTGGACTTCATCCAAAAACATCAGTCGAAAGACACGATCATATCTGCCGTGGTGCATATGGACGAGAAAACGCCCCATATGCACCTTTGCTTTGTCCCGCTGACGGAAGATGGGCGGCTCAGCGCCAAAGAAATCGTAGGTAACAAGAAGAAACTGACACAGTGGCAGGACAGGTTCTGGGAGCATATGGTCAAAAAATATCCCGATTTGGAGCGCGGCGAAAGCGCCAGCGAAACCGGGCGCAACCACATCCCGCCGCGGGTGTTCAAGGAGGCTGTCCATCTGAACCGGATGAAGGAGCAGATCATGGCGATTCTGAACGACACCAATCCGTTCAACAAAAAGGCCAAGCTGGACGAGCTGGAAGCGCTGCTGGGAAAGTACATCCCCGGCGCGGAAGCCCTGCGGACGAAACTCAAGAAATACGACGCGGCCTACAAGACCCTGACCGCCGAGAACGCGGCGCTGGAGAAGCAGTTGGGTGCTGCCTCCAAGGAGAGCGTCCGCAAAAAACTGGAGGTCAACGAAAAGCTCCGGGAGCTGGACGAGCTGCACCGCATGGTGGACGGCATTCCGCCGGAGATTTTGCAGGCGGCCAAGCAGGTGGCCACGCATAAGCCGCAGGAAAGATGAGGAAACTAAGGATGTTAAAGGAGGCTGGTTCTATTTGGAGATGAACGTCAGGGACGATCAGAAGCTTGTTGAAATTTGGCTGACGAATGCAGAAAAAATTGACCCCGTCTTGCGGGAGGGGCTGAAAGAGATTTACGCCAAGTATAAGACGAAGAAATACATGGTCGCCGTGTTTGAGTCCGGCAAGGGCGATCTTTATGAGAACACGCGGGATCTGCTGCTCTTCAACCGCCGCCGCAGCGCCGAAAAGGCCGTGCAGCAGGCGAAAAAGCAGCGCGCCGTGGGCATGGAGCGATAAACCTCGGGCGGAAGAGAGAAATCTCTTCCGCCCTTTTCTTTTTTGCCCTTGCAAAGCTTGAAAACATCATGTACAATATTATCTAAAGCAACGTGTTTATCAAAAGATATGTGTGGTTCATGCTTGCCGCCAGAGAAACGGAGGGAAACGCAAATGGAACATGAAATGATGGAGCACAGTGAAATTCTCCTGTACAGCGATGAAAACGGAAAGGAATTTGTAAACGTTGTATTTATGGATGAGACATTCTGGCTGACGCAGGTTGGCATGGCAGAATTGTTTGACTCCAGTAAGTCCAATATCAGTGAGCATCTATCGCACATCTTCGAGGAGGAAGAACTGGTCAAAGACTCCTGTATGAGAAAATTCGGAATTTCCGAATTTTCTACGAAGCCCACCAATTTTTATAATCTCGACGCCATCATCGCCGTGGGTTACCGGGTAAACTCCAAAAAAGCCACGCGGTTCCGCCAGTGGGCGACGAAGACGCTGAAAGAGTACATCCAGAAGGGCTTTGTTCTCAACGACGAGCTGATGAAGAATGGCCGCCCGTTCGGGAAAGACTACTTTGACGAGCTGCTGGAGCGTATCCGGGAGATCCGCGCCAGCGAGCGCCGGGCCTATCAGAAAATCGCGGATGTCTTCGAGCAGTGCAGCTATGATTACGACAAAAACAGCGACACGACGAAAGCGTTCTACGCATTTGTCCAGAACAAACTGCACTACGCCGTTACCGGCAAGACTGCTGCGGAACTGATTTCCGAGCGAGCCACACTGGACAGCCCCACGATGGGTCTTACCACATGGAAGGGCGCGCCGGATGGAAAGATTCTCAAAAGCGACACGCTGGTGGCGAAAAACTACCTGAACGAAAAGGAACTGTCCCGCCTGAACCGGCTAGTGACCATGTTCATCGACTATGCCGAGCTGATGGCAGAGGACGAGCAGCTGATGAGTATGCAGGACTGGCTGGACGAAACCGACCGCTTCCTAACCAACAACCGCCGCAAGGTGCTGGACGGCAAGGGACGTATCTCCCGGGAAGCGGCAGAGAAAAAGGTCGGCGCAATTTACAATGAATTTCGCAAGAAGCAGGACTTAGAATACATCTCCGAATTTGATCGGCAGACGGAAAAATATCTCAAGGGTGAGTGACCATGATTGAAACATTTGACATCGCGGGCTATGCCCGTATTTCCGTGGATGATGAACAGGATCAGAAGAACATTTCGATCGAAAATCAGAAGGCCATCATCGAGGACTATGTAAAAACCCGTTTTCCCAGCAGCACGCTGACGTTTTTTGAAGACCGCGACCGCTCCGGCTACACCTTCGACCAGCGCGAGGGCTATCAGGAGATGCGCCGGGGGCTGATGCGGCACAAATACGACATTCTCATCATCAAGGACTTTTCCCGTTTCTCCCGCCGCAACTCGCGCGGCCTCGTGGAGCTGGAAGACCTGCGCGACGCGGGCGTGCGCATCATCTCCATCGGCGATGGCATCGACTTTCCCAATGACGACGACTGGCTGAAAATCCAGTTTCAGTTCCTTGTGAACGAAATGCCTGTCACGGACACCTCCCGCAAGGTGCGCAGCGTTGTGAAGCGGCGGCAGAACGACGGCGAGTGGATCTGCGCCGCGCCCTACGGCTATCTCGTCACCGAGGACAAGCACTTTGAGATCATCCCCACCGAGGCAGCCACCGTCCGGCAAATCTTCGACCTTTACAGCAACGCCGGTTGGGGCTACAAAAAAATCGCCAACTATCTTACCGACGAGGGCGTTCCCACGCCGCGCATGTCCGAGCGGATGCGCAAGGAGGCGGCGGGCAAGAAGACGAAGCGGGAGGCCAAAAACGCATGGGCCATCGCTACGGTGCAGGGGATTCTCGACAACGATTTCTACATTGGCACGCTCCGTCAGGGCAAGTACACCCGCGCCAAGATCAACGGCAAGGATATAAGGCGCAACGACGACGAGCACATCGTCATTGAGAACCACCATCAGGCCATCATCGACTACCGCACCTTCGCCATCACCCGCGCCCTGCGGGAAAAGCGCAGCCGGAACAACTATCGCGGTGTGAAGGTCAACGACAATGTGTACTCCGGCTTCTTGCAGTGCGGCGACTGCGGAAGTCCCATGTTCGCCATGAGCCGCAGCGACATAGCACCTGCTTACACCTGCGGGACGTATCACAGGCGTGGGCTCAAGGGCTGCACCAGCCACCATATCCGGGTTGATCGGCTGGACGAGCTGCTGAAAAGCTATGTGCAAAAGCTGGTGGACAGCTCCGCCGAGATGCTGGAACAACTCGACCGGGAGCTGAAACGCGAGACCGAACAGGTGGCAGAAACCGAACAGTCCGCGGGCAATCTGGCGGCGGTGCTGGCCGATCTTACCGAGGAGCTGAAGGTCACCAAGCGCCAGCGCATCCGGGAGATCATGAAAAAGCCCGAGCAGGAAGCCTCCATCGAGGCGCTGTATGACGAGATGGAAGCAGACCTCCAGAAGAAGATCGACGGCATCAACCATCAGATCGACCTGCTGAGCGACAAGCGCAACACCATCATTCAGGTCAATCGCGTGGCCAAGACCGCCATCGACCTGTTCCGCGACATTCTGGAAAAGGGCACGCTGGAGCGGGGCGACTTGGAGTTTCTGATCGACAAGATTCTCGTCTTTGAAGATCACCTGGAAATCAGGCTGCAATCCGACATCGACACGCTCCTGCGCTGCGGCACGCTCCCTGCGGAAACGGAGGATGCCGCAAATTTTAACGAAGGCACGGAAAATATCGAAACAACGCTGATCCAGTCCTCAAAAGGCCACGAGGACAAGGTTTTCCGTGTCCATGTTATCAGCAGCGGCGACCCGTTGGAGATCTACACGAGCAAGGACGGGGAGGTCATTTTTAAGAAGTACTCGCTCATGGGCGGCGTGGACGAGTTTGCCGCGCAGCTGTGCGACACGCTGAGCAAGTCGACCGGCACAAGCGTGGCCGTGACCGACCGCGACAGCGTCATCGCCGCGGCAGGCAGCGCGCGCCGCGATCTCATCGGCAAGCGCATCAGCCCGCAGCTCGAGCAGATCATGGAGGACCGCGGTATCTACCGCGCCGTGCCGAGCGAGCGCAGCGTGTTCGTCACCGAGTCGCTCGACCGCTACTGCGCGACCATCGCCGCGCCCATCATCTCCGAGGGCGACGCGCTCGGGCTCGTGGTCTTCATCGGCACCGAGGGCGAGTCGACCGCGGGCGAGACGGAGTACAAGCTCGCGCAGGCCGTCGCAGGCTTTCTCGGCAAGCACATGGAGAGCTGAAAAAAGAGGACGGCTTTAGCCGTCCTCTTTTCCTATATTATATAGTATCGTTCACTTTTCGCCCAGCGCGCGGTAGAGCATCGTCACGATCTGGGCACGGGTGCAGTTATCCTGCGGCAGGAGGCGGTTGTTGTCGCCCTTGAGCACACCCGCGTTGACGGCCCAGTCCATCGCCTCGAGCGCGTAGGCGGGAACGGCGTCGAAGTCGTCGAACTCGCGGATCGCCATGCCACCCTGCGTCGTGTCCATTCCCTGCGCCTTGGCAAAGCGGTAGAGCATCGTGACCACCTGCGCGCGGGTAACGGCGGCGTCGGGGGCAAAGGTCTCGGCGGTCGTTCCCTCGACGACCTTTTCGCTCGCCGCCCAGCGGACAGCCTCGGCATAGTACGCGCCGCCGTCCACATCGTTAAAGTTCATCGCGTAATTCACCGCGGGAGAACCCGCCGCGCGCCACAGGAACGTGACGAGCTGCGCGCGGGTGCAGGAGGCGTCCGGCGAGAAGTGCACCGCGTCCGTGCCGGTGACGATGCCGCCCTCCGCCGCCCAGAGAACCGCGTCATAGTAGTACGCGCCCGCGGGGACGTCGACGAAGAAGTTGAGCATCGTGTTGTCGTCCATGAACGTCGCCGCGACGGTCACGGGGCCGGACGGCATGGTGAAGGTGTACTGTCCGCCTCCCTGGTCGGTCAGGTCGAGCGCGTTGCCGTTCTTGTCGGTGATTGCCAGCGTTTCGAGCGCATAGCCCTTATCGGGCGTGACGGTGACGGTCACAGTGCTGCCCTTGGAGGCAGACTTCGGGCTGACAGTCACACTGCCGTGCGCGCCGTCAGAGACCGCAACGTCATAGCGCGGCGCGGAGGGGACAGATGTGTGGATTTTCTCCCATTTCGCCGTCAGGGTCAAATTTTCTGTCACAGGCGTGTCAAAGTTCCATTTTGCATTGCCGTTATACCAGCCCACAAAACGGTAGCCGGACTTGACGGGTGTATCCGGTGCGCTGGCCTTGTCCTTCACCACCTGCATGGCGTATTGGCTGCTTCCATTCATGAAGGTCACTATGCAGCCTTTAGTGATATAGCTTCCCTTCAATTCGTTGTAGAACGTGCCGCCGGAAATATAAGCGGGAGTCGCGTCGCTGATTTTTTTGACTGTGACCGGCCCGTAGAAGCTGCCGCCGGTGATTACACCCTCAGCATTTCCGACAGTCACCGGGCAGTAATAGCTTCCGCCGGAGATCGTGACACCGGTGGCATCCACCCGGCTGGCGTTTTTCACAGTTAGGTTCGCATCCTTTGCGAAATTCAGGGAACTGCTGATGGTCAGCGGATACCCCTTCATGTCCAGAGTATAATTCTCATTGACGGTCATGTTGTACAGCATCAATTCACCACCGATGGCCGCCGCCTTTTTCAGGTTTTCCATGTCGGAGACGGAAAGCCTGCCCTGGTTATTCAGAGCACCCTTCACCATCAGCGTGACATCCTGCCCCAGCGACAGCTCACCAGGGGTTGTGTTTTCTCTGGCGGGCTGGGTCGTCACGGTACCGCCCTCATTGATCACCAGGGAAGCGTTTTCGCCTTCGAAGAGCACACCGCAGCCCGCGCCCACGGTCAGGCTGCCGTTGACCACCATGCCTTTGTAAGGATTGAGGCTCACGACACCTTCCAGACCATCCAGCGTCAGCGCCCCGTCTTCCGAGATGGTCAGAGGAAGATTGAGATGTAGGGGAGCGCGGCTACTATTTACCAGCGTGATTGCCCGGTCAATTGTCAGCTCTTTGACGGTTTCCGTCTCGTTGACCCAGATTTCCCCCATCAGCTTGATCGTCGTGATGGTCGGGTCCGCCAGCGCGGCCAAGAACGACTCTTCATTGGAAACTTCCCTCTCCTGTGAGATTGTCCCGCTGCCCGTCACACCGCCGTTAAACATCCCGCCGGTAATTTCACCGTTGTTGGTCACCTCAGTCTCGAACGTGCCGCCGGAGATCGTACCGTAATTGGACGCCTTCGCCATAAACTTAGTTTCAGTCCCACTCTCGATCTTTCCGCCGGGCGCAACCGTAACTGTGTTCTCCACCAGCTTTACAACGGCCTTATCGTGGTCCGCCAAGGCTCCAACCAACTCGTCCGATGTTTTGACCTCCGTTGCCGTCCCGGCGGTCTTCTCCGCCGCCGCCACCGTCGGCAACAGCGTCAGGCACAGGCACAGGGCCGTCAAAAAGTTGAAAATACGTTTTTTCATATCATTCCTCCATCAAAGCGATTGGTGCATCCATCGGATGCACCAAGGGGATATCCCCTTGCGGTTTTTCTTAAAATGCTGGTTCAGCCTTCACGGCCTCGAAGCCCTTTTCGGCCTGCTGGACGGTCGTTCGGATGATGCCCGCCGCCATGGCGTGCAGGTCGAGCTGCAAAACGGCTGCGGTGACCTCCCGCCGCCGCTCGACCGGCACATTGTAGAGCTTGAGCGCGCACTCCAAAAAGCGCGCGATCTTGCGCTCCACGGTAAAATACACGTCGCACGGCACAGCCATGAACGAGCGCATCATGCCTGCCGAGGCGATCTCCATCTCGTAAAAATCCTTGGCCTCCGCGTCCGGAAGATAGTCCCCGAAGATGCCCTCCAGCCGCTTCGCCGTGCTGCGGTACAGGTATGCCGAGGTCGACGGCAGCGTGTAGGCCGTCACGTACAGCTCGCGCAACGACTCGGTCAGCTCGGCGATGTGGAGCTGGATGGCCGTCTCCACCGCGTAGAGCAGGACGGGGTCCTGTGCCGCGCTGTGCTGCTCGGCCAGCGCGAACTGCCCGCTGAACATCCGCTTGTCAAGCTCGAGCAGCAGCGCCTCCTTGCTGGGAAAGGCCCGAAAAAACGAGCTTGGTGTCATGCCCGCGGCGCGGGCGATCTCCGCGGTCGTCGTGCCCTCATATCCCTTTTCCAAAAACAGCTTTACGGCGGCGCGCAGCATCTTCTGCTGCGTCAAAAGTCCGCTCGCCTGCTTGCCGCGCAGCGGCATATCGATCACGCTCCTCAAAGTCTACTTGTGAGTATAGTCACATAATAGCATAGTTCGCCGCTTTCCGCAAGAACGAACTGTGTAAATTTTTGCCTCTGCCTATATAAAAGAAGTGCGGCGGTCCTTCGACCGCCGCACTCTCTCATTTTATTTTCCTTTACAGCATCGCAAAGCGCTGTGCGCCCTTCGTTTTGAGCCAGCGAAGAAGCAGCGCTGTCACCGCGAACGTCACCGCCGCCGCGATGGCGAGATACGCAGCCGCGCCGAGCTTCCACCCCTGCCAGAGGTAGAGCCCCGCGAATGCGATGGCGTAGAGCCAGCCGCCGAACAGCGCGATTGTCACGGCCAGACTTTGCTTGATGGGCATGAGCTCGCTCGTCCATGTCAGGTTTGCCCGCGCGACGCCGAGCGTCAGCCCCAGGCACGCGGAAAACGTGATGTACGCAAGTGCCTCGGCAAAAACGAGCGGCAGCGCCGCCGTCACAGGCAGGATAAACGTCATGCAGACAAGCGGCACGAGCGCTGGAAGGGCCGTGAGCGCAAGCTGCACCTTGAGCTTTGCGCGAAGCACCTGCCAGGGCTTGACGGGCAGCGATTGCGCGAGCCAGAGGGACTTTCCCTCGAGCGAAACCGACGGCGTCGCCATGTCGTTCATCGACGCAATGGCGCACACGCCGGTGCAGAGCAGCACCTCCGCGCAGCCGCTCTGCGAGGCGAAGACCTCGTTCAGCAGCGGCACGACCGTTCCGCCCTTCCACAAAAGCAGGATGCCCGAGATCGGCAGCAGCAGGATACCGAGGCCGCTGTTGAGCATGTAGTTCGGGCTCGCGGTGAAGCGCGCGAGCTCCTTGCCGAAAAGTGCCCCATCGATGCTCCGGCGCTTGACGGCCTTTTCGCGGTACACAGCCTTGCCCGATGCGCCCGACGCGGTCGTGATCTGCAAAAAGCTGTGCGAGAGCAGCGTCCACGTCAGCGCAAACAGCGCGATGATGACCGCCGCGCTCAGCAGCATCGCTGTCACATCGCCCGTACCGGTCAGGCCAAAGATGTAGAGCGGGTGCGCCGCACCCTTGATCTTCTCACCGTAGACCGCGGCGTTGGCGACGAGCTGCTCGATGGCCGTCTGCGCCTTGAAGACGAAGAAATAGTAGATGGCAAGCCCCGTGAGCGAGACGATGACCGTGATGAAGCTCTTGTGCTTGAGCTTACGGCTCACCTTCGCCACGACCCAGCCCAGCGCGCACGAGAGCGTGAGCACGAAGATTGAGATGAGTGCCGTCAGCAGCACGCCGCCGAGGAGCGCCATCGGCGCCGCCGAGACCGTGACCCAGTAGACGATGACCGCGGGCAGGATGACGACCGCGGAGTACATGAGGCCCATGAGATAGACCGTCAGCAGCCGCGAGGCCATCAGCGTCCGCACCGGGATGGGCAGAGACAGCAGCAGGTCGTTGTCCTTAGCGAAGTACAGGCCCGAATACGTGTTGAACACGCTGCCGAACGCGCCGAGAAAGATGGCGAGCAGCGACATGAGCGCAAAATAGAGCCAGCCCATCCCCGCCTGCGTAAGCGGCGCACAGAGCGAAACGGAAAGTCCCGTGAACATCCCGCCGATCCCGCCGATCATCAACGCGGCAAAGAGCAGGATATAAGCGATAATCCCCGCCGTCGAACGTTTTTTATTGGTTTTGGCATTATAAAAGTAACTGCGGAAAATTTCCATCAGCTGCTTCTTGACGAGCGTTTTCAGCATGATTCGCCCTCCAGCTCAAGGAAGACCTCCTCGAGCGAGTCGTCGCCCTTGACCTCCTCCATCGTGCCGGAGCGGATGAGCTTGCCGCCCTTGATGATGGCGACCTTGTCGCAGAGTTTTTCGGCCACCTCGAGCACGTGGGTCGAGAAGAAGATCGCGCCGCCCGCGTCGCACACCTCGCGCATCATGCCCTTTAAGATATGTGAAGCCTTCGGGTCGAGGCCGACGAACGGCTCATCCATCAAAATGAGCTTCGGCTCGTGCAGCCACGCCGAAATGATGGCAAGCTTCTGCTTCATGCCGTGGGAGTATGCCGCGACGGGCTGCGCAAGGTCGCCCGTCAGCTCGAAGAGGTCCGCGTACTTGCGGATACGCTCCTGACGCGCGCTTTCCTCCACGCCGAAGATGTCGGCGATAAAATTGAGGTACTGGATGCCCGTCATAAACTCGTAGAGGTCGGGGTTATCCGGGATGTAGGCGAGCATCTTCTTGCAGGCGATGGGTTCGTCCTGAATGGAGTGCCCGCCGATCATGATCCTGCCGGAATCGAACTGCTGGATACCGACGACAGATTTGAGCGTCGTGGTCTTGCCCGCGCCGTTGTGGCCGATAAAGCCGTAGATCTCCCCCGGCGCGATGTGGAGCGACAGATCATCCACGGCTTTCTTTTCGCCGAAGGTCTTGGTCAGGTGTTCAATATAGAGCATAAGGTTCCCCCTCTTTTCTTCTTGCAGCCGTTTCGAATATCTTTGTGATATCAAAATAATATCACGTGATTTCCAACTGTCAAGAGCCATTTTGCAAATGTCAAGTTTGCTTTACTCGTAAGATATCACTGCCGCTCCAATTTGTCAAGTGTGCTTTACATTTTATCTTTGTGATGCAGCACGAGCGACACAATACCCATCACCGCCGCATACAGTACGCCGCCAACGGCCCAGATAAACCAGCTGTACTGCGGCTGGCCGTTCCCCTTGGGTCCGAAAGTGTAGAACAGGAAGATCGCCGTCACGCTCAGCCAGTAGATGAGCGACACCGTGCTCATTACGCCGCTGCGCGCCTTCTTTTTGCGCGTGTAGTCGCCCTCCTCGAGCAGCTGGTCCATCGCGCCGGTGTACGTTCCGCTCCAGACGAGCACGCCCACGCCGCAGGCGACCAGAAGCAGAAGCGCATCCACCTCCGCCGCGGCGTAAACATCCGCCGGAGCGACGCGCACGAGCAGCGCGGCGACATCGGACGACGCGAGACCGACCCCGAGCATCAGCGGCACGACAGCAAGGATGCACAGCACCACGCCGAGGATCGTACAGCGCGAGGCGGTCGGCTCATAGGCCTTGCGCCGCTCGCGCACCATGCCGCTCACGCCGTACTCGGTCTCAAACGGCTCTTTTTCAAGAAAGTCGAATTCCTTCGTCTTCGCCCCGCACGAGAGGAACATCCCCACCGCAATGGCGACCAGCACCAAAATGACGCTCACGCCGAGACCTGCGGCCAGATCCTCCGAAATACCGCCCAGGCCCGCATCCGCCATGGCGGAGAGAAAAATGATCACGACCGGCGAGGCGATGCACATCGCCACCGCCAGTGCGATCTTCGGCGCGCAGGCCTTGCGCAGCGCAAGGTATCGCGCCGCCTGCTCCATCGTCACTCTCCGCAGCGGCGTTTCGTCCGCCTCGGATTCGACGAACTCCTCTTCTTCGAGTTCGTCCTTCAATAAATAGTCGGTGCTCACGCCAAACAGCCGGCTCATCTGCACCACCTTGTCAAGGTCGGGCACGGACTGCGCGCCCTCCCACTTGGATACCGACTGGCGCGTCACCCCGAGCTGACTTGCCAGCTCCTCCTGCGACCAGCCCGCCTTTTTGCGCAGCGTGATGATTTTATCCGCTAAGATCATATCGTCTTCCTCCTGAATTCTAAGGCGCGGTCCCGCGCCGTCTGGATGGCGTTATCATAGCCTATTTCGCGGTTGCGGGAAAGAAAGCGCACTGTCAAATTTGTCAACCGGCAGTTGCAATCCTTGATTTTTCAAGGTTTTTTCGCCGTGCGCTCCTATTACCCTATGTATTTTCGTCATGATATCATACCGCGGCGCAGAAAAAAAGAGCGTCCCGTACGGGACGCTCTTTTTAAGGGTTTTCACACACTTACACGACGGCGAAGAACTTGACAAGGAACAGCGCGGAGATCACGTAGGTCAGAACGCTGACATCCTTAGCCTTGCCGGAGAGCACCTTGACAAAGGTGTAGGAGATGAGGCCGAGGCCGATGGCGTGGCCGATGGAGCCGGAGATCGGCATACCGATGAGCATGATGGACACCGGCAGCATTTGGTCCATGTCGCTGAAGTCCACATTCTTGAGGCCCTGGAGCATCAGAACGCCGACATAGATCAGCGCGGCGGAGGTCGCAGCGCCGGGGATGACGGCGGCGATGGGGGCAAGGAACATGCAGGTGAGGAACAGGATGCCCGCGGTGAGCGCGGTCAGGCCCGTGCGGCCGCCCGCTTCCACGCCGGAGGCGGACTCGATGAACGTGGTGACGGTGGAGGTACCGGTGCAGGCGCCCGCAACCGTACCGATGGCATCGGACAGCAGGGCTTCCTTCATCTGGGGCATGTTGCCGTCCTGATCGACCATGCCGGCGCGGGAGGCCGTACCGACGAGCGTGCCGATCGTATCGAACATATCGATCATACAGAAGGTGATGACAAGCGTGATGGCGGTGAACCAGCCGATGTTCACAAAGCCCGCAAAGTCAAACTTGAAAAGCGTGGTGGAGACCATGTCGGCGAAAGGCGGGACAAAGCTCGCAGTCGCGAGGCTCGCAAACGGATTGACATGCAGGAAGATGGCGCTGCCCGCCCAGTAGATGACGGACGAGAACAGCATGCCGAGCAGCACTGCCGCCTTCACGCCCTTCTTGGCGAGGACGACCATGACGAAAACGCCGAGGAACGCGGTCACGACGGTCAGGACCATCGCATCGTAGCCCGAGCCCATGTTGCCCTTGATGATGCTGGGCGTCAGCGCGCCGAAGAAGTCACGCATCATGTAGAACGGGCCGCCGTTTTCAGAGTAGATACCGACATTGGAGCCAAGGCCCACGTTCATCAGCATCAGGCCGATGGCGGGAGCGATGCCGTAGCGCACGCCGAGAGGAATGGCCTCCACGATCTTCTCACGCACCTTTAAGAGCGTGAGGATGAGGAACACGATACCCTCGACAAGGATGATGACGAGCGCCGCCTGGAACGCGGACTCGTACTCGCACTCGTTGATGACCGCGATGTTGGCGACGACCACCGCGAAGAAGCTGTTGAGTCCCATGCCGGGCGCCATGACGAACGGCTTGTTGGCGAAAAACGCCATGCAAATCGTGCCGATTGCCGAGGCGATGCAGGTGGCAAGGAACACACCGTTCCACAGCGGCGTACCCACTGCAAAGTTGGTCAGCAGGTTCGGGTTGAGCGCAATGATGTAGGCCATGGTCATAAACGTGGTAAGACCGGCAAGGATCTCGGTGCGTACCGTAGTACCGTTGGCCTTCAGCTTAAATAGCTTTTCCATGATTTTCTCCCTTTCTTTTTTGTTTTTCCGCCCGCTTCCTAACAAAAAATTAGGAAGCAAAACAGATTTTCAGTCAATATTATAAACATCCCGACAAGAAATTGCAAGTGTTCTGTTTATTTTTACCACACTTTCTCACTCCGCGCCGAGAGTTCCGCCGGTTTCTGTTGTGTTTTTGTTTGCTTTGCGCTATACTATATTTAGTAAAAATTTGCATTTTGGGAGGTGCATGCCGTGAAGCTGATGGTTTTAGACGGCAACTCCATCATCAACCGCGCCTATTACGGTGTCCGTCCGCTCACCACGCGCGACGGGTTTTTCACCCACGCGATCTTCGGCTTTCTGACGATGCTCGGCCGCTTACTCGACGAGGAAAAGCCTGAGGCGCTGTGCGTCGCCTTCGACCGCCGCGAGCCGACGTTCCGCCACCTCGAGTACGAGGGCTACAAGGCCACGCGCCACGCCATGCCCGAAGAGCTCGCCATGCAGATGCCGGTGCTCAAGGACGTGCTCGACGCGATGAACATCCCCCGCTACGAGCTCGCGGGCTTTGAAGCCGACGATCTGATCGGCACGATCTCGCGCAAGTGCGAAAGCACAGGCTGGGACTGTGTCGTCGCCACGGGAGACAAGGATTCTTTGCAGCTCGTGACCGAGCACACGACCGTCAAGCTCATTTCCACGCGCATGGGCCAGACCACGACGAAGGACATGACGCCCGAGAGCTTTCGTGAGGTCTACGGCTTTGCGCCCATCCACATTGTCGACCTCAAAGCCCTGATGGGTGACGCGAGCGACAATATCCCCGGCGTGCCGGGCGTTGGCGAAAAGACAGCGATGGCGCTCATCCAGAAATACCAGAGCATCGACGAAATTTACCGGCTGCTCCCCGATATCGAGGCCAAGCCGAATGTCATCAAAAAGCTCACCGAGGGCGAGGAGAGCGCACGCCAGAGCTTCCACCTCGCGACCATCGTGACGGACGCACCACTCGAATTTTCTCCGCAGGACAATCTGCGCAAGGCGCCGTCAGACGCGCTCTATCCGCTCTTTATGAAGCTGGAATTTACCAAGCTCATCGACAAATACGGTCTCAAGCCGCCCGCCGACATCCCCGCCGCCGAGGAGCCGGTCGACCTCACCGTGACCGCCGAGGCCGTGACCACGGTGGAAAAGGCCAAGGAATATCTCTCGCTCTTCCGCAAGGCGGAGCACGTGACGCTGCTGGCGCTGCCGGACCTTTCCGGCGTGATCGTCGACTTCGTTGCAGGCAAATCGACCGCCGTCTCTGCCGAGTTCTACTTCAGCCGCTACGAGGGCGACTGGAACGCGCTGCTGCGCGCCCTGTTCTCGGATGATATCAAGAAAGTCAGCCACAACGTCAAGGACCTCCAGCGCACGCTGCTCGAAAACGACCTTCCCATCGAAGGGTTCATTTTTGACACCGCGCTCGCAGGGTACCTGCTCGACGCGACGGCGGGCAAGTACGATATCGCGTCGCTCTTCGCCGCCTACTTCCACCAGACGCTTGCCGAGCCGAAGCACTTAGATCCAGACGCTTTCTCGATGCTCGGCGACACGGCCGAGGCCGAGACGGCGTTCCACGTCTATACCAGCGCCGTCGATGCGCTGTATGAGGCCTTTGCCCCCGAACTTGAGAAGCGCGAGCTGCACGAGCTTTATTATAAAGTGGAGCTGCCCCTCTGCGCCGTGCTCGCGCGCATGGAGCACGCGGGCATGCGCGTGGACGCGAACGCTCTCGCGGCCTTCGGCAGCGAGATGGAAGTGCAGCTCAAGACGCTCGAACAGCACATCTATGAAGAGGCCGGCGGGCCGTTCAACATCAACTCCCCCAAGCAGCTCGGCGAGGTGCTCTTTGAACGCTTGCAGCTCCCGCACGGCAAAAAGACGAAGACCGGCTGGTCGACGAACGCGGACGTGCTCGAAAAGCTCCGGTGGGAGAATCCCATCGTCGAAGAGGTTTTGCAGTACCGCCAGTACGCGAAATTCCGCTCGACCTACTGCGACGGGCTTTTGAAGGTCATCGCGCTCGACGGGCGCATCCACACGAGCTTCCAGATGACCGTCACGGCGACGGGCCGCTTGAGCTCGACCGAGCCGAATTTGCAGAACATCCCCACGCGCACGCAGCTCGGCAGCGAATTTCGCCGCATGTTCGTGCCCGCGGACGGCTGCGTGCTCGTCGACGCGGACTATAGCCAGATCGAGCTGCGGCTGCTCGCGCACATCGCGGACGACGAGGCGATGAAGCAGGCGTTTCTGACCGGCGAGGACATCCACACCGTCACGGCCGCGCAGGTCTTCGGCGTGCCGACTGATCAGGTCACCAAGCAGATGCGCTCGCACGCGAAGGCCGTCAACTTCGGCATCGTGTACGGCATTTCCGCCTTCTCGCTCGCGCAGGACATTGGCGTGCCGGTGTACGAGGCGAAGGAATATATCGAGACGTACTTTGAGCGCTTCCCCGGCATCCGCCGCTATATGGACGAGGTCGTCGCGCAGGCGAAAGAGCGCGGCTATGTCGAAACGCTGATGCACCGCCGCCGCGCGCTGCCCGAGCTGGCGGCGAGCAACTTCAATACCCGTTCGTTCGGCGAGCGTGTCGCGCGCAACATGCCCATTCAGGGCACGGCCGCGGACGTCATCAAGCTCGCAATGGTGCGCGTCGACGAGCGGCTGCACAAGGAAAACTTAAAGGCAAAGCTCATTTTGCAGGTGCACGACGAACTCATCGTCGAGTGCCCGGAGGAGGAAAAGGAGACGGTCGCACGGCTCCTCACCGAGGAGATGGAGGGCGCAGTGCACCTCTCCGTTCCCCTGACCGCCGAGGCCCACTGGGGCAAAAACTGGCTGGAAGCCAAATGACCGGAGGAAACCAATGGAACAGTTAAAGAAAAAAGTCCGCATTGTGCCGATGACGAACGAATATTTGAATGACGTTGCCGAGCTTGAGCGCACATGCTTCTCGAACCCCTGGTCGCGCAACATGCTCGCAGAGGAGCTTGAAAACGCGTGCTCGGCCTTCTTAGTCGCGCTGGATGCAGAAAACGGCAGCGTCGTCGGCTACGCGGGGCTGCTCGCCGTCGCGGACGAGGGCTGCATCACCAAGATGGCTGTCCGCCCCGACTGCCGCCGCGGCGGTGTGGCGGGACAGCTTCTCGACGTGTTTATCCGCTTCGCCGAGGGCAGCGGCCTTGCGTTCTTGACGCTTGAGGTGCGTGAGCGCAACTATGCCGCCATCGCGCTGTACGGCAGCCGCGGTTTCCGCGGCGAGGGCCGCCGCAAAAACTACTATGACCACCCGAAAGAGGACGCCATCATTATGACGAAGGAATTCGGCGCGGCAGAAGCGGAGGCGCAGCAATGAAAATTCTCGCTTTCGAGTCCTCCTGCGACGAAACCGCCGTCGCGGTCGTCGAGGACGGACGAAAAATTCTCTCCGACGCCATCGCGTCGCAGGCCGACCTGCACGCACTCTACGGCGGCGTCGTGCCGGAGATCGCGTCGCGCAAGCACATCGAGGCCATCGCCGCGCTGACCGATCAGGCGCTCAAGGAGGCGGGCGTCGAGAAAAAAGACATCGACGCCGTGGCCGCGACCTACGCGCCGGGTCTGATCGGCGCGGTGCTCGTGGGGCTGAACTTTGCCAAGAGCGCGGCCTACGCGCTGAATGTGCCGCTCATCCCTGTGCACCACATCCGCGGCCACATCGCCGCGAATTACTTAGCGTTCCCAGAGCTTGAGCCGCCGTTTCTGGCGCTGTGCATGTCCGGCGGCAACACGCTCATCGTCGACGTGCGCGACTACACGGACTTTGCGCTCCTCGGCGCGACGCGTGACGATGCGGCGGGCGAGTGCTTTGACAAGGCCGCGCGCGTGCTCGGCCTTCCATACCCCGGCGGCGCGGCGATGGACAAGCTCGCCCACGAGAGCGAGGGCGGCGTCTACGAGCTGCCGCGCGCAAAGATTGACGGGTGCCCTCTCGATATGAGCTTTTCGGGCCTCAAGACCGCCGTCGTGAACCTTGCGCACAACGCCGAGCAGACGGGAAAGCAGCTTGACCGCGCGGCGCTTGCGCGCGACTTCACACAGGCCGTCGTCGACGAGCTCGTCCCGCGCGCCATGCTCGCCATGCAGCAGAGCGGGCGCAAGGTGCTTGTCGCCGCAGGCGGTGTCGCCGCGAACTCGTTCATCCGCGCAGAGCTCGAAAAGGAGTGCCGAAAGCACGGCTACCGGCTCTACATGCCGCCGCTCAAGCTCTGTGGTGACAACGGCGCGATGATCGGCGCACAGGGGTATTATGAGTATCTCGCCGGCGCGCGAGCGGATTGGTCGCTGAACGCGTATGCGACGCGGGATATTGACGATCCTATCGTCTGAGGGTTTACAGCGCGGCAGCGCTGGTTCTTATTCCCCTGCACCGTGCAGGGGTGCGTTAAAGGGGGCCATTCTCTCACGTGAGAGAATGGCCCCCTTTTGATCCCCCAAGAGAACGCAAGGGGCCTTGCCCCTTGACCCCGCACATTGGCAGTTTGTAGCTCGAAGAACTGCACGCGCTGCGCAAAGTAAGTGCGGTGTACATGGCTTCGCCATGAACCCCTACTACTCGTTACCAGTAGCAACCGCGCCTTACTATCGTGAGGCGCGAGTGACGTTTTCTCGGCGGCAGACTGCTTGCGGAATGCGGCATTGCTGCGCTCGCCGCATTGTAGGGACTGGCGATAGACGGAAATTACTGTGCACTCCCACAAGATGGGCAGAGCGGCAGCGGATAATAGGAGCAGGCCAAATCGTCTAGCAACACCAAACGCGGCAACGCCGCGATCAGGGCAGTGCAATCGGCAAGCATTGCAGCTCTTCGAGCTGCTCGCTTGCAATGTAAACCTTTCTCTCGGGGGATTTAAAGGGGGATACTCTCTTTTGTGAAAGAGAGTATCCCCCTTTGCCTCGTGCAGCGCCCGCGGCGCTGCTCCCCCTTGCAGACTGCAAGGAGTCTATTCCATCTTGCATAATTCCACGATTATGGTAACAAATCGAATTTCTGTTCTGCCATAAATTTTCCAATTCCAGAATTATGTAAATTTCGACACGCGCCTATCTGCACAGTATGTTTTCCACTCCGCGGAAATCAAATCAATTTTTCCCTGTCAAATCAGTGGATTTTGAGAAATCCACTTGTGTGGAAAACTCTGTGGAAACTGTGGATAACTCACCGTAGAATCTCTTTATTGAATTTATTATGTTAATCTGTCAGTTTCGATCAAACATTGCCGCATCGCGGCGGATTCTGTCGGGAACGCGGCTACTTTGACGGCTTTTCGCAACTTCCGTCATGTCTGCTGATTTTTATTTTTGCCGTTCTGCCGAATCACAAGAGCCTTTCTGCACACGCATTTTGCAGAAGCTCTGCAAAATATACTATTTGTATAGAAACTGTAAAGGCCCTGCCGATTTCTCGGCAGGGCTTTTTTAACACGGTGTTTCCAGTCCGTAGCACCCGCTCACGGGGTCTAAAAAGAGCGGCAGGTGCAGCGGGCGGTACGTGAACCAGACGAACGCGAACAGCAGCGCCCACAGAAGTACAAAGCCGATGAGCTGCATCGCGCCCCCGCGCAGCGCGCCATCGGTCAGCAGGCGGTAGCTCACGAAGTACAAAAGCGCGTCGGCAAGGAAGAAGATCGTGATGTTCACCCAGTCGGGGAACTTGCCGAACATTCCCGTCAGCGTGTAGAAAAGCGCCGGAATCGAGACAAGGCCCAGCAGGATGCTCGCCGCCTTGACGGCGAAGAAATTCCGGAACGCCTCGGAAAACACAATAAACTCCACCACCGTGAACACGAGAAACGGGATAAACAACAGCTTCATGTGCTCCCAGGTCGACTCGTTGACCGCCGAAAACACCGCGATCACGCGATTCCCGCCCGTCCATTCGTACACAAAGTGCAGCAGCGTCCCGAAAAGGCCCGTTGCGATAAAGCCGACAATCTCCCATCGGCGCAGCTCCCGTTTCATGCTCCGTCCTCCCTTTCCGCCCCGGTCAAGCCGGGCAAGCACTATAGTCTACGCGAGAAAGAAGGGCTTTATACAGCAAAAGCCGCCCTAAACGGGCGGCTCTTGCATTTCTTCTCTTATTCGGCAAATCGCGGCACGATGACGCCCGCAGGTGCGTTCTTCGTCAGCTCGAAAGAGTTCCCATCAAGTTTGTGGATCTTCTTTGCCTCATACAGCGCCAGAAATTCATCGAGTGTGCCGATCTCTGGGTAGCCGTGCGCGCCGAAGCGGTAGTGCATCGGCACGAGCACGCGCGGCGCGATCGCGTCCGCGACCTTTTTCGCCGTCTTCGCGTCGATCGTGTAATACCCGCCGACGGGGATCAGCAGCGCGTCGCAGCCCTTGACCGCCGCGAGCTGCTTCTCGCTCAGCTCATGGCCGAGGTCGCCGCAGTGCACAAGCGTCACTCCCTCGGCGCGCAGGATGTGGATGGTGTTCTCCCCGCGAAGCGTTCCGCCCTTATCGTCGTGGAACGTCGAAACCGTCTCGACCGTGAACGGGCTCTCCGATTTATCACGCCCCGAGAGCGTCACCGCCTCCAAAAAGGCGTGGTCGCGGTGGCCGTGCGAGCACAGCACCTCGTCCGCCTCGATGTGCAGCGCAGGATACGTCTCCACATAGTAGGGGTCGAGCACGATGCGCCAGCCCGCGCTCTCGACCACAAAGCAGGAATGGCCCAGCCAGGTGATGTTCATGGTTTACTCCTCCACTTTCGTTTGCCGTGTTTTTGTTCTTCTTTCTGCCGATCTTCGGCAACTTCTGCCCGCGGCGCAGCCGCCCGATGAGCTTCACGGCCGCAAACACGACCGCCGCGAAAATCAGGATCCCGAGCCAGCTGTAAGCAAGCCAGATTGCAAAATTCTCCAGCCCCTCGACAACGGCGGCAAGGCCGTCCGTAAAGGCGTTGCTGAGCTTTTCGCCAAAGCTCTTGGGCGCGTCCTCCGTGCCGGAGAGACGGTAGACCTCGCTCAGCTCGAGCGTAACGGTCGCATAGTCCACGAGCGCGTCGTAGTGGCGCATCGTGCCGGAGAGACGTTCGATCTCATACTCCGTTTCAGAGATGGCGGACTCGATGGTGATGATGTCCTCCATATTCTCCGCCTTTTTGAGCAGCTCCTGCAAGCGCGCAAGCTTGATCTGCGCCGTTTCCAGACGCGACTGCGTGTCGTAATACTGCTCGCTGATATTTTCCGCCGAGTCGTCCTGCCACGTCACATGGCAGAGCGTGCCCACCTGCGCGCAGAAGTCAGCGAACTGCTCCGCCGGCACGCGCACGGTATAGCTCGCGTGGCGATAACCGCTGGAATAGTTCGAAAAGTTCTTCTGCTCGAAGTAAGCGCCGCTGCGCTCCACAAGCGCGGCAATGTCCTCCACCGCCTGCTCGTAGGAGAGCGTCTGCATCTCGATGTGCGCGCTGTAGATCATCTTGACGCCGCGCTCGGAAAGGCTCTTGTCGATACCCGAGCCTACCTGCCCATCGCCGTTCCACGCGCCCGCGCCTTCCGGTTCGTCATCTGTTGCGCTAAAGTCGTAGTCTTCTTTCGCCGATTCATAGCCGTTGTAGTCGCCCGTCATCGTATCCGGGCCAGCAGACTTCGCGCCGCAGGCGGCAAGGGACAGCGCCAGCACCAGCGCGAGCAAAAGGGTCAAACATCTTTTCATCTTCTTTCACCTCACTCTTAATTTGGGGGCTTGCGAAGGTTTAGACGTTCATTTTGCGAAAAAAGTTCCGAAATTCCTTGTTTTTCTTATTCCAGCTCGTCAAGCGTCATGGAGAAGCTCTCCATGCAGTTGACCATGAAATAGTCGAGCTCGGGCATGTGCATCTCATTCAGCGCGCGGCGCGTCTGCTCCGCGGCCTTTTTGAACTCCATATTGCCCGCCTTGAGCTCTTCGACGCACTTGATGTAGGCCGAGAGCTTGTCCGCCGCTTTGACGAGCTTTTTCGTCGTCTCGTCCTCGATCTTGATGATGGGCTCATAGTCCGCGCGCAGTTCGTCCGGCAGCATGGAGAGCAGCTTGTCGCTCGCCACAGCCTCGACCTTGCGGTAGGCGTCGCGGATCTCGGGGTTATAATATTTGATGGGCGTCGGCATGTCGCCGGTCAAGATTTCCGTCGCGTCGTGGTAGAGCGCGGCGACCGCCACGGCGTTCGCGTCCGCGGGCAGGCCGAACACGCGCGTACGGATGAGCGCGAGCGCGTGCGCCAGCACCGCGACCATGTGGCTGTGCTCCTGAATGTTCTCCTCCTCGGTGTTGCGCATGAGCGCCCAGCGCTTGACACAGCGCATGCGGGAGATATAGGCATAAAAATGGTTGGCCATGCGTTATTCCTCCAACTCGCCGCGAAGACTGCCGCCGTCGACCGCCGTGATCTTCACGTTTTTCACCTGATTGTGCAGCCCCTCCTGCGCGACGGATACCTCCATATAGTTCGGCGCGTGGCCCGCGCTGCCGCCCTTGCGGTCGCGCTCGAAGAGCACGGGAAAGGTCTTGCCCTCGCAGCACGCAAGATACGCTTCGTGCATCGTCTTGGCGACAGCCGAGGCGCGCGCAGCGCGCTCTTCGCGCACGGGCATGTCGATCTGGCGCATCTCCGCAGCCTTCGTGCCCGGGCGGATGGAATAAGGGAAGACGTGCATGTCGGCAAAGCCGACGCGCGCGATGAAGTCAAGCGTCTGCGCGAATTCCTCCTCCGTCTCCTCGGGAAAGCCCGTGATGAGGTCCGTCGTGATGGCAGGGTCGTCAAAATACTGACGCAGCAGGTCGCAGGATTCCATATAGCGCGCCGTATCATATTTGCGGTTCATACGCTTTAAGGTCGCGTCGCAGCCCGACTGCATCGAGAGGTGGAAATGTGGGCAGAGGTAAGGAAGCTTCGACGCCCGCTTGCAGAATTCCTCCGTGATGGTCCGCGGTTCGAGCGAGCCGAGGCGGATGCGCATGTCGCCGCCCTCGCGCGCGATGAGCTCCAAAAGGTCGATGAGTGAGGTCCCGTCCTTGAAGTCCGAGCCGTAGGACGAAATTTCGATGCCCGTGACCACGATCTCACGGTAGCCCTCCTCACGCAGCGCTTTCACCTGCTTTGCAGCTTCGTCCATCGGCAGCGAGCGCACGCGCCCGCGCGCGTAAGGAATGAGGCAGTAGGTGCAGAAGTTCACGCACCCGTCCTCGACCTTGAGCATCGCGCGTGTGCGATTCACCATACCGCCCGCGGGCAGCACCTCAAAATCGCGCCGCTCCCAGACGTCGTCGACATCGACGATCGGCGTTTTGTCCTGCGCCGCGCGCTCCAGAAGGTCGATGAACTTCGCGCGGTCATTCGTGCCGGCGATGACGTCGAGCCCGAGCTTTTTGACGTCCTCGGGATGCGTCTGGGCGTAGCAGCCGCAGGCGGCGATGACCGCGCTCGGGTTGCGGCGCTGCGCCTGACGGAGCATCTGGCGCGACTTTTTGTCGCTCACCGCCGTGACAGAGCAGGTGTTGACGACGTAGGCGTCCGCCGTCTCCTCAAAATCCACCAACTCGTGCCCGCGGTGCAAAAGCTCCTGCTCGAGTGCCTGCGTTTCATATTGGTTCACCTTGCACCCGAGGGTGCAGATCGCAACTTTCATGTATGTTTGTATCCTTTTCCGCGATTTGGGCGGTAAAGTCCCGCTTTTTTCTGCCGTTTCCGACGCAAAGTGTCCGCCGCCCTTGCTTTTTTATTTTTATATTGTATAATCATTTGAGCATTCTGACAAGTCCAAAGAAAGGATTTTCCCGATATGATCTATCTCGATCACGCGGCCACCACCCCCGTTCTCGAAGAGGTGGCGCACGCCGTTTACGATACGCTGGTTTCTGGCTGGGGCAACCCCAGCTCGCAGTACCCCATTGGAAAGCAGGCGCGCAACGCTGTCGCCGCGGCGCGCGAGACGATTGCCGCCGCGCTCGGCTGCAAGAGTGAACAGTTCGTCTTCACCTCCTGCGGGTCGGAGAGCGACAACTGGGCCGTCCGCCTTGCCCTGCACCAGAACCGCCACGTCGGCAAGCACATCATCACGACCGCCGTGGAACACAGCGCGATCCTCGAGACCTGCAAGACCCTTGAGCAGGAGGGCTACTCCGTCACGTACTTAAAGCCTGACAAGAACGGCGACATCACCGCCTCTCAGGTCGAAAGTGCACTGCGTGACGACACCGCGCTCGTCACGATGATGCTCGTCAACAACGAGACGGGCTGCATCTTCCCCGTGGCCGAGGTCGCGCAGCTTCTGAAAGCGAAAAAGTCCCGTGCCCTGCTGCACACCGACGCGGTGCAGGCCTTTTTGAAAATTCCGTTCCGCGCCGACACGCTGGGCGCGGACCTCATCTCCGTCAGCGCGCACAAGCTCGGCGCGCCCAAGGGTATCGGCGGCCTGTATTTGGGCGAGCGCATCCGCGCGCCCAAACCGCTGATCTTTGGCGGCGGGCAGGAGAGCGGCCTGCGCTCCGGCACAGAGGCCACGGGCCAGATCGCAGGCTTTGCCAAGGCGGTCGAGCTTCGTGCCGACCATCTCGATGAAAAGCTCGCCCACGTCGCCGCCATCAAGGCCTACGCCGAGGAAAAGCTCCTCGCGCTCGACGGCGTCGTCCACATCGGCGACGGGACCGCGCCGCACATCCTGTCGATCTCGCTCGTCGGCTACCCGTCGGCGAATGTCGTTACGGAACTTGGCGCACAGGGCATCTGCATCTCGGCAGGCTCCGCCTGCCATCGCGGGCAGCTGAGCCACGTCTACCGCGCGATGGGCCTTGACAAGAAGACCGCCGCGGGCGTGCTGCGTGTCAGCTTCGGCCCCGAGACGACGAAAGAAGAGATCGACGCACTCGTCTCCGCGCTCAAGGCGCACCGCGACACGCGCTTCCCCATGCTGTAATTCCAACATTCGAGGTTTTTATGTTCTCCTATCTTCACCAGCCCAAGGGCTTTTACAAGCATCTTTTTCTGCTGGCACTGCCGGTCATCGTGCAGAATTTGATCACCACGTCGCTCGGCTTTCTCGATACGTTCATGGTGGGACTTCTCGGCAGCGATCAGATGTCCGCCGTCACGGTGGCGAACGTGCCAGTCTTCATCATCCAGCTCGTCGTCTTCGGCCTGCAAAGCGGCTCAAGCGTGCTCATCAGCCAATACTGGGGCCGCGGCGACCGCGAAAGCATCAACCGCGTCATGGGCATCGGCTTTATGATCGCGGGCGGCGTGAGCGTGCTGTTTGCCGCCATTCTGTGCGCGTTTCCCGCGCAGGTGCTCTACCTCATCACCGACAATCTGACACTCGTGGAGCTGGCCGAGCCGTACCTGCGCATCGTCGGCTTCTCCTACATTTTCAACTCGCTTTCCTCCATCTACATCGGCATGCAGCGCAGCATCGAAAATCCGCGCTTCGGCATGATCGTCTTCGCGATCTCGATGCTCTGCAACACGCTCGGCAACTATGTGCTGATCTTCGGCAAGCTCGGTCTGCCCGCGCTCGGCATCACGGGTGCGGCGGTAGCGACGCTTCTGTCCCGCGTGGTGGAGTTCGTCGTCGCGTTCTCCTACGCGTTCCGCTGCCGCACGATGCCGCTCATGAAGCACGCCATCCTCCGCCCCGGCATGGACATGCTGCGTAAATTCCTGCGCTACAGCGCGCCGGTGCTCATCAACGAGACGCTCTGGGGCACGGGCTTTTCGATGATCACGGTCATCATGGGCCACATGGCAAATAGCAGCGATCTCATCGCCGCCTACACGCTTGCGGGCAATATCGACAAACTGATGACCTCCGGCGTGTTCGGCATCGCGGCGGCGGTGTCCGTCATCGTCGGCAAGGAGATCGGCACGGGCAACTTAAAGGGCGTTTACAACATCGGCCGCGCGCTGTGCTTCACGGCGTTCGCGTTCGGCATTGTGCTCGGCATCGCCGAATACACGATGTTCGTGACGCTGATGCGCCCGTTCGTCATGCCGCTCTTCTCGCTCTCGGCAGTCGCCGAGCGGCTTTGCAGTGTGATGCTCATGTGCTATGCCTGCGCCATCCCGCTGCACAGCTTTTCAACCACGATGGTCGTAGGCGTGCTGCGCGGCGGCGGCGACGTGCACGCCTCGCTCTTTATCGACAATTTCCCCCTCTGGTGCGGCACGCTGCCGATGATGTGTCTGCTCGGCCTTGTGCTCAAGGTGCCGAACGAGGTCTTCTGCCTCTGCCTGATGATCGAATATATCATCAAATCCCCCCTCGGCCTTTACCGCCTGCACTCCGGCAAGTGGATCCACGACATCACCCGCATCGACGAATAACAAAAAAGCGGAAGGGCGCTGCCCTTCCGCTTTTCCATTCTCATTGTCAAGTTTTTACCGCGCGCTCCCGCCGCATTTCTCTCAGCACCGGCACGCTGACACACAGCGACGCCGCCACAAAGAACGCGATGCCGACCATGCGGTTCACGCTGATATGCTCGTGGTACACGACAACCGCCAGCGCCGTTGCCAGAATGGGCTTGACGAGATAAACGAACGACGCCTCCGTCGCAGAGGTGTACTCCGTGATCTTCGCCGTGAGCAGAAAACCGATGGCCGCGCAGCCGATGCCGACATGGCACAAAAGCAGCGTCGACTTGAGCGTAAAACCCGTGAAAAACGGCACCTCGGCAAAGAGGTCGAGCCCGACCGCACGCATCGCAGCCGCAACTGCCGGAATTTTGCCAAGCAACAGGACCGCCAGCATTTCAAGTCCACCGAGCAGGATGTTGAAATCCGCGATCACGATGCCGCCAAGCCGACTGACACGCAGCTTGCAGAGCGTGCCATATAGGGCGAACAGCAGCGTAGCCGTGATGATCTCCAAAAAACCGCGCAGGCTGATCTCCATGTGCGCGGGATTCAGGATGAAGAGAATACCCACGACCTCCAGCGCGATGGCCAGCAGGTGATTTTTCCGCAGCGGCTCGTGCAGGATGACATGCGCCGCCGCCACGGCAAACACAGGATTGCCCGAATAGATGATCGATGTAGCCGAGGCATCCATGTGCAGCACCGCCATCTGCAAAAGCGACATGTGCAGCAGAACGGTCAAAAAGCCCATCAGCGCAAAATAACCGTAATCCGAGCGCGTGAGGCGGATGTTTCGCTTTTTCAGATTCTTCAGGGCAAACGGCAGCAGAGCGACCGCCCCGATGAGCACGCGCTCGACCGTCACCTGCATGGGCGCAAACGTGTCGCCCAGTCCCTTGAGCACAACTTCCGTCGTGGAGTACAGCACTGCCGCGACCAAAATGAGCAGATATCCGCGTTTCCGGTTCGTCATCTTCGTCCTCCCCGTTCCGCCCGAAGCGGAACGGTATCATTGTATGCCGCTGCCTGCGAAAATGCAAGAAAAAGCGTTCTGCCGCGGGCAAAAAATGCCGCCCCGAATCGGGGCGGCATTTTGATTGCGGAACAGAAAATTACTTGGCAGTCTGCGCGGCCTTCTTGCTCTCCCACTTGGTCACGCAGCAGGCGCAGGAGATATCGCCCGTGATGTTGAGGCAGGTGCGGCCCATGTCGAAGAGACGGTCGATGCCGTAGATGATCATGATCATATCGACGGGGATGTTCATCGCCTCGAGCACCATAGCGAGCATGATCATGCCCGCGCCCGGCGTACCGGCGGTGCCGATGGAGGCAAGCGTCGCGGTGACGACGATCGTGACCATCTGGCCAAGGGTCAGCGTCATGCCGCAGCAGGTGGCAAGAAAGATGGTGGCGACGCACTGATAGATGGCGGTGCCGTCCATGTTGATCGTCGCGCCGAGGGGGATAACAAAGGAGGAAACGTCGCCCTCCGCGCCCAGCTCATCCGCGCACTCCTTGCTCAGAGGGATCGTGGCGGCAGAGGAGGTGGAGGTAAAGGCGAAAATCATCGCGGGGGATGCCTTCTTGAAGAAGGTGAAGGGGCTGATGCCCGCAAACGCCTTGGCAGAGAAAGAGTAGCAGAGGACTGCATGGACGATGTAGCCGAGGTACGCGCAGCCGAGCACCACGGCAAGAGAGCCGAGGATCTCAGGGCCCTGCGTGGCGACGACCCACGCCATCATCGTAAACACACCGATGGGGCTGAGGGCAATGATGAACGCCATCACGCGCTCGATGACCGCATAGAGCGTGGAGACCAGGTCCTTGGCAAGCTTGCCCTTTTCGCCCGCGGCAAGGATGCCGCCGCCGAACATCAGGGCGATCACGATGACCTGCAGCATGTTTGCGTCGGTGAAGGACTTCCACATGTTGCTCGGGAAGATGGCGACCAGGGTATCCATGAAGTTGGCGCTGGTGGCCTTATCCCAGACCGCGCCGTCCTCCAGCGCGAGCGTGGGAAACCAGCCTGCATTGTTGAAGAGGTTGGCGAATACCAGGCCGATGACGCAGGCCGCGGCCGTGGTGACAAGGAAGTAGGCGACCGTCTTCCAGCCAACGGAGCCGACCTTCTTCATATCGCCCATGGAGATGATGCCGTCGATCATCGACAGCAGCACGACGGGGACGACGATGAACTTGAGGAGGTTGACGAAGATGGTGCCGAAGGGCTTTAAGTAGTTGGTCGTGAACTCGGGTATTCCCAGCATATAAAAGGCATAGCCGGCCAGAATACCGAGCAGCAGCGCAATTCCGATCTGCTTCGGCAAGCTTAGTTTTTTCTTTTCCATGCTCCACACACACTTTCTAAATGAAGATCCCCCATTTATAGGCATTATCAATAGGGGTCACGCTTATTGTACTGCATTTAATTTCATTTGGCAAGGGTTTTTGCAGGAAAAATTTCGTTTTGCCGCCAGCATTTTTGCACAAAAATGATGGATATCTTTCATGTAAATTGGTCAAAATTCCGGCTTGCAATCTTGCCTGCTTTCGGGTATTCTTGGTCAGACGACAACAAACGAACAGGAGGAACGACCCATGATGCTCTGCACTGCGCCGAAAAAGAAAAACCCCTCCCTTGGTATTGCTGTTTCCGTTTTTATTGATATTGTTTCTTTTGACCGGTAAGTTTTCTTACCGGTCTTATTTTTTGCCCACGCGGGGCCCAACCATGTTTATTCAAATGAGAATAAAAATAAGAAGAAAGCAAAGAGGGAAAATCACATGAAGAAAGATCTCGGACACGAAGCCATCTACGACGCCCGACAGCTGGGCACCCCCAGAATGCTGATCCTGGGCCTGCAGCACATGTTCGCCATGTTTGGCGCGACGGTGCTCGTCCCCATTCTGGTCCAGGGCTATGGCCTGCCGCTCTCCATCCAGACGACGCTGCTGTTCGCCGGTCTCGGCACGCTGCTGTTCCACGTGTGCACCAAGTTCAAGGTCCCCGCGTTCCTCGGCTCCTCGTTCGCCTACCTCGGCGGCTTCTCCACGGTCGCGACGATGCCCGCCTACGAAGGTCTCGATCCCGAAACGAAGCTCGCCTACGCGCTCGGCGGCATCGTGATCGCAGGTCTCCTCTACCTCGTGCTCGCACTCCTCTTTAAGGTGCTCGGCGCGAAAAAGGTCATGCGTTACTTCCCTCCCATCGTCACGGGCCCGATGATCATCATGATCGGCCTGAACCTCTCCGGCTCCGCCATCAATAACGCCTCCACCTGCTGGTGGCTCGCCCTCGTCGCTATGGCCATCATCGTGGTCGCCAACATCTGGGGCAAGGGCATGGTCAAGATCATCCCCATCCTGCTCGGCGTCGTCGGCTCCTACATCGTCGCGGTCATCGCCGGTCAGGTCGACTTCTCCGGTGTGAGTGAAGCAAGCTTCCTTGGTCTCCAGCAGTTCGTCATCGCCAAGTTCGACGTCTCCGCCATCCTGGTCATGGCCCCTATCGCCATCGCGGCTATGATGGAGCACATCGGTGATATCTCCGCCATCTCCTCCACCACCGGCAAGAACTTCATCGAAGACCCGGGCCTGCACCGCACGCTCGTCGGCGACGGTCTTGCCACCGCCTTTGCCGGCATGTTCGGCGGCCCCGCCAACACCACCTACGGCGAAAACACCGGTGTGCTCGCCCTCTCCAAGGTCTACGACCCCCGCGTTGTCCGCCTCGCAGCCATCTACGCCATCATCCTGAGCTTCTCCCCCAAGTTTGACGCGCTCGTCAACTCCATCCCCGCGGCCATCGTCGGCGGCGTCAGCTTCATCCTCTACGGTATGATCTCCGCGGTCGGTGTGCGCAATATCGTGGAAAACCAGGTCGACCTCACCAAGTCCCGCAACCTGATCATCGCAGCGGTCATGTTCGTCAGCGGCCTCGGCTTCAGCTCGGTCGGCGGCATCACCTTCACTGTCGGCGGCGCGGCCGTCACTCTCTCCGGCCTCGCCATCGCGGCCCTGTGCGGTGTCATCCTGAACGCCATCCTCCCCGGCAACGACTACGAGTTCGGCGTCAGCGTCACGGGCGACAAGTCCGCTGACCTCGGCAGCTACTAAGAAGCAAATTTCAAAATCAAATCAAAAAGGAAGCGGCACGCGCCGCTTCCTTTTTTCGCTCCTTCGTGCTATACTCTATCCAAATCCTTTGCAGGAGGCATCATTCATGGAAAGCATCAAGCCCGGGCGCTACCGCCACTTCAAGGGCAAAGAATATGAGGTCCTCGGCGTCGCACGTCATTCAGAGACGGAGGAGGAGCTCGTCGTCTATCGCGCGCTGTACGGCGACTTTGGCCTCTGGGTGCGGCCCGTGAGCATGTGGAACGAGACTGTCGAGCGCGACGGCAAGACGTTCCGCCGCTTCACCTATATCGGCGAATGACGGGCTATACGCTGATTCGCGCCAAGCGGCGTACGATGTCCCTGCAATTGGACCGCGACGGAAATGCCGTCGTCCGCGCCCCCTACGGCGTCAAAAAAGAGTTCATCGACCGCTTTGTCGCCGAGCACGAGGACTGGCTTACCCGCGCCCGCGAAAAGCAGCAGGCGCGCCGCCTTGCCCATCCCGAGCCGACGGACGAGGAGCGCAAAGCGCTCATCGCGCGTGCGAAGGAATACCTCCCGATGCGCGTCGATTACTGGAGCGGCATCATGGGCCTCACGCCGACGGGCCTCAAGATCACGTCCGCGCGCACGCGCTTTGGCTCGTGCAGTGGGAAAAACAGCCTTTGCTTTTCCTGGCGGCTGATGCAGTACCCACCCGAGGCCATTGACTATGTCGTCGTCCACGAGCTCGCGCACATCCGTCACCACGACCACTCCCCCGCGTTCTACGCGCTCATTGAGCGCTACATGCCCGACTGGCGCGAGCGGATGAAGCTGCTGAAAGAATAAAAAGAGACGCCGCAGCGTCTCTTTTTTCATGCTCTTCACAGCAGCAGCTCATAAAAGTCATCAGTCTCCAGTCCTTCTGCTTTGGTCAGCGCGGCGAGCGCGGCGCGGTCCTGGACCTCCGCGCGCCACGACATACCGCAGTCCGCCGTCAGCTCGCGCGGGACGGGGATGAGCCGTCCGGGCAGGCCCTTCGCCCGGCAGAGCTTTTCCATCGCGATGGCCGCGGCCGTCGTGTGGAAGGTGATGACGAGCCATAGCTTTTTCTCTCTCATGTTGCGATCTCGCGGAGTGCGTTGACCGCAGCGTCCGCTTCCTCTTCCGTATTGTACCAGCCGAAGCTGAAGCGCACCGCGCCCTGCTCCTCAGTTCCGAGCGCCTCGTGCAGGCGCGGCGCGCAGTGCGCGCCCGGGCGGGTCGCGATGCCGTAGTCCTCGGACAGGATGTCCGATACCTCGCCCGAGTCCATGTCGCCGATGTTGAGCGCGGCGACCGCCGTGCGCTCATGGTCAAAATCGCCGTAGAGCGCCACACCCGGATTTTTCTTGACGCCCGCGACAAAGCGGCGCAGCAGCGCCATCTCATGCGCGTGGATGGCCTCAACGCCGGTCTCCTGCAAAAAGTCGAGCGCGGCGTTCAGCCCCGCGATACCGTGGCCGTTGAGCGTGCCCGCTTCGAGCCGCGTCGGCATCTGCTCAGGCTGTTCGTGCAGATAGGTCTGCACACCCGTGCCGCCGACCTTCCACGGGCTGATGTCCACACCCTCGCGCACGCACAGTCCGCCCGTGCCCTGCGGGCCCATGAGCGATTTGTGCCCCGTGAAGCACAGCACGTCGATGTGCATCTGCTCCATGTCGATGGGCAGCACGCCCGCGCTCTGCGAAGCGTCCACGATGAACAACAGTCTGTGCGCATGCGCAAACTGCCCAATGCGCGCAAGGTCAAGCACATTGCCCGTCAGGTTCGAGGCATGCGTGCAGACGACGGCGCGGGTATCGGGACGCAGCAACCGTTCAAAATCGGCGTAGTCGATGTTCCCCTGCCGGTCTGCGGGAACAAAGCTCAACTTGACATTGTTTTCCCGTTCCAGCCGGTAAAGCGGTCGCAAGACAGAGTTGTGCTCAAGGTCGGTCGAGATCACATGCTCGCCCGCGTGGATGCAGCCATGGATGGCGATGTTCAGCGCCTCGGTCGAGTTACAGGTGAACGCCACGTGGTCAGGCCGCTTGCAGTGAAAGAGCGTGGCGAGCTTGCAGCGCGTGTCGTAGATCACGCGCGAGGCGGCAAGCGCCTCCTCGTGCGTGCCGCGCGCGCTGTTGCCGAAGCTGTTCATCGCCGCGACCACCGCGTCGATGACCTGCGGCGGCTTTCGCAGCGTCGTCGCCGCGTTGTCAAGATAGATCATCTTACGGACGGACGACGCGGTCCGCGCCGCTCATCTTTTCGACGATGACGTACATGTTCGTCACCTCGCCGACGGCGAGCTTTTCCTTGAGGTCATAGAAGTTGAGGCACGTGCCGCAGCTCATGATCTCCACGCCGCGCGCGGCCATGCCCTTGAGGTCTTCGAGAGACTCCGAGCCCTCGCACGTCAGCTTCACGCCGCCGTTGTAGCAGAGGATGGTGTCGGGCAGGGTCTCCTGCTGGCTCAGGGCGAAGACGAACGCCTTCATCAGCGCGCCGCCGAGTTCGTCATTGCCGCTGCCCATCTTGTCAGACGACAGCACCACGACCGTCTTCGGCTTGCCGCAGGTGTAGCACTCGCCGCTCTGCTCCTCCACCTTGGCGTTCTCGCCCACGGTGATGGTCACGCGGTACTCGTTTTCGCCGAGCTTTTCGGTTTTGGACGTGCAGCCCTTGCTTGCGGCCAGCTTGCCGAGATTCTGCACCGCAGTCTCGTTGTCGACCAGCGTTTCGACCGTTCCGGCGCCGCCGAGCTCCTGCATCGCCTTCTGCGTCTTCACAACAGGGATTGGGCAGGCGTCGCCCATGGCATTGACTTTGATCGTCATTTCTATCGCTCCTTATCACAGGGTTTGCACCCGTTATTTCTTTCTAACTATAACAGATTCCGCGCGAAGTGACACAACTTTTTTCTCCCGCCGCGAATTTCTTTCATGGTTTTTCCCGTTTTACCGTGCTGTTATCATTGATTTTTTCGATGGTAGTCTCTGCCTTGCGCCGTTTGCAGCAAATTGATAAAATGAGAAAAAGTTTGTATCTTTCTGCGCGCTCCGCGCTCTAACAGGCAGAAAGAAGCGGAAAGGAGGCCCTGCATGGACGAATTTGACGAGATCTGCCGGCGCTGCACACCCGTTGTCTACCGCTTCCTGCTCTCGCTCTGCAAGGACGCCTCCCTCGCCGACGAGCTGACGGCGGAGACGTTCTATCAGGCGTATCTGCACATTGGCACGTTCCGCGGCGACTGCCGCGTCGAATCATGGCTCTGCCAGATCGCGAAAAACGCCCTCACGAAGGAGCTCCGCCGCCAAAGGCGAGCCGTTCCCTTCGAGGAAACGCACGAGCTCGCCGCGCCGGACGACATTTTTGAGCTGCTGGCCGACAAAGAACAGGCCATGCGCATCCACACCTCCCTGCACCGGCTCAAAGAGCCGTACCGCGAGGTCTTCACGCTGCGCGTGCTCGGCGAGCTGCACTTTCGCGACATTGCCGACCTGTTCGGCAAATCCGAGTCCTGGGCAAAGGTCACATTTTACCGCGCCAAGGACAAGCTGATCGAAGATATGGAGGAACACCATGAACATTGACTGCCGCGTCATTGGCGACCTGCTACCGCTCTACGCCGACGAAAGCTGCTCGGACGCGAGCCGCGCTCTCGTGGACGATCATCTCAAAACCTGCCCTCGCTGCCGCGAAACGCTCGCGCGGATGAAAAGCGAGCAGTTTCTCTCCGCCGCGCAGGCCATCGACCCGCCCGCCGTCGCCGACTACGCGCAAAAGGTCAAGCACCGTCGCCAGAAACGCGGCACCTGCCTGACCGTCGGCGTCATCGCCATGATCGTGCTGCTCTCGCTCGCCGTCGCCGCGTGGATGAACCTTGTCCGCGCACAGCACCCCTACGTCCCCGTGGTTGAGGAGAGCGTCTGCAACCTTGCCGCCGGAGAGGTACAAACCTTTGCCGACAGCTGCGACGGCCGCCGTCTTTTTACGAACAGCACGCGCATCGCCGTCACCTTCCGCGCGGATACGCCGCAGAACGGCACGATCACGCTCTGGAACATCACCGATGTCACAAATCCCTACCCGGCCATGTTCTACGAGGTCGACGGACGCACCGCGCGCTGCGAATTCACGAATCTTTCCTCCGCCGAACGCTACTTTGTCCTCTGCGACGGTCTTTCCGGCGATGTGACTCTCTCCGACGGACGCCCGACGGACCTTTGGGAGAGCTTTCTCGATCTGCTCCACACCCTCTTCCCGCGCTGACGGCGAAAACACGGCGGAGTTGACAAAGGCGTTTCGCTTCTCTACAATAAAAGCAGTTTTTCAAGGAGGAGGTGCGCGCCATGAACGACAAGCTGCGTCTCACGCAGATGACAAAGGCGGCGGGTTGAGCCGCCAAGCTGGGGCCGGGTGCCCTGACAGAAATTCTTGCTGACTTGCCGAATGTGTCGAACCCCGCGCTTTTAGTCGGCTACAACAGCAGTGACGACGCCGCCGTGTACCGCGTCTCCGACGAGGTCGCCGTCATTGAGACGGTCGACTTCTTCACCCCCATTGTGGATGATCCGTATCTCTTCGGCCAGATCGCCGCGGCGAACGCGCTGAGCGACGTGTACGCCATGGGCGGCGAGCCAAGAGTGGCGATGAACCTTCTGTGCGTGCCGAACTGCCTTCCGAAAGACGACATTCGCGCCATTTTGGAGGGTGGGCATGCCAAAGCCGTCGAGGCCGGATGCGTCATCGCGGGCGGCCACACCATTCAGGATAACGAGCCAAAGTACGGCCTGTGCGTCACGGGATTCGTCCATCCCGACCGCATCCTCAAAAATGTCGGCGCGCAGCCGGGCGATGTGCTGGTGCTCACCAAGCCGCTCGGCAGCGGCGTGCTCACGACCGCCATCAAAGCAGACCTCATCTCCCCCGCCGCCCGCGACGCGGTTTATGCCCACATGGCGACGCTCAACAAAAAGGCGGGCAATGCCGTGCGAAGCGCCAAAAATGTCCACGCCTGCACCGACGTGACGGGCTTCGGCCTGCTCGGTCACAGCTATGAGATGGCGAGCGGCAGCGGCGTTACCATCCGCCTGCACGGCGCAACGTTTCCCCTGATGGACGAGGCGCGCGATATGGCTGAGATGGGCATCATCCCCACGGGTGCTTACCGCAACATGGACTATGTGAAGCCGCATCTCACGGTGCTGCCCACGGCGCAGCAGGTCTTCCTCGACCTCGCCGCCGACCCGCAGACCTCGGGCGGCCTTCTCGTCGCGCTCCCGCGCGAGGACGCAGAGCCGCTTCTTTGCGAGCTCCAGACCTTCGCCCCCTGGAGCGCCATCGTCGGCGAAGTGAGCGAGCTGCGCGCCACCGCGCTGGAATTTGACTAATCCAAACGGAACGCAAGCAAAAAAGGAGCTGAATGCCAAGGCATTCAGCTCCTTTTTTATATTCGCACCTCATTTCGCGTCCGCAGACGCAAAACATTTTCTAATCCGTATTTACTGACGACATGTGCGTCAGTAAATGCACTTTGCACGGAGTGAGTGTCGAGCCAAGGGCGAGGCACAGAACGCAGTGAATCTTTTACACAAACAAGTGACTTATGTCACTTGTTTGTGTAAGTCACGTGCAGTAGCTCATGGCACCGCTCTTCCCCGTATTCCGCCATCATCTGGGCGACCACGGGGTTTCGCTCCGCGCGCTTGAACATTGCCGCGTTGTCGGAAAGGTGCAGGCCGTCGCCGCGTTTTTCCTTGCTCTTCTTGAGGCCGTAGGGCTGGCCCGCACCGCCGACGCAGCCGCCCTGGCAGGTCATCACCTCGATAAGGTGATAGAACTTCTTGCCCTCGTCGATTTCCTTTAAGAGCTTTTTTGCGTTGGCAAGGCCGTTGACGACCGCGAGCTTGAGCTCGGTGTCGTCGATCGTCACGCTCGCCTCCTTGATCGGCGCGTCGCCGCGCAGGCCGAGGATGCTGATCTCGCGCAGGGCATTTTTGCTCTTATCGGGCAGGCAGTGGCGCACGACCGCTTCGGCAACGCCGCCGCTCGTGCCGTAGATGACCGCCGCACCGGAGCCGAGGCCGAACGGCAGGTCGGGGGACTCAAGCTCCAGCTCGCCGAGCTGGATGCCCGTCTCCTGCATCATGTCGATCACCTCGTGCGTGGTGAGCACAAGGTCGACGTCGGGTCGACCGTCGTGGATGAACTCGGGGCGCGCGGCCTCCATCTTCTTCGCCGTGCAGGGCATGATGGCGATGTGATAGGTCGTGCGGCCGTCGGCAGCGTCCTTCGCGGCATACTTGTCGCGGAAGATCGCGCCGACCATCTCCATCGGCGACTTGCAGGTCGAAATGTTCTTCAAATACTTGGGGTTCTCGTTTTCGAGATACTTCACCCACGCCGGGCAGCAGGAGGTGAACATCGGGAACGGACCGCCGTTTTTCAGGCGTCCGAGGAATTCTTCGGATTCGGCGATCGTCGTAAAGTCCGCGCCGAACGTCGTGTCATACACCTCGTCCACGCCCATGAGCTTGAGCGCCGTGACGAGCTTGTCGAGCACGTTTTCGCCCGCGGGAAAGCCGAATGCCTCGCCCACAGCCACGCGCACGGCGGGCGCGATCTGAATGACGACGCGCTTGCTGGGGTCGTGGATGGCGCGCCACGCCTCGCCGATCTGGTTTTTCACCGTGATGGCGCCGGTAGTGCACACCGCCGCGCACTGGCCGCAGCTCACGCACTTCGTCTCGGCGAGCTTGCGGTCAAAGGCGGGCATGACCTGCAAATTGCTGCCACGATAGGCAAAGTTCAAAATGCCCATGCCCTGCATCTCCTCGCACACGCGCACGCAGTCGCCGCAGAGGATGCACTTGTTCGGGTCGCGCAGCACCGCGGGCGACGAGCTGTCGATCTCGTAGTGCTCGCGCGTATCGGGAAAACGGATTTTGCGCACGCCAAACTGCTGGGCAAGCTCCTGTAAGCGGCAGTGGCCGCTCTTTTCGCAGGTGGTGCAGTTGCAGTTGTGCGAGGCGAGCAGCAGCTCCAGAATAACGCGCCGGTGCTTGAGAAGCCGCGCGCTGTTCGTGCTGATGCGCATGCCGTCGCGCGGCTCCATCGAGCAGCTCGCGTCGATCTTGCCGGTCTTTTCATCCTCCACCACGCACATGCGGCACGCGCCGTAAACGGAGAGATCGGAGTAATAGCAGAACGTCGGCATTTCAATACCGGCCTTACGGATGACGGAGAGCACGTTCTTTTCCCCATCGAAGTTGACGCGCTGACCGTCAACGATCATCATACCTTTTGCCATGTCTCAACCCTCCTCTTCAATGGCATCGATCGCGCCGAACGGACACGCGCCCCAGCATGCGCCGCAGTGGATGCACTTGTCGTTATCGATCGTATGCGGCATGCGGATCTCACCGGAGATGGCCTCCATCGGGCAGTTGCGCTTGCACTTGCCGCAGCCCTTGCACAGCTCGGGCTTGATGACAAGGCGGCGCTTGCGGCCGTTGCAGATCGGGCAGTGGTGGTCGACCACATGGCGCAGATAGTCCTGGCGGAAGTGGCGCAGCGTGCTCTGTACGGGCTTGCACGCGCTCTGGCCGAGGCCGCACAGCGCCGTTTCCGAAATGGTCTTGGAGAGCTCCTGCAAAAGGTCAAGGTCCTCAAGGCTTCCTTCGTTTGCGATGATGCGGTCCAAAATCTCCAGCATGCGCTTTGTACCCTCACGGCAGGGAACGCATTTGCCGCAGCTTTCGTTCTGCGTAAAGCGCATGAAAAAGCGCGCGGTCTCGACCATGCAGGTGTCCTCATCCATGACGACGAGGCCGCCCGAGCCGATCATGGCGCCGATGCTCTTGAGCGAGTCGAAGTCGAGCGGTAGGTCAAGATGCTCGTCGCTCGCCGTGGTCGCGCCGCCGGAAGGGCCGCCGATCTGCACGGCCTTGAACTTCCTGCCGTCAGGAATGCCGCCGCCGATGTCGAAAACGACCTCGCGGATGGTCGTGCCCATCGGCACCTCGATAAGGCCCGTGTTGACCACATTGCCTGTCAGGGCGAAGGCCTTCGTGCCGGGGCTCTTCTCCGTGCCGATGCTATGGTACCACTCCACGCCGTTTTTGATGATGAGCGGGACGTTGGCAAAGGTCTCCACGTTGTTGAGCACCGTGGGCTCTGCCCACAGGCCATGCTCGATGGTGCGCGGAGGTTTGACGCGCGGCATGCCGCGGTTGCCCTCGATGGACGCGGTCAGGGCGCTGCCCTCACCGCAGACGAACGCGCCCGCGCCCTTGTTGACGTGGATACGGAAATTGAAATCGCTGCCAAGGATGTTCGTTCCGAGAAGGCCCATCTCCTCGGCGCGAGCGATGGCCGTTTTCAGGCGGTTCACCGCCAGCGGATACTCCGCGCGCACATAGATATAGCCCTCGTCGCTGCCGACGGCGAGACCCGCGATCATCATGCCCTCGAGCACACTGTGTGGATTGCCCTCCATCACGCTGCGGTCCATGAACGCACCGGGGTCGCCCTCGTCGCCGTTGCAGACGATGTATTTTTTCGCGCTCTTCTGTTTGCGCGCGCCATCCCACTTGCGTCCGGCGGGGAATCCGCCGCCGCCGCGGCCGCGCAGGCCGGAATCAAGAATATTGCGGCAGATCTGCTCGTCCGTCATCTCGAACAGCGCCTTTTCAAACGCGCTGTAGCCGCCCTTGGCGATATACTCCTCGATGTCCTCGGCGTCCGACGTGCCGCAGTTTTCCAGCACCACACGGTGCTGCTTTTTATAGAACGGGATATCCTCCTGCTTCGGGTACGCCGTGCCGTCGAGATGGTAGACCAAACGGTCGATGACCTCGCCGCCGAGTACGGTCTTCTCTAAGATCTCGTGGCAGTCCTCGGGCTTGACGTGAATGTACATCACACCCATCGGCTCGATGTGCACGAGCGGGCCCATCTCGCAAAAGCCGTGGCAGCCGCTCATTTTGACGTGCAGGCTCTTTTCCTCGTCCGTGTCGTGCTTCAAGCCGACGTAGACCTTCAGCCCGCGCGCCTCGCACTCGGATTTGAAGTTGTCGTAAATCTTCATCGCGCCGCCGGCGATACAGCCCGTGCCCGCGCAGATGAGGATGGACGGCACCTCGCGGCTCTGCGCGAGGTCGTGCTCCGCTCTTGTGCGCAGGGCGCGGAATTCTTCTCTTGTCAGCTTGCTCACGCTCGCACCTCCTCCTTGCGGATGGTCTCGAGCAGCTCAATGGCACGCTCGGGGTCCATCTTGGCATGCACCTCGCCATCCACGGTCATGACCGGCGCCAAACCGCAAGCGCCGAGACACGCGACCGTTTCGAGCGTGAAGAGGCCGTCGTCCGAGGTCTTTTTCTTTCCATGCAGACCCAGATACTCATAGATCGCATCGTAGATCGGTCCGGATTTCCGCACGTGGCACGCCGTGCCCGCGCAGACCTTGACAATGTGCTTACCCTTGGCTTCGAGCGAGAAGTTCTCGTAGAACGTCGCCACGCTGTACACCTTCGACACGCTTAATCCGAGCGTATCGGCGATGAGCGTCAGGTTTGCTTCGCTTAAATAGTTGTACTCCGCCTGAACATCCTGCAAAATCGCGATGAGATTCGATGGGTCATTCTCATGCGAGGCAAGAATGCTCAGGACCTTTTCTGTGTCAGGTTTCATGGTTGCCCTCCTATCTAATCCTGACGGCGATTATACCGTATCTTTTAAGGCATTTTCAACAAATTGCTTCAAAATCATCGATTGATTATCTATATAAGCTTCATAATTTTATGCCCATCAATAAATCCGGAACAACCCGTATCTCTGTGCGGTTTATAAAAAATGACTTCCGTTCAGGAAAAACCTGAACGGAAGTCATTTTTCTCACTTTATTGCGTACTTTTACTGCGCGCCGTGCGGCATGCGCTCCTTGACTGCCTTGCCGGTCGGCGTAGCGGCAAGACCACCGAGCGCCGTCTCGCGGAACTCGACCGGCATGCGCCGTCCGACCTCGCCCATCGCGTCGATGACCTCGTCGACGGGGATGCGGCTCTCGATGCCCGCGAGCGCCATATCCGCCGCGGAGATCGCGTTCACCGCGCCGATGACGTTGCGCTTGACGCACGGGACCTCGACAAGGCCCGCGACGGGGTCGCACACAAGGCCCATCAGATTTTTGAGCGCCATCGCCACGGCGTGGCCGATCTGCTCATTCGTGCCGCCGCGCAGCGACACGAGCGCGCCCGCCGCCATGGCCGACGCCGTGCCGATCTCGGCCTGGCAGCCGCCCGCCGCGCCGGAGATGCTCGCGCGGTACGCGATCACCGCGCCGATGCCCGAGGCGACATACAGCGCCTCAAGCAGCTCATGCTGCGTGTAATGCTCGCGCTCGCACAGCGGCAGCAGCACCGCCGGCACCACACCGCACGAGCCCGCCGTCGGTGCTGCCACAATGCGGCGCATGCAGGCGTTCGACTCCGCCATGGAGATAGCCTGCACGATAACCTCGTCCATGAATTCACCGCCGATGCTCTCTCCGCGGCGCGCGTACAGGCGCATCTTGAGCCCGTCACCGCCGACCAAACCACTCACGCTGCGCTGCGTGCCGGTATAGGAGTCCGCCGCATCCTGAATGGCCTGCCAGGTCAACAGCATCTTCGCCATCGAGGCCTGACGGCTCACCTGGCGCTCCTCCATATCATACTGCAAAACGATCTCCCAGAACGGGATATTCTCCCGCGCCGAGCGCTCAAAGATTTCCTTCATCGAATCCAGCGCCATCTTCATCGTCCTCCTTATCGTAATAGGTCACGCTCAGGATGCCTGGCAGCTCCGAGAGAAATTCCACCTGCCGGGGCTTGATGTGCTGATCCGTTTCAATGACCATCAGCGCGTCGCCGCCGCGGCGGTGACGGTTGACGCTCATGTTTGCCACATTGATGTGCACCTGACTTAAAATCGACGTGATCGCCGCGACCGAGCCGGACTCGTCCTGATTGCGGACGATCAGCGTGTTGAAGTCGCCCGTAAAGTTTACGTCGATGCCGTCGATCTTGTTGACGACGATCGCGCCGCCGCCGATGGACGACGCCTGAAGCGTCAGCTGCTTGCCGCTTTTGCCCGTCAGCTCCAAAAGCGCGGTGTTCGGGTGCGCATCGCGCAGCTCCACCGTGCGGAACGAATACGCCATGCCCGCGCGGTTCGCCTCCTCATAGGCGTTCGGGATGCGCAGGTCGTCCGGCTTCATGCCGAGAAGTCCCGCCAAAAGCGCGCGGTCCGTGCCGTGGCCGAAGCCCGTTTCAGCAAACGAGCCGTGCAAGCCGATGTCCGCGCGCGCCACCTCTTCGCCGAGCAGCGTTCTTCCCATATTGCCGATGCGCGCCGCGCCCGCCGTGTGAGACGAGGACGGACCGACCATCACCGGCCCCATCATATCGAAAATATTGATCATGGAAACCTTGTCCTTTCTGACCATCATTTGGGAAAAGCATATCATATCCGCCGCCAAAAAGCGAGTAAAATTCCGCTCCGCGCATTGCGACTATTGAATGATATCCTTTACCTTGATTCATTTTCGATATTCATTGAAACTGCGTTCACGTTCATTTTCCTTCATAATCTGATGCAAAGGGAGCCGTCCACAGGCGGCCCTTTTCTTTCTTTCGATGCAGAGCGTCAGGCCAGCATCAGCCCGATGAAAAAGCAGATCTGCGCAAGGCTGTTGACGGTCTGCTCCATCCAGTTCACCTTCGGGTCGCTCGAATCCATCCGGAACGCGAAAACGAGCATCAAAATCATCCCAAGCGCGCCCGCAAGGAAGAAAAGGCATGCCGGAAAACCGCTCAGCTTTGCAAGCATCGCTTCCCCGTTCAGCCCTGCGCGGTCTACGATCAGCGCCGCGAACATCGTCAAAAAGCCGACCGGCATCAGGACGCGCATCCGCACAAACATCGGCCAGATGTTCCTTTGGGAGACGGCCGCGATGAGCTTCCATCCCACCTTCACAACACCCGAGAGCAGGCAGACTACCGCACCCGCTACAAACAGTCCGCTGTGGAACAGGTTCCCCGCCTTCACCGCGGAGAAGCCGAAAAATACGACAGGGAGCAAATCGACGAACGCCATCGGGGCGCTGAAGCCCTTGGGGATGGTCTCTCTTGTCATGCGGTTTCTCGCTTTTCTGCTCATGGCGTCCTCCGTGATGCTGCTTCGCTGCTTCTTATTCTGCCCCAAAGAGGCAAACAGGCGCGGCGGATGATCCGCCGCGCCTGCGTTTTCTAAAAATTTCCTTTTACACGCGCTTCCACTTTGCGCCGCCGGGCATGTCGGTCACTTCGACACCCTGCGCCTTGAGCTCGTCGCGGATGCGGTCGGCCTCGGCAAAATTCTTCGCCTTCTTGGCCTCCGCGCGCTGGCGGATCAGGTTCTCGATGCCCTCGTCCGCCGTGCCGTCCTCAGAGACGACCGTGAAACCGCCCGCGCTCTGCTGAGACGCAGCCTTCTCCTTCTTCTCGCGCTCGGCTTCGGTCTTTTTGAGAAGGTCGAGGCTCAGCACCGTGTCATAGTCGCCGATGATGGCGAGCTTCGTCGCGCCCGTAGTCTTGGCCTTGAGCACGTCGTAGAGCGCGGTCACGCCCATGGCGGTGTTGAGGTCATTGTCCATCTCCTTCATGAACTTCGCGCGGTACTCGGCGCGAACGGCCTCGTCCACGCCGCCCTCGTCCTTGATATTTGCGATCTTCGCGATGAGCTTGTTGTACGCGGCGACCGCATTGTCAAGGTTTTCCCACGTGAAGACAAGACTCTTGCGGTAGTGGCTCTGCAGGCAGAAGAAGCGGTACGCCAGCGGGTCGTAGCCCTTTTCCTCAAGCAGCGAGACCGTCAAAAATTCGCCCTTGGATTTAGACATCTTGCCGTGCGAAGTATTGAGGTGCGCCACGTGGCACCACTGGAGGCACCAGGGATGACCGAGGTAGCTCTCACTCTGCGCGATCTCGTTCGTGTGGTGCGGGAAGGCATTGTCCACGCCGCCGCAGTGCAGGTCGAGGTATTCGCCGTTGTACTTCATCGAAATGCCGGAGCACTCGATGTGCCAGCCCGGATAGCCGACGCCCCAGGGGGAATCCCACTTGAGCGCCTGATCCTCGAACTTGGACTTGGTGAACCAGAGAACGAAGTCATTCTTGTTCTTCTTGTTCTCGTCCTCCTCCACGCCTTCGCGCACGCCGACGGCGAGGTCTTCCTCGTTGTGGTCGTTGAAGATATAGTAGCGCTCGAGCTTGCTCGTATCGAAGTACACATTGCCGCCAGCGATATAGGCATAGCCGGTGTCGAGCAGCTTCGTGATGATCTTGATATAATCGTCGATCAGGCCGGTTGCGGGCTGGACGACGTCGGGGCGCTTGATGTTGAGCTTCTTGCAGTCGGCGAAGAACGCGTCGGTATAGAACTTGGCGATCTCCATGACGGTCTTGTGCTCGCGCTTAGCGCCCTTGACCATCTTGTCCTCGCCCTCGTCGGCGTCGCTCGTCAGGTGGCCGACGTCGGTGATGTTCATGACGCGGTTCACGCTGTAGCCCGAAAAGCGCAGGTACTTTTCCAGCACGTCCTCCATGATGTAGGAGCGCAGGTTGCCGATGTGGGCAAAGTGGTACACGGTCGGGCCGCAGGTATACATCTCCACATGGTTCGGCGTATGGGTCTTGAATTCTTCCTTTTTATGGGTCGCTGAATTGTATAAATACATGATAGATCTCCTTTGAGAAGATGAAATAACGGATTTAGTCCGCCTCTTTGAAGACGTCGAGGTTCTTTGCGAAATACTCAATGCCGGAGTACACGGTCGTCGCCACGATGACCGCAATGCACACGACATTCAAAAGGTTGCTCTGGAAGACCAGCATCAGGCACAAACACACCATGGTCGAGGCGGTCTTCACCTTGCCTGACCATGCTGCCGCGATGACGCGCCCCTGCTCCACAGCGACAAGGCGCATGCCGGACACGGCAAATTCGCGCAGCAGCACGATGGCGAGGCACCAGCCGGGCATCTGCCCGCACTCGACAAAGTAGCACATCGCCGCCATGACGAGCATCTTGTCCGCCAGCGGGTCCATAAACTTGCCGAAATTCGTGATCTGGTTATAGTGGCGAGCGATGTAGCCGTCGGCAAAGTCCGTCAGGCACGCAACGATAAAAATGCCGAGCGCCCACCATCTCGCACCCGCGAAGTCCAGGTACAGCACCACTAAGAATACAGGGATCAGCGCAATGCGCATGATCGTTAATTTGTTTGCAGTTGTCATATCTCTCTTTCCTCCTGCCTTGCAGAGCATTTACTTATTCGACCGCTTCGCCGGTCAGTTCGCCGTCCATCGTGCCGGTCAGGCGGACATTGACGAACTCGCCTGCCATGATATCACAATTTGCGGAAAAGTAAATCTTTCCGTCGATATCCACGGATTCCGCGTAGCTGCGGCCGACAAAGGACTGCGCTTCCTCGCTCCAGCCCTCGCACAGCACCTCGCGCACATCGCCGAGGACGGATTCATTGTATTCGTCGATGATATCGCTCTGCACGTCGACCAAAAGCTCCGTGCGGCGCTGGGCCTCCTCCATCGGAACGTGCTCCATCGTCGCGGCCTTCGTCCCCTCCTCGGGCGAGAACGGGAACACGCCCGCGCGCTCGATCTTCTCCTCGCGCAGGAAGTCGCAGAGCTCCTCGAACTCCTTCTCCCCCTCGCCGGGCAGACCCGCGATGATCGACGTCCGCAGCACAAGGCCAGGGATGCGTTCGCGCAGGTCGTGGAAAACCTTGCGGATGCTCTCTTTCGTGTCGCGGCGGTTCATCGCCTTCAAGATATCGTCGTTGCAGTGCTGGATGGGGATATCGAGATACGGCACGATCTTCTTTTCCTGCGCGATCGTGTCGACCAGCTCGTTGGTGATGTCATCGGGATAGAGGTAGTGTAAGCGGATCCAGTGGAAATCGAGCTTGCACAGCTCACGCAGGAGTGCGGCAAGTTGGTGCTCGCCGTTCAAGTCCGTGCCGTAGCGCGTGATGTCCTGCGCGATGACGATGAGTTCCTTCACGCCCGCGGACGCAAGCTCGCTCGCCTCGTCTAAAAGCTCGTTCATCGGGCGGCTGCGGTAACGGCCGCGCAGGCGCGGAATGACGCAGTAGGCACAGCAATTGTCGCAGCCCTCGGCGATGCGCAGATACGCGTACCACGACGGCGTGGACAAAATGCGCGCGCCGCCCTGCACGCAGTTCTGAATATCGCCCATGTAGCAGGGGCGCAGGCCGCCGGGCGCCATGACCTCGTCGACCGCGCGGGCGATCTCGCCGTAGCTGCCGGTGCCGAGCACCGCGTCGACCTCGGGCAGCTCGTGGAGCACATCGTCCTTGTAGCGCTGCGCCATGCAGCCGGTGACGATGATCTTTTTGAGCTTGCCCTCTTTTTTGAGCTCCGCCATCTCTAAGATATTATCGATGGCCTCCTCGCAGGCAGAGGCCAGAAAGCCGCAGGTGTTGACCACGGCCACGTCCGCCCCCTCGGGCGAGAGGACGACGTTGTGTCCCGCATGCTGCACCGTAGCCATCATCTGCTCGCAGTTGACCTGGTTCTTGGCGCAGCCCAGGGAAATGAAAGAAACGTTATAGGGCATAAAACCCCTCCTGATCGTAAACTAATTGTAAAAAAATAGCCAAACGACTACCCTTCGTAATCGAATTCCGTCGCATTTTCGCTGATTTGGGCGATTGCCGCGCGCACATCGCGCCACGCGAAGCCCCGCCGCAGCAGCATGTCAGACAGTCTCTTGCGCCCCTTTTCATCGAGCATGCGGCCCTTTGTCTTCTGTGCGATCACGCGCGCGATGGCCTCCTGCGCGTCGGGCGACTTTGACAGCGCGTCCTCCCACAGTTCGCGCGGCACGCCGCGCCGGTAGAGCTCGTCGCGAATTTTCGCCTCGCCATAGCCCATGCCGCCGTAATGGTGCACGAGCATCGCGGCATACTCCGCGTCGTTCAGCGCGCCGATCTCCTCGAGCCAGTCGCACGCCGATTCGGCGTCGGCCTCGACCGAGCCCTTTTCCTTGAGCTTTTTCGAAAGCTCTTTCCTTGACAGCGGGCGGGACGAGATCATGTTCGCCGCGCGCACGCGCGTTTCGCTCCGCGCGCCGGACTGCTGCAATTCTACCACAGTCCTATCGTCAATGTCCAGTCCTATACATAAACCGAAACGCAGAAGCTCGCTCTCGGTGATCCGGAGGAGGTCTCCCCCCTCCAGATACACGAGAACGCGCTCCTGCTTATGCTTCGATCGTTCGATCTTCTCAATCTTCATCCTTGAAATCGTCGGCGCTGACGTCCACGGCGCGGCCCGCAGCCTTCGCCGCCACACGGGACTGACCCGTCATCAGCTTGTCGAAGTTGCGGCGGATCTCCGCTTCGAGATTATCGGCGATCTCGGGATTGTTTTTCAGATACTGCTTGGCCGCGTCGCGTCCCTGTCCGATGCGCGTTTCGCCCATCGAGTACCACGAGCCGCTCTTCTGCACGAGGTCGAGCTTCACGCCGAGGTCGATGAGCTCGCCGAGCATGGAGATGCCCTCGCCGTACATGATGTCGAACTCCGCCTCGCGGAACGGGGGCGCCATCTTGTTCTTCACGACCTTGGCGCGCGTGCGGTTGCCGATGATCTCGCTGCCGTTTTTCAGTGCCTCGATGCGGCGCACATCGATACGCACGCTCGAATAGAACTTAAGCGCGCGGCCGCCGGTCGTGACCTCGGGGTTGCCGTACATGACGCCGACCTTTTCGCGCAGCTGGTTGATGAAAATGACGATGGTGTTCGTCTTGCCGACCGCACCGGTCAGCTTGCGCAGCGCCTGCGACATGAGGCGCGCATGCAGGCCGACAAAGCTGTCGCCCATCTCGCCCTCGATCTCCGCGCGCGGCACGAGCGCCGCGACGGAGTCGACCACGATGACGTCGATCGCACCGGAGCGCACGAGCGCCTCGGTGATCTCGAGCGCCTGCTCGCCGGTATCCGGCTGAGAGACAAGCATATCCTCGACCTTGACGCCAAGCGCGCGGGCATAGGTGATGTCGAGCGCGTGCTCGGCGTCGATGAACGCGACCTCGCCGCCCGCCTTCTGCGCCTGGGCGAGCACGTGCAGCGCCAGCGTCGTCTTACCGGAGGATTCAGGCCCGTAAATTTCGATGATACGGCCCTTGGGCAGGCCCCCGATGCCGAGCGCCAGATCAAGCGCCAGCGAGCCCGTAGAGATGGCCTCCACATTGCTCACGGTGTTGTCGCCAAAGCGCATGATCGAGCCCTTGCCGTAGGTGCGCTCGATCTGCTGCATCGCGGTTTCGATCGCCCGCTTCTTGTCGTCGGCCATCGCCGCAGCTGCCTTCGTCTGAGACTTTTCTGCCATGTTCGCGTTCCTCCCGATTCTTTATGTAAACTAAATTTGCTTCAAATGGTCTCCACGCGCGTGCCGTACACCACGCGGGGAATGTTGTTGAGGTCCTTGACGATCTGAATGTCGCCAAAGCCGTGCGAGCGCATGATGCGCAGCACTTGATCCGCCTGCCCGATGCCGACCTCGAAAAAGAGCATGCCGTTTTCACACAGGGCATCGCGCCACTTTTCGCAGATCACACGGTAGAAGTCGAGCCCGTCCGCGCCGCCGTCAAGCGCAAGGCGCGGCTCGTGCTCGCGCACGGAAGCGTCGAGCGTGTCGATGTCCGCGCTCGGGATGTACGGCGGGTTGCTGACCAAAAACTGAAATTCCCCCAGCGTGCGCGCGGGCTTTTCCCGCGCGTCGATCTTCAGGCTCGCCACCCGCGCCGTCAAACGGTTGCGGCGGATGTTCTGTCGGCAGATCTTGAGCGCCTCTTCGTCATATTCGCCGAGCAGCACGCGCGCGTTCGGCAGGTTTGCCGCCGCGGCAAGGCCGATGCACCCGCTGCCCGCGCAGAGGTCCAGAATGCGGCAGCTCCCCGCGCCGCGCGCCGCGTCGATGAGCTTCGTCGCCAGCACCTCGGTATCGGGGCGCGGGATGAGCACCGCGGGCGAAATGTCGAGCGGCAGACCATAGAACTCCCACTCGCCGATGAGATACGCCACCGGCTCGCCCGCCAAATGGCGCTTGACGAGCTCGCGCGCACTCTGCTCCACCTCGGGCGAGGCGTAGAGCGAGCCGTCGCGTACCAGCTCCTCGCGCGTTTTTGCCGCCGCAGCGCAGACGAGCTCGCGCGCCGACTGCGTCGCTTCCTCGTCGCCCGCGCGCCTCAGCTCCGTGCGCAGATCCAGATAGAGATTATTATATGTCGTTGCCATGCTTACCACGCATCCTTGCCTTTTTCTTCGGGAATGACCAGCTCGAGCGCGCGGATGGCGACCTCGAGCATGCTGTCGTCCGGCTCGTTGGTCGTAAAGTTTTGCAGCCACAGGCCCGGACGCGCCAGAAAGCGCGTCACCTTGTTGTCGTGCCCGCCGACGTAGCGGTTGAACTCATACGTCACGCCCACGATTGGAATGAGCAGCAGCAGGTGCAGCGCCATGCGCACCCACATGTTGCGCCAGTTGACAAAGCTGAAGACAAGGCTCGAGACTAAAATCGACACGACCACGACCACAAAGAGAAAGCTCGTGCCGCAGCGCGGATGGTGGCGCGGCTGGATGCGGCAGTTTTCGACCGTCAGCGGCAGCCCCGCCTCGTAGCAAAAGATCGTCTTATGCTCCGCGCCGTGGTACTGGAACACGCGGTAGATGTCCTTCTGCTTGGAGCACAGGATCATGTAAGCGAAGAAGATCACGAGCTTGATGACGGATTCGACCAGATTGTGCACCGCCGCGCTCTTGATATACGGGTCGATAAAGCCGGCCAGAAACGTCGGCAGCAGGAAAAAGAGCAGGATCGTCAGCCCCAGCGACAGAAAAACCGCCAGCGCCGTGATGAATTTCTGCATTTTTTCGTTGCCGAGCTTTTTTTCAAGCCACTGGTCGAATTTGCTCGGCTCGGCGACGTCCTCGTCGGGGAAATAGTCCGCCGAAAACATCAGCGCCTTGACGCCCTTGACCATCGAATCGACGAACGTCACCGCGCCGCGGATGATGGGTAAGCCCAAAACGGGGTACTTGTCGCGCACGAGCGTCAGCTCCTCGACCTTTTCGACCAACCCGTCCGGCGAGCGGACGACAATGGCCTGCTTGCCCGGACCGCGCATCAAAACTCCCTCGATCAACGCCTGTCCGCCGATGCTCGTGCGGAACTTGGACGCGGAAGCCTTGTTTTTTGCTTCTTCTGCCATGAATGGTTCTCCTTTTTCTATGCGATATCATACCACGGGTTTTGCAAGAATGCAACACCCGTTCTATTTTTCACGACATGGGCAGCGAGATCGTCACGACCGCGCCGCCGCCCTCGGCGTTGGCGATGTCGAACGAGCCGCCGTGCAGGCGCACGATCTCGTCACACACGGCAAGGCCGATGCCGCTGCCGCGTGCCTTCGACGAGCCCTTGTAGAATTTCTGCTTGACGAACGGCAGCTCCTCCTCCGGGATGCCGGGACCGTAGTCGCGCACGCGGATGACAAATTTTCCATCCTCGCACGCGGCGCTCACGTCGATGCGCTTTCCCGCGCCGCCGTGCTTGGCCGCGTTGTCGAGCACATTGCAGAAGACCTGCTTCATGCGCTCGCTGTCTGCCACGATCGGCGGCACATCCTCGTCAGGGCCCTTGTAGCTGACCTCGATGCCCTCCTGCCGGAAGAGCTCGAAATAGGTGTAGATTGCGTCCTCGAGCTCGCTGGCAAGATCGACGCTCTCCACGCGCAGCGTGAAGCGCCCGTCCTGCATCTTCGTGAATTCGAGCAGTTCCTCGACCATCGTCGTCAGGCGGCGGGACTCTTTCAAAATGATGCCGAGGCCGCGCTTCGTCTGGTCGATGTTCGCGCCGGGGTCGGCGGAGAGCGTCTCCGCCCAACCGCTGATGGCGGTCAGCGGCGTCCGCAGCTCGTGCGAGACCGACGAGATAAATTCCTGCTGGATCTTCTCGGCCTGGCTGATCTTGAGTGACATGTCGTTGATGTTGTCGACCAGCTCGCCGAGCTCGTCGCGGTAGTGGTTCTCGATCATGATGCCGTAGCTGCCGCCCGAAATGCGGCGTGCCGCGTCGCTCACGACTGCGACGGGCTGGACGACGTTGTTGATAAAAATAGCATTCGACGCCGCAATCAGCGCCATGCACACGAGTGCCGCCGCCGAAGCGAGCAGCGACTCGACCAACACGCGATGCTGCGCCTCGCGCAGCGATGTCACGTACCGCAGCACGCCGACGACGCGGGAGTTAAAAAACAGCGGATACGACACCGCGAGGATATTCTCCCCCGTCTGCGGATCGCGGCCCTGAAACGACGCCATTTTGCCGCCGATCGCGTTGTCAACGTCGCTCGTGCCGGGCAGCGTGCCCGCCGTCAGCCCGTAGGACGAGACCTGCACGCGGCCGTTCGTGTTGATGAACTGGAGCTCGATCGTGTCCTTTTCTTCAAACGTTTCGGCGGAGTACGACGCGAGGCGGTAATATTCGCTGTAGCTCTTCACGCCGTAGCCCGTGAAGGTCTCCGCCGCGATACGCGCGCGGCTCTCAAGGCCCGAGCGCATCGCATTGTAATAGTATTCCTGCACGCCCACGCTGAAAAGCGCCACCGCCAGCACCAGCAGCAGCAAGATCGGCAGCACCGCCGAAAACATCCACCGCTGACGAAGGCCACGGATGTGCAGCGCCGAAGCAAAGCCTTTTCGATTGTCCGGCATCGCGGCCCCTCCTTCGTTCGGTGCGCTCACACCGTCCATTTATAACCAAAACCCCACACGGTGGAGATGTACTTCGGCTCCTGCGCGTCATCTTCGATCTTGAGGCGCAGGCGGCGGACATTCACGTCCACGATCTTGAGCTCGCCAAAGTAGCCCTTGCCCCACACGGCGTCGAGAATTTCCTCGCGCGCGAGCGCCTTGCCGCTGTTTTCCATAAAGAGCTTGACGATCGCGTACTCGATCTGCGTCAGCTTGACGCGCTCGCCGTTTTTTTCAAGCGTCCGGTTCGTCAGGTTCAGCAGAAACGGCGGCTGATACAACTCTCCGGTATGCGTGGCCGGCGTGTTTTCGCCCATGCGTCGCAGCAGCGCGTCCACGCGCGCGGTGAGCTCGGCGGGCGAAAACGGCTTTGTCACATAGTCGTCCGCGCCGGTCATCAGGCCAGTCACCTTGTCCATCTCCTGCGTGCGCGCCGTCAGCATGATGATGCCGACCTGCGCGTTCGACATGCGGATGCGGCGGCAGACCTCGAACCCGTCGATGTCCGGCAGCATGATGTCGAGCAGGCACAGCTTCGTGTCGGGATTTTCCTGCAATTTTTGAAGCGCCTCCTCGCCGCACTCAGCCTCCACGACCTCGTAGCCCGCACGCTGCAAATTGATGACAATAAAACTACGGATACTGGCTTCATCCTCCAGCACCAGCACTTTTTTCATATCGTTTCTCCTCTCAGTTGTCTCCCATCGTCCATTCCGCCGTGATGAGCGAGAAGCGCTCGCGCAGCGATTGCTCATCAAGCGTGATATTCCATGCATCGCCGATTCGTGCGGCGTATACCGCCTCCACCTGCTGCGTGAGCACAAAGCGGCTGCCGATGTTGGCAAGTCCCTCGCGCGCCTCGCCCGTCAGGGTGTAGACGGTGAGCAGTTTCTCTCTCAGTCCGCCCTCGCCCGCGCGGTAGAAGGACACGGCGGTCTCGCCGCTGCCCGCGCTGCGCTCGACGGTCAGATGGTCCTTGTCCCACTCGTCCGGCAGCACAAGGCTCCAGCCATCCACCACATTGTGAAAGCAGCTCTGCACGTCCGTCACCGTGCCGTCGATGCTGTACTGCTCCCAGACAACGTAATACTGCAGCTCGCTCTCGCGGTCAAAGCGCTGCAAGGGACGCGTCTTCGGCGCTTCGGTCACGCCGTCGCTGTTTTCATCGCGCGGGAAAAGGCCGAGGAAAATTTCCTCCGCGGGTACCTGATTCGCGTCCGCGCCGAGGGCGATATTCTGGAGCCGCCCGCTTCTGAGCGCCAGCACATCCGTCACGGTCAGGTTGTCGCCCGTCACGCCCGTGACGAACAGCGCATTCTCCCCGCCCGTCAGCGTGCCGGCCGTCAGGCGGCTCAGCTCCGCCACCGAGGCGGACAGGCGCAGCGAGGACTTCGCGTGCAGCGCGCCGTCATCCCAGTCGTAGTAATCGACGCGCGCCGTACTCTCTTCGTCGCTGCAAATAATTAAAAGTTCCTGCTTCCCATCGCCGTTCATGTCGAGGTTCGCGTAACGGGAATAGCCCGTCGTCAAAAGCGACTCCGACGTGCCGGGAGAGAGCGGATAGATGGCAAGCCCCTGCACATCCGAGCTGCTCTTGTAGCCGACCAGGATCTCCTTGAGCCCGTCGCCGTCCAGATCCGCGTAGTTCACGCTGTAGATCTGGCTCGATGCGCCCTCGATCACGGCGTAGCGCTCGTAGCTGTCGCCGTCGGCTTTGAAGATGTAGATCTTCATCGGCTTTTTGTCGCTCGCGCGGCGGAAGAAGGCCACCGCCTCTTCGCTGCCGTCACCATCGAGGTCGATCATCTGCACGCTCTGCAAATTGCTGCCCGACGTGGGCGCGGCATACTCCGCGCCGTTTGTGAGCAGCGCGTCGATCTGCGATTCGAGCGATTCATACTCGCCCGCGAGCTTCGGCAGGCGGTAGAGCGACGTCTCCGGCGTCGTGAACATGCAGCCCGAGAGCAGCAGCGAAAATAATCCGATCACCAGCAGTTTCCCCGCGCGTTTCATTCTCTCCGCCCCCTTTTTCATACAGATACCAATACGGAATTATCATAGCACGCCGCCGCGCAAAAAGGTAGCCCCTTTTTGCGTATTTTCCGCAAAAACCAGCGTTCAATGTCCTATCTAAGCCTCATCAAAGCGAAAGATGCGCCTTTTGCGCCCATCGGGCGCAAAACAGCATTCTAAAAAGCACGCATTTTGTGCTCCCCGAGCACAAAACAGTGTCTCCGCACCACCCCAGGCGCGCATTTTGCGCTCTTCGAGCGCAAAACAGCGCCCCGCACGCACTCCCCCGGCGCATTTCGCGCCCCACGGGCGCGAAACAGCCCACCGCACCCAAGCGTCGCAGACTTTCGCGTCCGCAGACGCGAAATAATTTTAATCGTCATTTCCAACGACATGCGCGTTGGAAATGACTCTTCTCAGGCCGCAAGTGTGGAATTCGCCCGCCGACGGCGGGCGAATTATGCGCGCAGCGGCCTGCAATCCCCCTCTAAAATGAAAGGGAACGGCTTTGCCGTTCCCTTTCATTTTAGAATTTGTACAATACTGTCGCCACCTGCGCCCTCGTCATTGCACCGTTGGGGCGGAAGCTGCCGTCGTTAAAGCCCGTGAGGATGCCCATCTCGCTGAGCGTGCTCACGTACTCCGCCGCCCAGGACTGGATGGACGCGCTGTCGGTAAACTTAAGCGCGCCCTGGGCGTAGCCCTTTTCGGTCAGGCGACCGAGCATCGTCACCGCCTCCTGGCGGCTCACGTTGGCCGTGGGGTTGAAGTAGAGCTTGCCCGAGCCGTCGGAACTGCCCTTGATGATGCCGAGCGAGTACATCGCCTTCGCGCCGTTCAGCGCCCAGGATGCGATCTCATTTGTATCGGCAAACGGGAGCTGCACGGAGGAATAATCCTGCGAAGAACCTAAGTAACGCGCGAGCAGCACGGCAAATTCCTGACGGCTGATGTTCGTATCCGGCAGGAAGTTACCGTTCGAGCCGTTCGAAATGCCGCTGCGCTTGAGGTACGCGACCGCGTCGTTCGCCCAGTGGTCCTGCATATCGGCAAAGGCCGGCGTCGCGCTCGACGTACCGGCGTTCACGCCCGCGCGGCTCAGGTTGCCGCTCGCGTCGCCCGCGACCACGCTCACGCGGTGCTGTGCGCCGTCCGCCGCGGGAAGCGTAATGCTCAGCGCGCCGCTGGACTGGTTATAGGTGTAGGACGTGTAGCTCTTGCCGTCGTAGGTCACGCGGACGGTCGGGACAGCCGCGCCGTCGATGTCATCTTTCACCGTGCCGGTCACAGTGTTGCTCGCCGCATTGTACTGGAGCGAGAGCTTCGGCGCGGTCGTATCGGTCAGGCCGCCGTAGGAGAGCACGAGCTGGTCAAGGTACACGGCGCTGATGAGCTCCGCGTCCGAAGAGGCCGTCATGCCCGTGATCGCGGTCGCCGCGCCGAGATTCGCCGTCAGGAGCTTCCAGCCGGAGAAGTTGAGCGCTCCCAGGTTCACGCTGCCAGTATCCGTCACCAGCGCGAGCTGCGCTCCGCTATTGTCGCCGTAGACCCAGAAGTTGAGCTGGTCGTAACTTGAAGGAATGGCATAGTTGAGGCCGATGTAGGCGTTGCCCTCGCTGCCGGTCGCATAGTCAAGCCGTGCGGAGGCGTAGCCGTTGTGCACGCGGGTCATCTCACTGTTGTAGGAGAGCATCGCACGCGTGCCGGTCGCGGTCGCGAACGAGGTCTCAAAGCCGTCGAGCGTGCGCAGGGCGCGCGCCGTCACCGTCACGGGGACCGTCACGGAAATGCGGCCGAGGCTCGCCGTCACGCTGCCGCTGCCGATGCTGCCGGACGCCGTGAACACGCCGTTTTCAATCGTGCCGACATTGCCCTGCACGGTCCAGGTAAAGCCCTTGTTGTCGCCGAGCACCGGCAGGTGGCGGTACATCGCCGAGGCGGTCAGCTTCGCCGTCTCGCCCGCGCTCACGGTGATGGCGCTCACGGCCTTGCCGTTCTGCTGGACGCTGATGCTGTCAGGCTGCGTCACGACCTCGATCTCAAGCTCTGTGCTCGCGCCGCCCGCGCGCGCCGTCACCGTCACGGTGCCGGATTCGGGCGCGGTCAGGACATTGCCGTCGATCGTGCCCCGGTCAGCGCGCAGCGTCACATCCTGCGAGGACATCGGGATATAATTCGTGTCAAGCGCCGTCGCGGTCAGCTTGACCTGCGCGTTCGGGAGCACGCGGGTGCTCTCGCTCTCAAGATACACATGGCCCACGGAGTTCGACGGACGGCTGTCCGCCACTAAGAAGAGGTGGTTCGTCACCGCGCGCTCGCTGCCGCCGGAGGGCTTGTTCACAAGCGAAGCCGTCGTGCTGTCGGGCTGCGTCGCGACGAGCGCGGTCGAGCCGCCGCCGTCCAGGCTCAGCGCCGTCACGCAGCCGAGCTCGACCATGCGCTCGGCGACCTGCGTCAGCGTCGCGCCGATGGAATAGCCGCTCTGGCGGCCGTCGATCGTGTACATCACGAGCGAGCCGTCGCGCTTGAGGCCCACGGCCGTACGCGGCGCGCTGCCGTTGACAAGGCCCGCGCAGACCTGACCGTTTTCGACCAGCTGATAGAGCGCGCCGATCATGTTTGTCACGCCGTTCCACTCGCTGCTGCTCGCGCTGACGGAGACCGTGATGCGGTCGCCGACCTGAAGCGCACGCATGGCGTTCAGATAGCTCTCGCTGGACTTGAGGTTGACCGACAGCACATACTGCCCCTTGCCGACGGCGGTGTCCACGCCGCTTTCGACAATGTTTTCGACCCTGAGCGTCAGCTCCTCGCCGATGCCCAGCTCGCCGCGGTCCACAGAACAAACGATATCAAGGCCCGGCTCGCTCGTGCCGATCGTGCCGCGGGCATTGAAGCTGTCGTCATACAGGAAGATGCCGAACGACGTCTGGCGGACATAGTTCATGGCCGTGATGCCGAACGTGCTGCCTCTGTCGGTCTCGGCGTTGATGCGAAGATTCGGCTTGCCCATCACCGCCGTGCCGTCATCGTAGAAGCCGAGGGCATAATAGCTGCCGGAGATGTTGCGGAAAACGCCCTCGCTCATCACGCTGCCGAGCGCGATGCCGTTGGCGGTGTCGTAATAATCGCCGTTGATGCCCGCGACCACGCGGTAGCCGTCGGCCTCCAGCGTGCGCGCTGCTGCCGAGACGGTCGAGAGCTGCGTGCTATAGCTGCCGCTACTCACAATGGGCTTCACGCTGCGGTTCGGCTCATAGACGACGTAGTTCTCCTGACGAAGGTCGGAGTAGGTATTGCTCCAGAACGTACCGGCGTTGAGCTCGGTGCGCTCATTGACCTCAACATTTGAGCTCGTCAGATCGTCGCCGAGCGCGTCAGACGCGAAGGCGTTGAGCGGAGCCGCCGCCAGCACGACTGCCAGCGACAGCGACAAAAACTTACGGATGATAGATTTCACGATTTGCCTCCTTGCTGAAAATGCCTTGAATTGGTAAACATAACACAGTATAGCAGATGTCCTGCCATAAGTAAAGACGCGAAAACGCGGAAAAAGTTTCCACTATTTTCGCAAAATTTAGAGGGAAAACGCCTCGAGCACCCGCACGATGACGGCGTTTGACACTAGAAAGCCCTGCGGCGTCAGCCGCCAGCGGCCGTTTTCCTTTTGGGAAAGGCCGTGGTGCGCGCACTCTTCGAGCACTGCCTCGGCGTCCCGCGTGTCCTCCTTGAGCGCCGACAGGTCGAGCCCCCGCGCGGTGCGCAGGGCAAGCATGACGCGTTCTTCTTCGCGCTCGCGTTCCGCGGGGCATGCGCTTTCGGAAAGGTGCTCCTCACCCTTGATGTAAGCATTCAAGTCGCGCGCGTAGGCGAAGCGCCGCCCGCCGAAGTCCGAATGCGCGCCAGGACCGAAGCCCAGATACTCCTGCATCGTCCAGTATTTGAGGTTGTGGCGCGACTCGCGCCCGGGACGCGCGAAGTTCGAAATTTCATACTGCGCGTAGCCCGCCTTTTCGAGCAGCTCGACCGTTGCAAGGTACTCCTCCGCCTGTTCATCGTCGTCGGGGATGCGCAGGGCGTCTTTTTTGCGGTCGAGCGGCGTGCCCTCCTCGATCTTGAGCCCGTAGCAGGAAAGGTGCTCAGGCTCAAGAGCGATGGCCGCTTGCAGGTTTTCCCGCCAGTGCGCCATTGTCTGCTCGGGTAGGCCGTAGATGAGATCGAGGCTCACATTGTCGAAGCCCGCCGCGCGGGCGGCATGTACGGCCTCAACCGTCTCTTTATGCGTGTGGACGCGCCCGATCAGGCGCAGCTCGTCGTCGCTCGCCGACTGCATCCCGAGTGAAATGCGGTTGAAGCCCGCTTCTCTGAGTTGCCGCAGTGCTGATACCTCCTGCGCGCTGTCGGGATTCGCCTCGGTCGTGATCTCAGCGTTTTTGTCCACGCGGTAATGGGCAAAAACCGTCTCTAAAATGCGGCAGAGCCGGTCTGCGCCGAGGTAGCTCGGTGTGCCGCCGCCAAAGTAGATCGTGTCAACGGTATGGCCTTTTGCCTGATCCGCCCAGCGGATCAGATCGCGCTGCAAAGCCGCGGTGTAGGCGTCCATCTTCTCCTCCGAATGAGGAAGCGAGTAGAAGTCGCAGTAAATGCACTTCGCCTTGCAGAACGGAATGTGGAGATACAGTCCCAGCGGTCGCATCGCGTCAACTCCTTTGCAAAAATGTCCTCGCCCATTGTAACACAAACCTCGCCGCGTGCAAGACGGTATCGCGCGGATATTTCATCCATTTTCCGCAAACACTACGGTAAAAGGAGTGATTTTCATGGATATGACGCCGCAGGAGTATCAGGAGTATGTCAAGCGCCTTGCGCCCAAATCGCCCATTTTCAAGGATACCGCCTTTGCCTTTTTCATCGGCGGCGCGATCTGCGCGCTCGGCCAGCTCATCCAGAACGGCTTTCTCTCGCTCGGCCTTGCAAAGGCGGACGCGGGCACGGCGACCTCGATCTGCCTCATCTTCCTCTCCGCGCTTTTAACAGGCTTAAACCTTTACAATTCCATCGCGCGCTTTGCGGGCGCGGGTACGCTCGTGCCGATCACGGGCTTTGCCAACTCCGTCGTCTCCCCCGCCATCGACTTTAAGAGCGAGGATTGACCTACATGGACTCTGGCAACATCCTCTACAATGACAAGAAGTTTGTTTCGCTTCTATATGAAGCCAATGAGGATTATTTCACAGACTTGAGCAAAGTGTCTGATGCCGGTAACCTCACAAAGGCTGGTATATACAAGTTCCTGGACAAGAGTGAGCGCGTCGTCGTTGTGGTGGATTGTGAAAACTCCGATCCCTACAAACTGTACGCAACCTTGAACAATCTTAATCAGGAAGCACTACTCAATAAGATTTGTAAAATCATCCTCTATGATGATATTCATACCACATCGGCGTGGAAGATTTTGGAGCGCTTCACCCAAATTCCAATTGAGCATGTCCTGATCGAACGCATCAAAGAAAACAAGTCACTTGTTGACATCCGTTTGACCACCGGGACCTGCCGTGAGTATTATCAGAACAATGTGGACTCGTTCATTCTTGTATCCAGCGACTCCGACTATTGGGGGCTGATTTCGGCAATGCCGGAGGTTCGGTTCTTCGTGATGGTAGAAAGCGAGAAATGCAGTCCGACCATCAAAAATGCGTTGATCAATGCCGGCATTTCTTATTGCTATATCGACGATTTTTGTACTGGTAACAGTAATGATATCAAGGTTGCGGCAGTACTTCGCGAGGTTCGCCAGAAACTCGACCAGGCATTTCACCTTAATGTTCGAGATATTCTGGATGAGGCCTGTAGGGCGACCAGAGCTGACATGACGACCGCAGAGAAGAACCAATTTTATGACAAGTACATTAAAACCATGCATGTTGATATCTCTCCCAACGGGGAAGCAACGATCGTGCTTGGAAAATAGTCCCGCATATTGGAACGAGAGGCTTTGACCCTCTCGTTCTATTTTGCTGCTATTAAACCAGCAGTTCAATGACAACTTCAAAAAACAAGGTTATCATAATATCAACGACAAGAACAAGGAGTGAGCGATATGAATCTCAAAGAAGCTTTCCGCTTTCAGAATAAGCTGCAGTCCATGATGGCCGATGCGC
>ERZ824480.331-NODE-331-length-67632-cov-5.107329_pt1 | contig 67632 bp, 41 predicted proteins | sample MGYA00519861_ERZ824480 | MGnify/ENA primary metagenome ERZ824480 (study PRJEB31778, sample SAMEA3449152) | human gut metagenome | biome: human gut; feature: human-associated habitat; material: faeces | place: United Kingdom | collected 2010/2012 ... | reverse complement strand
AGAAAAGCGGTTAATTGAGAGAATACGTATTTGTCTTGGAACATAGCAGCCATTTATATTAGACTGCAAAGTTGCAAAATCAAGTCCGTTTCATTTTAAAAAACCGTGTAATTGACTATATTTCAATAATTTCAAAGAACTATTTATCCACTTTTACGGGACAGTAGTGAATTACAGTATAAAATTAAAGGTGGACAAGGAAACATTTTATGTTTATTGTCCACCTTTTTATCGTTGTTGTACAAAAACTATTGCTTGGCAAAATCAGATGGCGTAACGCCAAACTTATTTTTAAAGACCTTACTGAAATGGGAATTACTTCCAAAGCCCGTCTCATAGATTATCTCCGTGATATTCATATCCGTATGCTTCAGCAGATAAGCCGCCTTGTTCAGTCGCATATCTCGGATAAAATCGCCCAATGACTGCCCGGAAATATCCTTCACCATAGCATAAAGTCTTGTCCGTCCAAGCCCGAAATGCTTGCACAGCATATCTACAGAAAGGTCCGGATTCGATATATTTTCTTCTAGGAACCCGTTCAGGCTTTCTATAAATTCCTTGTCCTTCTCCGACTTTATGGATTTACGGGTTACTTCCGGTTCTGCCGGTTCCTGCCCCTCCATCTGTTCCTCCGGATTAGCCTCCACAAGCATTTCCTGTGCATGCCCGGTCTGCATCATTCGGAGTTTCTGTGCCAGAAGTCTGGCCACATTAAGTTCCAATATCTTCATGGAGAAAGGTTTGGGAAGATACAAATCGGCTCCCGATTCATAACCCTCAATCTGATTTTCTACCGTACTTTTTGCTGTAAGGAGAATTATCGGTGTATATGCTATCGACAAGTTATTTCGGATGGCCTTGCATATCTCTATTCCATCCATTAACGGCATCATCACATCACTGATAATTAAATCAGGATAGAATTCCGTACATTTTCTCACCCCCTCTTCTCCGTTTTCCGCAGTAATCACATGGTATTTTATCTGGAAATGCTCTTTCAGCATGGACAACAATTCCACGTTATCCTCCACTAGCAACAGGGTCTGCTGGTCCGGATCACCAGCAGCTTCCTTATCTTCATTTACCGATGCTTTCTGAGGTTCCATATCATAGTTATATTCCACGTGAACTGATTGCAAATAGTCATGCACATCAAATGTATTATTTTTATCCTGCACTTCCTCTTTCAATCTCATGGGCAATGTGACAATGAATTCCGTACCCTTCATCCGTTCACTGCTCACTATGATGTTTCCACTATGCAGAAGCACCATGTTCTTGGCAATGGCAAGTCCTATACCCGAACCTAAATGTACCGAAGAGTTGTCTCTTATCTGAAAGAAACGGTCGTAAATCTTACTGATTGTTTCCGCAGAGATTCCGACTCCCGTATCGGAAACTTTTAAGATACAAACTTCTTCACCCCATATCGTGTCGCCCACTTGGAAAGAGTTTTCATATTTAGGAGAAGGAGCCACATCTGTGCCGGTTGTAAGAGACACTTCCACACGCCCCCCATTGGACGTATATTTCATGGCATTGGAAAGCAGGTTTGTCAGCACCATGGAAAATTTCTCCAGATCAAATTTCATAAGCACGTTCTCCTGCACCGAGGTGGTAAATTCTATTTTCTTACGTAAGGCCCAGGGAGAAAATTCCTGCACAATCTGCAACACATATTTATCAATTCTGTCTTCTTGCAGATTCAAATCGGCAATATTCAGGTCACTCTTTCTGAAATCTACCAGCTCTGTAATCATGGTCAGCAGTCTGTTGGCATTTCGGGATACCGAATTGAATGACTCCTGAATTTTCTGTGGCACCTGCCCGACTGTCCGCCCAAACTCATCTTCCATTCGTTCCACTGACGACAGAATAAGCGTTAAAGGCGTCTTGAATTCATGAGAGATATTCATGAAGAACTGCAGTTTCAACTGATGGTTTTCCTCATCCTTTTGCTTTTCCATGTCATGCAGAGATATTTTATGTTTCATATTCAGTTCCTGCACATACAGGTAGAAGATGAACAGCACCAGTGAAAAGGTAAATATCAGATAAGTGATTTTAGCCCATGGAGAAAGCCACCAAGGGGGCAGCACTTCAATCTGCAGTTTTTTACTTACCGGATTCCAAGTCTGTCCATTATCCGTAGAGTACTGCAGTTCGAAGTCGTAAGTAGAATAATCCAGATTGGAATAAAGCACTTTATTCTCACTCACCGGCACTTCCCGCCACTCCGCATCATATCCGCCCAATTTATACCTATACATAATTCTGTTCGAAAGACGATAGCCCAAGGCAGAAAATTCTATTGAGAAATCATTCTGGTCATGGTGCAGCGTCAACTTCTCCAGTTTGTCCAAAATCTCAGGAAGCACAACCACCCCATTTATCTTCTCACCGACCCGAATTCTCTCTCCATGAACATATAAGTTTGACAGATAAAGCTGATACCTTTCATTCCCAGTCTGCACATGATTGGGATAAAAATAGCTCAAACCATCTATTCCACCCATGTACATCATTCCGTCCTTTCCTTTGTAACCAGCTCCATATTTGAAGAAGTTGCCTTGCAATCCGTCCAAATAATCAAATCGAGAAAGAATGCCGGTTTGTGTATCCAGCTTCATAATGCCATAGCCGCCAATCCACACATTGTTATTCTTATCTACCATCACAATTTCCGCATCATTGCTCATCATACCATCCTGTGTCATATAAGACGTTGCAATATATGCATTGTCCGTATCTCCCTGGATAACCAGACGGTTCAGGCCTCCTCCCAACGTTCCGACCCAGTAAATCGAATCATTCTGTTTGTCAATACATGCCAGAAAGTTATTCGATAAGGAATGGGAGTTCTTCAAATCTACTCCATAAGAAACCACTTTTTTAATATCAGAATCGGTTCCCTGCAAGATAAATCGAGAAAGCCCTTTTCTGGTACATGCCATCATTTCGTTTTTTTCTTTATCAAAAAACAAATAAGGTACACAAGGTGACTTCAAGCCATCCCGTAAACCTATGTGTTTGACAAAAGAAAGTGCCCCATTATCTTCTTTAAAGCAATAGATACCATTTCTCCAGGTACCCACCCACAGGAAGCCGTTTGCATCATATTCCATTCGAGTGATGTCTACAGCAGCCTTTACCAATGCTTTTTCATTGTTAAAGATGACATACGACATCGAATTTGATTTTACGTCATAGGCCACAAGGCCATTTATCAGTCCCACATAAAGAATACGTTCATTCTTATTAAACTTTAAAGCCTTAAACACATTTCCTTTTCCCAGAAATTGAGAAAAGTCTGTAAACATCAGAAGGCCTTCGTCCGTACGATACTTATTCAAGCCTTGTTTCTGGGTCAGAAGCCAAAGCGTACCGTCAGAACTTCTTTCAATACCCTTCACAAAAGTACCCTTTATTGAATATTCATTTGAAGGGTTATCGTATACTGTACCAAACAAAGGCATTGATAAAGAAACATAATTCAGTCCTTTTCCCCAAGTTCCAATCCACAAATTATGAAAACTGTCAATGAATAATGTGGAAATAAAGTTAGAGGAAATGGAAGTAGTATATGCAGATTTACGGGCATGAATATCGGCGTAAATCTTACCTGAATTTGTAGAAATCTGCAACAAGCCTATATTCGAGGCACACCATAACGTATTGCTTCGGTCTACAATCAGTTTTCCTGAAGTATATTGAGGAATATGTGCATTCAAGCTATGGAAGTCATAAAAATCATAACGTGACAAGTTCAGATTACCATCTGTATTCAACGGGAATCTGGCACAGCCGGAAGATACTCTCAGATACAGGAAATTGTCTCGGATATAAAGTGAGGAAGAAGCCTCATTCCTTCGGGAAATTTCACGGCATTTATACGAGTTCACAATTTTCACTCTGCCCTGAGCCAACTTCACCTGTAAAAGCATATCAGGAGTACACAACCAAGTATAATCACCATTTTTCACAATCGTATGTACATTTCTCTTCGCCGACAAGACCTCAGATTCTTTCCCATAAGAAGAAAGTAAGTTCTTTTTACGATCTACCTTCACCACATACATAGAATCAGAAGTTACCACCCACAAAACTCCTTCTTCGGTGGCATATACTTTGTCGACCAAAGTGGATGACAATACCTGAAGGTCATCTGAAAGTTCAAAATCGGCATAATTCCCCTGATTATAATTAAATCTCAACAAACCGCTTTCTGTACCAATCCACAAGTTACAGGAATCAGCAGCCAGCGAAGTAATGCGGTCGTGAAGATAACGGATTCTGTCCGTCGGCTTATAATAGTCATACGACTGCAGGTTATAACCATCAAAACTTTGCAATCCTCCATTGGTTCCAATCCAGATAAGTCCATTCACATCCTGAGTTACACAGGTTACATCTGTATGTAATAGTCCGTTCTCCATTGTCAACGTCCTGAACTTAGGAGCAGTTGCAGCAGTCAAACTCAGACTGATAAAAACTAACAAACAGCCAAAAAGTATTCTTGTTTTTTCTTTTAAGGACATCATAATATTACATTTTCAACAAAGATAAAATATATAAATACATTAATTACCACTCATTCACAAAAAAAAGAGGAGTTACCCCCTCTTTTTACTAACCTATACAACATTACCTTTATGAAAACCAAGAATAACATCCTTCATACAAGCATGTTATTCAATTATTAAAACCCTATTGAAAACATCTCCACAAAGGAAAAAACAATTAGTCAGTTGTATTTGATTTATTGTACGGACTCTTATTTCAAATGTACAAATATTACCTGAAATCAATCTTTTCACAATTTAAGATAGACCATCTCAATACCTCATGCATATTTTTTTCGGTCAGCACTTTTCTGTTGACCCTGAAATTCTCAAAAACGAGTCCACTTAAAGGAGTCTTACCCTTCACTCCTTCCATATAATTCTTTTTACCTTTTGAAACATCCACCCACACATCCCAGTCCTTAAACAAGAAATTCTTAATCAACTGGTCTTTATCGCCCAATGGAGATAATCTGAAAATATGTGTCACCGGAGTATCCGTACGCACGTCTTCAAACACAAACCCTTCATCTGCTCCACCACCGTTCCGGCAACTTAGAATACCATTGTTAGGTCTGTCTGAATCCCACTCCGCCCGGACTATATCCACCCGGCTTACACGACAGTTTCTTGCTACAGAATTACTCCAGTTCAACTGGAAAATGGCTCCATTATCCAATTGCCAGCATACGACATCTTCTACCACAATATTATCTCTATATATCTTGATATTGTCATCATTTGCCCAGATGAAACAATTCCGGATTGTAGAGTTGGCATAAGCAGCAATGCCGTCACAATTATAAATCCATCCTCCCACAATCTTCGTCCAGGACACTTCATTATCCGTTCCCAGCAATCTTACAGCAAAGAAAGAATAGTCTGCAATCACAATACCATTCACCACAATACCGTCGGCTCCGCTCTTAGCCTCTACCATGTGCGATTCACGCAAATGTAAGCGTGTTCCCGACAAAACCCCTCTTCCGTAAATCTTCACATTGGAACAAGCCTTTCCATCCATAATGAAAGAACCAAACACCCAGGCTCCCCCTTCCAGATAGATGCGTTTTATATTTGAAGGAACTTTATACACTCCTATATCATGTACTCCTTTCTTAAAATAAAGGGCTGAATCTTTTACAGAAATTGTAGAGAGAAGCGTTTTATCTCCCTTTTCTATCACTTTCCATTTTGACAAATCGACCGGGACATCCGTTTCCATCGGATCTGCAAAAATCAACAATCCTTCCTTATAGCCATCTTCACCAATTTCCACAGAAAATTGTCCTGGCCGGTCGAGCACAAAAGAGAAGCAGTTAGCATCCAGTTTATTCACTTTTATATCGTGTCTGGACGGATACACTTTAATTTCTTTTCCCTCTATATTCTTATTCACCTGTACCGTAACTTTCACCTTTCCTTGAAACGAGAAATGTCCCCAATGAATGCTTCTGCCTTTGAATTTGGTCAAAGGCTTGTCATCATTTTTCCTTTCTCCAGGCATCCTCTTGAAATAGGTGTTACAGACATTCTTGAAAATAGTCACGCCATTATCCATATCATCATTCAGGTACACACGATATAACTCAGACTGTTGTACCCGAAGATTCTCTTCCGGATATGTCACAAGTGCGGCTGTTTTGCTTCCTGCGTAAATGGAATTCATCCATGAAATACACAAGCATACAATGAATAATACTTTTGCTTTCATACGTTCTTCATTCTTGCAGCGACAAAATTACAAGCAAACAAACTATCAGGTTTATTTTCGTGTACAAATAATTTGCGTCAGCGTACGGAAACCTCAATGTGTACACTAACAACAATTTCAAGGACGCATAAACCAGTACTTCGCTTATGCCCGGGCTATTTTTGTATAAAACATTATACATTATGAGAAAATTCATCTTTTTATTATGCTGTTGTGTATATTTTTCTACTCATGCACAAAAGCGGGAAATGGAGCAAGCTCCTTTAATGACACCTTGGAGCAAAAACATAGACATCCATCATGTACTTCCAGAATACCCCAGCCCACTTATGCAGCGGGAAGACTGGAAAAATCTCAATGGAGTATGGGAATTTGAAATGCGTGCAGAAGGAGACCGGCTACCGGCAAAAAGAAAACTTCATGAAAAAATCCTCGTTCCCTATCCATGGGAATCGGCTCTTTCTGGAGTAAGAAGACAACTCTCTACCCAACGGGCGTGGTACAAACGGACTTTTACTCTTCCCAAAGAATGGAAAGGCAAGAATATCATTCTAAATTTTGGAGCCGTTGACTGGGAATCAGAAATCTATGTGAACGGAAAACTAGTCGGAACCCACAAAGGAGGATACGATCCGTTCTCTTTCAATATAACGTCTTATCTTGACTTATCGGCCAAAGAGCAGGAACTTATTGTCAGTGTCTATGACCCGGGAAACAGTAAGGCCATTCCCCACGGAAAGCAAAACAATACACGTTTTTCCGAACCGAAAGGCTATAGTTATTCCCCTTCTTCCGGTATCTGGCAAACCGTATGGATAGAACCGGTCAACAAAGACCATATCACAGCCATACATACGGTTCCAGATTTTGATAAGAAAGCATTCCACGTAGAAGTCAATGCTTCCGGCAATCAGAACCTGAAGGTAAACGTCTGTATCCAGTCGCAAGGGAAAACAGAAAGCCAGCACTCAGGCACGCTGAATACTCCGATTACCCTACCCCTGCAAACCATTCGTCCATGGAGTCCCGACACACCTCACCTATATGATGTGATAGTCAAACTGACCAACGAAAAAGGAGAAACCGTGGATAGCATCAAAAGCTATGCGGGTATGCGCAAAATCTCATTAAAGAACGAAAACGGTGTACAGCGTCTGGCACTTAATGACAAATTTATTTTCCAGATGGGGCCATTGGACCAGGGATACTGGCCCGACGGCATATACACTGCGCCCACAGACGAAGCTTTGAAATGGGATGTACAGAAAATAAAAGAATGGGGCTTCAACATGATACGAAAGCACATCAAAGTGGAACCGCAGAGATGGTACTACTGGTGCGACAAATTAGGCATATTGGTATGGCAAGACATGCCCAACTGTTTCAAGACACGAAATGAAGAAGAAAAGGAGCAGTTTGAAGCCGAACTGCAACGCATGATTCGCACCCACTGGAACCATCCTTCCATTGTCAACTGGATCGTGTTCAACGAACATTGGGGAATATACGATTGTGAGCGTATCACAGAAAATGTCATGAAGCTGGACCCGAGCAGACTTGTCACAGGTAACAGTGGTATCGATGCCCGGAAACCCAGTATCGACTATGAAGTGGGACATATTAAGGACAACCATTCCTACCGGCCTCCTCACGTGCCACTTATCAGCAGCAAAAGAGCCACCGTCAACGGAGAATACGGTGCCATCGGCTACAAGGTCAAAGACCACATCTGGGATACCGACGGACCTTGGGTGCACCACAATTACGAGAACAAGGAAAAAGCGACAAAGGAATACGTAAAATTCATCCAGCAAATCAATGAATACATACGTCGCGGACTCAGTGCTGCTGTATATACCCAGTGGACTGATGTGGAAAATGAAATGAACGGACTCTATACCTACGACCGTAAAGTAGAGAAATTAGAGAAACAAAAAGTATCCGAAGCCAACCGCTCGACCTATACAGAGAAAGAGCAGATAAAAGGCCAGACCGATGCACAATACATTCAATAATCTTTTAATTACACTTTATGAATTCTATCAAACTGATTTCACTTGCCGCATTGGCAACATCATTCATGCCCTCCTGGGCTGTTCAAAAACAAGACAAGCCGAACATCATTTTTGTCATATCCGATGACCATAGCGTTCCGTTCTTAGGGTGCTATGGAAATAAAGACATCAAGACTCCAAACTTCGATAAGTTTGCTTCCGAAGGAATGACCTTCACCAGAACCTACGTGACGGCTCCTCAAAGTGCTCCCTCACGTTCTTCCTTTTTCACAGGACGTTCCACTATCTCGACCACGATGTCTATGTTTTCTCTACCCTTGCCCGGAAATGTCATTACCTATCCTGATATTCTGAAAGAGCATGGATATTACATCGGAGTGACTGCCCGAAGCCATCACCAGGATGGACTGAAACGCAACAAAGACATTCAGCAGGCCATTGAAAGAAACGACATGGCTACTTTCGGCCGTCGGTTCGATTACCATAGAATAGGTGGACAGCCGTTGCCGGAACTGAAAGTCTTTCTGGACAAGGCCGCCACAGAAGGAAAAGGAAAACCCTTCTATGTTCAGGTTAGTTTCTATGACCCTCACCGTCCATGGGATAAGAATGCCATACCAGAACCTCATGACCCTAATACCATTAAATTGCCAGACAATTATCCGGATAACGCACTTATTCGGGAAGATTTTGCACGTCATTACGATGAGATAGCCCGTATGGATACGCAGTTCGGGCTCATGATGGAAGAACTGGAAAAACGAGGATTGGCAGACAACACCATCGTCGTATTTGTAGGCGACAATGGTTCTGCCCTGTTAAGAGGTAAAGGTACCCTTTATGAAACCGGTATCAATGTTCCGCTCATCGTACGCTGGCCAGGAAAAATCAAACCGGGAAGCTACAGTAATGTACTTGTATCGGGAGAAGACTTTGCTCCTACCCTTTTGGAACTGGCAGGTTATGAAGCCGATTCCAAAATGACCGGTCATAGCTTTGCTCACACCTTGCTGGGTAAGGAAGGAACCGACAGGACCTGGGTATTCTCTGCCCGTGGAGCCCATGCTGAAGACCTGCCAGTCACCACCAAAGACTTTGACCTCATCAGAGCCATAGTGACCGACAGATACAAGCTTATCTATAATCCAGTGAGAGAACTTCCCTACTGGCCGGTAGATTTCTCACATGAACCATTCTGGCTCGACCTGGTAGAACAAAACAGAACTGGCTTCATACCACGGGAATGGAAAGAAAGATATTTCTCAGAAAGACCGATGTTCGAACTGTATGACCTCAAAAACGACCCACAGGAATTACAAAACCTTGCCGGACTTAAGGAATATGCAGAAATAGAAAAGAAGCTACGTGACACCATGGCCGAAAAAATGCTGGTAGATCGTGATTATGTACCACTTCCTTTCTATTCGCTGGACAAAGAATATAAATAGAACGTACAAATTCAACAAGAATGCGGACACAGGAACCAACCGTTCTTTTTCAGTCCGCCTAACTTTGTGACAATAACCAAATAATTATAAATCATGAAAAATAAAACATTCTTTTCTGCCGCACTGGCTTTCTTCATGCTGGCCGGCTTTAACCAGACAGCTCAGGCTACCACTCCGCAGATGCCGTCTGAAGAAACAGTAAGCAAATGCAAGGTGGCTCCCACTCCTCCTATGGGATGGAACAGTTTCGATGCATACGACTGCCGTATCAACGAACAGGAATTCAAAGCCATCGTAGATTACATGGCTGCCAACCTGAAACAGCATGGTTGGGAATATGCAGTTATCGATTACTGCTGGTTTAATGATAATCCTGGAGGTTGGAATAACCCCAGCAAACGATATGGTCACCCCAACATCAGACTGGACAAAGACGGTAAACCGCTCGACGTGCTTTGCATGGACGAATACAGCCGTCTGATTCCTTCTGTGAAAAGATTCCCGTCTGCTGCAAACGGAAAAGGATTCAAACCGTTGGCCGACTACGTACACAGTAAGGGTATGAAATTCGGTATCCACATCATGCGTGGTATAGCTCGCCAGGCTTACTTCCAAAAATCAAAAATCATGGGAAGCAAGGCTACGGCTTACGACATTGCCGAACCTTTCGACACTTGTAACTGGTGTAACAACATGTATGGAGTGGACGCTTCTAAAGAAGGTGCGCAGGAATACTATAACTCCATTTTCAAATTGTATGCAGAATGGGGGGTTGACTTTATCAAAGCCGACGACACCATGTATCCTCCCTATCACAAAGGAGAAATCGAAATGATGCGCAAAGCCATTGAGAACTGCGGTCGCCCGATGGTACTGAGTTTATCTTGTGGTGAAGCTCCATTAGGACGTGCAGAACACATTAAGAAGAACGCTACCATGTGGAGAGTCTCAGCCGATTTCTGGGACAACTGGGAAGATTTGTATCACAATTTTGACCTGCTGAATGCCTGGTCATCTCACATCGGCGAAGACAGTTGGCCGGATGCGGATATGATTCCGTTTGGAAAACTGGCACTTCAAAACCGTCCGGTAGGAAAAGAACGTATGAGCCGCTTCACTCCAGAAGAATATAATACGCTCATGACTCTGTTCTGTATGGCACGCTCTCCGCTGATGATTGGAGCCGACTTGCTTTCTACCCCCAAAGAAATCATCGACAAATATTTCAAGAACGATGAAATCCTTGCCATCGACCAGCATTCTACTGACAACCGACAGGTATTCAAAAACAAGAGTTATGCCATCTGGACTGCCACCGTTCCTGAAACAGGCGAACGCTATATTGCGCTGTTCAACTTGCAGGACAAGCCTGCTACCGTCACTTTCAATATGGAACTGGAATCTCTGCGCGGCAAGTATCAGGCACGTGATTTGTGGAAGAAACAGAACATTGGTATTGTGGAAGGAAAACTTTCAGCTCAGTTAGGAGCGCACGATGCCACCGTATTCAAACTCACAAAAGTAAAATAATCCAGGAAGCAATCTCCATGAAAAAAATCAATATTCTACTTATTGGTATATTCATTACTTTTCACACGCTATACGCCCAGACCCCTCTTTGGCAGGGGAAAGGGCGTATTGCCATAAGTAGCGACGGTAATGAACACGATGATGATGACTGGGCTGCCACCCCGCTATCGCTCGCTCTGATTGCAGCTAAAGGATTGCAAGACAAGCTTGTATTGTATACCTACAGCGACCATATCTGGGGAAGCAATCAGGACCGTCCTAACAAACATGGCATCAGTGCCTACGAACACATGCGTCTCAGTGCATTGGGAAGCAAAAAATGGTTTGGCTTTCACCACAGCCGTTTCATTTGTGCCGTAGACAATGCCGAAATTGCCTACAATGCTATGAGGGACGTAATCAATGCCTCCTCCTCAGAAGATCCGTTAATCATCGTAGCTGCCGGACCTATGCAAGTGCTAGGAGAAGCCCTGCAACGCTCCGATAAAGAAAAGCGTCAGTATGTTACCTTGCTGTCTCATTCTCAATGGAACAACCGTCACAGCGACAATCCAGAAAGGAAAAAAGGCTGGGATATGCATTCCGGCTGGACATGGAACGAAATGAAAGCTGCATTCGGCACTCCGGAAGGAGGCAATGTCCGGTTCGTACAAATTCTCGACCAGAATCATGGAAAAGATTATATTGGTTTCTTCTGCCCCAAAGAAAACTACGACTGGATAAAGACCTCACCGGCCAGAAACTCTCCAGCCTACCAACCTGGAGCATGGGACTTTTTGTATGAACGTATTTCCACTTGTATCAAGAAAAAAGGTACTTGTTTCGACCCTTCCGATGCAGGCATGATTATATACCTCTTCACTGGCATTGAGAAAACCAACCCGAACATGGCAAGGGAAATCATGGAAAATCCTGAATTTACCTATCAAAACCCGATTCGTTCGGGTATCGATTCCAAAGGATTAAGAGATTGCCAAGTACTGAAAGACCAGAATACCTGGTACCTCACAGGTACTGCTTTTCCTCATTGGGCACGACAAGAACAGGACGGGAAATTGAACCAAGGAATTCCCCTCTACAAATCCACGAATCTGACCGACTGGACTTTCGTGAAATACATCGTAGAAAGACCCGATTCCTGCAAATGGTATTACAACCGTTTCTGGGCTCCTGAAATCCATAAAATCAAGGGAAAATACTACGCTACCTTTAACTGCTCCAATCCCAAGTACGGGTATCCCGGACAGCACATCGGTTATGCCGTGGCCGACAGAATTGAAGGCCCCTACAAAGTGATTACAGAAGAAAAGCCACTGACCAACGGAAATGACCTGACACTGTTCGAAGATGAAGACGGAAAAGTATGGGCCTTCTGGAACAGAGGACACGAATTTGGTATTGGATATGCGCAACTGGATTTGCAAACAGGAAAATTTCTGACCACTCCCCAGACAGCTATCCAGCCCGGAAAAGTAGATTATGAATACGATAAGGAAGGGAAATTAGTACACAAACCCGGATACGACGGACGCCCCATCCCTAAAGTAAAGAAGTATTACTCTTGGGATTCCATCGGAATAGAAGGTGCCTACGTCATCAAGGAAAACGGACAGTACTACCTTTTCTATTCCAGCTGGACCAGAGGATATGAAATCGGCTATGCTACTGCTTCTAAAATTACCGGACCCTGGAAAAAGTATGAAGGAAATCCCTTCTACGGAGCGCAAAGCAAAGCCGCATGCAACAGAAACGGATTCACCTGGGAAGGTAATCCGCACAGTCCATTCAACCAAGTGGGCCACAATGAAATATTTGTCGGACCGGATGGAAGATATTGGATTTCCTGCCACGGAATTACGAACGATGCCCCCGAAAGTCCCTCATTGATTATTGACCCGATATGGTTCGACCACGACGGGAACATCCATAGCAACGGCCCAACATATACTCTCCAAAAGGCAAACTATATAAATAATCAAACCACTAAGGCTAAATAACTCATATTTTAGGTTAATCCCCCAGTGCTTGTGAAAGTACTGGGGCTATCTGATTTCTATTTATACAATATTAATCTATCAAAACTTTAATCACATGAAAACATCTCTTAAAAAACTCCTGTTCATAACAGGAATATCACTAACTTTTCACAGAGTCCCTGCAATGGCACAAGAATTATCACGTACCCAAGCCACTCATCTGTTGGCAGACACCTGGATGCGTGACCCCTACATCGTAATCGGACCAGACCAGCACTATTATCTCACCTACACAAACGGGAAAATGGAAATGCCCGTATGGAGAAGTACAAACTTACAGGATTGGGAAAAATTAGGTGAAGACTATAACATGAAAAAATTGTCTTATTACCAAAATATTCTGAATTCTCAGAAAGAGTTGATAAAAGAAAGAGGAGAAGCCAAGCTCTGGGCACCCGAAATATATTACATTAACCAACAATGGGTAGCTGTTCATACCTCAAATCTCAAACAATCCTCCATCATAACTTCCTCCTCACCTGAGTTTGAAAACATAAGCGAACCCATGAAACAGGAATTCGGTCTGAAACATGACCCATCTCTGTTCCAGGATACCGATGGGAAAATCTGGCTAATAAACAAATGTGCAGAAATCCAACAGTTAAAACCAGATTTTACGGGATTCATAGGAAAACCTATAGCAATTCATCCTGCTAACCGGAAAATGGGACATGAAGGATGTCAGATTATCAAAATAGGCAATAAATATGTATGGTTTGGTACCGCATGGTCAAAAGACACCCTCCGAAAAGGGACGTATAATCTGTATTATGCTACTGCTGATAAAATCGAAGGTCCGTATAGCAACCGGAAATTCGCAGGAAGATGCCTGGGTCACGGCACAATCTTCAAGGATAAAAAGGGAAACTGGTGGTGTACCGCTTTCCTGAACGGTGATTACAAATCTCCTACAGAAGTCAATAAAGGAGTAAATCCAAGTATTGCCACTTCCATGAATAAACAAGGGCTTACTTTAGTTCCGATAAGCATTGAAATAAAAGATAACGACATCGTAGTAAAGGCACTTGACCCGCAATATGCCCAGCCTGGCGCCGAAGAAAATCAGAAATTTTAAACCCATCTATGATGAAAACGCGGTTTATGCTATCCACGTTGCTGGCTTTTCCTGTGTTAAGTCATGCACAAAGCAACTTTATCATCATCCTTACCGATGACCAAGGGTATCAGGACATAAGATGCTATGGTTCGCCACTGATTGAGACTCCCAACCTTGACAAAATGGCGGAAGAAGGACTTCGACTTACCAACTTTTACGTATCCGCTTCTGTATCGAGTGCCTCGAGAGCCGGACTGCTTACCGGGCAGTTAAACACACGCAATGGAGTGAAAGGTGTGGGCTGGCCTGATTCCAAAGGACTCCCAACTGATAAAATCACAATAGCCAATGCGCTAAAGACAAAAGGGTATGCCACCGGATGCTTTGGTAAATGGCACTTAGGCGACCTTGACGGATATCTTCCTACCGATCGTGGATTTGATTATTATTATGGTATCCCTTATAGCAACGACATGTATATAGGGTACACACATAAATTCTCTCCCAACTGTGTGTTTACCGAAGGGTATAATCTTGATAAAGCCTTACAAGACCAGCAGCTGGTAAAAAGAACCAAAAACAAAGCTCAACTGAAAAAAGAACTGAACTATGCTTCTCCTTTGTTCGAGAACAAGGAAGTCATAGAATATCCATGCGACCAAGCTACTACCACATACAGATATTTCAACAAAGCAATGGAATTTATCGGGAAAAACAAGAACCAGCCGTTCTTTGTGTACCTGACTCCTTCCATGCCTCATGTGCCGCTTTTTGTCTCTCCTCAGTTCAAAGGAAAAAGTAAAAGAGGATTGTATGGAGATGCCGTAGAAGAAATAGACTGGAACGTAGGCCGACTGCTTGATTTCTTAGAGAAAGAAGGACTCAGTGAGAATACAATGGTCATTTTCACTTCCGACAATGGCCCATGGCTGGGAATGAAAGAAAACGGTGGCTCTGCTCTTCCATTAAGAGACGGTAAGTTCTCGGCATACGAAGGGGGTGTCCGCACTCCTTGTATCATCAAATGGAAAAACCACATTCCGGCAGGAAAAGTGAGCGACCACATCATTGCAAGTATCGATATCTTCCCCACTTTATTGGAACTTGCCCAGATGGACAAATCAAAATATGATCTTGACGGTATCACACTTACCAAGTTCATAAGCAATCCGGATAATGTAGAGCCTCGCAACCGCTATCTGTATGTGAAAGACGGAAAAATCGTAGGTATCAGACAAAATGACTGGATATATCTGCCGCAAACAGGCCGCAGAGTTACTCCCAAAGGAAACTTCGAGCAAGAACTTTTCAATATCCGTAAGGACATTGGACAAAAATCCAATCTGTTCAAAAAAGAAACCAAGAAAGCTCAGGAAATGGAACAACTCTTACAGCAACAGTCTCATTAATCCTTTTGAGCAGGTGTATATAAAAAGTCTGGTATGAACCACAGCAGGTTGCATACCAGACTTTTTTTACAGAACTTATCTATTACAGACAAGCAGGTTATTTGTAAATCACAAACTGATTCTTTCCAGAATCTGGAATTACCAGATAAAATCCGTTGTCAAGCTTCTTGTAGCTGGCATACTGACATTTCAGAAGCGGTTTGTCACTGTATATCACAAAAGGCGCATTCTCCTTCAAGGATACTGTCAGCTTATTCTTTTCAGCCTTATACTTCTTGACAGCTACCGGACTGAGGTATTTGTTCTCCAGTCCTACAACCGACCAACCGTTCTCAATTTCACACAGCAACACCAGACGGTCTTCCATATTCTTCAGGTTAAACGCATACTTATCTTTCAGCACGTTTCCCTTCTTCGCATACCAGTCATAATACACCAGTCCCTCTGCCGGAAGTTCACGTCGTCCCGGATACGGCTGTACCATTGCATCCGCATATGTATAGTCCTCTGCAGTAACCTCTACCTCCGTTATATTCTTGGTATTTTTGTTTGACAGGCTATAAGCCACCACAGCAGCAGATATTTCTGTCAAAGGAGCTATCACATAATACGCCCCATCTCCTGTCAGCACATTGTTAAACAGAGACTTGGGCAAAGAAGTTCCCGGAGCCATAGGACGCAAGATTTCACCGTCTGAGAAAGCTAATGGAGAAATATAATCATCCACAAAATCCTTGGGAGGGTCGGACAGATAGATAGGAGCCGACGACATCGCTTTGCTGACCGCCATCAGACGCCCCAGTCTGACATCAGAAGAATGAAACATGCATGATCCAGCCAAACCGTTTGCCCCATCCACAATGTGTTCTGGAATCCCTGATAGATATGATTTCTCGCCAATGGAATGCTGTTCAACTTATAATCCACGCTCACACGCGTCGTTGCACTATATTTAGTGTTAAATGCACAAGGCAGGTTCTGAGCCATACAGTTCATCAATCCATCCAGCTTCTTTTTGCCATACCGCTCCAGTGCCGCTGCATTGTTGTGATGCGCCTCCACCGGATTGGATGTCATCAGGTAGTTGTTAAAGTCACGTGTCTGAACGTCTATTTTAATGAAGTCAAAATCATTATCCGATGCAGAAGAAACCATCTTGTTATAAAACAAATCGGCAGCTTCCGGCGAACCGTTTATGATGATACGTCCTCTGTCATTCTTCATCAGATAAGGTTTCAAATCATCCATTTTATGATTGGCCGATATACCACCCCATATTCCATACATGCAATGCCATAATCCGAACCACTTTATCTTGTCCGAACGTTTGGACAACAAAGAAGACCATCCTCCCGGGAATTTCTCGGGACTCACCTCAAAATTGATAAGCTTGTCTTTCACCTGAGTCTGGTGTCCGTGATCCACCAGGATCCAACGAATAGGTACATCAGATTTCTCTATCCCATCCACAGCTTCCAACAACACTTTTTCATTGATGTTTTTCCGGAAATGCTCCCATGAACACCAGCCTAAATATTTGAACGGCTCCGGATAAACCTTGTCTTTTCTTAATTTCAGGTTATCTTTTATGTATTTATCCTTAACCAAAGAACTCCAGATTGCATTCACTACCTTATATACATCTTCACTTCTTCCATAGGCAAACACCGGAGCGTCTTTCAGTTGTACTTCTTCCGTTCCCATGGTGCCGTATTTGATGTCAATGTGATTATCGTCCACCACTTCTATCCAGCTCATGACTGAATTAATGGCTACCGGCTGCACTACCCAGTAACTTCCATCCTGAAGTTCCAGGACGAGAAAAATACCACAGTTGACAGGCTTATCAATAGTGGGAACCGGTTCAAACGACGCATCAAAAAGCGCGGACAATTTATCCACAGGCCACGAAAAGTTCTGGTTTATCCCGTCAAAACCCTTAAACCGGGAAGCATAGAACAAGGCCTTCTTATATGCAGGCAATTCTATGCGATAACTCTCCAACACTCCCTCTGCAGGCTTTCCCTTTACAGAAGTTCTAAACACTGCGCACGAATCTGAAAAAGACAGATTCAAGTCTTTTGCCTTCGACGGAATACCTTGTATCCACATCAAACACATCAAGACCAAATACATAACATTCTTTCTACACATAAATCCGGTTAATTATCATTTTATGATGATGCCTTCTGTCGTATTTTCGTCAGTCAGCAAATTCGCGTCAGACATATTCTTCCACAATTTGCCATTCACCTTAATATTTTCCAGAAGCACGTTGCTTACTTTATGAATAGAATCGTGCCCCATAATGATATTTCTCATTTTAGGCCGGGTATAACACTCAATATTTCTGAAGGTAAGATTCCTGATTTCACCTCTTTCCGAATCCCAGCTTCCGAAACGGTTAGGTTTTGTCATGATATGAAACAGACGATGCTCGCAGTTATCAATCCGAATATCCTCATACAAATAATTAGTCATAATGCCATTACTGCCATGAATCGCATCAAACACAGCCTCGTTCGGATTATCCCAAGGATGCTCCACCCGGATTATATCCACGTCATAGACATGAAAATTCGTGTTATACCCCGGCATATTCCACCCTATCTGAAAAGGAGCCCCGTTTTCCATCTGCCATATCACGCATCTTCTTGCTATTGTATTGCTTCGATACAATTTGATAGCATCATCATTTACCTTGAAAAAACAGTCTTCTATCAAACTATTGCTCCCAATTCCGATTCCATCCGTACTGAACCACCAGCCCATCATTTTCAGGTTCCGGCATATTTGGTTAGTGCCACTCAAAGACACACAATATCTCGGTGCATTGATGATAGTCACCCCTTCAATCAGTACATTGTTACAATTTCTGAAAGAAATCATGTGGTTATGGCTTCGTGCAGGATATTCCTCTCCGCTTATAATACCCTGTCCCATAATCGTGATGTTCTCCTGCCCATCAGAAACGAACTGTCCTTTTACATAAGCCCCAGGAGCAAGGTATACCGTTTGATTGCTTTTCAACACGTAATTGTCTCCAATCTCGTGTATCCCTTTTTCAAAAACAATCAGATTAGGAGTATGCTCAGCTGGTTTTCTGAGAGGATACGTATCCACAAAAATCAGCAAAGGATGGGCAATAGCCACTCCCTCCTCAAATTCCACTGAATACTGTCCAGGGCCAGGCAATTCAAATTCCACAATCGAATCGTTCAGAATACGACATTCTACATTGTACTTACGAGGCAATATCCGGCATGCTTCAACCTTATAAGCGTTAGTCTTTACCCTGACAACCGGCTTCGTATCCGTAGCGAACGAAGTCCATGAAGTAGTCTTACACCGGTTGGTCTTCCATTGTGCCACATCGGTATACACAGGAGAATCCCAAAATTCTCCTCCACCCGAAACTTCAATTTCAAACAAAGAAGATTTCTTGATGCCATCGGCCATAGGATACACAAACACCTCAGCCAGAACCGCATCAGAAAATAATGCGGTAAAGCATAATATCATTAACAACAATCTTTGTTTCATATTTGATAAGTTTGAAGAAGTTATTTATGGAAGAGTTATCACACACTTAAATCCATTCTCATCCGAATACACACGGTCAACGCAAAAAAAAGGTTCCGCATATTTATCCTCACTATGATACGAGATATACCACTTGTCATTCAGCCCTTTAAACAACTGCACATTGCCTATAATCTCACAAGGAGGAGCAAAGACAAGCGGATTGTCATATTCACCATGCAACTGAGTAGGAGCCTGATCTTCTGAACGATAAAACAGAATTTCATCAGAAGCTTTCCAAGGACCAAGCGGAGACTCAGACACTAAATTCGCAGCATAGTATCCCCCTTTAAACACCGTATAGAAGAGATAAATCTTACCTTTGTATTTTAAGACGGAAGGAGAATCCAGAAAACGGTCATCTTTTCTAAACTGGCGAGGAATGGCGATTACCACTGGTTCTCCGGCAAGATGTGTGAGCGCAGTATCCATCAATGCACCACACAAGCTTCCGTCTTTCTCCCAATAGGCATACACTTTTCCATCTTTATCATCCTGCCATAAGGTAAACCTGTTTCCTTTGACAACAGGTTTATCTGTCACAATTTTATAAGGCCCTTGAATCTTATCACTTATGGCTACAACCGTTTCCGTAGTGCTATAAGGATTTACTTCGTTGTTCCTTCCTCCGAAACACAGCACATACCTGCCGTTTATCTTATGAATTTCCGGAGAATCAAAACCGTCTTTATACCAGGAATCGGCAGGTATGCTTTTCCGGTCAACTAAGAGAGAGGTTTTCTTCCATTTCTTCATATCCTTACTTTCATACAAAGATATGCCTTCTTTATCTTCACCCGGAGGAGCTATTTCCGTCCCCACCATATAGTACCGGCCTTTTTCTACATAAATATAACAATCTCTGATTCCATATTCCGGTAAACCTTTACGTATCGGATTTCCGGCTAACAAGTTGTTTATACAACACATTAATACAAAAGCCCATCGAACTGACAAGCTTTTAAATGATATAAGATTCATTACACAAATTATTTATTGAACCATATTCCCTTTCACTTCTTCAACCTTTTAGGATAAACTTTATAATCTGTTGCCCACTTATTCCACTGAGAGATTAAATCTCTCAAAATTTCAGGATGGCCATCCGCTTCATTATGCTGTTCCGTCCTGTCAGTCTTCAGATTATAAAGTTCCCATATACCATTCTCGCCACATCTTACAGCTTTCCAGCCATCCTTGCTGCATGCCGCATTCGAACCATGTTCCCAATACATATACTGATGTATTTCTTCGGTAGAAAACCCTTTCACAGCTCCTAACAAACTCTGTCCCACCAATGAAGTAATCACATTTCCACCATGGTACGTTTTCGGATAAATACTGTTTGTAGCTTCTATGATGGTAGGCATAATATCCGGTAAATACCCTTTTACGTCTATAATCTTTCCATCTTTTCCTTCGGTTTCATTTTTCCAGCTCACAATCAAAGGAGTTGAAATCCCCCCTTCATAACTTCGATTTTTGTATTTTCTGTAAGGGGTATTACTAACCTGAGCCCATGCCCTTCCATAAGATACAGAGCCCGATTTCGACGGATTATTTATATCTTCAATAGTTCCTCCACCAAGTTCTTTATATGGTTCCGCACAAGCTCCATTGTCACTAAGAAAGAAAATAAGTGTATTGTCAAGCATTTTTTTATTTTCCAACTGTTGAATAATACGTCCTATATTCCGGTCCATGCAATGTACCTGCGCCGCATACACAGCCATTCTATAAGCAGCCTCATCTTTCTCTGTATCCGACAATTCATTCCAATTACGATTTTCCCATTCAGCAAAGCCCCATTCTTTGTCAATGAGTCCTGATTCAATCATCCGTTTTCTACGTTCTTCCCGTATCTCATTCCAGCCTTTATCCCTATAATATTTTACGAACTTATCAATATCCTCCTGATGGGCTTGCAAAGGCCAGTGTGGCGCATTATATGCTACATACATGAAAAAAGGAGCATCATCCTTCTGTTCTTCAATAAATTTTAAAGCATAGTCAGTAAACGCATCAGTCGTATAATACCCACTTTCTGGCATAGGCAATTTTTCATTATCCAATGTCAGCCCTCGTCCACCCGATGGACGAAAATAGCTACAAGCTCCCGACAAAATTCCATAGAACCGTTCAAATCCTCTTTGCAGAGGCCATTTCTCCACATCGTGCATTCCTAAATGCCATTTTCCAACCATATAAGTGTGGTATCCAGATTCTTTCAGCACCTCAGCAATTGTCACACAATTCCTATTTAAAAAACCTTTATACCCATCTGTTCCCCAATCATTATAAGATGTACTTGGCTGGTAAGGGCCTAAAGGGTCTTCGCTCATCTGTCCGATTCCAGCCTGATGCTGAAACAGACCTGTCATCAAACTGGCTCTTGAAGGACAACTTCTGGATGTATTATAGAAATTCGAAAAACGGACTCCGTTTTCTGCCAACCTATCAATATGGGGAGTCGGAATTTCTCCTCCATAACATCCTATATCACTATATCCCATGTCATCTGCCAAAATTAGCAATACATTCGGACGACTATTTTCTGCATTTACATTTGCACAAACGCTTGAAAACAAAAGCGTAGAAAAAACTACCTTATTTCTCATATTATTAGATATAACTGATTCTATCACTTCGCATTCTTCCATTCCGTAAGCAACCGGAAGAAACCTTTTTTTCTTTCACTGTTAATACTCCAGTCGGCAGGAATGCATTGAAAACCCTGTTCGTAGGGTTCATTCTTTTTCCTGAAATCAAAATAACCCCATGAAGCATAAGCCTCTGTAGCCTTTACAAAATTATTTACTTCCTCATCAAACTTGAAGTGGTCATCCTCATTGTACACTACTGGCTTGGGAGTATAAGCCGGCGATTTTCTCACCGAATCTACCTGCAGGGTTATTCTTTCAGGTTTCCATACCCCGTTTCCATGAAGCAAGACAAAATCGGATACAGCAATGACTTTATCGCTCGGAACGACTTTTCCAGCATAACTGGTGCTTACCAACAGACGTCTTCCATGATAAGTAATAGCCTTTGCATATTCAATAGACTCATGCACGGTTTCCGGACTCAACCCATCCAACTTAAAGAAATCGCACTCATTGTTAATCTCAAGCAACACGTTCCTATATCCGTTCGTCAACACCCACTCCACTGCGTTCTTTATTCCATTTCTGGCAGCCTCCGCATCATTCAGATATTTCTCCTGACCTACATAAAACAATCCCAATATCACCACCATTTCCAGTTCATCTGCTTTATCAAGAATCAGCTTCAGCCGTTTCATGTACTCCGTATCCAGACTTCCATCCGAAAGAATGGCCGAGTTATGCCAAGGCTGTGTTTCCGAATATCCTTCCGGGCTTCCTCCCTGCAAGTTAATGGTAAAAGCAAGTAACCCTTTTTCTTTCCACACCGGCATATTCTCTACAAACTCCCTTGTATTGCGGTTGGCATCCCACACTTTTGTATCCGGATACACCCATTTATAACGGGTAGAATCTGTCTTGTCATCAAAAATTCCATTCACAAGTCGGGCATTAGGAAGCAACCCCTGTATTTTCATCCCTCTCCACGTCTTACCTTCAAACGTAGGTTTTCCGTTAATATAGAACTCCTCACCTACAATAGAAACTTCAGTGCGGGAAACACGATTCTCACTGCAAGAAGCTGTTAATAATATCAGAAGAATCAATAGTATATGTTTCATGGTATTTAATTTATTTGTTAAGGCTCAATTGAAAAAGTATCTTTATATTTTTTAGGTTTCCCCGTGCAGAACCCTACGTTTCCCGCATGGAAAACATAGGGCTCCGCCTTGGAAAACATACAGCCCGCAATAGAAAGACATAAAACAGGCAAAAGTATATTCTCATCTATTTACCGGCGTTCCCAACTCCATTATAGAAGTCTGTTGAACCACTGTTTTAAAGAAGATGCAAAATCACTTATTTCTTTTTCTCCCAAGGGAAAGATTTTATACCATTGGGTCTGTAAACCGGCAAAATGTTTCCGGTTTCTTTCGCTCTTTTTACTTTTTTCTGATAATCGGCAAAAGTCTCATCCGGAGTCCAGTACCAGGGATGGGGAGTAAAGGAAGAGTCCATAATCCGAATGGCTTCTTCCACTATTTCCGGATAATTGAAAGCCAAATCCCTTTCCCAATAAGTATCTTCTTCTGTCAGATACAATTCTACCGGAGAGTTCTTATCTGCTCTGTATGCCGAGAAAGCTCCTAATCTTACACCTTGTTCTTTACCTCTGGAAAAATACAGGTATTTATGACCTTTATAGTTTTCTTTATCTCCTTTCAGCAATGGAAGAAGGGAAATACCATCGGTTCTTCTGGCGTGCGGATCAAGTCCGGCAATTTCTGCAGCTGTGGGGAAAAAGTCGGGCAACCACACCGGAGTACTGATGACTTCCGGCTTGAACTTCGACGGACAGGATACGAAGAAGGGCACACGCAAACCTCCTTCCTGTGCAGTAAATTTTCCTCCCCTGAACGGTCCTTTATTCTTCAGCCAAAGATCGTCCGGCCAGGAAGGTCCGTTTCCTCTTTCGGTATAACCGCACATGGAATAACCGTTGTCGGACGCAAAGAAGATAATGGTATTCTCATATTGCCCCGTCTGTTTCAGGTAGGCCACCAGTTTCCCTACAAAAGAATCCAGCTTCATGACCATGGCTGCCCATTCCCGAGAAAGCTGGTTCACTTCCGGATGGTCCTTCATTTCACCCAACTCATCCACGATAACCGGACCATGCGGCAACTGCGTGGCATAATACAGGAAGAAAGGTGATTTATCTTTCGCTTCCGTCTGTCGTTTCAGAAAGTTCATGGCTGCTTTCTCCATCTCATTCTCTGAATACGCATAGCCATACGGGTCCTTCAGTTCGCTGATATACAGACGGCCGTCTTTATCATACGTATTTTGTGCCTTGTTGCCTTTATAGTCATATCTCCGGGCCATTTCAAATCCCTTATTTTGCGGATACATCACTTTCCGGTCATTCTCGTACAGATAGTCCGGGATATAGGTATGTGCTTCGGTCTGGTCATAAAAACCAAAACAATAATCAAAGCCCTGCTTGTAAGGCACTCCCTCGGTTCCTTGCAGACCGATTCCCCATTTACCGACAAAGGCTGTGTGATAACCAGCTTCTTTCAGTACTTCTGCCACCGTCACATCACTGTCCAGGATATTATCCTGCCCACGTGCGCTGGAGTTCATCCGGACAGAAGAGTGGCCAGTGTGCAAGCCGGTAAGCATGCAGCAACGAGACGGGGCCGACTCTGGTGCAGCCGCGTATGCCTGACTGAAACGTACTCCCTGCATGGCCAGACTGTCCAGATGAGGAGTTCTGTATCGCTGTTGTCCATAACAGCTCAAGTCGCAGTAACTCATATCATCGGCCAGCACAAAGATGATATTGGGTTTCTCAGTTTTATGTACTTCCTGCCCGTTCGCAAATAGGGGAGTAAAGAGGGATACCAGCGGAAGCATCCCTCTCAAGCTATATGTTTTCATACCTATTGACATTTTATTTACCTTCATAATCAAACCAGTCAAACCATACCTTTCTCTTCGAAGACTTTCCATTGGAAGTCGCGTACATACCTACATACGGTCCGTTAAATCCGCCGCTCACTTTCTCATCAGAGATAATGGAAAGTGGTTGTGTCACTCCCATATCGGTAAGTGCATCCTCCGATTCTCCATAATAGAAGCGCATATCCTTTCCGTCAGATACAATCCGGAGCAGCACTTCCGCCTTCTTGTAAGGAACACGTGCCAACTCTTTCTTACCTGTCCGGGTAGTGGCAACCAATACCAGTTCGTTTCCACACTTGATGAACTGTACATGGCCGTTGCTTACACGATACACAATCATACCAGCCTGCTCGTTAGATTTACGGGAAGAGAATTTCATCTTGGCTGACGCTGTAAAAGCAATATGTTCTATACGACGGGCCACAAGAGAAGGATTTACCAGGCTGTCGGCCACCTGCGGACGCAGTTCCAACGCCAGGTGTCCGTCCTTCAATTCATACCATTTCTCCATCGGTGTGCGAAGGAAGTTCCATTCCAGTGCCAGCTTGTCTGCATCGAAGTTATCTCTGACAGGAGTTTTCTCTACCGGCGACCAAGGCAGATTCGGACGTTTACACACTTCAGGCACACCGCCTTTTCCCGGATTAAAAATAGGAGTTTCCCATTTCACCCCTTCCAGTTTCTGGAATTCCACCGGAGTCAGGAAAGTCTCACGGGCCAGGTAGGTATATCCATCAAAACGACGTTTAGCCAGCGACACAGCCCACCATTCGCCATTCTGCGTCTGCACCAGGTCGGCATGTCCTACTGAGTGAATGTGGCTATCTCTACCCAAGTGACGATGAGTCAGCACCGGATTGGCATGGTCCGGAATATAAGGCCCCCAGATACTGTCACTATGGAACACTGTAACCGAGTGAAAATAGCCGGTCCCCCCTTCTGCCACCAACAACATGTATTTTCCGTTAATCTTGTAAATGTGCGGACCTTCTGTCCAGCGGGCATTGGAAGCATGTCCATGCGTAAGCTGTACACGTTTACCTACCAGTTTACCTTGCTTGGTATCCAATTCCTGCAACCAGGCTCCATTTTTATCGGGCCAGTCGTTCTTTCCCGACATGTTTCCATGGCCTACATAATAACACTTCCCGTCTTCGTCCCAAAACAAAGAGGGGTCTATACCTTGAGAATGGAGCCACATAGGGTCACTCCATGGTCCTGCAGGGTCTTTGGCTGTGATATAAAAGTTACCGCCACCCTGCACACAGGTGGTAATTAAATAGAACAATCCGTCATGATGACGAATCGTTACTGCATAAATTCCTCGTGAATTCTGAAGGCCATCTGCAAACTGCACCTGCTCTGGACGGGCAATGCCATAGCCTATCAGTTTCCAATTAATAAGGTCCTTACTTTTATAGATTGGAATGCCTGGAAACCATTCAAAAGAAGAATTTACCATGTAATATTCATCCCCCACCCGGCAAATCGAAGGATCCGGATGAAAACCGGACAATATAGGATTTTTGAAGTTCACATTCTCTGCACTCAATGAAGCTATGGCAAAAATTATACTCATAACAACCAAGACTATCTTTCTCATACTAATTTATTTTTTATTTAAACGACACAAAATTAAGGTTCTATCTCCAATCCAATTGCCACATTTGTACAAGAATCTATCTCTTTTATACAAAAAGAGGGTCAAAACTCAGCTTTTGAAAAGATGAACTTATAATTTGAAATTTGAGCATCCTAAAAGACAAAAAAGGGCATATCATTACTCAATACAGAGTTTGATACGACCCTTTTAAGCATTATAGTTATAATCTGCAACTTTTGGGAGCAGTCATTTTAGTTTTGCCCTCCTTCCACATCGTTCTATAAAAGAACATACTGTTATTCAGAAGGAACTATCGGAGCAAATGTTTCAAAAGTCACATTGTTATTTCTGAAAACCAATGTGTCCTGAAACTGATAATTTTCTCCGTTCAGCTTTTCTACAAAGTAATCAAGCGTCATAGTCAGATGAGGAATTTCAACTCCTGTCTGAGGGTCCACCAGCCAAGAGCCATGCTCTTTTGCAAACTGTGTGGTAGAATCATAGTATTTTCCGGTACCGAACACACGGTAGCTGGCACCTTCCGGAGCAGAAACTTCGATAACCCCCTCTCCGTATTCCTTTTCTGTAAATTCCAATATCGTCTGATATTTACTTCCATCCTGCCATTCCCCCATTCGGTCGTATGCTGAACGATTACGCAATAAGGTAGTGATATTCGCCGTTTGTCCCTCTTCAAATTCATTATAAGCAAACTCTTTATCAAGTGTATATTCTCCATCTACATCCATCTTAAACTGCTTTCCTCTGTGGAAGAAAACTCCGTCCAGCATATTGATATACTTCACACCAAACAAGGTAAAGAAACGAGGTTGATCAGTAGCCGTCCATTGAGTTGCATCAAAAATACTTGCATTTTCAACAGAAGGAGTTCCCCACAAAATCTTCGGACATGATGAACCGGTAATTCTCAAAGGCAATACATAGTTAAATTTACAAGCATTTTCATCTTCAAAGAACGCATCCGACATGTTCACGCGAATTAGCCCGTTGAAACTTCCTTTCGGAATCACTACAGAATTTTCCGGCTCCAGCGTATAATAGTAATCCGGAAGCACTTTCACCGTTACCTCTTCACCTTCTGCATTGGTCGCTTTCATTCCTTCTGGCACTAATGACGGATCTACTTCATAATCCACCGTCCAAGACGTTTCATTAGAATAACCGCCCCCAACACAAACACCCACATGAAAAGCATTCTGCAAATCTACCGAATTATCCAATCGGGTTTCTCCAAGTACAAGTGTTCTTACCGGATACTGAACCGGAAAATAAATAGCTTGTTCCTGGCTACTTTCAAATTCATGATACTGGTTCTTGCAGCTACCCAACATAGCTGCAATACCCAATAACGACACGATATATAAATTTTTCATAAGACCTATTTATTTATAAGTTAGCACATTTATTCCCATCCCTTGTTCTGTATCAAACCGTACTTCTGAGTCTCTGTATAAGGAATCGGTGCATAAATCATATAATCCTCATACTTTCTCACTTCTACCGAAGGAATTTCACGCATAGTAGATGCATCGTATCCCTTCACGCTCTCATTCATTCGTGAAAGATCCATCCACCGACGCAAATCCCAGAAACGGAATCCTTCGAAACACAATTCAATCCGTCTTTCATTCTTAATCAATTCAGCTAACCCAGCCTGATCAAGTGAATTCACATAAGCCTCATTGATAATTCCAGCTCTTTTCCGAAGGGCATTGATTACTTTACGAGCTGTAAAACCGTTAATTTCCACATCAGGTCCCACCGCGTTAGCTGCTTCAGCAAAATTAAGCAAAACCTCCGTATAACGCATGCGTACATGGTAATGAGGTGTCGTAATCACACTACCGACTTTCAAAGATACCGCTTCATCCAGTAATTTCCGCATATAATAGCCTGTACGAGTAGAAGTTGTTTTAACGCCAATCTTATCATCTCCAGTCTGCATATTCAATGTGACATTATTCGCTCCTCCTACTTGAGAGCCATTATGATAGATATACAAATCTAAGCGTGGGTCACGATTTACATAAGGCTCATCTGACTTATACACTGTAGACAAATGAGTGATAGGATATCCATTTTTATCAGGGAAACAGTCCACCAGATTCTGTGAAGGATTAATTTCTCCCTTTCCTAACAAAGAAGGAGGAAACATTCGATTTTCTCTATTCGAAGAATTACCAATGGAAGAATACCACAATACTTCATGGCAGGTATTCAGAAATTCCTTATCCGCATCTTTTGTTCCCAAATTATAGAACGTAAGCCCTCTTGTATCGGCCAGATTATCCAGCTTCCCATTTGCATTCATCACGGCAGCAGCAGCCTCAGCCGCCTGCTGCATGGTATAACCACTTTTCGCAAAAGCCGGGCTGGCTGCAGTCAGCAACACTCTGGCTTTAAGTGCCATTACAGAAAGCCCATTCATTCTATTAATATTGGTAGCCCCCATTACACGGTCACTACCTTCCCATTTAAGAGGCAGCGTTTTCAATGCTTCCTCACAATCATCTAAAATCTGCTTCACACAATCAGCGTATGAATCTCTGGGGAGTTTGCCAGTCTCCACTTCCTGTATGGTAGAAGTAACAATTGGAAATCCCCATAAATTCCCTTCATTATCCTCTCCCCCATAAATGGTCAGTAATTTTGCCTGCCACCATGCTCTCAAAGCGTATGCCTCTCCTCTCAAACGGTCCTGATATTGCTGCTTGACCTCTTCATCGCTCAAAGGAGCAAAATCTACCCGTTCCATATTTTCTAAAAAGTCATTCACATGTAGAATGGCCTGGAACGCGTTCTTATATTCATTTCCAAACGGTGTGTTACGGGAGGTCCATCCTCCCGTAGCCATTGTCACCGTATTATCTGTCACCAAATTGGTAGCCATGTCGTCTGTTCCATAATCATACTTTTCCGTATAGTCGTTCGGCAGCATGTTATAGGCTTTCAACAGTACCCCTTCTGCCAATTTGGGATTGGCCCACACAATTTCATCATCGTAACGTCCGTTTTCATCGTTCTCATCCAAAAAATCTGAACAAGAAACCAAGCCCATGGCCAAAAACAAAATCGCATAGATTTTATTTATTTTCTTCATATCAGTAAGGTTATTAGAATGTAGCTACAAGTCCCAAAGCAAATACTCTGTTCTGAGGAGCTGAACCTACATTGAGTTCAAGTATTTTTTTATCCTTTGCTATCATAAACAGGTTGCTGCCACGCAAATAAGCCTGCAAGCCTTTAATTGCAATATTTTCTTTCAGTTTGAAGTTATAACTCAACTGCAAGGCCGACAATGAGAACTGACTTCTATCGTACATCCAGAATGTAGAGTTACGGTAGTTATTATTACCATTGGTCAGCGTCAGGCGAGGATAAGTCGCATTGGCGTCCGGAGCATCCGGGTTATAAGCCAGCAAAGCATATTCACTATATTTCGCCTCATTTCCCTTAAACCAGTAATAATCACTGTTCATGAAACCTTTTCCACCAAATCCTCCGTTAGCCTGTATGTACAAGCCCCAACGGTCGTATGTAAAGTTCAGGTTCAATGCTACAAAATGGTTGTTCCCGCTTCTTCCCAATACATGCTGATCATCTTCTGTAATAGCTCCATCACCATTGTAATCCACATATTTAATATCACCTGGACGAACAGTTCCAAACGTTGTTTTAGGCAATCCTTCCTGCAGGTTTCCATTCGCATCAAAATCACTTTCCGTATATAAACGTTCTGCATGATAACCAATCAAAGCATTGGTATATGTACCCACACGAGTCATGTGCTTATTATAAGGAGTATCATAAACCAATTCTTCGTATTTCAATATTTTGGAAGTGGTGTACATATAGTTCAAGCCTACAGAAAGCGTAAACTTGTTCCACTTTTCGGTATGATTGACTCCAACTTCCACTCCTTGATATCTTGCAGAGTTATAATTTTCAAATACAGATACATTTCCCATCGTATAAGGTGCGGAATTCTTCATTTCAGTCAGTTGGTCTTCATATTTACTATTGAAATAAGCCGCTTCTATCCAGGTACATTTATCAAACAGATTGGCTTCAAATCCCACATTCACCTCTTTTCTCTGTTGCCAAGAATATACATTTCCTAACGAAGTAATCAGCAAGGAATTATTCTTGTTTGCCCCATTGTTATAACTCCAAGCATAAGAATTAGAATAATTGGAGTCATACAAGAAATACCCGTTATAAGTGCCTGATGTCCAGTTGTCATTCTTAAGCACTCCATAAGTAGCTCTCAACTTCAAATAATTTACCCATTCAATATTTTTCATGAAATCTTCCCTGCTTAATATCCATCCCAATCCATAACTGGAAGAATATCCCCAACGGTCATCCGGATGAAGTTTGTTACTTCCTTGGTTCAATCCGGCAATTTCCACGACATATTTGTCATCATACATCAAATTGGCAGAAAAGCCGTACGACAGTTTCTTGACATCCTGTGCCACATCATTTGCCCAGTACTTCTTCAGACCTCCCAATAACAGTGCCGACACATCAAACTTGCCAAACCGTCTTTGGTAATTCAACGTTAGATGCGCCTGCATCTTTCTGCCGAAATCCATGTTCTTATAGTCAATGGTCTGCGAAGTCGTGACCTTGTCATTGCCAATTTTCGTCACAGAGAAATTATTCTGCATGTCCACATTGCCTATTTCATAAATAGCATACGAATTATTAATCAACTGAAAGTACTTGTTTGTAAATTCAAAGCTGAACATACCATTAGCTGTCAATCCCTTCGTGATACCATTCAAATCGAGTTCAATGCCTGTACGGAACTGCACATAACGATCCATCCGTGTCACCTTTCCCTTTTGAGAGAGCTCTCCCAGCAAATTGTTCTGATACACGGAAGTACCACCCAATATGTATCTGTCATTAATAGTCTTCACTCCGGTCAGTTCCGACATGTTATTAATCCGGTCAATAGGTATCAGCAAAGGAAAAGAATGAGGTAAATAAGAAGATGCTTTTGTCCAAAAAGTCTCTTTTTCCACTCCGTTATCATCATATACAGAGACATTCGGAGTATTCAGTAAATCAAAAACGGCTGTAGCATCTGCATCCATTCTCAGCCAATTGGTTACATCGAAATCCACTTTTCCCCGTACAGTGAATAAATCCTGCACATTATTGTCGGCTGCTTTAAACCACTGTTCATTGCGTTTCCAGCCTAAATTCATATAATAGCGGACTTTGTCATTGCCACCCGACGCTTCACCATACATATTACTGAAATTTACCACATCTTTTACAAAAGCCTCTCCATAATAATCCACATTTGGATACAAAAAAGGATCCACATTGTTTCGTGTATTGTTAATTAACTGGGGAGAATATGGCAAAGCATTCGTCGTACCTCCATCATTCAGATAAGCACGGTTATAAACCTCCATATAGGAAGCTGCATCCAAGTATTTCGGATATGCAATGGCCTGCTGCAATCCATATTCCGCATTGAACTTTATCCGGTTCTTCCCAAAATCTCCTTTCTTTGTCGTAATCAGCACTACCCCTGTATCTGCATCAGCTCCATACAATATCCGTGAAACTGCATCTTTCAACACCGTAATCTGTTCTATCTCCAGCAGATTGAGGTATTTTATGTCTTTCACCACCCCATCTACTACATAGATAACATCTCCCATTCCATGAAGATTTACTCCGGTAAGTCCGGTTATCTTATTTTGAAGTGCCGACTTGACATCCTGACGAGAGTCATATTTCAGCACTTCATCCGGATTCACAACAGACACACTTCCTGTGGTCTGCTTCAAGTCTATTTTCTGGTAGGCCAAGTTTACCACCCTGTCGGTTTCCTTATCTGTATATTCTACAGGCGATGCACTCTGAGCACAAAGTAAGTTCGCAGAGAACAAAGCCAATAAAGAACTTATTGCTTTTAAACTTTTCATAACATATTATATTTAAGTTTACTCCCATCCAGTATTTTGCGGGAATTCGGGATACATTTTAGTCAATTCTGTCGGGAAAGGCATCCAATAATGTTTCGGCACATCAAAAGTACGATTTACCAAAGTACGACGTGAGAAATTTTTCCAATCTTCAGTAAAATCCAATGTCTGAATGGCTTCCTTACTCATGGTTTCACCTATCTTATAACGACGAATATCATACCAATACTGCCCTTCAAAGCAAAACTCTACAGCACGTTCATTCAGAATCATTTTCATAAAACCACCATGATCACCTCCGGTAGCTGTTGTAGGAACCTGCCCTGCACGCTCACGGATTTTATTCACTGCCTGAAGTGCAGTGTAGCCACAATTACCTATTTTCTGATCGGCATCTCCTGTTGACTGAAAAACCGCTTCAGCATACAGAAGATATACTTCGGCCAAACGCATCAATGGTACCATCATACGCATATTGTTATATTCCGCACCATTATCCGTCTTATTACAGTTCCATGGCCAATATTTATGTATATAATACGGAGTTTGGCAATTGTCTGCTTTTCTCGTCCTACCACCAATATACAACTGCAAGATGGTTTTATCTGTATCTCCTGCATTATCCCGGTCTACGTAAATAGCTCTACGAAAACGAGGATCGCGGTCATCCCACATTTTACACTTTTGCTTCCCATCTTTTATATAAACCACTCCATCATACTCTTTCTTGTACAATGAGCCATCATTCATTTCAAACAAATCCACATAATTCTGAGTAGGTGTACAATTCACTCCATTTCCTCCAAAGACCGAGTTATCCGGCAAATGAATACGACCAAGCGTATTCAGAATCAAAGTGTTTCCTTTTAGAGTATTATATTTCCCCCATAAAGTCTCCTTGCTCCAAGGCATAGTAGATCCATCCACAGTATAAAACATATCCGAATAATGTTCCCAATCCAATAAACCATACTCAGTACTATTATCATCTGCCATCTTGATAGCATCAGAAGCTGCTTCTGCGGCCTGACGCATCAAATCAATATTTATCGTAGCGGGCTTTAAATCTGAAAGAGCCGTACCGGAATATTCACTCATCAACGGAGAAGCCGCATACACCAAAGCTTTGGCTTTATAGGCTAACGCAGCCAATGCCGTACAACGTCCTCTACTAACTACATCATTGTTCCAAGCCACAGGAAGAAGTTCTGAGGCTTCCTGCATATCTTCTGCCACTCGCACAGCACATGCTTGGTATCCATAATAAGTTTTTCCATCCAATGCGGTATATTCTGCAAAACGAGGCAAGTTGAATTCATCTATAAATACTTTATCTACATAAGGAATAGATCCCCAAGCAGACAAAAGTTCCTGATGGAAAAATGCACGCATAAACAGCAATTGCCCCCTTATCTTGTTCTTTTCATCTTCCGTTCCTTGCATCAGGTTGAAATTCTCCAGTCCCAAATTGGCAATACGTATTGCATTCCAACCAATCGTCCATATTCCTGGATTTAGATCTGTATCTGAAGCCAAATAGCCTCGTGTTAAAAAACTTTTATACAACCCCCTTACAGAATTGTATCCAGTACTCCAACCTGTAATGCCAATCGTTTCACCTCCAAAGGTAGTATCATAAGTAATATACCCAACCATCGGGTCTCTCACATACGGATACAGTTGATCGACAAAACCCTGGAAATTATAGTAGTCTCCAAAAATATCTTCTGTATTTTTATCTGCTTCCACTGGCACGCTTAAATAGTCCGTACACGAAGTACTCATCAACACCATTTGCGCACAAAGCCACAATGTATAGAATATTTTTCTCATAACCTAATTGTATTAAAAGCTAATATTTACACCAAAGTTTATCTGTTTTGTATTAGGGTAACTCTTCATCGTAAAATTCGCCCCCTCTATATCCATCGGCAAAGCACTCCAGAAAAAGAGATTGTTTCCATTCACGTATAAACGTAAGTTTGAAATAGAGAGTTTTTTCACCCATGACTTAGGAAAAGTATAACTCAATTCAGCCGTCTTCAAACGTAAATAAGAACCGTCATAAAAAGTAGAACTTCCAGTCGGACCTTTGGCAGCCATACTCAATGCCCGATAAGTGCCGTCTCCATGATATTCAGGCGTCCAAGTTTCATCTATATTTCGTTCGTACACACAATCTGAATTATAATCAAATTCCGCTACTTCCCATGCATTGATAGAAACATTATACGCTCCATAGAACTGACAGTTCAGACTCCATCCTTTATAACTTACCCCCACAGAAAAACTATAAGTATTCTGCGGATAAGTAGAATACCCCCACGGACATCCGTCGTTGTCACTAATTATTCCATCTCCATTGTAATCCAACATTCGATATTGCCCCGGCAATAAAGAAGCATTCGTACTAGCATTCTCATATAACACACCAGTATATAAATCGTCCCAACTCTGGATAATATCGGTAACCACCAGCGGCTTTATCTGCCCAATGGGATAGCCTGCCGCTTTCTGATAGTCAGGTTTCAGTACCGGATCTTCCTTATAAACAATTTTATTCTTAGCCACAGTCCAGCTATAGGCTCCCCAAATGCCCCAATCTTTCCAATTTTTCTGCAACTTAAACTCTAATTCTGCACCATGGGAATCCACAACACCTAAATTGGCAGCCGGTGGAGTTTGTCCAAAAAAATCAGGTATACTTCGGTCGCTTGCACCAATCAACATGTCATATCGATGCTCATTAAAGATATCAACATTGGCAGTAATCAAGTTATTAAACAGTCCCAATTCAATACCAAAATTCTGTTTTCTTGCTTTTTCCCATCTTAAATCCGGATTACCAGGAGTTCCTTCCACAAATATAGGATAAGGAGTCTTTGAAGGGGTTGGATATCCAAAATTTGGATACATGCCTAATATACTTTCTGCTTCATTCCAAGTAGTCACATACGGCCACTGACCTACCCCCGGCAAATTGTCATTACCAACCAGACCGATAGAATATTTCAATTTCAAGTTGGAAATAAAAGGTAAATGTTCTCTCATAAATTTTTCCTCGCTTACTCGCCAACCAAGTGCTAATGAGGGGAAAAAGTCAAACTTATGTCCGGGACCAAATTTCTCGGAACCATTGTACGCCGCATTTACTTCGGCTAAATACTTACCATCATAATCATACGTCACACGTCCTACCCAATCTTCACGTTTACTAGGCCATACGCTTCCTGTTGCATATTCCTGCCGGCTGAACAAAGCCAATGCTCCTACATTATGTACACCAAAACGTCGGTTATAAGAAAGCGACATTTCATAGTACATATTTCGTCGGGTCTGATTAGCCGTGGTTTCATTCAAATATTCCGTGGTGTAATCCAGCGGATCCGGATAAAAATCAAAACCATCATTACCCATTGCCGACATATCATATTTCCACACTCCATTCTCCTTGTCCCACATTTTTCGTTGATAGTTTGCTAATTCATCACGAATTTGCTGTCCCAAGGAAGTAAAATAGTTATCAAAAGAGAAACGCCCCTTAAAACTCAATCCCTTCGTAATGAAATCCAATTTCTGTTGCAGTTCAAAGTCAGTGGTAATGGACGTACGGTTTGTTACCTTGGTTCCATTTGCCATCATATAAAAATAACCATTAAATCCCAATCGGTCAGATTCTGTATCATCCATACCGTAAGTACCGTCACTGTACACAGGTAAAGCTGCTGACGGAGAATACTTATACACAGAATACCACATATTGTGAATACCATTTGCCGGTGTCTGCTGCTTACCGTAGTATCCACTCAAATTTACTTTAAACTGTGTGGTCTTCGTCAAATTAAAATCTAAGTTTGTACGAAAATTAAAACGGTCGTATCGGAAAGCCGGACTATATCCGCGAGAGTTCTTCCCTGTATCAAAAATATCTCCATCGTAAATATATCCAAGTGAAGTAAAATATTTTACAAAATCCGTACCACCGGAAATGTTGACATTGTATTTGGTAGAATAAGCCGCGTCATTCAGCATATAATCCTGCCAGTCTACATTAGTATATTTCTCCGGTTCAATCTGACTTCTGTAAAGTTCCAATTCATTTGCCGTAGTAAAGTGTTGCCAATACTGGTTTCCATACAAAGGCAATTCATTGACAATAGCATAATTTCGAGCTACACGTCCTGTATACGAGTCCACTGGTTTTTCCACTTTCGACAATGACTTGATGGCAATATTCGCTTCAGCAGTTACTTTAGTTTTTCCTTTTTCTCCACGCTTGGTTCCAATTAAAATTACTCCATTCGCCCCCTTCACACCAAATACAGCCGTAGCCGATGCATCCTTCAACACAGAAAAACTCTCAATTTCATTTACATCAATATCGTTCATGGAACGTTCCATTCCATCGACCAAAATAAGCGGTTGAGCATTGTTCCAGGTATTCATACCACGAACCAAGATTTGTGAATCGGCTCCATATTCACCTCCACCACCCGGATTTCCATTGGTTGTCATCACGGTCACACCCGGCATAGCTCCACTCAACGCATCTGTCAAATTAGACATTGAACCTTTAGACTTCAGTTTATCACCGGTAACCTGAGCAATAGAGCCTACCACACTCTCTTTCTTCTGTTGTCCATAACCCACAACTACCACTTCTTCAAGCACCTCCGAACTTTCCTTCATCACCACTTTCATGACACCGAGTCGCACCTTTATCACCTGGTCATCAAAACCTATATAAGACACCCTGATTTTAGCATCCTCATTGGTAACTTTCAACATAAAATTACCGTCTAAATCTGTAATCGTACCATTGACTGTGCCTTCTTCCAAAACATTCACCCCCATTAAAACTTCCCCATTCTGGTCGATTACCACTCCTTTTACCATAAATCCTTCCTGCTGAAAAGAAGAAACTAACTGAGCCTCATTGGCAGTCAAACTTCCTCCGCCTAAAAAAAGCATCATCGCTATAAGCGAATATCTCCTCAGAAAGCGGAAGCCTATCATTTTTTCTGTTTCCATAATATTATCACCATTCTTTAATTCAAACACCGGCTACTTGTTTGCGACAAAATTAACCTAAAAATTGGATTTGAATTAATGATTTTATACACTTTATTTATCCACTTGTCCAAAACATGAATTAAAATCACTCAAAAACAATATTCTGCGTTGTTTCCGCATCAATTCTGAACCAAGTATCTTTATTCTCATTTGTAAGTTTTACACCACCAATTGTCACATTACGAAGCGTGATATTTTTCACCCACCATATTGCTGTTAAATCATTTTGCACAATAGGTGCATTTGTCTTCCCCACAGTTTTGGCTCCTGTAATAAGATTGGTTTTCAATCCATTGGTCCTATCTCCCACTTGCTCTTCAATGGAAACATTCTCCAACAAGATATCCCCCATCCAACCAAGTTCTGATTTAGAAACTAAAGGTATTTTAGCCGGATCATTCGGATTCATCCCCGTGGAAGGATTGTATTTATCATAATCGGAATTAGGCTTCAAATTCACAAATCCCGGTATTTTTCCTTCAAAACGGATATTTCGAAGCACAGTAGTAGGAGCTCCCACCGGAGGATTATACGCATATTCATTCTGCGACATGATAAGTCCTTTATTGTTACCCATGCTCAGCCACTCCGGAAAAATAATATCAATATTATTAAATACGGAACCACCAATGTCAAAATACTGCCAACCATTCGTTAAAATACTGCCATTAAATGCCGGCCACAACACACAGTCTTTGACATCTAAAGTATAATTGTAGAAAAAGTCATCGCATGCACGCATAAAACAATTAGATATCTTGGAATTCAATCCTGGACGAAAGCCATCATTGTTACAATGCCACCCCAAGAACTTCACGTTCGTAAATGTAGCATTATTCGTAGGCACAATTCCATGATGGGGAGCTTCCATTACAATCACTCCATCAAACATCGCATTATTACCCGCTTGAATCAACTGTCCCATCAAACGATTGGAATTACCCGGCTGCCACATATACTGACGTCCGGACAAAATACCGCGTCCATATACTGCCTGATTGCTGTCACCATAATTCCGGCGTAATACATAACCCTCTACAAATGCACCACCTTCTATATAAATCTTCTGGTTGGCTGTAATGGTGAGTCCTCCATGCTCGTTAATCATAGAACCACGAGCACCGTCTGTCTTCAAATTATAATATCCCGGTTTGAAATAGATTACCTCCGCATTAGCTAAATCCGATTCAGAAACTTCTTTCGAATAGTACACAACACTCTGACGGGTTGGATTAGGTTTCAGGGTTTCTACCGGGTCCACAAAGATACAAAGCATATCTTTAATCCAGTCAAAAGGAGTACCCGCACCCCCTTGTCCTACAGGCACAGTCACAATGTTACGAGGGTCATCAAAATTTACAGCGATGTATTTATTCGCCGCATCCACAGTAAACGAAACAGAAGCCCCACTACCCTGAGCAGACAAGTTATAGCTCTTGGGGGAAATCTGCACATTACTGCTGGAATAGCCGTCAATACTCTCAATTCTGAAAGTCAGTTTTTTGTCCTGACTTGGGTCATATGTCACAGGAACAAAAGAAAAAGAACGCTGCTTGGTGTAGGCAGCTTGCAAATCCTCTCCAATAGAGCCATCTGTATTTTCTTTTTCTACTATCGGATCAGACTGCAATACCTGAATTTCCTTCTCTTCTTCTCCGTCCACAGTTACAAACACTTTGTAATGCTCAGAAAGCTTGGCCTGTCCTTGTTCGGTAGGCCATTCATAAGTTGTCAGTACTTCTACCGGCGCCTTTTCTTCCTCTCCTGCCTGTCCGCCTCCTTCTATCGTAGAGATATAATCATCAATCAAGGAATCATTGCATCCTAAAAAGAAAGGAACAGCCAAAAGGGTTAATATATTTAATTTATGAATTCTCATGATATTGTTTTTATTTGTTTTGTAGAGAGATAATAAACCATACTCCAAATAAACTTTCAAGCAACTCCCAAAACCGGTCAACTCTAATTTAATATAGACCTAGTATATTTGAAGGATTGGTTTGCGTATCTGGTTTTATTCCAGACACGCAAATCTCAACAAATCTTTCATTTAATAAGATTACTTATCAACTAACTATTATATTTATCATTGTTCTAACGTAAAGTTATTACCAACTAAAATCCAACCATTATCCGGATCATCCCAATCATAACCTGTAATCTTTAATTTACCCTTACCATTATAATTATTAAAGAAGTCCTGTACTTGTTTACTTATATTACCTGATAAATTATTTCCTTTCATCTGAAGATTTCCAAATTTTGTAAACTTACTGATAACATTATAATCCAGTCCATTGGTTCCAGTTATTTTCTGCCCCTGATTTGACACATTTATATAAGTAACATTTTCAGAGAATAATGACAATAACTCATTTATTTCCATTGTTATTCTACATTGTCCAAAGTTAACATAAGTCAGATTCTGTATATAAGCCTTCTTTAATACTCCTGTAAGTTTACTATTATTCTGGAATTCTACTTTATACAATGCTTTTAACATTGATAACTCTATAGGTAACTCACCATCAAGAATAAAAGTTCCCTTAGGCATCTTAATGGCTTTAATCTGATTATTTTCATCTACTTCAAAAATACCATCAGCATCATTTTTACCTATAATCTCATTTGTCAACCAGTCAGGTTGCACAGTCCAAGCTTCTCCACCCAGTTTCTTATACATAATTCTCATCACACCAGCATCAGAAAGTGTTAATTTCCAGTTCTTAGGATTATAATCCTCATCATTCGAATCCGAAATATCTCCTTGCTGTGGATAAATATTTACCATCGCATTCCAAGATTCATAATTGGCGTTATCTACAAAGTCTGCAGCAACTTTTCCTTCCAATTGATTTCCCGAAACTTTAAATGTAGTTGCTTTCAATGTAGCAAGTTCTGCTGGAATACCACCAGTTAAATTATTACCTGACAAATCAATATAATCTAACGATTCAAAATTTGCAAGTTTCACCGGAATTGTACCAGATAAGTTTTGATCAGATAAATCCAATTTTACCAAATTACCGCCAGATAAAGTCACTCCAGTCCACTCATTATAATCAGATTGTGTCGACCAGTTCAAGGCATCTGTACTATTACCTTCCAATATCACTTCCAAAGCTCTCAAAGCAGTGACATCTTTCGGCATTTCTCCCTTATTCTGCTGTACACTGATTTCCTTAGAAGTTCCTTCACCAAAAGTTACAATAAACGAACCGTCGCGACCATCTACATCATCCATATTAAGATTCGGTTCTACCATCACTTTCACCTCTACCGATTCCAAGGAAGCCACACCTTCAGAAGGCTCAAATGTCAACCATTCTGAATTAGTACCAGGCTCAATTTTCCAGTCTGCATTTGCCTCCAATGTGATGGTACGAGTTTCACCTCCTCCACCAAGTCCTGTCAAACCAGCCTGTTCTGTTAATACTTTTTCTCCATCTTTTATTGAATAATCCAAAGCTGCGGCAGCCTGAGTCACGGTATACTGGAATGACATCGCCTCCGGCACACGTACTTCGAATTTTCCCTCACGTACTTTTGCAAACGGATTGGGGTCTACACTCACTGTTACCTCCTTATTTTCTCCAATCTCACCCACTTCTGGGCCTACCTTAATCCAAGTGTCTGCTTCATTCACTATTTTTACTGTCCACTCGATATTTGAAGTAGCTGTAAATGGTTTTGCAGTCAAACCAGGAGATAACAATGTTCCATTCTGATCAAAGCTAAATATAGTTTCAGCATCATAAGAAGGCTCCAGACGAATATCACCTTCCAGATGAATAACGGTAATAGGATATTTTCTGCCGGAAGCATTAAAAATAAACTTTGAATATGCCTTATCAGTCGATGTATTTTCCTTATTTGCTGTTACCGTCAAGGTAAACTCACCAGCTGTACCGCTCATGGGTTCCACAGAAAAGAAATCGCCTTCTTCCACTTCAATTGTCCAGTCTACATCCGACGAACCATTCAACGTAGCAGAAGAACCGACACTCTTACCCAATTTAGCCTGAGAATAGTTGAATTCCACGTTGACTCCCTGAGGAGTATTGCCACCATCAAGAGGAGAATTGTCATCCTTACAAGAGAACATGCAAGCTGCCAATCCTACAAAAAGAATTGATTTGAAAAATGTTTTATTCATGATTACATGTTTTTTTAGTTATTACATAGTATTAATGTATTTTTCAATACTACAAAGGAAGGGCAAATATCAGAAACGACTTTGTCCATTCATCCGCACTATTGTTTCATTTGTACAGAGGGCTTTATCCCCTTCTACAGCCCTCTGTAGCAGAGTTTATTCTACGTTCCCCGCAAAGAATCTGCACGCAGAAATCCGGACATCTCCACCCATTGCTTTCAAGAATACTGTCTGTTTTCCATTGGCATCGATAAGAGAAGTATCCACATAGCCGTCTTTTTTCACGAGCAACGTACCCAGCAGTTTTCCATCGGTTGCCCCTGTACGTACTTCTATTTTCAAAGGAGCTTTCACTCCGGAAACTTCCGCACTGAAATAATAATAACCCGTGCCCAGATTGACATTGGAAACCGATGTAGATTCACCATCCGCAAGCGATGCCTGCTTCAAAGAAAGGTTCACCACAGCCGACTGATTGATTTTCACCGCAGCAATTCCCTCAATGGTTTGCTTCATCGGCACGATGCTTCCGTCTTTCCTGTAATTCAATTCGTCTATGCACACAGAACGCTGTGTCCAGGTGCCCGGTCCCTGAAAACGGTCCTGACGCCAGGAAGAAAGAGCTGATGTATGATAAAACAAATATTCCTGACCATGATATTCTACAATACCTCCGTGGTTCGACTGTGTCAAACGCCAAGGCACATAGTCATATCCCGGCAATTTCGGAGCATTTTTCACACCTACTCCCAACTCGTAGTTCATCACTCCTCCGTATTTGAAAGGTCCCATAGGAGAATCACCTACAGAATATGCCAGTTCAGAAGGCTTACGGTTCGGGTCATCCGGATGATTCTTGTCAATTTTATTGCCGTATTTTGTATGATACGAAAGATAGTACTTGCCGTCGTGCTTGTTCATCCAGATGGCTTCCATGAAGCGATCGGTATCAACATCCAATTTCACAGGTTTTCCGACAAACTCATACATGTTGTCTTTCAACTGCGCTGCCATGTGACTGCCCCAGTACAGGTAAATCTTGCCATCTGTATCGCGGAACACCGCCGGGTCGATTCCTCTTGTTTCCTTTATTTGAGGAGTCAGCACCTTGAAACGTTCGGTCAGCGAGTTGCTTTCCGCAACTGCCAGATAAGCCGTCACTTTCCGCTTTTCCTGCGAAGATTCCGTTCCATGCTGGATGCGAATAGGAATATACAGATAATACTTGCCGTCTTTATAGATAAAATCAGGTGCCCATACTGCCCACTTGTCTGAAGCCGGCGCATCCTTCGGACGAATATCGTTTACGTGGAAAATCTCTCCATGGTCAGTCCAGTTCACCATGTCGGACGAAGAAAAGGCATGATAGCAATGCATGGTAGAATATCCGCCCCCATTCTCATGGTCTACTGAAGTAATCATCCACACCCGTCCGTCGGGCATCACATGTGGAGCCGCATCGGCAGTATACATGTGACGTATCACCGGATTCCCGTATGGATAAGGGTCGGTGTTTACATTCTTTTTTACCTGTGCACCCACGGTTCCTGCCAAAGCCACGCACAGAGACAAAAATAAAAATCGTTTTTTCATTGATTGATGTTTAAATGGTATTTAAAAGATAATTGAATTCATATCGAGCCTTTCCCGGCAGCCACATCCGAACGCTTCAGCAGTTCTGCCCGGATGGCAGCTGCTTCCTGAAAGAATTTCTTTTCATTGGCTTTTTCCACTTCCGGATTATTGGTACCATCAGAAGCCACATCCTGAAGCGAAACTCCCCACCGGCCCAGCAATACATAATAAGTAGCACAATCGGAATCGTCCACCGTATTAAGTGCATATTTCCCGGTAGCAAAGATTTTACCCAAACGACTCTTGTGGAACTGATTGAAATATTCTTTTCCATGTGGACTACCGCTCACAATACCGTGCTGTCCGATGGCACCTAACTCATAATACAAAATCTTGCCTTGTGCGGCCATCGCTTTCAGATAACTGCACGCCGCAGCATCTTCCCGGCAGTTGGCTACATTCTCCGGATGTTCCGGACTGCCTTGGTGCAAAGAGGAATCCGTCCAATGAGCAATAAAACGGACTTTCTTCAGCAAATGGGCACGTCCGGAATGAAGACAGGCATTTACCAGAATGGCCGGTTCGGTCAAAGAACCCCAGCAAAGCACGTTCACCGTGTCTTTTTCATGCTGCAGCAAGTCTAAAAGAGAAGTGACTGTAGGATAATGGTCGAGGATTCTGGCATAATCCTTCTTGTAGTCAAAACGCTCTGCACTCTCTTTGATGCAGCTTTGGGTAAAGGAGATGGAATCCGGGAAATCCGGATATACCTTTTTAAGATTCACCACATCGGCCGCATAAGCCTCGCCAAACTCACGTTGCGCCCACTCTGCCTGGTTGCCGGACGAAGCATGCTGTTTCCGGTGGGTACTGGCCACCACAATGCCTCGCGTATCAAAACAATCGGCCAGCAACAAATATCCGGCCATGGCCGAAATATCGTCAGGGTCATTCACTGTACCTTCTTTATTGGGACCCGGGATGGTCTTGTCGGACATATCCGTGTAAATCCATACTACAGGCTTTCCTGTATCGGCATAAAGGGCAGAAGAAATTCCGCCCAGACATACTGCCAGCCAAACTACTAATTTATTCATAGTCATTAAATCCTAAATATTTATTATATTCAATGCATTCCTGTTCAATTATATCCAGCGATGAAATCAGTCTCTTTCCCTTGCGGGTCTTAGCAGGTTTTTCATCTATGGATTTAGAGACATGCGACGTACCGATGCTGGGCACATTCACTTTCGGGATGAAGGTTCTCAGGCGTGCCTTTACGTCAGCATATTTCTTGTCGGCTGCTAAGTTTTTCCACTCCAGAGGATCGTGCTTGTGGTCATACAATTCTTCCGACCCGTCGCGATAGATGATGTAGCGGTAACGACCGTCGCAAATGGAATGCTCGTTCTGTGCCAGTGTGGTAATGGCCGGCTTCGTCCAATGTGTATTCGGATTCTGCAACAAAGGAGTAATGTCATTTCCTTCGTTCAGCGGATTAGCAGGTAAACCCGCCAGGGAAACCAGCGTTGGATACAAATCCAGTAAACTGACCGGTTGTTTGCACACGCTTCCCGGCTTTGTTACGCCCGGAGCCACAATAATCATCGGCACATGGCAGGAACGGTCCCACAACGAGAATTTACGATAACGCATCTTTTCGCCCAGATGCCATCCATGGTCACCCCAGAACACCACAACGGTATTGTCTCTTTCCGGACTCTTTTCCAGCGCATCCACAATCTGACCGATGCAATCGTCTGCATAACTGATGCAAGCCAGATAGGCACGAACCGCCTCTTTCTCCATGCCATACTTCTTCAGAATATTAAACTCATGCTCGGGCTTGTTATATCCAGTCATCGACAAAGCTCGTGGAGAAAGTTTTTCCATAGTTTCCATCGGGTCCTGCTTAGGTAACTGAATATCTTCGAGTTTGAAACGGTCAAAGTATTTCTGAGGTACATACCACGGAAGATGCGGACGGAAAATACCACAAGCCATAAAGAACGGTTTGTCATGTTTTTTCATGAGTTCTTGAGCAGCCCATTGCGCATTCAGGTAGTCGTTGGTCTTTGTTTCGTCCACATCAACTCCTGCCCAGTCAAGAATCACAGCTCCTCCAGTGTTCTGCTTTTCCAATCCATTGGCTTGTTTTCCTTTCTGCCGGGGAGGATTCAGCGACAAACCACCTAAACTTTCCTGACTGTCCCACGACTGTGGGTCTCCCCAAGGCCCCATCGGCTGATGAAAAATCTTGCCGCGCGCCATCGAATAGTATCCATGATTCGAAAAATACTTCGGCAAAGTCACAGCATCCTTCAATACCGGAGATTCACGCATAAATTCGGCATTCCCATAAACTCCGGTAGTAGAAGTACGAAAACCGGAAAGAAGTGCGGCACGTGAAGCATTGGAAACCGGAGCCGCACAATAAGCCGACTCAAACACCATTCCCATGGCGGCCAGACGATCCATATTGGGTGTACGGGTATTAGGATGTCCTTTCAAGAATCCCACCCAGTCATTCAAATCATCCACTGCAATAAAAAGCACATTCTTCGGCTTTTCACTCTGTGCTTGCATCCATGCCGGCATCAGCGTGGCTGCAATTCCTATCAGCAAATTCTTGTTCATTGTAATACTTTTAATTGGTTACTTATTTAAATGTGACGTATCTACATCCGACTGAAAAATCCATCCCGGGAATCTCAGCTTCTCTCCTTTCTGCAAACGGTTATAATAATCCCGGTGATTTTTGTCGCAATAGGGCATGCGCTCATAATAACCGGCATCACCCTCCATGCGATGGTCCCCCTGAAATTTCAATTCCTCAAACATCTGTTTCCTGAGTTTATCGGCCACTTTTCGTCCTTCGTCCGAGGAAATCAGGTTGTGCATGCAGTCAGGATCTTTTACGATGTCATAAAGTTCCTCTTGCGGACGCTTTCCAAAATTCAGGCTCCAGAACTTATGCGTCTCTATTTTACCATCTTTTATCAATTCTGTCTTAATGGCTCCTCCGTCACAGTTCAGATAACCTGTTTCCGGATTGCCTGCCGGCCAACGGTCTGGCTCGAAATTATAGACATAGAGATACCGCTCGGTTACGATTCCCCGGATAGGATAGCCGACATCATCAGGACGACCTATATCGTGCCGTTCCTTCCCTATCAGCACATGATTACGGAATGAATCATATTTGCTTTTTCCTGATTTTATCAGCGAAAGCATACTTCTGCCTTCTATCTGCTGCATACCTTTTGCCTCACCGTCTATTCCTGCCGCTTCCAGAAAAGTAGGTGCCAGGTCGATGAAATTGACAAAATCAAAATTCTTCACTCTTTTCTGTGGAATCCCATTAGGCCAGTACACCAGCATCGGCAAATGGTTGGAGGCATAATACGCCTGTCCTTTTATACGCGGGAAAGGCATGCCGTTATCAGCCGTCACCACGATAATGGTGTTATCCAGCAACCCCTCTGCCTTCAACTTTTCTACCATCTTTCCCAAGTGGGCATCAAAATGCTCCAGTTCGAAAGCAAAATCGAGCATGTCATTCCGTGTTTCTTCACAATCAGGCCAGTAAGGTGGAACCCGGTCTATATCCGTAGTACGGTAATTTCCCTTACTAACCCCACTTCCGTATTCATAGAAGCGGTGGGGTTCCAGCGACCCATACCAGAAAAAAAAAGGCTGCGATTTATCCCTCGTATCAATGAATTCCGCAAAGTTGGCTGCATAGTCAATATTCGAGATTTCCGGAGTGGCCGGAGTCAGTTTGATACGGTCGAATGACGGACCAATCAATTCACGTCTTTTCCCATTTATTTGTCCCGGATCGCCCGGTGCCCAGCCTTTTCCTGTTTTAGCTACCACATAGCCATTTTCGCGCATTACTTCTGCAAATGTTTTAAACTGCGACGGCCAAAAGGCAAAATGATTGCAGGCTGCTTCCAACTGCCAGGAATTCCGTCCTGTCAATATACACGAACGGCTGGGCCCACTCTTTGCATTACAGGTATAAGCATTCATGAACAGCGTACCTTGAGAAGCCAGCTGGTCTATGTGCAGAGTCCGCACCCACTTGCACCCGTATGCTCCCCAGAAAGGAAAAGACACATCATCGGCCAGACAAAACAAAATATTGGGACGAGCGTCTGTACGAGCAGACTCTGTACATTCCTTCCCATACATGTTTATTACCGTACAAACAGCCACAGATGTCAACCAAAGTGTATTTTTCATATCGAAAGTCTATTAAACTCCCTCAAAAGTAGAGACGCGGCCATACAACTATTGTACGCCGCGTTCACAGTTTTGATTCATTTGTTCAGAAGTGTCATAAATCCAGCTCTTGCACTATTTCAAGCGTATCATCCGACTCTTTCATCTCAAAAAAACGTGCGTGAGGCTCTGCTCCGCCATTGGGATAATGAAGTGTCATAATCAAACGTCCGTCGAAAGTCTTGAACAACATGGCATGTCCCCCATGTTCCCCATACAGAGGAGAAGGCCTATGCTTCCAAGGACCCCAGATACTGCCCGAAACCGACACGGCCGTAGACACGGCATATCCTCCCGGCCCGAAACTGGACCAGAGCATAATCAGCTTTCCATTGGCATTGCGGTGCAGGAAGCAGCCGTCGGTCACGTAGCCTTCCACTTTCTTGCCCTTATACATATCCAACGATTGCACCCAGGAAGCATCTTTTGCCCTGAACATCGTCACCGGGGTTCCTTCTGGCGTGTACAAATCCTCCGACAACGGCAGCAGTTCCATCGTGCCGTCTGTCACTTGCGTCCACTCATGGCAGAACACCATATATGGTTTTCCGTTTTCTACATATAATGTGCCATCGAGCGACATCCAATCGGCTGGAGTGTGAGGCTTACCCGTCAACGGCACAAAAGGTCCTTCAGGCGTATCTGCCACCAAGAGGGCAGTTGCTCTCCGGTGTAAAAACGGACGACCGGGAAGTTGTTGCGGAAGGGGTGACTTCTCATTGGTGAACGTAGCAAACAAATAATACTTCCCTTTATATTCATGCATTTCTGGAGCCCAGATGCCATGAAAAGCATCTGCCCACTCACTATCCACTGACTCATATACCATGTAAGGACCTTCCCACGTTTTCAAGTCCCGACTTTTATACATCTTCAAGCCATGCTTTCCATTCGGGCGGTCAGCTTTCTGCCGGGTAGCACAATACAAATAATAGGTCTGTGTCTTTTCATCCGGAAAAATATAAGGGTCGCGCACCGCAATCTCATGAAGCGAATGTTTTCTTACCTGAAGAGGGAATGCGGCACCTTCCTTATATTCAAAATAGTCAAAAGAGGCCTTGTTTCCTGACTTCTGCCCGTTGCTGCTGGCATACATTCCGATAAACGGACCGATAAAACCGCCTGCATGGTTGCTGCTGTTAATCGTGGCATCCTGCGCCTCACCCAGTACCATCATCTTTTCCGGCTGACTGCCTACATAGAAACGATAGATTTTACCCTGTGCTACCACCCACAGACAAACTTGCTTATCCTTATAAGGAACGGCAGCCATTACCATCTGCCTTCCTTTGTCAACCTTATACAACAGTAAACTGTCTTTTCCGTGCCGACGCTGTTTCACCAGCCGGTAATGATTGGCTCCGTTCTGCATGAGAATCAGACCGGCTTCCTCCCCATCACGCGCTGGTTTGAAATGCATCATAGCAGAGGCGGTAAAATTAAAATGCTGTATCCGTCGTGCTATCAACGAAGGATTGACCGGCTCTTTAACCGACTCCGGACGCAATTGCAGCGTCAGCTTACCGTCTGCCAACTCAAACCAGCGAGTATAAGGAGTACGAAGAAAGTTCCAGCAATTACGCAATTCCGGTGTGTCAAAATCATCTCTTACCGGCTCTAGAGGAAAAGGATAAGGGCGGATACCCGTCGCTTTCTCTACCGATAACACACGTCCTACACCCGGATTAAACACCGGCCATCCGTTTTGAAACTCAACCAGAGTAAGGAAGGTTTCTCTACCCAGCATCGTAAAGCCATCCAATGGACGGACTCCCAACATCACCGACCACCATTTGCCTTCCGGTGTCTGAACCAAATCGGCATGTCCCACCGTCGTAATATCGGCCTGCTTCCCCCAAAAACGGTGAGTAAGCACGGGATTGGCAATGCCCGGTACATAGGGTCCCATTACCGAGTCTGCCATAAAAGCCGTAACGGCATGATTATTCCAGGTGCCTCCTTCTGCCACCAGCAGAAGATACTTCTTTCCTATTTTATACAGATGAGGAGCTTCCGCAAAAGGAGCATTCACGGCATGTCCGGTAGAAATAATTTTGCGTTCTCCCACCAGTTTCCCTTGCTGCAAATCCAACCTCTGGATGTAAATGCGGTCTTCATTGGGATAACGATCCTGATTTTTGGTTCCGTTGATAGAGCCTGTGTACCAGCAAGTACCATCGTCATCAAAGAACAAGGAAGGGTCTATTCCCGGAGCATCCTTAAGGAATACCGGTTCCGACCAAGGGCCGGCAGGTGATTTCGCCGTGACATAAAAATTTCCTCCTGCCTGCTGCGCGGTACATATCACGTAAAACACTCCTTCATGATACCTTATCGTAGGAGCCCACAAACCGGCAGAATGTTTCAGTCCCGCTTTCAAGTTCAACTGCGAGGGACGGGTCAGCACATGTCCTATCTGTTCCCAGTGCATCAAATCCTTGCTGTGGTAAACGGGCAGTCCGGGATACCACTCAAAAGAAGAGGTAACCAGATAATAATCCTCTCCCACCCGGCAAATGGAAGGGTCCGGATGAAATCCCGGGATAATCGGGTTCCGGAACGTAGTAAGGGCATGCAACTGAAAAACCAGGCATAGCCCTACAAAGAGATGTAACAATCGTGTATTCATACTCATATTTTTAATTCTGAAGAGTCATTAAGTTTATCAACAATTTCCTGGCCACCACATTGGCAGTTTCATCCTTTCGATTTAAAGCTCGCACAATATCCAATGTACTCAAAATGATTTCTCCCTTTCCCATCTTTAAAGAATGAAGAGCTGAGAATACTTCAGGCTTATGTTCCGCCACTGCTGCTACCAAGCATTTTCCATTCATAATACGCAACGCCTTACGCTGCTTATGATATTGTGCCAGAGACTGATACTCCCAATTGAATGCCGTATTACAAGGCAAGCCGGAGAAATACAAGTTTTTAGCTACCGCATAATTTCCACCGAACCACACGGTCCGCAAGGGTACACAACCACGATAATCTAACACTTCTTTCTCAGCAAGAAAAGCTGAAACTTTATCCGCATCTCCTAAAACAAGGAGTTTCCCTCCTGCCTTCACCCATTCCAACAGTTCGCTTCGGGCTTCAATTTCAGGCATAGCAAACTGACGGTCATACGCTCCAATCACAATTACATCCGGATGAGATTTCAGTATCTCTTTTGCAGTAGAAGAACGGAAAACAATGCCCGATGATTTCAGGGCATTCGAAGTATGTCCAACACTGTCATCCAATAATGCAACATCCAACGAAGAATCCATTTCATGCAAACCGACCGTATACAATTTATCCATTCCCTCGGCTTTTACTTCATTACCTTTACACAAGAAGGCCCTCACCACAGTGTATCCCTCCTCACGTGGAGTAATTTTCACCTCCTTCACCAACAACTGTCCGTACGTATTTCCTCCTTCCAATTTTACCGCATAAGTCCTTTCAAAGAAAACTCCCTTATTATCACTGCATGTTACAGACAACCGATACTTCCCTTTCAGGTTCTTCTCATTCACCACATAGAAATCAGCTATGGCCGTACCTCCCTGCTCCATTACCTTATTTCTGAGTTTGACAGCCACATACAAAGGCTGATTATAATGTGCCAAAATATGAGCATCCCCCTTCGGATGACGATAAGCATCTACAATACCGGAATGATTTTCAATCTTGGTTTCTTCCCATCCATTGACCGCATAACAATCTATCACATTTCCAATACGGATATTTTCAATAATCCGTCCTTGATAATACATCGCTACATTACCAAAAGACCGGGTAAACGCATCTACATCCGGGAATGCTTTCTGAAAATCCGGATGCGTTTTTAGGAAAGCATCAAAAGCTTCATACTGTGCCAAGTAAGCATCACCATCCCAGCCAGTAAGATTACCATTCTTTTCGATTTCTTCTTTTATCAGCTGTAAGCGAGGCGGAGTTCCGATAGCCCCTTCTTCACCCCACATGACAATTTCATGCAGATTATCCGAATTTCGGAAGATACCTTCTCCGGAACCTTTATAAAAACGGTCACAATATACCCCCGGACCATCGGGAAAATGCTGATCCCACCAACCTTGCTGATACACTGTCGTATCATAAGGCCGCATAAAAGACTTGACAGGTGAAGGAGTGACCGGACACTTTCCTCCATGCAATACTTTAAAGAAATTGCTGGAAGTATAAGTGATATGCCGGGTTTCATCCTGCGAATGGAATAATTTCAAATCTTCTATCTCAAAAGGAAGAGGCTGACGGTTAGAAATCTCATTAATCATATTGTATATAATCAGCGAAGGATGACTTCTGTCTCTTTTCATCATCCGGAGAAACCTCTCTCTATTCAAGGCCTGAAGCGATACATCCCGGGTATTACCTCCTGTTTTATATCCTCCCGGCTCTTCATAATAAAGCAATCCTAATTCATCAGCCTTATCCAAAAGCACTGTCTGTCCTATTCCCCGATGGAAATTCAGCATATTAAGTCCGAGCTCCTTTGCAAGCCTGATTTGACGTTCGGCCAACTCGGGAGTAGGTATTATTCCATTCACTGGCCAAAATCCCCACGAAATAGCTGTACGCAATACGATTCGTTTCCCATTCAATTGAAAATAACGACCATCTTTACTGTCTTTTATCTCAAACCACCTGAACCCAAAACGTTTCCGGACCGAATGGGAGCTTCCATCCTTTCCATTCCAGTCTATTTGAAGCCAATAGAGGTTCGGGCTTTCCGGACTCCACAATTGTGCTTTAGGATATTGTAAGACAAATGAATAATACTCATCCAGTTTATCTCCGTTGACACGGATACTTTTATCATATAAAACCTGATTATCATCAGAAGCCGGGAAAAGGCGGAAGCGTAACTCCCCATCCGGAGACTTCTGATTTAACAGGTTATCCACCTTTACCTTCGCACAAACGGTAGTTATCTGCGGAGTATTTTGCACGAACACATCACTGATGTAATTAGGGTCTACCCATTCCAGTTCTACCCGTCCGGTTATTCCTCCAAATCCATGACTCGGAGTAATCCGTCGCTCTCCCCAAAAATGCGGATTAAAATCTGTCCAGGTAAAATTCCCATCGGGATCAATTATCCTCACTGCCAAAGAATTTTTCTTTCCAACTGACACATAGTCCGTAATATCAAAATAAAATGGAGTGCCAAAAGCTTCGTCTCTTCCTACAAATTTCTGATTGACAAAAACCTCTGCACAAAATCGTACGCTTTCAAATTTTAGCAGCAGGCGTTGGCCGTTTTTAATATGAGGCAACAAGAACTCGGTACTAAACCAGGAAACTCCAGTATAATCTCCAGACAATCCAAACTTTTCACCAGATTCCAGTCCCCAATGATATGCTTCTACCGTAGCAGGAATACGAATCTGTTTGCCCTGAAAAGGAAGTTGTTCCCATCCGCATAAGGGAGCGGAAGCATCTGCAACGACAGGAGCCTCCTTATCAAGCCACAATCTCCAGTCATTTAAGGACAAATCTATCTGTCGAGCTTGCAGAGTTGCCCACAGTAAAGAAATAAACAGGGAAAATGCAAATAATCTTTTGTTTTTCATATACTTATAAGATTAAAAAAGGTAGCTGCCAAAGCCACTTTATCAGTGACCATGGCAGCCAAGAAACCTAACTTTAATTAGAAAATCAGGCTGAAACTTAAGATAAGAACAACCATTAATGCAAAAGAAATACCCCACCAGAAACCTACTGAATTATACCATTTGCTACCTAAGCCGTCCTTCAGGTTAGTCAAGTCTTTCAAATTCAGCACCAGACCTGAAGAAACCTGCTCGGCTTTCGGCTTAGGAGTGAAATGAGCGGAAACCATGCAAGTAACCATTGCTACCGCCCAGACAATCAATCCCTGGTTGGCAAAAGGCTTGACAAACTGTGCAAAAGCCGTATGAGAATCGACCAAAGGACCGAATTCCAGATACTTCAACAGAATACCGACCACAAAAGACACGATTACCGCAGTCAGAGCGTCCTGTCCATTAACTTTCTTCCAGAGCATACCTATCAAGAAGATGGCCGAGAACGGAGGAGCAATAAAGGTATACAGGGTCTGAATGTAGACAAAGATGTTTATCTTCGTCATGGCCAACAATACCGCCAAAGCGATAGACACAATAAGAATAATGGCACCGGCCCATTTCCCTACCCTTACCTCCTGCGCTTCCGTAGCCTGACGGTTCACGTAATGCTTGTAAAAATCAAGGGTAAAAATAGTTGAAGTTGAATTCAACACCGAGCTGACAGTACTCTGAATAGCACCAAACAAAGCAGCCAGCAGCAAACCGGTCATAAAGGGTGGAACCAGCTTGGAAATCATCATGATATAAGTTTTGTTTGCCTCTTCACTCATTACCGACCAGTTGCTGGAGAACAGGAAATCAGGTTTCATCACAAACCAGATTAAACCGGGAACCACCACGATAAACGGCAATAGCAATTTCAGGAAGGAAGCAAATACCATTCCCATTCTGGCATGGTAGATGTCTTTTGCAGCAAATACTTTCTGAATCATGTGCTGATTGATAACTGTGTACCACAAACCGATATAGAAGAAAGAGAACACCCAGTGAGTCCAGGGCGTAGTGGTATGATTAACTGGCTGCAACACCGACAAGCGGTTGTAGCTATCGCCTTCCGCAGAACCTGCCAGCATGTTCACCACATTTTTATTCAACCATTCAGAAGCCCATCCGTCATGACACTGGTTCACATTAATCATTCGGGAAAAACCGTCTACAATACTTCCATCCCCAATGTACGACAAACCCAGGAAGGTAACCATGAGTCCCCCCATAACCATAATGACAATGGTAAGCACATCCATCCAGGCCACCGACTTCAGTCCTCCCCATATCGCCCATACACCAGAAGCAAAAGCAATCAAGAAGATAGAGATGAACAATCCCCAGTTAGGAATATATCCAGCTGTAATGGAAGCAATGTCCAGTCCCATGAGTTTATTGAAACCTAAGGCTTCTTCTACAATCAGTCCGCCTCCATAAATTACAGGAGCCATGAAAGCCGTTACATTTGCCAATATCGTGATAAAGGCAAACAAGAGACGTATTTCTTTATTGAAACGTTTTTCCAGAAATTCGGGTGTGGTATACACCTTTGAGCCCAGCAGAAAAGGAATAAACAGCCAGATAAGAAAGGAGAATGCAATGACAGCACTCCACTCTGGCGTGGCCACTACAATTCCATACAATACCGCAGCTCCAATCATTCCTAAAAAGTGTTCAGTACTGATATTGGCTGCAATATAGGAACTCCCTACCACATACCACGGAAGAGTCTTACCAGCCAGAAAATAGTCGGATGCAGCCTGTTTCTTGCTACGTCCTACATACCATCCAATAAAACTCAAGAAAAAGAAATACCCCAAAAAGGATACAAAATCAAGCAGTTGAAGATCCATATTACATTATTTTACAGGTACAAAAATATCACCATCGCGCTGTGGCACAGTGAACGAGCATGCAACAGAGTTGTCTGACACACGCTTCATTTCTTTATCGAAAGAAACTGTCACATCAGAATTCCCGTAAGGATTATATACCACGGTTCCTCCCTCAAATTCTCTTTTCCAGCTTCCGTCTTTCTGACGCTGTCCCTTTGCCAATGGCTTGCCTAAATTCACGTCATAGAATGAATACCAGTCATGATAATGGTCTGGAGTGGGAAGAGGGTTCGGATCACCATACAGCACATATCCGTCACTCATCGTAAGGCCCAAAGTCGTAGTGGCACGCATTCTGCGCAAGTCTTTCCGGTTTCCCCACACTTCCAGACAGTTCACCTGAGGTTCCAGGAAATTCTCTTCATAATATTGCAGTGCCTCTTCTATCTTGCTCCAATTACGCTTGTTCACGTCTTCCTTGGAATACAGCTTAAGTCCTTCCACCGGCATGCTGAGAGAATCTATCGGGTTCAACTCCATAAATGCCCCGTTGATATAGTCTTTATACCTCATACCGTCTTCTATGTCATCGTGTATATTGACAATAATCAACTTATCTTTTCCGATGGCCTTACGAATCCGCTTGATGACTTCCAAGTTACCGCTCCAGTCAAGCATGATACCATCGTAAACGCCGCATTCCACAGCAATTTTAGCCTGGCGCGCTATATTGTCAAGAAGTCCTTCATTCTTATAGTCAAGCAGATAGAAAGGCTCCCATCCTCCTAACCAGCCCTTCTTGATGTTTCCATTCTCATCACGAAGCCACCAGTCACTGTCTTCCGGCAAGAAGCTCATCGGTGCATCCCGCCATCTCACTTCGAACAGACACACCATATTCAGATTCAGTTCCTGAAGCCGACGGCGATTCTCTAATGCGTGTGACAGACTCTCCTTGGTAAACTCCGTAGCAAGACCGTGATATTTATGATCCCATGTAAGGCCTAAAATCAAATCTACCCCTTCTCCCAGCTGGCTCAGCGGTTCTTCCCACATCAGGTCATGCTTGGCACAAGCTTTGATTCGATTTTCTTCCGTATCAACCGGATATTCCGGCATGTCAATATTATACCATGCCATAAAAGCGGAAGGATAATCACGCGAATCTACTCTTTCTGCTAAGGATTTCCTGTCCATCTTCACAGATGAGCAGGAAACCATGCACATAGCAATAGCTAATAATCCATATCTAAACAAACCTTTCATCATATCGTTGTATCTGAATTAGTCATGAGACATATCTGTTTCTTTACCGTCCATCTGGAGCAATGAAACTACAGAGAAAGGTGTATGTCCTTCTTTTATATAGCCTTCCATGATTTCTACCATTTCAGGATGTTCTTCTTTTACATCTTTCTGTTCAGACACATCGTCTGTCAAACGGTACAGAGAAGTTTCTACCGGTTTGGCTCCTTTTCCCTGGCGCACATTCAATTTAATGTACTTCCAGTTATCGGCTACTACGGCCTGTTTTCCTCCTTCTTCATAGAATTCGAAATACAGATATTTATGTTTTTCTTGTTTGGCAGTATCACCCAGCAGTGTAGGCAACAGTGACAAACCATCTATTCCTGCCGGTTTTTCCACTTTGGCGATGTCACAGAAAGTAGGCAGCACATCCCAGAAAGCCGACAAATGGTTGCTGGTAGAACCAGCTTTCACCTTACCCGGCCATTTTACGATAAACGGAGTGCGGATACCACCATCCCACATGTCACGTTTCTTTCCTCTGAGGTCTGCATTGCTGTCAAAGAAATCAACCTTGTGCCCGCCTTCCTGGTGAGGGCCGTTGTCGGAAGCAAACATGATGATTGTATTGTCGGCCAGACCTTCTTTCTCCAGGTATGCCACCAAATCACCCACCTGCTTATCAATAATCTGCATCATTTGTGCAAAGCCTTTTTCCACTTCCGGCCAGTCTTTGGCAGCAATATCCGCATTGTGCGAAGGAACCTCACATCCGTTAGGAGCCGCTTCGTTGTTGGCATGAGGTAAATTCAGTGCATAATAGATGAAGAACGGGTTCTTCTTATTATCTGAAATAAATTTCAAGGCTTCCTTTTCAAACAAATCCGGCGCATATTGTTTACGGGCATCCATTCTTGCTACTCCGGTACCTTCCGGCATATCGGCCCACGGGTTGGTACCGTCTTCTGCCAAAGCTAACTTATTACCGGTAAGTTCCTCTTTTACTCCATTTCTGTATAAGAATTCAGGGAAGCAGTTGTGTGCATGCCACATGTTCAGATAGCCGTAAGAAAGGTCGAATCCTTTGCGCTGCGGATCATCCAGCGGAATCGGATGGCCAATACCCCATTTCCCAATTACAGCTGTTTTATATCCGGCACCTTTCAGCACACTGGCCAGAGTAGCTTCGTTGTCGCCCAAAAGCTGCGGTCCAGGCTGGTTACCTCTTACGGAAGTATGTCCCGTATGCTTTCCTGTCATCAAGCATGCACGTGACGGACCCGACACGGTTGTTCCACAATAATGATTGGTTAACAGCATACCGTCTGCCGCCAGTTTGTCGATATTAGGAGTTTCATATTTCTTTTGTCCAGTAAGACTTAAATCTCCCATTCCCATATCATCCACTAAGAAATAGATAATATTAGGCTTCTGTTCCTCTACTTTTTTCTGCTCTGCGCAACCGGTAGAAACGATTGATGCCAAAAGCATCGCTCCGCAGTATACTTTTTTATCCATAACAATTAATATTTAAAGTGTTTGATTTTCAACTTCACAAAAGAAGCGATTATAAAGCGTATACTTTATTTCTTTTGTACAGCATATTGTATTTTCTGTACACATCATCCAGAAATATTCGGACAATCAAGGCAACCGTACGATAGGCTAACAAATGCGTACACGCACACAAATTCCTTCTTTCTATCGCGCGTATTTTTGTCACATCATTATTCACTTAACGGAAATAACCATGAAACAAGTATGTAATCCGAAACTCGCAATGACTCCCCCGATGGGATGGAACAGCTGGGACTGCTTTGGCCTGGATGTGAACGAAGCGGAGGTAAAAGAAAACGCCAGATACATGGCGGCACATTTAAAAGAATTTGGATGGGAATACATCGTCGTAGATTTGGGATGGTATGTCCCGGGAGTAACCACTACCAATTACAAGAAAAAGAACATTCCCATGATAACGGACGAATTCGGACGTTTGATTCCGGTGGAAGAAAGATTCCCTTCTTCGGCAGGTGGAAAAGGATTCAAGCCACTGGCCGACTACGTACACTCTCTCGGACTGAAATTCGGTATCCATATCATGAGAGGTATGCCATGGATTGCAGCTGAAAACAAACAGGTCATCAAGGGAACAGATATTACCTGCGACCAGGTGGCAGAAGAAAATGACCAGTGTCTATGGTATGGCAGCATGTACGGAATAGATTGTACAAAAGAAGGTGCTCAGGCGTATTATGATTCACTGATTGAACTATACACTTCGTGGAATGTGGATTTCATCAAAGCAGACGACATGGGAACCTGGGATGGTGACGGATTGAACTCTCCTCTGCGCACCGATGAACTGGAAGCACTGGCTGCATCCATTGAAAAATTTGGCAACAAGATTGTATTAAGCGTTTCGCCCGGTGCGGCCTATATCGGAAATGCCTATCACCTGAGCAGACATGCACACATGTGGCGAATTTCATGCGACTTCTGGGACAACTGGGAAGCGCTGAAAAGACAGTTCCCCCGATGTGCCGCCTGGAGTAAACGAAAAGTAGCCGGACACTGGCCGGATGCAGATATGCTTCCCTTGGGAAAAATCGGTATCCGCGGAGAAGTGGGTGAAGCCAGAAATACCAACTTCACATACGACGAACAAATCACCCTGATGAGTCTCTGGTGCATCTTCCGTTCTCCACTGATGTTTGGAGGCGACCTTCCACAAACTGATGCTACTACCCTGAATCTGATTACCAACAAGGAAGTACTCGAACTGAACCAGCATAGCAAAAACAACCGGCAAGTCTATGCTGATGAAGAACTGATTGCATGGACGGCCGACCATGAGAATGATTCCAAGCACTACATTGCTTTGTTCAACATCGGCGAGACAAGCCTCCAGCAAGAAAAAATAGCATCTTTCCTCAAAGACCAGCTTCCTATGCTGGACGTATGGAACCACAAGCTGATTCAAAAGGAAGATGAACTCACAATTGCTCCTCATGGTGCCTTATTGTTAGTAAAAGATTCCACCAAATAACTTAAGCCGATTATCATGGAAAAAACAATATCACCCTTCTCCAAGCCTCTCTACGTCATGACCAAACCCGTAGGTGCCATATGCAATCTGGCTTGCAAATACTGTTACTATCTGGAAAAAACGAACTTATACAAAGAGAACACTTCCAAGTTCGTAATGAGCGACAGTCTGCTTGAAAAGTTCATCGAGGAGTATATCAATTCACAAACCATGCCGCAGGTATTGTTCACATGGCATGGTGGAGAAACCCTGATGCGTCCGCTAAGTTTCTACCAGAAGGTGGTGGAACTTCAGAAGAAGTATGCAAACGGAAGAACGATTGATAACTGCATCCAGACGAATGGTACCTTATTAAACGATGAATGGTGTGAGTTTTTCCATGATAATCACTGGCTGGTGGGCATTTCGATAGACGGACCACAGGAATTCCATGATGAATACCGGAAGAACAAACAAGGCAAACCTTCATTTATGAAGGTCATGCAAGGCATTCACCTGTTAAACAAGCATCAGGTGGAATGGAATGCCATGGCCGTAGTCAATGATTATAATGCTGACTATCCTTTGGAGTTTTACCACTTTTTCAAAGAACTGGGGTGTCATTATATTCAGTTTACTCCAATTGTAGAAAGAATCCATCCTCATGCCGACGGGAGACATCTGGCCCATGTCCTGCAGAAAGAAGAAAAGCTGGCCGACTTCTCGGTAAGCCCTGAACAATGGGGAAATTTCCTCTGCACCATATTCGATGAATGGGTAAAAAATGACGTGGGAGAATACTTTATCCAGATTTTTGATGCTACGCTGGCCAACTGGATGGGAGCTCAACCGGGAGTGTGTACCATGGCTCCCACTTGCGGACATGCAGGGGTGATGGAATTTAACGGCGACGTATACTCTTGTGACCACTTTGTGTTTCCGGAATTCAAGTTAGGAAACATCTACGAAAAATCACTAATTGAAATGATGTACAGTGAAAAACAGATTCAATTTGGTCAGCAAAAGAAAGATTCCTTACCAAACAAATGCAAGGAATGCAAATACTTGTTTGCCTGCAACGGAGAATGTCCTAAAAACCGGTTCCTGATGACGGAGGATGGAGAACCGGGATTGAACTATCTCTGCAAAGGCTATTATCAGTTCTTTGAACACGTAGCTCCCTACATGGATTTCATGAAAAAGGAACTACTGGCAGAACGTCCACCCGCCAATGTGATGAAATGTCATACTATTTAATGAAATTGATAAAATATATTCATCAAAATAACAATTACTTAATTATTAAATAAATAGTTATCCCTTCCATCAAAGATAAATCCCAATCCTGATTTGCCAGCCGCATTCTTTTTCAGGAGAATTTTCTTTATGGCTTACGCCATGAAAATTCTCCTGAAAAAGAATGCGGCGGCAAACGGATTAGAATTAAAGGAAAGATTACAGGGATTAACTGCGACCGACGTGACGCATAGCCGTAAATCAAAGGCGGCTATCCTTATATTCTATATATGGCCTCACAAATACTGTGAAAGCCCACCTTCCCAAATAACAAAACATAGCCTACCTATCAACTCCCCAAATAAGACAGGGATTTCAGCTCCCTCCGATCTGCATAGTCAGATGGCTTAGCTATGCTTTTACTTATACTCTTCCTACTTCCTTTCATCCTTTTTTCCAACTGTTTTTGCATTCTTTCCGTAAGCGTCTCCGCGATGACGCAAAACAATGTAAAATAGTCCTATTAAGATACGCAAAAGCACTTGATAACATTATCGTTATCAAGTGTAATTAGGTCAGACAAGAGTAATCCTGCTGAAAAGTATAATTATGATTTATGCCACTTGTCAGGCAAAAGTTCCCGATACGCTTCAATAGATGCAGTAGGTGGTAATGTTGCCGAACGATTCATTATATCAGAGATATACTCGAAGAAATTTATCCCTCTTTGGCGGCATGAACATGCCAGTGAATAATAAATAACAGCCCGGTTTGCCCCGGCATGGCTTCCGAAGAACAACGAATTGTGCCGCATAAGTGATATGCAACGATTAACCCGCTCGATGGCATTATTATCAAGTTGGTAATTTGGTGAGGTAAATATATTCCATATATCCGACATTTCGTTCTGCATATACGTAACGGCTTCATAAATATCGGTATCAGGAATGTAACCGGGGCGTTTTGTAATTTTGGAAAGCTTTTCTTGAATCTCATCAAGTATCGGCGGAGCGTATTTTTGTCGGAAACGTAGTTCTTTTGCCTCGGTCCACCCATCCACTCCAATTGTATGAAGGTGATTGTTGTGATAAAGCCGGTTAATGAGACTTACAATCTCCTCCGCATCGGGATCTTTTTCGCAATCCTTGAATTTTCTTTTTATATGCTGGAGGCATGGCAGCCTCATTATATTCGGAAATCCTTGTTTCCCCAGTTTACGATAAGCGGTCAGTCCGTCACTTTGAATAGTTCCTTTATAGTCCTTCAAAAAATCAAAGATAATTTCCTCTTTTCTGGAACCGTCTTCATAGAAAAAATAAACCAGTCCCAAATTATGAGCTACCGCCACCCAGACATAACCTTTTTTGACATGTAGACCGTTCTTACCGGGTTCTTTAATGAGGACTTTGGCGTAGGTCTCGTCACATCCCATATATTTGTCTGATAAGACAGCCATGCGCATGGTATTGTAAAGATTGTCAAGAAGTACTGCCGCTTTCTTGAGCAGGTTATGCGCAGTCGACTTGGGCAATTCAAATCCGTTGTCCTTGAAATATTTAACGATACGCTCCACCGGCATTGTGTACATATAGCGTAACTGCGCCATTCCCGCAATGAACGAACCGTCATAGTTGGAATTGAATAATGGCTTGGCCGGAAGCTTACCGGAATATACCGTACCGTTCTGGCTGTAGAAATATTGCCGACGTATGCGCTTGATGAATTTCCCCGGTATATATTCATAGGATATGGAATCCCTGAATTTCATAAAACGGGCCAATACCGGATTAAAATCCTTGTCTGTGGGATACAATTCCTCCATGACAGTCTCAATATCGAAATATTCCTTACGTTTTACGCCGTTGTTCCCTCTTTCTTTGGGAGCATAGGCACTCTTGGTCGGAGAAGAGGAGGGCATGGTTTTATTTTCAACTTCCGAGGAGGTCATAACGGATGGTTTGTGCTTTTCAGACTTGTTGGATATAAGCTTTGACAGTCCCTTGTTTATCCTCTTCTGCTTGTTTACGTCCGCATCCTTTTCCAATAATGCTTCCTGCATGGATGTTATGGTCGACATCAGTTCCTCGCGTTTAAGATTGGCTATGGCGAGTTCAGTCCGGAGTTCCTCTATGGTCTTTCCCAGGTCGTCAATGCGCGCCAGCAAGACCCGGTTGGTCTCGTTGGCGACATCCAACTGTTGTTGTAGAACCAATGTAAAATCAGAACTTTTCATACCATAAAAATAATGAAAAAATCTGATTTTACCAAGCGAATTTTGATATTATTTCTTTGTATATCAAATAATTATCAGTTGCTACAGGCAATTCTAAAGCGTTTTTTAAAACGGAGTTCTTGAGCAGTTATCCCTCGCATTATGAAATAAAACGTGTACCAGTCAAGTTCGTACACGCCTTTTTCCGTGCTATAACGAGGAAGGTCAAAAGTGCCTCTTGTGAGTCGTTTATAATATAGGATAAAACCGTCTCCGTCCCAACGAAGAAGTTTTATACGTTTCCGGTCATGGGAAAAGAATACAAATATATCTCCTGAAACCAATGAAAGTGCAGGATGGGCATAAACCAGTTTGGAAAGGCCGTCAATACCATAACTCATACGGACAGGTTCCGGAAAGAAAAAGTACCGGTTGTTTTCTGATAGTTCAAACATGGTGTCGGGAGTATTTATTTTCGTCTTTGGTCTTTATCATAAGTATACAGGAATGTACACAATTCTATGACAGAGCATTCCTCCACATGAATGCTCTTCCCGTCAGGACAGCTAATAGTCACTCCTCTGAACATATCAGAGCGGGTCCCACCATTGGGCCGGAACTGAACCATGACCATGGAAGACTGCCGGGGAATCTTCGCATTGAGGCTTGCTGCCTTTTGCAATTGTCTGACGCTAACCTTCATAAATCTCATCCAGCGCAACATGTCATAATAACTTGTTCCCATTCTGGCGCAATGAACTTTCAACGAATAACGTGGATTGGAATCCAGCTCTTTCCGGTATGTATCCAGTGTCTTTCCGAATCTTGCTTGTGCCTTGTCCCCGTTGGAAGGGTGCGGAATATAAGGCTGTCTGCTGCCTTTGGGAACCTCTATGCCTTTGGCTGCACATATTTGCGCCCGTATGGAGAAAAAATCCATATTGTTAATTGCCAGCCAATTCGCCATTCCCCTATAACTGATATTGTGCCTTTCACAAAAATCAACGAAACGTAGATTAATATCATTATCAAGTTCAGTCTTCAAGAGTCCGAGGCTGTTTAAGTACAATTCATTTGAATTTTGAGGCAGACCGGTCTTCAGGCGTACTTCATTGCATAGTCTGGTGAAGCTTCTTCCGGTGGTTCGGAGCCATCTGTTAAAATGGTCATAATTGATTGAATGCTTTTCGCAGAACGATACTAAGGATTTTTTAGGATCTTGAGCCAGTTCTTTTTTTAGAACTTCCAACAATGTAGGATATTCCAAGGAAATCGGGTTGGGATTTTCTATTACCATGATTCGTTTTTTTATTGATTTATGCAAAAGTAAAAATCGTTTTTGAGATGCGCTATACGTCATCGCGGAGACGCTTACCCTTTTCCTATCCTTCGTATGACATTTGATGACACCTGATGACATCTAATGTCATCTATTTGTAAATCAATTGTTTACTCAATTTATCATCTTACATTTGGACTGTGAAACAAATCAAGTAGTCACTCAAAACAAAAGATTATGGCACAAGAAAACAGTCCAGACAAGGGAAAAAGGCAAGGCCGGACAAAGAAACCGGAAAAGCCTTATGTGGAACAAATTGACGAGCTTTTGCTGGTACATAACAAGAACGACCCCAAGGAGGGTTTGGGAGTGGTCAGCAAGGCAGACGAGAAAGGTAATTATCAGACGGTTGCACCGGAGGAGAAGAATGAGAACTCATTCCTGAAATTCGACAAGAATTCGAGTATTCTCGAAAATTTCATCAAGAACTTCTGGAGCCAGCTGAAGGAACCTACGCATTTCAGGCTTATCCGCATGACCTTCAACGATTACAAGCAGAACAAACAGGCTCTCAAGGACCTGGCCGAAGGCAAGAAAACAGATGCGGTAAAGGAGTTTCTGAAACGCTATGAAATCGTACCGAAAGTAAACAATCAGAAAAACAGTCAAACAAAAGAGGAGGAAACAACAATGGCAAAGAAGCAGGAACAGACAGTGCAGGCACAGCCTGAACAGGTATCACAGGTGGAAGCTGCCGCACAGGGGCGTGAACAGCAGGAACCGCAACGCCAGCAGACACCCACGTACCGATACAACGAGAACATGATTAACTGGGAGGAACTGAGTAAGTTTGGTATATCCAAGGAAATGCTGGAGCAGTCCGGACAGCTTGACAGCATGCTGAAAGGATACAAAACCAACAGGACCATGCCGTTGACACTCAACATTCCTGGGGTACTGACCGCCAAGCTGGACGCACGCCTTTCGTTCATATCCAACGGCGGGCAGGTCATGCTGGGCATCCACGGTATCAGAAAAGAACCGGAACTGGACCGTCCTTATTTCGGACATATCTTCACGGAAGAGGACAAGAAGAACCTGCGTGAAAGTGGAAACATGGGACGCGTGGCTGACCTTAACCTGCGTGGCAATACGACAGAGTAGTGCCTGATTTCCATCGACAAGAATACCAACGAACTGGTAGCCGTCCGACAGGAGCATGTCTATATTCCGAATGAAATCAAAAGTGTGACTTTGACTCCGGACGAAATTCAGAAACTGAAAAACGGAGAACAGATATTCGTTGTCAATTGCAACACGATGAGCAATGGCAGGAATAGCATTTCTATGATAATCCAAATCATAATCTTAACTTTTGGTGAAATCAGTATTGTTTGAATAATGGCAATTCGGTCAGTTCCAGTTTGACCAGTCCGTAAGTGGCAATCTCGATAATGTCATTGACATCTTTCGCTTCAAGATACGATACCCCCTTTTTGAGCCTTCCTTTGAGGTCACGGTTTTTCTCTCGACACCTTGCCAATGCCCTGTCCAGTTCGTGTTCGGGTATGTTCCAAATCATGCCAACGCCATAGCCATTGTGGGGGTATGTACTGCGAAGCCGGAGGATTCTCGACACGCATAGGAAAGCCTTGCCCCGTCTGAACACGACACTTAGGGAATATCCGAATCCGTCATCCACGACTATCCAACTTCTGTGCATGTTTTTCAGGTAGAGCATTTGCAGGTAGATTGTCCGTCTCATATAAACTCCGCAAGCAACTCCTCCTTGGTCTTACGGTACTTGAAGTAGCCTGTTTGTTCATGAAGTTTCAAGTCCAGACAAATGTCGGAACACATGAACTCCAGCGATTCGTAGATGGTCACATCAATGCGCTCAACCTTGGCGATATCCGTAACTCTTGCATTCATCTTAAACATCTGCCCGAAAGCCGGATTGGAATAGGCACAGGTGCTGCTTCCGAATGTCGTTGCTCCCGATGGAATATGATGGTAAAGGATTATCAGTTCCATGTCATCCTCGAAAATGTCCATTACTTCTTCCAGTTCGTATGGCTCGGCAAGCGGAAAAGAAAGAAGAACATAATCGTCATAGAACTGCGGTTGCTCCATTGTGGTCACGTCCAACAACTGCGGAAGCTGGAGCGGAACAAAAGAGAGGAAATCGTCATAAAAGAGTTGTAACATAACTGTCGTATTTATTTGTTTCTGATTTATCACATGGAAATCATCATGATTTTGACAAGCAATTCCGGCAATGTCTTCCATTGGTCATTGTCCATCCCGATAATCCTGTTGAGATTGGCTATCATTAACGGTGTCTTGTTTGCGACCTCATAAAGTTTTGTCCTTTCAGTTTCGGACATGACTGTCATACCAAAACCATCCAATGAGATGTATGGCTGTAACAACATCCATACATAAGTCCTTGCCTGTTCTTCACTCTTGACTCTGTTTTGGTCTATATCATCACAACAAGCCAAAGCGTTAAGGACAATTCGCCGATTAGTACGCTTCGTCGTATATATCAAGGCAGCACGATAAGAGAGTTTGCCGTCTTCTGCCGATTGGAATACAGACAGGCAGCATTTTTCAGTTTCATCGGTAATGGCAGACAGGTCGGCATCGGCAAGTTCCGGAAGATGATTCAGGAAGGAACGGAACAGCCGGTCTTCCTTTTGTATAAAGACTAACATCCTGTCTTTGGAGTCTATTCCGGATGTCATAGTATTGGCAAGAAAGGATTGATAGATTGACACGGTTTGTTTCGCGTTGCCGTGGTATGGTGCCACTGAGTCCAACGAGCTGAAGAATGGTTCTGCATCTGTTACCGCTTGTGCCAGTTCTGTGCCTTGTAGATATTGGGAAGTCTTTTCTTTGATGAGCAACACATCAGCGAAGCTCCGTGATTGGGATAATGCCAACCGGGGAAATTCAATCCGCAAAGAATCATGCAGCATCCGAACTGTGTTTTCGTGATTTTGGTGCGGTCGGCTTGTCGTGTCTTTGGCAATACAGGCATAAACCGAATCACGGAGTGTCTGCCATTCATTGACGGACTCAATCAGTCTCTCAGTTGAGATATCACCCATATTCCGTACTTCGGACAGGTATGACTTGTAGGCATTGGCTGCCTCTTCGTCAGTCTGAAACATATAGTTTCCACTCTTATTACCGCATGATGCCAGTGCGATAGTGGCAAAGCATACGGCAAAGAATTTGGCACATTGCCTACGTGTTTTTGAGTATGATTTACACTTCATACCTTTTATTATCCGCTCTGTTTTCTTGTTAAATAAGCCTTTGTACATGATTTCCTTGTTGAATTATGGCGGCAAAGTTAAGTATAAAAGTTTTCATAATAATACTCTAAAATAAAACTTTAATCTATTTTCTATTTCATACTTACGAGTATAATTGGCGAAATAAACAAGAGCGTAACAAATGAAAATACAAAGTATAATAATTGAAACATATTTTGTTGAGTATGATTTTGACCGAATTAAACTTTGTATCTTTGCACTTGGTATCATTTAGCATTGAACAGCACTATGGCAAAAGTAGGTTACATATTCAAG
>ERZ824480.320-NODE-320-length-69360-cov-6.942760_pt1 | contig 69360 bp, 63 predicted proteins | sample MGYA00519861_ERZ824480 | MGnify/ENA primary metagenome ERZ824480 (study PRJEB31778, sample SAMEA3449152) | human gut metagenome | biome: human gut; feature: human-associated habitat; material: faeces | place: United Kingdom | collected 2010/2012 ... | reverse complement strand
GAATTGTGATAAAATAAATGTGACGGTAAACATTTACAAAAATAAAATTTACGGATTTTTGGAGGAAAATATGGCGACAAAAAAAGAATATTTGGAATTTGTGCTTGAACAGCTGTCGGATATTGACGGTATAACGCACCGTCAAATGATGGGCGAATACATAATTTATCATCACGGAAAAATTTCCGCATATCTCTGCGACGACCGTCTTTTGGTAAAACCCGTGCCGAGCGCGGCGAAAATGATGCCCGATGCAAAATACGAACCGCCGTACGACGGCGCAAAGGATATGATTTTGGTTGAAAACATCGACGATAAAGATTTTTTAACAAATCTTTTTAATTCAATGTACGGCGAATTGCCCGAACCGAAAAAATCGAAACGTTAAAAAAGCACCGCAGGAAATGCACAAAAGCACTCACCTGCGGTGTTTTCGTTATTTATTTAAAATTTCCTCCGCCATTTTTGCAAGTTCGTCAGCCGAAAGCTTGCCGTCAATTTGCAAAAGCTGATACTGTATTCCGTCTTTCACCCAAGTAACGCTCTGCACATTTTGAATTTTAACCTCGGGCGAACCATAGCTGAACACAAGCTCGCCGTTTTCCTCGGCTTTTTTGTCTGCATCGGTAAGCTTGTAATCTCCGGGAACAGTCTTATTTGCAAAACTGTAATAGTAAATATCAACACCGTTTACGGTTTCGGCAACATTGCCCTGCAATTCCGCCTCGGAATTAAATTTATCCTGTGCAAAAATCACAATATCGCCGTTTTTCTCGTAGTCAAACGACACCGACTTGAATTTTTCAACCGACTTGCCGTTTTCGTCCGTAAGATTGTTGTTTATAACATTGCCGTTTTTGAATGTGTAGCCGTTCTCAAACGACTCGATAAGAACGGGCTTGTATCCTATGTCTTTTTCCGCCTGCTGTGCCGTCGGAAGTGAATTGTAGTCGGGTGCGGACGACGACGAGCTGAACCAATTTGATACAATTCCGCTTGCGGCGAAAACCGATATACCCAAAACAAACGTTGCCGCGATTGCAATAAGCGCTATTTTCTTTTTTGATTTCATAGTGACAGACTTCCTTTCTTTATATGCGAAGTCAAGTTTTGCGTTTACATTTCGCTTGACCGCCTGAATATCAATGTCAAGCGGAGCGCAAAATTTTTCGTTCGCTTTTTTGATGTTCAAATCTTCAAACAAATTGTTTTTTCTGTTCATAACATTTCCCTCGCATTTGATAAAATTATTTTAAGTTTGCGTTTTCCGCGCGAAAGCTTGGTTTTCACGGTTGATACGTTAATTCCCGTTGCTTTTGAAATTTCCTTAATTTTTTCGTTAAATTTGTAATAACGGACAAATATTTCGCTGTCAGGCTCGCCCAAACTCATAACCGCATCCCATAGCGCATTGCTCTCGGTATTTTGTTCAATCGGCGCGGATTGGTCTGCAAGTTCAATATCGTCTATGCAAACGGAGTCTGTCTTTTTGCTCAGCCTTTTCAACGCAAAATTGCGTGCCGTGGCGGCGATATACGACCGTATTGTGCCTTTTTGCAAATCTATATAATCTGCATTTTTCCAAAGTGCAACAAACACGTCGGACACAATTTCTTCAATGTCTTCTTTCGGCAGACTGTTTCCTGCCATATTATACAAAACCGTGCTTAAATACGGTGTGTATACCTCAACCGCCTCGTCTATTGAATTTGGTTCGCGTTTTTTGAGCCGTTCCAACAGCTTTGTTTCATATGCCATTTCAAACCCGCTTTCTTTTGTGCAAAGTTAAAAGCCTTTAGTCTTTACAACTTTATATATCCCTAAAGAGCGAAAAAAGTTTCACCATTTGAAAAAATTATTATAATTCTTACACGTGCAGAGATTTCTATTAAATAATATAAAAAAGGCAACCTTTACAGATTGCCTTGAGGTTTGCATATAAAACTTAATTTGTCAGTTTCTTTTCCACCGCAATCCAGATTTCGCAGGTATAATCCGCATTTTGCGTATCTGCCGACGGATAGCTTTCAATCTCGATACCGCAGGGCTGATATTCGCTCGCCGGGAAAAACTCGGTGCAGATATACTTATACACCTTTTGAAAAGCCTCGGGCATTTTGCCGGTGCATTTAAACACGGCATACGTGTGCGCCGGGATAGTTTCAACCGTGAAATAGTCCTCATCAATCTTTCCGCCGTTATAATGCGCGCCTATTCCATACGGGAAATCACTGTTTTTCAGCGTCGGGTCTGCGTCAAAGCTTACGCCGACAATGCACTTGTCAAAAATGTTATTTTTGTTGATATACTTGCAAACCGCCGAAATAGTGCCGTCCGCCTGACATTCGCCCCAAAACTTCGCAATTTCCTGCGTTGTAACCTCGTGCGCCTTGGGAAAACGTTTCTTTCTCAAAATCACATCAAATGCATTTTTGTTTTCAATTCTGTAATCCATGGTCGTACCTCCGTGTAAAATAAGTTTTACGGAAAGCTTGGAAAACGATTTGAGATTTGCTCCCTTCTTTGCGGCAGACGGCGTTACACCGTGAAAACGCGCGAATGCGCGCGAAAAACTTTCGGGCGAATCGTAGCCGTATTTCAGCGCGATGTCAATTACTTTTTCGTTTGTTGACGCAATTTCGCTGCCGGCGAGCGACAGTCTGCGCAAACGAATGTAATCGCCCAAACTGTAACCGCAAACCGCACTGAACACGCGCTGAAAATGAAAGCTTGACGAATATGCCGACTTTGCAACTTTCTCAAAATCAATCGGCTCCGTTATATGCTCCTCTACATAGTCCAGCGCACGCTGAAGTCCCGAAATCCAATCCATTTTCCTCATCTCCATAAACACATTATACGGCAACTTTGCATTATTTTCCTGATATTTGATGCTTTGATGTGCTATGTTTTTTTATGATTTTTTCTGCCGTTGCACCGTCAATTTGATTAACGGTTACAAACTCACCATTGAAAAACACCGCAAAATTATTAAACACACACGGCAGATTTTTTGCCGTTTCGAGCGAATTTACCAATATAAATTTTGCGTCAATGTCTTTCTCGGCACAAAATGTTTTTAACTTTTCAATCCGCTGATAAATATACGGACACTGATAATCATAGTAAACAACAAGCGGCTTGCCGCTTGTTTTCTGCTTGACGCTCGGTGAAAAACGTGGTTTTGATCCGTCGAACGAAAGCGTCAAAAGCTCGTAGCCGTCATTTGTTTCGTCCGCCGTTTCAAAACCGAATTTCTTGGCAAAATTTTGGTCGGAAAGCCAGTTTTTCTGTTTTTTCGCGCCGAGCATACAAACGCCCGACTTGCCGTTTTTCTTCGCGTCGTTTATGCAGTATTCCATAAGACTGCGCCCGTATCCGCACCCTTTCGGCGCGCCCTGTATCCAAAGGCAGCAGATATGCTCTTTTTCAATATTTTCTTTTGTAACTTTTATATATTCCATAATTTCAGTACCTCGTTTTGTACTCTTAATAATGATTATACTTTGTTTTTGTGGTGTTGTCAATTATTTTTGAATATTGATTAAAAATATTTAAATACAAAAAAACACATCGGCAATTTTCATTGCCGATGCATCCTTAAACTTTAAATTAGTCTTCCAAAGCTCTGCTCAAGAATGTAACAATCTGACCTCTTGTGCAGGTGTTTTCGGGAGCAAATTCTGTTTTCGAAACACCTGATGTAACTTCTGCCGCAACCGCCCAGTCAACCGCATCCGCATAGTCAGCGTCCTCGTCAACGTCCTCAAATTCACCGAATTTGCCGAGGGAAGGCGAACCTGCGTTTTTCCACAAATATTCAACTGTAGATGCTCTTGTGCAGGGAGTGTTTCCCTCAAATTTGTCACCCGTAACCATATCTTTGCCGTATGCCCAGATTGCAGCGTCATAGAAATAGTCGCTTGCCGAGATGTCTGTGAACGGATTTTCGATTTCAGCCTTGGGCGAACCTACCGCACGCCAGAGGAATGTCAAAATCTGCGCTCTTGTGCAGGTCAAATCGGGCGAGAAAGTTGTTTCGCTTGTGCCCTGCGTGATGTTTTTGCCGACTGCCCATTTTACAGCAGAAGCATAATATGCATCGTCTGCAACGTCCGCAAAATTGATTTCTGTCTTTGTTTCTGTCTTTGTTTCTGTATTTTCGTCTGTTGTTTTGCTGTCCTCTTTGTCAGCATCTTTGTTTGTTTCGTCGGTTGTTTCAAGCAGACGGAGTGTGTTGTAAACTCTCATAGTGTCTGTTTCGCTTCCGAGTGTAAATTTGATGTAGCATTTTGCCGAACCTTTTTTTGTTGCGGTAGAATCTACTTTTTCAAATTCGCCTGTAAGCTCAACAGTGCTTCCGTTTGTGATAACTTTTTTAACCAACTCCAAAATATCCTCAGCCGTAACGTCGGGGTCGAGCGAAACATTCTGGAAAATTGCTTTTGCCGCCGCTATGTCTTTTGCAAGATTTTCTTTGTCTGCGTTTGCTGTTGCAGCGTCGCCTGTAAGTTTCGGGATTTTTGCGTCATACATTTCGTGACGTGTGTAAGGTCCGCACTTAAACATAATGTTTACGAAAATCGAACCGTCTTTTTCGCTTGTAGCGTTGTAAATGCGGAAGTCTGTTTCTTTCGAGAAACCAAGTTCAACCGTGCTTTTATCGGGAAGAATTTTCTTAGCCGCGCTCAAAAACTCATCTGCTGTCATATCGTTATAGATACCCATTGTGCCGATACCGTCTTTGATTGCTTTCATTGCGGTTTTAATTTCGCCCTCTTCATCAATAGCGAAAACCGCCGTCGGCAAAACCGTAAACATTACGCATAATGCCATAAGTAAACCCAATACTCTCTTAACCATTTTTTCTTTCTCCTTTTTATTTAAATTATTGTATTGCCCTGTTTAAGAATGTAACAATCTGTCCCCTTGTGCAAGTGTCGCCGGGTGAGAATGTCGTTGCGCTTGTGCCTGCGGTAACGTTGTTTTTAACCGCCCACGCAACCGCCTCGGCGAAGTCCGCACTGTTTGAAACATCGCTGAATGTGCCCGAAATTTCGGTTCTCGGCGAGTTTGCATTTTTCCACAGATATTCAACGGTGGACGACCTTGTGCAAGGTGTATTTCCGTCAAATTTACTGCCCGAAACCATACCTTTGCCGTACGCCCAAAGCGCCGCGTCATAGTAATAGTCGCTTGACGATACATCTGCAAACGGATTTTCGATTTCAGCCTTGGGCGAGCCTACCGCGCGCCAGAGGAACGTCAGAATCTGCGCTCTTGTGCAGGTGTCATTCGGCGAGAACGTCGATGCGCCCGTGCCCTGTGTGATATTTCTTTCAACCGCCCATTTTACCGCATCGGCAAAATAATCGGCGGATTTTACGTCCGCAAAAGCGGTGCTGTTTGATGTATTTGTATTTTCTGTTTCTTTTTCTTCGGTTTTTGTTTCTTCTTCGGTGTTTTTGGCGGGTTTCGACCAGTTCGCCTCGTCGCCCGTTGTAAGATAAATTCTGTCCGCCGAGTCGCTCATACGGAGATTAAGCGTGTAACCGCTTTCGGTTTTTGTCATATACTCAAGGTCAATCGGAACATATGAAACCATTCCGTCGCTCGCTGTGCAGATAAGATAATCTTTCTGCATTTCGTCCGTATCTATGTAGTTCGTCTTGCCCGATGCGGTAACAACCGAAGTAATCCAAGTCGGAACACCTGCAAAAAGCTGAACAGCCGTGCCTGTTTCTTCAGCGTCATATACGCCGACGCCCATATAGTTATAACCGCTTTTGAGGAGGTTTGCGCGGTGTCCGTCACTGTTCATCCAGGAATTCATCGCATTTTCGCCCGAAACTGCGCGCGCCTTTGCGTCACATTTATAGATGTTTTCGCCCGCGGTCGAATAGCTCAACCCTGTAATTGCAGTGAAGGGTTTTTGTCCGTTCGGTCTTGTATGCGAAAAGCTTTCCACAAGTTCAACCTCACGGATACTGCACGCATTCTGCAAAACCTCGGGCATTGTGAGGAGCACCGAGCCGACTTTGTTTCTCTCAATGTTTGTAAGTCTTAAAATTTCCCATTCTTCTTTGTTAATCAAGGTTTTGTCAACCGGCAGTTTTCTTACAAGCTTGGGAAGTTTTTCGCTGAAACGCGTTTCGCGTTCTTCATCGCCGAGAGTCATTGTAAGATAAGCGGTGATGTTTCCGTCCTCTTTGAATGTCGCATTTATTTTGTTAAACGATTTCCAGGACACTTTTGTGCCATTTTTAACAGCTTTTTCGGCAACTTCAAGCATTTCTTCCTTTGTGGTTCTGTTGTCGTACGCAATTTCGTCCATTGCAACGCCGATAAGATGTCTGTCCTCGTCAATCGCCTTTGTTGTTTCGTTCACAATCAAAGGAAGTGTTTTTGCCGCGGGAACCGCGTCCTCAACGGTACCGCACTTGAGCGTGAGAGTTGCGGAAACGGTGCCGTTTACCGTGCTCGACGATTTGACAATTTTAAAATTCGCCTTGTCAAGCGTGATTATAACATCGTTGTTATCCGTCGCGTCCATAGCCATTTTCAAAATGTCTGTTGAAGTTGTGTCGTTTGAAACCTCAAAAGTCCACATAGCGTCGCTTATCGCTTTTTTTGCCGCATTTATGTATTTTTTAGCCGTTGCCTCGTCTATTTTGCCGTCGGAAACGTCTTCCTTCACAGGTTCGCTGTCGCCGTCGTCGGTAGTCAAACCGCCGAACGCCCTGCTGTCGGTGCCTGCCGGAATTTCTTTTTTAACCGTGAGTGCCTCCTCGCCGTCGTCTATAAAAATGCTCACATCTGCGCTCACATATCCTGCCTTTGTTGCCGTGGGACTTACAACCTTAAAACGTTCAACCAAAAATCCCGTGCCGACAAACGAGTTTGTCGAGTATTCGCACGCACCGAACAAAAGGTTTTCCATATCTTCTTTAGTAAAGTTTACATCCACATCCGCTTTTTCGAGCAAATCGAGAAAACGTTCCATATTTTTCTCGCACGCAGTCTGCGCGTCGTCAATCACCGTTATGGCGTACGCAGTTGTATGCGGTGTCTGCACTGCGCCGAGCATAAGCGCCGCCGCACAGGCACAAGCCAAAAATTTCTTCATCACTGCACTTCCCTTTTTTATAAAAAATATATGTTTCTTCACAACGTTATAATTATACAAAATTTTTTCTCATTTTGCAACAGCTTTTTGATATTTTTGCAAAAATTTACACAAAAATTTTACGGCACAATTTGATGTAAAAAACTTGAAAATCCGTCACTTTGTGATATAATGATGTCAAAGGAGAGATGATATATGTTTAAAGCAAACACGGAATTTGACATTATCGGTATGGGTGAAGTTATGTTACGCCTGTCACCGCCGGCAAAAGAGAAAATTTCGCAGTGCGAAACGTTTGAAAAAACAATCGGCGGAAGTGAGCTTAACGTTGTGTCGGGCGCGTCTATGCTCGGCGTGCGCTCGGCAATAATCACAAAAATTCCGCAAAACAAAATCGGGCATTTTGTTCGCAACAAAATCCGCTACGGAAACGTGAGCGACGATTACATTGTCTACGACCAATCGGCTGACGCGCGTCTGGGTGTCTATTATTACGAGAGCGGTGCTTACCCGAGAAAATCGACCGTCATTTACGACCGTGCGCGCTCGTCTATGTGCACACTCAGCATTGACGAACTTCCGGGCGATATTTACGAAAAAACAAAGGTTTTCCACATCAGCAGTATCACGCTTGCGATAGACAAAAACCTTCGCGAAACCGCACTTGAAATGATTAAGCGTTTCCACAATGCAGGCGCGCTCATTTCGTTTGACGTAAACTACCGTTCCGCGCTGTGGAGCGAGGAGGAGGCACGAAAAGTTATACAAAGCGTTTTAAAATACGTCGATTTTCTTTTTGTTTCGGAGGAAACGTCGCGCCGTATGCTCCAAAGAGAGGGCACGCTTGAAGAAATTATGCAGGGTTACGTTAAAGATTACGGGTGCAAACTTGTGGCAACCACGCGCCGTGAGGTTATTTCGCCGATGCGCCACAATTTTAATTCAAAAATATTTTTTGACGGCAAATTTTACGAGGAAAAACCGTATAACAACATTGAGGTTATCGACCGCATAGGAAGCGGTGACGCGTATCTCGCAGGCGTTTTGTACGGGCTTATAAAAACAGGCGACATTACAAGCGCGCTCGAAATCGGCAACGCGACTTCGGCGGTTAAAAACACCGTTGTGGGCGATATGTCGGCAAGCAGTATCGACGAAATTTTAAGCGTTATAAAGTCGCACAAGGCAACGGGCAGACAGGACGAAATGGTGCGTTAAAATACCCTATAAAAAAGGAAATTTTTTGCAAAAAAAGTGTTTACATACGCAAAAAATTCTGATAGAATAAATATGTAAAAATTTTTCCAAAAAAAGGAAGGTGTTTTTTTAGAATGAAAATGAAAAAATTCGGCTGTGCCGTATTGTGCACGGCAATGCTGACCGCGGTTTTTGCACCGTCGGCAGGCGCTTGGAGTGTTTTTGACAAAGATTACGGCGCTGAAGGCTTAGAGCAGGGCAGTACGCTTGTAAGCGACGATATGGTGACAGTCCGCGAAAAAGACGACCCAAACGACGTAACATCGCTTATTTACACCGTTCTTCCCGACGGCAACGCAATGATTACCGACTATTCGGGCAAATTTATGGAGGGATATGAATTTGAATTTGACATTCCGTCCGAAATTGACGGTCACACGGTTGTTGCAATCGGCGACGGCGCACTTTGCGACAGCGCCGCGAAAATCGTAGGCATAACTCTTCCGTCAACGGTAAAAGAAATCGGAAACAGGGCTATTTACGGACGTTATTTAAAATATCTCAAACTAAACGACGGACTTGAAGTTATAAAAGATTATGCCATAAACTGCGGTGACGAGCTTGAAACGCTTGTCATTCCCGACAGTGTAAAATACATAGGCAACGAGGCTGTTTCGGGCAAGGCACTTAAAAATATTACTCTTCCGAACGGTCTTGAATATCTCGGCAAAAATGTTATTTTGGGCACTGCATACGAAGCAGATGCGTCAAACCGTGAAAACGAGATTTTATACCTCGGACAGTATCTTATAGCAGGTTTGAAAATCGGATACGAGGAACTGGAAAATCCCGACCCGTCCGCGCCGACTCAAACAAAGCAAATTCACGAATGGGAGGCTGTGGGAGACATTGAAATCCGCGAGGGCACAACAATGATGTGCGCCGACGCTTTCGGAATGTCAAACATCACATCGGTAAAATTGCCGTCAACGCTTAAGGCAATCCCCTATCTCGGTTTTTACCGGTGCAAAAACCTTGACAACGTTGTAATTCCCGGAAATGTCAAAGACATTGGACCGAACGCATTTTCGTGGAACGAAAGCCTTACAAACCTTACAATCGAAGAAGGTGTTGAACGTATCGGTGAAATGGCATTTTTCCGATGCAACAACTTAAACGAGGTTACAATTCCCAAAAGCGTTACACAGATTGACCTGCAGGCTTTCGGCTGGGATTATGTAAACGACTATGACGTAAGAAACGAAAATCTTGTTATAAACTGCTGCAGCGGTACGGCAGGCGAACAGTATGCAAAAGACAACGGATTTAAATATAATTTGCTCGACACGGGCGAAACGGTTGACAAGGGCGAACCTACCGCGGCGGCTGACAGCAGACACACCTGCGAGGCAAAAGGTGACAACTGCGCGGTTAAGAAATTTAAAGATATTATGAGCGCGGAGGGCGACACCAACCACGACGGCATTGAATACTGCCTCGACCACGGCATTATGAACGGCACGGGCGCAGACACATTCGACCCCGAGTCTACAATCACACGCGCACAGTTTGCAACAATGTTCTACCGTCTTGCAGGTCAGCCCGAATCAAGCGCGGACGGCAAATTTACCGACCTTACCGAGGATTGGTATGTTAAAGCGGTTAACTGGGCGGCGGCAAACGGCATTATAAACGGCACAAGCGAAAACACCTTCTCGCCGTACGACACAATAACGCGCGAGCAGATTGCCGCAATTTTGTACCGTTATGCCGAAACAAGAGGTCTTAATATGCTGTACGGCGACGGCTTTGATTTTGCAAATTCCTTTTACAGTGATAAAGACGATATTTCCGACTATGCGCGCGTTCCTATGGAATGGTGCTTTGCAAACTACGTAATGTTTGACTATGTTGACGAGGCGCACGGTCACGAAATTCTTATCGGCGCGAAAATCGCTCCCACACGTGCGGACACCGCGCTTATCTTCAGCAAAATGGGAACGTTGCTCGAATATGAGGCAAAAAACTAAATTATTATAGTTTTCCAAGGTTAAATCAAAGTTAAGAAAATGTAATTTTTTGCAAAAAAATTTCCCTCGCTTGTTTGCAAGGGGAATTTTTTATGTAGTTCGACCTAATTCTGTTGTTAAATTTTAGCCGATAAACGTGTTTACAATTTCAGCGTCGGTATAGAAAAGGAGCAAGTCGCCCATAGGAAGCTTAAATTTAAGATCAACCCAAACGGTATTTCCGCTGTTTACGGTAACATCCGTGCATTTGTACTTGTCGCCGAGCACCGACGCAAGACTTGCGTTGTCCGCCTCGGAAACGCTAACCTTAACGCGGTAAATAAAATACGACTCGGGATTTGTCACAAGCGTGGGATAATATGTGATATTTGCCTTAATACCGCCCTTTTCAAGCATTTTTTCCATTTCTGAAAGCGGATTTACAAACATCTGTTTCATCGCGCTTGCAAAAGAATAGCTCTCGCTCGCCTTTGCACTGCTGATTTTGTTTGAATAAACGTAATTCGGGATACTCTTTATAATCGCGGTGTAATCGCCGTAATTTTCGGGATATTTCGCAACGTCGGTACTCAAATTTTCATTGGTTCCGCTGCCGTCCGACGCATACGAAACCTGCGTTCCGATAACCGCGTCAAGCTGAAGCAAAATTGCGGCAAATTCTTTCATAGTAATTTCCTTATCGGGGTGGATTTTGCCGTCCGCAAAAAGGCAAATTCCGTTTGACGCCGCGTAATCGAGATACTTTTTCTGCGTGCCGTCCGCGCCCGTCACATCGGGATACGACGCACTTGTGTCAAATTTTGCCGACTTCGTAACAAGCTTGATAAGGTTATAGCACATTTCGGAAAGCGTGTCGCCGACGTTTGCGTTTTTGCTCACAAATTCCGCCGTGTTGGGCACTCCGCCGAGCGTTTCGCCTCTCGTAACGTAAAATTCCTTGCCGTATTCGCAGTCAAGCTCGTTAACCGCGGAAATATTTTTAAAAGTAAGATTATACTGTCTTGAACCAAATCTTAAAACAGCTCTTGCCATTTCGCCGTTGGTGAACGTCGCATTGGGATTGTATTCTCTGTCAAAAAGCGTCTGACTTCCAAATACTGCTTTCAAAACGTCGGGCGAAACAATATCCGCAAAATCTTTCGCAGGCGAATTTTCGTTAATTTCTCTTGCGCGGACGATAAGCGCCGCACCCTCTGCACGGGTGAGCGTGTCGCCGAGGCGGAGATTAAGTCCGTCGTCGCCCGTCATAATGCCGTAAGTGTAGCCCCACGCAGCCGCGTCTTTGTTGTCCGACTGGCTTGTGATGACACTCGGCGCGGATATGCCTGTTTTACTGCCGTTGCGTTTCCAGATAAGGTTTAAAACCTCTCCGCGCGTAATCGCCTTGTCGGGCATAAACTGCGTGCCCGAAACGTCAAGTCCCGAATACATAATGTAGTCGTAACCCCAGTGGTCAGCAGGAACGTCGGTATAAACAACGTCCGTTTTTTCACTGCCCTTGCCTATCATTTTAACAAATTCGGCGCGCGTGACGGTGCCGTCGGGACGGAAAGTGCCGTCGTCATAGCCGTTGATAGTGCCGTCGTTTACAAGTACATCAATGTAAGATTTGCCCCAGTGACCGTCCAAATCGGAAAACGAAACCGCGAAAGCGTTCATCACCGCAAAGGACGAAAAAATGAGAGCGAACGTCAAAATAATGCTGACCGTTTTTTTCATTTGCAAAACCTCCGTTTTTTAAATTTGCACCGCGTTCATAACCGTTTCAACCGCTCTTTCGTCGGGTGTGCAGGTTAAAAGATACACAGGTGTGGATTTCAAAATTTTGTCCGTGAAATCCATACATAAATCGAGATAATCGGGAACAAGCGGTTTTCTGATTTCGTTTACAAAGTATGAAACCGCTCTTGCACCCGAGAGTTTTTCAATTTTATTTTCAGTGCCCCTGTGCAGAAAAACCACAGCTTTAAGGGGAGCGGAAACATTTTGATTAACTCCGCTTGTGCCTGCGAACGGCGAGCCGAAAAGATACGGAACACCGTCTTGGAATTTTATGACCGGCGTATCGTCGTTGGCAATAACAGTGTCGGGATAAACCTCCTGCCAAATTGACGTATGGGTGGACTTCCCCGTGCCGGACTGCGCCGAAAATGCGATTGCACTGCCGTTTAAAACTATTGCCGACGAGTGCAGAACACCGCTTTTGTTTTTGAGCATTGCGTATGAAAACGCCTCGCCTATAGCGAAAAACGAGATGTACCAAATGTCTGCGCCGTAAATTTTGTCACGGTTGGCAATGGAAACTTTCGCCTTTTTGCCGTCGGGCGAGATGTCGTTTCTCAAAAAAGGACCTTGCTCGTCAATGCGCATAGTGCAAACACCGCCGTCCGCTGTTTGGCAGTGTTGCCATTTTCTAAGCGGTGCAGTGAGTTTTTCGCTCGGCATCGGGATTTTGTCTTTTATAGAAAATTCAACTTCAAAATCAAAATTTGTAATCTTGTCATTTGTGATGTAAGATGCAAACAGCTCGTCAAATTCTTTAAAATCAGCACCCGAAATACGCACATAATAATTTGCAATTTTTAAATTCATCTTTTTCTCCGTTAACTAACAATAGGCGGGTTGTATAACCCGCCCATTCGTAAGTTTTAGATTTTTAAGTTTTAGGAAAGTGTCTCTGTTCCTTCACCAGCCGTAATCGTAGTACCGGATTTTCCTAAAAGACTTATAGTTGCCGCGCCTCTCTTATAAAATGTTGTAGGAGCAGTGATATTTTCCTCAACTTTCAAATTTACAATTTCCATTGAGGGTTTTGTATATTTTTTCATCGAAATTACCTCCTTTAACTTTAAAAACATCAATTATTCAAACGAAACAGTTATTAACTTGTCGCCCAATACAGTTGTTCCGTCTTTTGTGTAATAGGTGCGGGCATAAGCAGTCTTTGTTTCAACACCTGTATCGTCTACGAACGCAACACCAAACTCACCGCTTGTCGCATCACTCTCTATCGCTTTATAACATTCATAGCCATTAGTTGCATCTTTTTCAAATGCACCTTCGTAGGAAACTGCAACACCATACTCATCACAGTTCTCAGCTATTCCATATATTACAAACATACGGGCATTAGTAATAGTTTCTGTACTGCCCTCTGTAGTACCACTAATAGTGGCAGTAAAGCTATTCGACTTCAAGCCTTCTTTATAAGTAACAGACGGAACAACAGGTGTAGTATTAAGCGTAATTACCAAATCAGCAGATGTAGCACCGGTAATAGCCAACGTACTTTCATCAATAGTTGTTAAAGCACTGCTAATCGTCAAATTTATTCCATCATTAGCAGATGTAATACTTTCCTTTACATCTGTATTATTCAATGTCGCAGTTGCAATCTTACTTACATCAACACTAACTCCGGCAAGGTTAATTGTTGTAGCAGAAGTTATACCAGCAACATCACGCGGATTAACTTTAACTGCTACGGATTCATCATTGTCAATCTTAACATTAAACGTAAATTCCTGTGACGCAGGCACAGTCGCACTCTCACCATCACCAGCATTTATTGCTTCACCGCTTACAAACGCACTGTCAGCTTTTGCCATTTTGATAGCCGGAGAACCTGTTAATTTCGCTTTTGTTGTAGTATACTTAAATGTATAAGTTGTAGCATCAGCAGTGTACTGGTTGATATATACCGGATCATCAGTGGTTCCTGCCAGATATGTAACCTCGTCATCAACAGTCAAACCCGAAACAGTAGTAGCAACCTCAACCTTTGTATTGTCGCCGGCCTTATAAAGCGTTCTTGTGGAATACGTCGCACCTGCAAATGCAGTCGTTGAAGCGAGCAACGTTGCCGTTGCACCGAGTGCAACAACTTTTGTTAGCAAACTTTTCTTTCTCATTAAATTCTTCCTCCCTCTTTTTTACCGACCGTTTTCGGTCATAAAAGCCGTATTATGCCTCGGCTTACGGCATTTTTATGATGAATACATCAATTTTATTAAAAGCGCAAGATTTATTTCACGCTGATAATACGGTCGCAGAAGTCCATAACCTCTTTGCGGTGAGTCACAATTATGAGTGTTTTTTCGTTCATAGCTTTAAGGCTTTTTAAAAGGCTCAATTCCGTATCTTTATCCAGCGCGCTGGTTGCCTCGTCCAAAAGTAGTATATCCGCGTCGTGATAAAGAGCTCTCGCAACGGCAAGACGCTGAATTTGCCCCTCCGACAACCCTGCTCCGCCCTCGCCGAGCATGGTGTCAAATCCGTTTTCAAGCTTTGAAATCACATCATAAATCTGTGCGGTTTTTGCACATTCGGTTATTCTTTCGTCACACACATCTTCTTCGGAAAATGCAATATTATCGCGGATTGTTCCCGAAATAAGCATATTTCCCTGCGGAACATACGAAAACATTTTCCGCATTGTTTTGTCAAACGAAATCCTGCCGTTTGTGCAGTTTATGTAAATTCCGCCTTCTGTCGGCGAAATTATACCCAAAATCAATTTTAAAAATGTGCTTTTGCCTATTCCCGACCTACCGCTTATCGCGACAAACTCGCCTTTTTTGATGTTTAAATTAAGCTTGTCGAGAATTTTTTTCTTTCCGTCATACGAAAAGCTCACATTTTCAAAGCAAATTTCTTTCATATCGGCATAAAGCTTTGCAATTTGTGCGCTTGTTTTGCACTTTTCAAGCTTAAATTCGTTGTCGATTTCAAGAATTTCTATAATTCTTTCCGCCGACGCGAGCGCCTGATAATACTGCGGTAAAAGCGACGAAACCGTTCTGAACGGTGCGATTGAGTCGCCGACAAGCTGAAGCAGTGCCGTCAATGTGCCGAACGTCATAACGCCGATTGAAATCTTGTACGCGCCGTAGCCCAGCGCGAAATAGTAACCTGCCGTTACCACCAAATAAAACAATATGTTAGCAACAATGCTGATATTGTTGCGCTTTAAAGCAATTCTGAAATTTTTGTCCTGCAATTTTTTTAAATAGGACAAAATTTTGTTTTCGTTGCCGAACGATTTTATCACCAAAATGTTCAGCAGAGAGTCCTGCATAAACGACGAGGTTTTTCCGTCGCTTTCCTGGTAAAGCTTGTGCAATGCTTTAAATTTCTTTTTGTAAAGCCGGGCCGCTATTACGATAACCGGGCCTAAAACAATGCACACAACCGCAAGAAATTTATCAAGCACAAAAAGCACATAGAGGCTTAAACAAAGCCTTGATATGAGCGACACCGAACCCGGAACGACTGTTGTAATCGAGTTTGCGATAACGTTTGTGTCGTTGTTTATTCGGTTGAGCAAATCGCCCGTGTGATACTTTGAAACGGAAAGATAATCTTTTCCGAGTATCGAGGAAAACAAATTTTCCTTTAAATCTATTTTTATTTTACTTAAAACTCTGATATGTAAAAACGACGCGCACGAATCGAGTGCGATTTGAAGTATCAAAAGCGCCGACAAACGGAGCATTTCGGGATAGAGCCGAGCGCGCAGGCTAACATTCGTTGCCGCGTCGATAACATCTTTCGAGCACAGTGCAAAATACACCGAGATGACCGAAACCGCGACTGAAACGAGCGTTAAAACAGCAAGGCTCAAAAACCTCGGCGACGCGCATTTTATCAGCCATTTAAGCGGTGATATACCGTTTTTTATCTCGTTATCCGCCATAGTTTAATCTTCAATAAGACCTGCGTTCTTAAGGCTTTCAACAAACGCAGACGTATCGCCTTTCACTTCGGAAATGTCCGCCTCATACTCTTTTGCGAGCATATCTGCAAGTTCATCTTCTGTCACGTCATTTTCAAGGCACTTCCACAAAAACGCACCCGTTTCGTTAAGGTTTATAATGGAAGAAAAATCCACAAAATTATCGCCGACGGGAACAACCACATAATCGTCAACAACCTTTTTAACGATAAATCCGTCCTTAACTTTCACGGTTTAAAAGCACCTCCGATTTGTAAAATACTTACCGGGCATAAGCGCCCGACTATAAATATTCACGCTACCATTATAATATAACTTTCTTTAAAAGTCAACCACCGAGCGGTATTTTTTTCATATTTGTAAATTTCGCACATATTTTAAATAAAAAAATATCCAATTTCACAAAACGCTGCACATCTTGAAATTTTCATTTAAAATATTGACGGTATTTTCAAAAAATTTTTATGTTTTTTTTGTAACTTTTTAATAATTTCTGCACACTATCGAAATCCACTCTCCGCTCTGCTTGATTTTTTCTATCTTAAAATATTTTCCAAGCGTTTCTTCCACCTCGTCGGCGCGGTTTATTATTATTCCCGACGTAACGAACGTTCCGCCGTTTTTGACAAGCTGTTTTGCTTTCGGCGCGAGAGCGATTATGACGTCGGCAATGATATTTGCTTCAACGACGTCGTATTTTTTGTGCGAAATTTTCGCAAAAAGTGCGTCGTCTGACAAAACATTGCCCGACAAAACGGTGTATTTATCCTCGTAAATTCCGTTTAAACCTGCGTTTTCGTATGCAATATGAATGCAGTTCGGGTCAATGTCAAGCGCGGCTGCGTCCTTTGCGCCGAGAAGAAGTGAAACGATTGACAAAATTCCGCTGCCGCATCCTATGTCAAGCACCTCGTCGCCCGGTTTAATGATTTTTTCAAGCTCCTCAATGCACATTTTGGTGCTGTGGTGCGTACCCGTTCCGAAACTCATTCCGGGATTGATTTTAAACACAATTCTGTCGGTTTCGGGCGCGTTTTCCCAAATCGGGCAAATGGTTATTTTTTCGCCGATTTCAAGGACTTTAAAATATTTTTTCCAGTTGTTCGCCCAGTCCTCCTCGCAAACCGACTCGGTTTCAAGGGTCAGCTCGCCGAATTTTCCGTCCGTGTCAAACGATTTCAAAAACGCGAGCATACCTTTGACATTCGCGATATTTTCCGAAAGATATTCGTTATCCGCAAGATAAAAAATAACCTTTGTACCGCCTTTTTTCTGCTCTATAAGCTCGTCGTCCACCAAGTCCCAGAACTCTTTGTTATGCTTGAGAAAATCGTTAAAATCTGCCTCATCCTCAATCTGCGTGCCGTTTATTCCGATATTCAAAAGTCCGCCGACAACGCTTTCTATGCCGGCGCTCGTTGTATGAATTATGCTTTTTATCCAGTTCATATTATCCTCCGAAATGTTCTTGTATAATGCTGAAAATTAAATTTTTCTACATTTTAAAGTATAGTTAAATTGCCGTAATTTGTCAAGTGTCTGTATATCAAAACCGCGTGCGGGCATAATAAAACTTGTGTACCGAAGAAAAATTTGGGAGGGCTTTTGTTTTGCTGATTAACAAGGTTGAAATCTGCGGCGTGAACACATCAAAGCTTCCGATACTTTCAAACGACGAAAAAACAAAACTGCTCGACAGAATTAAAAACGGCGATATGACGGCACGCGAGGAATTTGTAAAAGGCAATTTAAGGCTGGTTTTATCGGTGATACAGCGTTTCAACAACCGCGGCGAAAACGTGGACGATTTGTTTCAAGTGGGGTGTATAGGGCTTATCAAGGCGCTGGATAATTTTGACACAACGCTGAATGTGAAATTTTCAACCTATGCCGTGCCTATGATTATAGGCGAGCTTCGGCGGTATCTGCGCGACTATCAGCCCGTGCGCGTATCGCGTTCACTCCGCGACACTGCCTACAAAGCGCTCCAGTTTAAAGAAAAATTTGTTCGCGAAAACGAGCGCGAACCGAACATTGAAGAAATTGCAAAAGCGCTTGAAATGAAAAAAGAGGACGTTTCGTTTGCGCTCGATTCAATTCTTGCACCTGTGTCGCTTTTCGAGCCTGTTTACAACGAAAGTGGCGACGCGATTTTTGTTATGGACCAGGTGTCGGACGAAAAAAATACCGACGAAAACTGGATTGAGGAAATTTCGCTCAAAGAGGCTATGCGAAAGCTGAACGAGCGTGAACGGCACATTTTAAATCTGCGTTTTTTCAAGGGCAGAACGCAAATCGAGGTGGCAAACGAAATCGGCATATCGCAGGCGCAGGTGTCGCGCCTTGAAAAAAGCGCAATCGACCATATGAAAAAATATATTTAGTTTAAAACCGTCTTAAAAAGGCGGTTTTTTCTACATAACCGCGGTGTCGGCGCGGAATTTTGACGGCGAAACGCCTTTGCGTTTTTTGAAAAAATTGCTGAAATAATATTCGTTTTCAAATCCGCACACGCCCGATATATCCTTAATTGCAAGGTTTGTGTTAACAAGCAGTTCCTCCGCCCTTTTCATCTTCAGGCGCGCAGTGTATTCAAACGGCGTCATTCCCGTCTGCGCCTTAAAACGGCGCAAAAACTGGACATACGATATATTGCCATTTTCCGCAAGGATATTGAGCGGTAGGTTTCTGAAAAAATCCTCGTTGAGCGTTTTCACCGCGTCGGCAACAAGCTTGTCTTTTATAATTTTTTCACCGCTCAAATTGGTGTTTTCGAATTTATACAAATTCACAATGTCGCTGAAAATGTGCGCCTTATATTCAAAATTATCGCTGTAAATATCGCCCGAAAGCTTGTTTAAAACGTCTATGTCCGAAAAAATTCTTTCTTTATTTATAAATGTCACTTTGCCGTCAAAAAACGATTTTTCCTCTGATTTAAACCTGAAGAGATGAAGTTTAAGCTGTGAATTTGCGTTTCGGAAATAATGTTTTCCTTTTTCAAAATACGCGCCCTCACCCGCATTTACGCAAAATTTTTCCCTGTCACATTCTAAGTCAAAACTTCCGTTTTCAAGCAGTGCGAATATATCCGCCTCGGCGGTGTAGTCGCAGTGGATAAAATTATTTCTCACCGTCATAACGTATCGCATAAGCTGAACCATAGTTTGCGCCCTCTTTTTCAAAATGATAAAATATTATATCTTATATTATAAAATAATATATTCATTTTGGCAAGTATTTGTTATAAAATAAGCGTATAAGATAACATTTTTATTTTTACAAAAAAATTTAAAATATTATAAAAAGAAGGCGAAAACTATGAACAAAAATGTGCTTATAACCGCCGGAAGCAAAAATACGGGCTTCGAAATGTGCCGTACTTTTGCAAAAAACGGTTATAACGTTCACCTCACAAGCAGGAGCAAGACCGACGCGGAAAATGCGTCAAAACGCATTAAAGAAGAATTTCCGAACATTGGCGCTTACGGCTATTCGCTTGAGCTTTCGAGCGTTGCGGATATTGAGCGCGCTTTTGATGAAATCAAGCAAAACACCGAAACTCTTGATGTGTTTGTCGGAAATGCCGCAAACCTCGGCATAGGTCTTGACACGCTTACAGCCGACGAGGAGGGATATGACTCTGTTATGAACGTAAACCTCAAAGGAACTTTTTTCACGTCGCAGTACGCGTCGAAAATGATGCTTAAAAACGGCGGAAGTATCGTTCTTCTCGGCTCTGTGCAAGGGTGCGGAGCAGTGCGCGGACGCGCGGTTTACGGCGTGTCGAAAGCGGCGATAAACGCATTGAGCAAATATCTTTCGTTAGACCTTGCACCGTACAAAATACGCGCAAACTGCCTTATCGCAGGCGCAATTCATACAGACCGCTGGGAAAACGTCGCACCCGCCGAGCTTGAAAAACGCCACGCAAACTATCTCACGGGACGCGAGGCAGATATGGAAGAAATCGCAAACGCGGTTTACTTTTTATCGAGCGATTTGTCGGGGAGCATAACGGGAACGTCGCTCACGGTCGACTCGGGCGTGCTTGTGCCGATTTTGCCGTACAACGGCGGAAAATAACAAATTATAAGGAGAAAAATTATGAAAATTACCGATATTAAAACATTTACAATGGACGCATACCGCACAAACTGGACGTTCATAAAAGTTGAAACCGACGAGGGTTTGTACGGCTGGGGCGAGGCATCACTCGGAACGCAGGAGGGCGCGCTCTGCGGTTGCGTTGAGGATTTAAAAAGACTTATCACCGGCAGAAATCCGCTTGAAATTGAGAAAATGCGCTTTGAAGTTTACCGCGATATTTACTGGAAAGGCGGTCCTGTTCTGATGTCCGCGATAAGCGGTATTGAAATGGCAATGTGGGATATTTCGGGCAAATTTTACAACGCACCCGTTCACGCGCTTTTGGGCGGAAAGGTGCGCGATAAGGTTAAAATGTACGCAAACGCTTGGTTTATCGACGCAAAAGAGCCGGAGGATTTTGCAAAATGCGCGAAAAAGACGGTTGACCTCGGCGTTAAGGCGCTCAAGTGGGACCCGTTCGGAAAATCGCATATGACCATTGAAAACGACGTTCTTTCAAAGGCGGTTGACATTGTGGGGGCGGTCCGCGAGGCGGTCGGAAACAGCGTCGACCTTCTCATCGAGTGCCACGGCAGATTTAATCCGTACACTGCGGTTAAAATTTCAAAAGCGCTCGAAAAATTTAACATTTTCCTTATGGAGGAGCCGTGTCCGCCCGACAATTTCGAGGCGCTCGCATATGTAAGAAGCAAGTCGAACATACCGATTTCAGGCGGTGAAAGGGTTTATTCGATATACGGTTTTGAGGATTTGTTCGCAAAAGGCGCGGTGGATATTGCACAGCCCGACATTTTCCACACGGGCGGTATTTATGAAAGCAAAAAAGTTGCGGCAATGGCGGAGGCGAAGCACATTCCCGTGTCGTTCCACAATCCGAGCGGACCGATTTCAAACGCCGCGATTTTGAACCTTGCGGCAACGGTGCCGAACTTTATTATTCACGAAATTATGCTCACCGACGGCGCGTTCAGAAAGGACATCACAAACGAAAAAGCTGTGTTTGAGGACGGATATATTTTAATTCCCGACAAGCCGGGCATCGGCATTGAGGTTAACGAAGAAGAAATAGCAAAACACCCGTATGTTCCGCGAAATCTGCGCCATTACACGGGAAATCTCACGTCAATACGCAAAAAAGGCGACGCATTTTTCTATTTTGAGGGCATAGGCGGTGAAAAAAATGAATAGTACATATGAAATGATAAAAAAACACAAGTTTATCGCGATTTTGCGAAACATTCCCGAAGATAAGCTGGAAAACACCGCAAAAGCGCTTTATAACGGCGGTGCAAGGATTTTTGAAATAACCTTCAATCCGTCCGACCCCGACACGGTTAAAAAGACGGCAATGGCTTTTGAGATAATTAAAAACGCGTGCGGAAACGGCATAAGCGTCGGCGCGGGAACGGTTGTAAAAAAAGAATATGTTGCCGAGGCAAAAAAAATGAGTGCGGAATTTATCGTCGCGCCCAACACCGACCAAGAAGTTATATCGCTGACAAATGAAAACGGTATGCTCTCAATTCCGGGAGCGTTTACGCCGAGCGAAATCGTCACGGCGCACAAACTCGGCGCGGATATTGTGAAAATTTTCCCCATAGAACCGCATAATATATCTTATCTTAAAAACATTCTCTCCCCCGTTTCGCACATTCCGTTTATCATAACGGGCGGTGTGAACGAGGACACCGCGGACGAACTGATGAAAACGGGTGCAGCCGCACTTGCGGCAGGCGCGTCGGTGATACCGGTTTCGGCGCTTAACGCAAACGATTTTTCACTCATTGAAGAAAAAACACGAAAGCTTATAAGCATCATAAAAAACGCATAACTTCCCCCAAAAACGGCTTGAAAAATCAGGCCGTTTTTTTATAAAAATAACATTTTTATTTGACATAACCGCATATACATTGTTATAATAAGACAAGCACACAAAAAAGGGACGTGAAAAAACTTGAGTGAAAACAAAAATCAAACGTTTGTAAAAGGCGCGCTGATACTGGTTGCGGCAAACATACTGGTAAAAGTCATCGGCGCCGGCTTTAAAATTCCGCTGACGTATATCCTCGGCGAGGAGGGAATGGGACTTTTTTCCACATCATATACGATATACAGCCTCCTTTTCATCATAGCGACGGCAGGACTGCCTGTAGCGGTGTCGAAAATGGTGTCCGAAAGCCGAACGCTCGGCAAATTAAGCGAAGTTAAGCTTATTTTAAAAGTAAGCTTTGCAATACTTTCCGTCATCGGCATAGCGGGATTTTTCGTACTGTTCACATTCGCAGAAAAATTTTCGGTTATGCTCAACAATCCGCGCGCGGCGCTCGGAATTAAGGCAATCGCACCGGCAATGCTCTTTGTTGCGCTTATGTCGGCATTCCGCGGATTTTTCCAAGGGCATCAGAATATGTTTCCCACCGCGGCGAGCGAGGTTTTCGAGGCGCTCGGCAAGCTGATTTTCGGCTACGGACTGGCGTTTTACTTTACATCAACAATCACAAACGATATTGAAAGAATAAATTTCGGCGCGGCAGGTGCGGTTGCAGGCGTTTCACTGGGCGCGCTTTTGGGATTTGCGGTGCTTTTGATAATTTATCTTTCCAAGCGCAAAACGCTCTACACGGGCGAAAGCATAAAAGCGCACAGAACCGGCGGAGAAATAGCACGCAAGCTTATATCAATCGCAGTGCCAATAACAATCGGAGCGTCGGTTTTTTCACTCACAAGCATAATAGATATGGCAATGATAATGCGCCGTCTTGAGGCGGCAGGGTTTGACCCCGAAACCACCGCGCTTGCGCTCTACGGCTCGTACACAGGCTACGCGGTGCCGCTCTTTAATATGCCCCCGACGCTTATTTCGTCAATCAGCATAAGCGTTGTGCCGGCAATCGCAGGCGCATATGTCAAAAAGGAACACGGCTTTGTTTCCGACCTTACAAAAAAATCGGTTAAAATAACGCTTCTTTTCGCGCTTCCGTGCGCAGTCGGAATGTCAACGCTCGCAGAGCCGATTTTAAGGGCGGTATACACCAACGCAAACGCGGCGCAGACGCTTTCGATACTTGCAATCGCGATAGTTTTCGTATCGCTGGTTATGCTTACCAACGCAATTTTGCAGTCAATCGGCAGAGTTAACATTCCCGTTGTGAATATGCTTTTGGGCGGTGTGCTCAAAATTGTGATAAACTACATTCTCGTTGCAAATCCGCAAATCAACATAAGCGGTGCGCCGATAGGCACAAACGCGTGTTATATTCTAATTCTCACGCTCAACGTTTTCTGGATTGTAAAGCTTATGAAAGTGAAATTTTCGCTTGCGGAATTTGTGGTTAAACCAGTAATCTGCGTTGCGGCAATGGGCGCGTCGGTCATAGCGGTGATGTCGGTTATGAACGCTTTTGCCGCATCGCCGGGACGTGTTTTCTACCTTGCGTTAACGCTTATCTGCATTGCCGCAGGCGCGCTTGTTTACGGCATAATGCTGTTTGTAACGCGTCTTGTCACCTATGACGACGTTTTAATGATTCCAAAAGGTGAAAAAATAGCCAATTATATGCTGAAATTCCGCTTAATTAGGCGCTAAATTAGTGGATTTTGTATAAAAAATCAAAAAATCGGGCGTTTTTTTAAAAAAAGACTTGCAAAATTCCTGAATTTAATTAAAATATAGTTAAAGGGTAAAATTTGTTTACTTAACTACTATCAGAGAGGTGGAAATTTTAAAATGAATAAGTCAGATTTAATCGCAAATATCGCTGAAAAGAGCGGTCTTACAAAAAAAGATGCAGACAAAGCTTTGAGCGCTGTTATCGACAGCATCACAGAAGCTTTAAAGAGCGGTGACAAAGTTCAGCTCGTTGGTTTCGGTACATTTGAAATCAGAGAAAGAGCTGCAAGAAACGGTATCAACCCGCTCACAAAAGCAGAAATCAAAATCCCTGCTACAAAAGTTCCTGCATTCAAAGCAGGCAGCGCTTTGAAAGACGCTGTAAAATAATTTTACCGTTAAAAGGTACGGCGGATTTTTCCGTCCGAATTAAAAGGCATAGGATTTTATACTCCTGTGCCTTATATTTTTGCAAAAACAACACATTATATAACAAAGGATGATAAAAATGCGGCTTGACAAATATTTAAAAGTTTCGCGTCTTATAAAGCGCCGCACACTGGCGCAGGAGGCTTGCGAAAACGGAAAAATCACGGTTAACGGCAAAGTTGCGAAACCGTCGGCAAACGTTAAGGAGGGCGACCTTTTGTCGCTTACGTTCGGCGAAAAGGTGATAAACGTAAAGGTTGTGTCGGTTGCCGAGCACGTTTTAAAGCAGGACGCCGCCGATATGTACGAAGTAATTCAATAAAAATAATAAAACCGCACTTTTGGTGCGGTTTTTGCATTTATTTTAAGATAACGTTTTTGCAAGCGCAATCACTGCCGATATATTCTGCACCGACATTACAACAACAGCGATAACGAATATAAACAGCGTTATGCGCGAATATTTTCGATAAAACTTCTGATGTATAATGCTTGCCGAAAATCCCGTAAAAATAAGCGGAAGAAAACAAAGTTCAAGCGCAGGGATATTCTGCGAGAACGCCGACGCAAGCAGGAACACGGGATATGCGCAGAGCGACGGAACAATGTACCTTTTCACATATTTCGGACATTTGAAAATTCCTATAAAGCTCAACGCGAAAAAGAATGTTGTTTCGCTTTTTAACGCATTTAAAATATTCTGCGGTGCAAAATTGTCGAACGCGCCGAGTGCGTCTTTATACATAAAAGAGCAGAAAATATGCATTGTAATGCCGAACGCAAGCACCCCCGACGCGAGCGCAAACGCCTTTGCCGACGACTGATATTTGCGCGCGTCAAGATATGCAGCAATCGGCACGGCATAAAAAACTATGCACAAAAACGGCAAATCCACAAACATAAACGCCGATATGAGCGACGCGAGATACCATTTTAAAAAGTAGTCGGTTTTTATAAACATCACGAACATAAAAAGCGACATAAAAAGCATTGTTCCGATGTATCCCGACGCGGAAAAGTATGCCAGTGCAAGGCTCGGAAACGTGAAAAATGCGCCCAGCACAAAAAGTGCTTTTTTCTTGGGCGAAAACGACGAAAGCGTCAAAAATATGAGATACGCCGAAAAAAGCACGCATAAAAGCGCGGTAATCTTCCACGCAGTGCCGTCGCTGAAAAGCTTTTCAACCGCGCCGAGCATATAGCCTGCCGTGTAGATTTTATAAAATTGTTCGTTTTTTTCCGATGTGTCCGCCGGCGGTGCGGTGATTTCGCCTCTTTCAAACCGTGCCGCCTGCAACAAAAGCGAATTTCCGCATTTGTCGGGCAAAATCCCCGACGGCAGAGCGACGGACAAAACAAGTATCAGCGCCGTTATTAAAACAAAAATATGCGCCGTAAATTCTCTTTTCATAATTTATCACCGATTAAATTTTCCGTTTAAAACCGCAGATTAAAAAACAGATGTGCAATGCGGACAGCGTGTTGCTTCATACGGAATTTCGCTCATACAGTACGGGCATTTTTTTGTAAGAGGCTTTTCGTCAGCCGTTTTCGGAGTGTGTCCGATTTGTTTGATTTTGCCGATAAGGCGCACAAACAAAAACACCACAAATGCCATAACGATAAAGTTTATCACCGCGGTGATGAACGAGCCGTATTTTATCGGAACACCGCGCACTGTAAGCACCAGCGACGAAAAATCCATTTTTGTGAAAAGTCCCAAAACGGGCGACACAATATCGTTAACCAGCGAATTTACAATACTCTGAAACGCCGCACCGATGATAACGCCGACCGCAAGGTCGATAACATTGCCCTTCATAGCGAAATTTTTGAATTCGTCAAAAAATTTTTTCATACACCTATCTCCCTTTGCGCTTTTGATTTTATTATAATTGTGCGCTTTGGTTTTGTCAACATAATTCGAGTTCTTTCATTATAAATTGTGAAATTTTTGAAGTTTCGATATTGAGCGCATATGCAAACTCCTGATGTATGATTTTCTGCGCCTCGCCGAGCACGCGCTCGTCTGCAAGATGAAGCTTTTTGCCTATTTTTTCAAGGCTTTTCTGCTTTTCGCAGATTGTGATTATAAGATTTATTATTTCGTGCCTGTCACCGCCCTTGAGCACTTTTTTAAACGCGTCCTTGCGCGCCGCGTCGCCGTCTACCCAGAGGTTTTTATTAACATCTACCGAGCGGATAAGCGAAATTATTTCGTCTTTTTCAAGCACCTTTTTAAGCGTGATTTTCTCACTGTCAACCGGTGAATGAATGACCTGACGCGAGTCGTACACTGGCGCAAGAACATAAAAATCCTTTTTACCCAAACCCGCAAAATTTTCGCTTTTAATCTCTTTTACCGTGCATACGCCCGCAGTGGGGTGAAGTACGGTATCGCCCGTTTTATACATTGTATCTGATTCCTTTCGATGTCGTAAATTTTAAAAAACGTGCAATTTGCCGCAACAAGCAAACTGCACGCTGTATGGTTTCCACAATGTATATTATACAATATTTTGTCGAGAAAAGCAATAACTTTTTTGGAAAATTATCTCAAAACCCTTTCCAAAAACTTTACGGTACGCTCGTTCTTCGGGTTTTCCAATACGTCCTTCGGGCTTCCCTGCTCGATTATGTAACCGCCGTCCATAAATATGACGTGCGACGCAACCTCTTTTGCAAAGGCAATTTCGTGGGTTACGACGAGCATAGTCATTTTCTTGTCCGCAAGCTTTTTCATAACATTCAAAACCTCGCCCGTAAGCTCGGGGTCGAGCGCACTCGTCGGCTCGTCGAACAGCATAAGCTTGGGGTTCATTGCAAGTGCGCGCGCAATGGCAACCCTCTGTTGCTGACCGCCTGACAGGTTGCACGGATATTCGTTTATTTTCTCCGACAGCCCCACGTCGGCGAGAAGCCTTTCCGCCTCCGCTTCGGCGTCCTTTTGCGCAATTTTGTTAACGATAACCGGCGCCTCGGTAATGTTTTCTATAACGCTTTTGTGCGGAAACAGGTTAAACTGCTGAAAAACCATTCCCATTTTGCTGATAACCGGGCGCAGTTCCTTGTCTTTTTTGTATTTTCCGTTTTCGGCTATGATTTCGCCGTCAAATTCAATACTTCCGCCGTCTATGGTTTCAAGTTTGTTAAGACAGCGCAGAAAAGTGCTTTTTCCCGAACCCGACGGTCCGATAACCGCCACGGTTTCGCCCTTTTCAACGCTCAAATCTATGCCTTTCAAAACCTCGTTTGCGCCAAAACTTTTTTTAATATTTTCCGCTTTTAAAATAGCCATAATCAACCTCTGTAATAATCAAATTTTTTCTCAATATATCCGAACAAAACGGTCAGCACACCGCAGAAAACGAGATAGAACACGCCCGAATAGAAAAGCGGCCATATAAGCGCTTTGGACGCGATATAGTTCTGCGCGGTCTGGGTGATTTCGATAACCGAAATAATTCTTGCAAGCGAGGTATCTTTTACAAGCGTGATGATTTCGTTTCCCATAGGCGGAACAATGCGTTTCACCACCTGCATAAGCACGATTTTAAAGAAAACCTGCACCTTGCTCATACCCAAAACGTAACCTGCCTCATACTGCCCGTTGGGAATTGCCTCGATACCTCCGCGAAAAATTTCCGAAAAATACGCGGCATAGTTTATCACAAACGCGATAAGAGTCGCATTCATACGCGTCATACCCTTGTATTCAAACATAAGGCTGGGTCCGAACATAACGATAATAAGCTGGAGCATAAGCGGTGTTCCGCGGATTATCCACACAAAAATTTTCGTCACCGCGCTCACCGGCTTAAAACGGCACATTGAGCCGAGCGTGATTACAAATCCGAGCGGAATTGCCATCAAAAGCGTGAGTATGAATATGTAAAAGTTTGTTCCGAAGCCTTTTAAAAGTGCTTGTGTTACAGTTAAAAACATAATTTTTCCGTCCTGTTTTCTATAAAATATCGGTTATTAAAACGCCGAAAAAGAACCAACCGCGAAGATTGGTTCTTTTTGGCAAAAACAAACGTCGTATTGTTTATTTTCCCACCATTGAATTTGCGAGCGTGTAGTCGAGAACCGCCGCGTCAACGGTGCTTGCCTTAACCTCCAAAAGCGCGTCGGTCTGTTTGGGAACAGCCGTGTAGTTTGCTTTGGAAAGATTTTCGTCGTCTTTGATCGCGCCCTCGCCTGCCGAAGATGTTTCAGCCGCAAGTTTTGCGTTTGAAAGCGATGCTGTGTCGGTGTATTTGTCTTTGTCAGCTTTTCTTATAACAACAACCTGTTTGTTGAGGATATACGGAGCGGAGAAATCGAGGTTTTCTTCTCTTTCGTCGCTGATTGTAAATCCGTTCCAGATACAGTCAATGCTCTTTGCGTTAAGTTCAATTTCTTTTGTATCCCAGTTGATTTCAACAAATTCAGGAGTTACGCCCATCTTTGCGCAAACCGCCTCGGCAAATTCGGTGTCAAAACCGACGAATTCGCCCTTGTCATTTGTGTAGTTCATCGGGTCGTAAACAGTGTAGCCGATAATCATTTTGCCGTTCTTTTTAATGTAGTCAAGGTCAGACTCACCGCTTGCCTTTGAGGGAACGTCTTTAGGCTCCAAAAGGTTGTCTGCAAGGTCATATTTTTCCGCAATCGTTTTAAGCGTTCCGTCGTTGTAGAGTTCTTTCATAATTTTGTTAACTTCGTCAACAACGTCACTGCCCGATCTAAAACCTATGCCGTATTCTTCAACCGCAAGGTCAAGACCGTCAATCGTCATAAGGTCGGAATAGTTTCCGCCCGAAGTTTTTTCATCATTTGTGCCGGTGTTTTCTGTTTTGCCGCCGCACGCCGCAAACGATAAAACCATAGCGAGCGCCAAAACCAAAGCGAGTATTTTTTTCATTGTAAAACGTCCTTTCGATTTATCTTATGATGCTATTATACTTTATCGTTTTATCAAAGTAAAGCAGTAAAATCACTTTTTGTATATAATCACAACAAAGTTTTTCATTTTGCACAAATTTATTGTGCGGATTATACAAATCGTTTAATTTTTAAAATAAATATTGAGAATTGGCGAAATTTGTGATAAAATGTAGGTTAAGTGAGAAAAAATTTACTTAATTTATTTTGTTTTTTTATATAAAGAAAGGAGTTTTACAATGATTTATTCTTCAGAAGTTGAAAGAATGTGTGTTGTGGCAAAGGGCGCAAATCACGGTCCCGCACCTATCCCCGAAGAGGGCGCATGGGTTGCCGCAAAAGAAATTAAGGACATTAAAGGTTTAACACACGGTGTGGGCTGGTGCGCTCCGCAGCAGGGTGCCTGTAAGCTCACTTTAAACGTTAAAGACGGTATCATCGAAGAGGCGCTTGTTGAAACAATCGGCTGCTCGGGTATGACACATTCGGCTGCTATGGCGTCCGAAATTCTCCCCGGCAAAACACTTTTGGAAGCGCTCAACACCGACCTTGTGTGCGACGCTATCAACACCGCTATGCGTGAGCTTTTCCTCCAGATTGTATACGGAAGAACACAGACTGCTTTCTCCGAAGGCGGACTTCCCATCGGCGCAGGTCTTGAGGACCTCGGCAAGGGACTTAGAAGCCAGGTAGGTACAATGTACGGCACAAAAGCAAAAGGTACAAGATACCTCGAAATGGCTGAAGGCTATGTTACAAAGCTTGCTTTGGACGAAGATAACGAAACCATCGGCTACGAATTTGTTCATATGGGCAAAATGATGGAAATGGTTAAAAAAGGTATGGACGCGAACGAGGCTCTTAAAAAAGCTACCGGTACATACGGCAGAATTGCCGACGCGGCTAAAGTTATCGACCCCAGAGAAGAATAATTTGATAAGGAGGAATAAAGACAATGGCATTATTTGAAAGCTACGAAAGAAGAATTGACAATATAAATAAAGTTCTTAAAGAAAACGGCATTGCTTCTTTGGAAGAAGCTAAAGCTATCTGTGACGAAAAGGGCATTGACCCTTATGAAATCACAAAAGGTATTCAGCCTATCTGCTTTGAAAACGCTTGCTGGGCTTATGTTATGGGCGCGGCGCTTGCAATCAAAAGAGGCGTGAAAACCGCTGCCGACGCTGCAGAAGTTATCGGCGAAGGCTTGCAGGCATTCTGTATCGCAGGTTCGGTTGCCGACGACAGAAAAGTTGGTATCGGCCACGGAAACCTCGGCGCAATGCTTTTGAGAGAAGAAACAAAATGCTTTGCTTTCCTTGCAGGTCACGAGTCGTTTGCTGCCGCTGAAGGCGCTATCGGTATTGCAAGAAGTGCAAACAAAGTAAGAAAAGAGCCTCTCCGCGTTATTCTTAACGGTCTTGGAAAAGACGCCGCACAGATTATCTCGAGAATTAACGGCTTTACATATGTTCAGACAAAATTTGACTATGCTACAGGCAAAGTTAACATCGTAAGAGAAAAAGCATATTCAAAAGGCGAAAGAGCGGCGGTTAAGTGCTACGGCGCAGACGACGTTCGCGAGGGCGTTGCAATTATGCATCACGAGGGCGTTGACGTTTCTATCACAGGTAACTCGACAAACCCGACAAGATTCCAGCACCCCGTTGCAGGAACATACAAAAAAGAATGTAACCAGCTCGGCAAAAAATATTTCTCTGTTGCATCGGGCGGCGGTACGGGAAGAACTCTCCACCCCGACAATATGGCGGCAGGTCCCGCTTCTTACGGTATGACAGATACAATGGGAAGAATGCACTCCGACGCGCAGTTCGCAGGTTCGTCCTCCGTTCCGGCTCACGTTGAAATGATGGGCTTCCTCGGTATGGGTAACAACCCGATGGTCGGTGCTACCGTTGCGGTTGCAGTTGCTGTTGCAGAAGCTATGAATAAATAAGAAACATCATAAAAAAAGTCCCTTTTTGATAAAAGGGACTTTTTTTGTTGGCCGTCAGTCTTTCACAAAAGACAGACGGCTAAAATTTAGTAATACATATTTTTTCAGCCTTTCAGCGCCTTATCAACCTGCATCATAATTGCACATTCCATACGCTTTTTGAAAAGCTTGCACCCGTAATCGTAAACACCCAGAATATCGCCCGTCGCGTGGTACGCATTCGCCGCACAACCGCCCGAGCAATAGAGTTTTGCCCAGCAATCCGCACATTCGGGGCGCGAGTAAACATTGCATTTTTTAAATCTGTCACGCATTTTTGTATTCGTCACACCGTCATAAATGTTTCCCATACTGTATTTTTCATCGCCGACAAACTGATGGCACGGGAAAAGTTCGCCCCACGGCGTAACCGCAAGATACTCCGTGCCCGAACCGCAGCCCGAAATACGCTTGTAAATACACGGACCGTTCGACAAATCAATCATATAATGATAGAATGTAAATCCGCGGTTTTCGCTGTCGCGTTTAAGCATTTCCTTTGCAAGAATTTCATACTGCTTAAAAAGAACGGGCAAGTCGTCCTCGGTGAGCGCATATTCCTCGCCAGGTGCGCAAACCACCGGTTCCATACTCAATTCCTTAAATCCAAGGTCTGCCATATGGAAAATATCGTTGGTAAAATCAGTGTTTTTATGTGTGTATGTACCGCGGATATAATAGCTTTTGTCACCGCGTTTTTCCACAAATTTCTGAAATTTCGGCACAATCAAATCGTAGCTTCCGTTGCCCTTGTAATCCTTGCGCAGACGGTCGTGAACCTCTTTTCTGCCGTCAAGGCTCAAAACAACGTTGTTCATCTCGCGGTTGCAGAAATCAATCACGTCATCATCAATCAAAACGCCGTTTGTGGTAAGCGTGAAGCGGAAATTTTTGCTGTGCTCTTTTTCAATGCTCCGTGCGTACTCAACCAACTTTTTCACAACGTCAAAATTCATAAGCGGTTCACCGCCGAAGAAATCGACTTCAAGATTTTTGCGGTTTCCCGAATTTTCGATAAGAAAATCAAGCGCACGTTTGCCGACCTCAAAACTCATCAGCGCGCGCTCGCCCTGGTATTTTCCCTGTGCGGCAAAACAGTAACTGCAATTTAGGTTGCAGGTGTGCGCAACGTGCAGACAAAGCGCCTTGATGCCGCTGTTTTTGTTTTTGAGAACGTCCGCCTTATCGGCATAAATATCCTCCGAAAAAAGCTGACTGCCTGCCTTCAACGCCGACACATCATCAATGCATTTTAAGATGTCGCCGTCAGTAATGTTTTGGTGTTTTTCGCTTATTTTCTTTATAATTTCGTCTTTGTCCGCGGTTTCAAACATCGAAATTACATCATACGCAACGTCGTCCACCGCGTGAACCGAACCGCTGTACGTGTCAATGACGATGTTGTGACCGTTCAATTTGTACTGGTGTATCATAACAAACCTCACAATAAAATTTTAAAAGCCGACTGCATTTTTCGCAGCCGGCAAATTTTGTTTCGCATTAAAGATGCAAACACAATTATCTGTTTTCGCAGGGCTGATTTGCAACACCGCACGAAGTTTTGCAAGCAGACTGGCAAGATGTCTGACACTCACCGCAGCCGCCCTCGCAGTTTGCAAGATTTCTTGTGTTGAGTGTAAAAATTCTTGTGCTTTCGCAGGGCTGGTTTGCAACACCGCACGAAGTTTTGCAAGCGGACTGGCAAGATGTCTGGCACTCACCGCAGCCGCCCTCACAGTTTGTAAGATTTCTTGTGTTAAGCGTGATAATTCTATTCATAAAATTTTCTCCTTTAATCATAATGTTACTGATATATTATACCTTTTTTTGAACACATTGTCAAGAATTTTAGCATATAATGTGAATTTTTTCGCCGTTTCCGCCCTTTGTACCCAAAAGTTCAATGCCGTTTTCGTTGTATATTTCGGTAATTTTTATAATTTCCGTGCTGATTTTTTCGCCCGGAATGATTATCGGTATTCCCGGCGGATACGCAAAAACATATTCCGTGCTAATCTCATTTTCCGCAGTTTTAAAATCGGTTTCGCGTTCGTCATATTTTTCCGCGTCAAACGCAGTCATAACACTTTCAAACTTTTGCGGATATATTGAAATTTCGCTGTTGTTATGCGGTTTTAACGTTTTGTCAATCTCCAAAATCGCATCGGCAAACTTTTGCATATTTTCATCGCTGTCACCCATCCCCGTCATTGCAACGACGTATTTTGCCGAGCACATTTCACATTCTATGTTGTATTCATCACGCAGAATTTTCATAAGCTTTGCGCCCGAAATATTCGTTTTATGCGTTAAGATTACAATTTTAGACTTGTCAAACTCAAAGCAAAAGTTGTATTTTTCAGTCAAAATTTCAAGATTTTTTAAGTTTGCGGTTTTTTTGTAAAAATCATCAAGCCTTTTCTGCCACTCGTAAAAAATTTCGTCTTTTTTCTCGCAGAGCGTGCGCACAAGCAAATCTATCGACGCCATAAAAAGATACGACGGACTGGATGTTTGAAAAACTGCAAGATTTTCGTGCAGTTTTTCGGTATCGACGCGCGGTGAACAAACGTGCAGAATTGCCGTCTGCGTGAGGCTTGCGAGCGTTTTGTGCAAACTTTGCACAACAATGTCCGCACCGCAGTGCACCGCGCTTTTTGCAAAATTTCCGAACGACAAATGCGCACCGTGCGCCTCGTCAACAAGCACGGGAACGTTGAATTTATGCGCCGTTTCACATATCGCGCTGACGTCGCTTATAACTCCCTCGTACGTTGGCGAGGTGATTATAACAAGGCTTGCACCGTCAAAATTTTCGCACGCTTTTTTTACATCTTCAGTCGAAATTTCACCGCAAATTCCCGTTTTTGAGTCGTATTTCGGATTGATAAATTCTGCTTTTGCACCGCGCATTTTAAGCGCGTTATACACCGACTTGTGGCAGTTGCGCGCGCAGATTACCCGTCCGCCGAACGGCACACACGAAAAAATCGCCGAAATAATTCCGCACGTCGAGCCGTTTACTAGATAAAACGACTGCAAACTCCCCCACACTTTTGACGCAAGGCGCATAGAATCCTTCAAAATCCCCACGGCATTGTGCAGATTATCAAAGCCGTCAATCTCGGTGATGTCGCAGTACGCGCCGAGTTTTGCAAGGGTCGGAAAAACCGCGCCGTTACGCTTGTGTCCCGGCATATGAAACGGAATTTTTTTATTTTCATCAAGCATATCAAAAAGTGATTTTTCGGCAAAATTTTTATCGTTCACCAAAATTCCTCCGTAAAAAAGGGACGTTTTCACGTCCCTTAAAAATTATTCAACAGTAACCGATTTTGCAAGATTTCGCGGTTTGTCAACGTTACAGCCTTTCGCAATGGCAACGTGATACGACAAAAGCTGAAGCGGAACAACCGCCGTAACGGGCGTCAAAATCGCCTCGGTTGCAGGAACCGTGATAAGTTCGTCACAGCCCTCGCCGGCATTTTCAAAATTATCGGGCAAAATTTCCACAATGCGCGCACCGCGCGTCACAACCTCTTTTATGTTGCTGTCCATTTTTCCGCGGAGTTCCGCGTTTGTGTTGAGCGCGATAACAACCGTGCCTTTTTCGATAAGCGCAATCGGGCCGTGCTTAAGCTCACCGCCTGCGTACGGTTCGGAATGGATATACGAAATCTCTTTAAGTTTCAGCGAACCCTCCATAGCAACCGCATAGTCAAGACCTCTGCCGAGATAGAAAATGTCGGTTTCAACGCACATTTTCTCGGCAATTTCTTTTGTTAAAGCGTCGGTTTCAAGCGCTTTTTTCACCTTTTCGGGGAGGAGCAAAAGCTCCGATTTTATGTTTTCAAGCGTTTCCTTATCGGTATAATTTCTGTCCTGCGCCATATAAAGCGCGAAAATGTAGAGCGCGATAAGCTGGGTGATATACGCCTTTGTGGACGCAACCGCAATTTCGGGACCTGCATACGTATAGAATACAAAATCCGCCTCGCGCGATACCGAACTTCCGACAACGTTTGTGATTGCAAAGGTTTTGCAGCCGTGCTGTTTTGCAAGACGGAGCGCCGCGAGAGTGTCAGCCGTTTCGCCCGACTGGCTGATTACCATAACAAGCGTGTTTTTGTCAAGAATGGGATTTCTGTAACGGAATTCCGACGCAATGTCAACGTCAACGGGAACACCCGAAAGACGTTCAATAGCCGTTTTTCCCACAAGTCCTGCGTGATAAGCCGTTCCGCACGCAACGATAAACACGCGCGAAATGTCTTTCAAATCGCCGTCCGCAATCTTGTCGAGGACAATTTTTTCCCCCTTTGCAACTCTGCCGTTGAGGGTGTTTTTTATAGCCTGCGGCTGCTCGTAAATTTCTTTGAGCATAAAGTGGTCAAAACCGCCTTTCTGCGCCGCTGTCTCGTCAAACGTCACGGTGTAAACGCCGTGTTTTATCTCTTTTTTGTCAAAGTCGTAAATTTTAACACTGTCTTTTTTAAGAACAACAAATTCGTTGTCGTTTAAAAGATAGAATTTTCTTGTATGCTTCAAAACCGCAGGAATGTCCGACGCGATAAAGTTTTCGCCCTCGCCGAGACCCACGATAAGCGGACTGTCTTTTCTCACCGCAACGATTTTGTCGGGTTCGTCCTCGCAGATAACGCCGAGTCCGTAGCTTCCCTCAACAATTTTAACGGTTTCAATAACCGCGTCAAGAAGGTTTCCGTGATAGTTTTTTCTTATAAGCTGTGCCAAAACCTCTGTATCGGTTTCCGACACAAACTCAACGCCCTCTTTTATAAGTTCTGCTTTAAGGGGCGCATAATTTTCAATAATACCGTTGTGAACAATGCTGATTTTGCCGTCATACGAAAGATGCGGATGCGAATTTATGTCGGACGGCGCACCGTGCGTTGCCCAGCGCGTATGACCTATACCCACACTTCCGTCAAGTTTTACTCCCCTGCACTTTTCCGCAAGGTTTTTGAGCTGACCTTTCGCCTTTACCGTGGTAATTTTTCCGTCCAGCACAGAAATACCGGCAGAATCGTATCCGCGGTATTCAAGCTTGGAAAGTCCGTCAAGCAAAACCTCTTTAGCATTGCCTTTGCCAATATAGCCAACTATTCCGCACATATTAAATTTTCCTTTCATTGCATAAAAATAATAACATTTCACAAGGGCGATGAAAGGTTTTAACACTGCAAAATTCTTTGTGCCGCCGATTGCTCCGCGGTTTTAAAAAGTTGCTCACGCTCGTGCAAAGCGCGGGGTATCCGCCGAATTTTCGATTAGCCCCGTCCTCGTCAGCCGAATAAATCGGTTCAGGCGCTTAAATTATGCAGAAAAAATCTTCCCTCCTCCGTTTTCGTATTACCCTTATGCTACATTATAATATATTATATTGCACAATGTCAACAAATATTTTAAAAACGCTAAAAAATCGTGTTGTTTCTGTAATCGGCAATATCATTTTTCGGTGCCTTGCCGGTTAAGTTATGATACGTTTTGTAAAAACTGCAATAGCTCGGAAATCCGGCGCAGATGCACGCTTCGCTCAAATTCATTCCTTTCATATGATACTCGCGTGTGAGAAGTATTCTTTTGTTTGCAATATAGTTGTTTATGGTAAGTCCCGTGTGCTGTTTAAAAATTCTGCAAAGATGATATTTGCTCATATACATAAATTTAGCAATATCGTCAAGCTTTAATTCCTGTGAAATCTCGTTGTTTATGTAGTTTAAAATTTTGTTTACGTTTAAATTCTGCGTATATTCAACGCGCATTTTTTTACGCGCAAAGTTTATAAAATGCACAAATTCCACCGCCGCGCTGTGTATTACCGACGCGCATTTTAAGTCGCCTGCCTGCGGAATATAACGCTCCATACGTTCAAAAAACGCGGTTAATTCCTTTCTGTCCTCTTCGCCGAGACGTATGCAGTTGTTCTCGCCTATCGGGTGCGATATGAAAAATTCCTTGTATTTTCCGCACGCAAATTTCTCGAAAAGCGAATCGGTCAGCGACATTACGACACGTTCGTAAACCGTGTTGGAACGATGCTTTATCTGATGCATTTCGTTGCTTTTCATAATCATAATATCATACGGTTTTAAGGGATATGTATTACTCTCAACTATAAAATCCGCATCGCCCTTTAAAAACACCAAAACTTCAATGTATCCGTGCATATGCAAATGAAATTCTTCGTCCTCCGACGGGACGGTTTCGGAGTGTCTGTAATAGAAATATCCGTCCTTAAAATCTATATCTTTTTTCACTTTATCACCCTCTTTTTTGAACATTATAACATAACATAGCAACATTTGCAATGTTTAGAGCAATATTTTTATTGAAAATTTAAAAAATTTGTATTAAAATATCCTTATAATGAAAGTGGGGGGGTCTTCGCCAAAAACAGGCGTCAAAACTTCTTTTCTTTCAAAAAGGAGAGTGAAAAAAGGTGGACTGCTGCTTTAAAATTTCGGGTTTTGCAGACGAAATCGATCCCGATATAAACAAGCAATTTGAACATTTAAACAAGCTCGGCATAAAATACTTTGAAGTCCGCGGAGTTAACGGAAAAAACATTTCAAAACTCACGGACAGCGAAGTTGAAAGCCTGAAAGACGCAATGAAATCGCATAACATCAGCGTTTCGTCAATCGGCTCGCCGATAGGAAAAGTTAAAATGTCGGACGATTTGGACGCGCATTTTAACAAATTTATGCGCGTTGTTGAAATTGCAAAAAAGCTTAATTCAAAATATATAAGAATTTTCAGTTTTTATCCGCCCGACGGTGAAAACATTGAAAATTACCGCGGCAAAATTATAGAAAATCTTAAAAAGATGGCAAAATACGCCGAAAAAGAGGGCGTTATTCTGCTCCACGAAAACGAAAAGGATATTTACGGCGACACACCCGAAAGGTGCAAAGATTTGTTTGACAATATAAAATCCGACGCATTCAAAGGCGTTTTCGACCCCGCAAACTTTGTACAGTGCGGCTGCACAACATATCCCGATGCGTGGAACCTTTTGAAAGAGCACATTGTGTATATGCACATCAAGGACGCAAAAGCGGAAAACGGCGACGTCGTTCCGGCAGGATACGGCGGCGGAAACATTGCAAAAATCATAAGCGAGCTTAAAAAAGACGGATATAACGGCTTTTTGAGCCTTGAACCGCATCTCGGCACGTTTTTGGGGCTTGAGGCGCTCGAAACCGACGACAAAATGATGTCGCTCGAAAAAAGCGGGCCGGAAAAATTCACAATCGCTTATGAGGCACTTATGAAAATTGTTAACGAAAAATAAAATTCGGAGGATTATAAAAATGAGCAAACTGAAAATGGGAATTATCGGCTTCGGCAATATGGGTACAACTCACGCAAACAACCTTACAAAAGGACGCGTTAAAGATATGGAACTGGGCGCAATCTGCGATATCGACCCCGCGCGCCTTGAAGCCGCAAAAGAGCTTTATCCCGACGTTCCGCGTTTTGACAACGCCGAGGAGCTTTATAAAAACGGCGGCTGTGACGCTGTAATTGTTGCAATTCCGCACTACGACCACCCCAAATACGTTGAAATGGCATTTTCATACGGTCTTAACGTTATCACCGAGAAACCTGCCGGAGTTTACACAAAACAGGTTATCGAAATGAACGAGGCGGCAAAAAAATCAGGCAAGCTTTTCGGAATTATGTATAATCAGCGCACCACCGATACATACAAAAAAATCAAAAAAATGGTTGAGGACGGCACGCTCGGCCACATCAAACGCATACAGTGGACAATCACCGACTGGTACCGTCCGCAGGCATATCACGACAGTGCGTCGTGGCGTTCGTCGTGGGCAAAAGAGGGAGGCGGCACGCTCATCAACCAAAATCCGCATCAGCTCGACTTGTGGCAGTGGATGTTCGGTATGCCCGACCGCATTTCGTCGCACGTTTCGTACGGCAAATACTACAATATAGAGGTTGAGGACGACGTTACCGCATATATGGAATATGACAACGGCACAACGGGCGTTTACATCACCTCAACGGGCGAGGCGCCGGGAACAAACAGGCTTGAAATAGCGTGCGATATGGGCAAAATCGTTGTGGAAAACGACAAAATGATTTTCCGGCGCAACACGGTATCGGAACGTGAATTTAACAAAACAAACACCGAAATTTTCGGACGTCCCGAATGCTGGAAGTGCGAAATTCCCACAAAACCCGCAAGCGGAACACCGCACGCTCTCATTATGCAAAATTTTGCGGAATGTCTTTTAAACGGTACACCGCTCATTGCGCCGGGATACGAGGGCATAAACGGGCTTACCATTTCAAACGCTATACATTTAAGCTCGTGGACTGGTGAAACGGTTGACGTTAAAAACTTCCCCCACGAAAGATTTTACGAGCTTTTGAAAGAAAAAATCGCAAATTCAAACGCTGACAAAAAGGTAGTTAAAAAACAGGTTGCCGACACATCGGGAAGCTATTAAAATTTAAGGAGAGATAAAAATGCTGGACAGAAGAATAGGAGCGCAATATTACACCCTGCGCGAATTTTGCAATACAAAAGAAAATTTTGACGAAACCTGCAAAAAGGTGAGTGAAATCGGCTATAAAGTCGTTCAGCTTTCGGGCTTGGGCGATATTTCGGCAAGTGACGTTAAAGAGGTTACAGACAAATATTCGTTACTCCCAGTCCTTACACACAGACCGTCCGCGGAGTTTGAGGAAAAACTCGACGAACTTATAGACTATCACAAAACAATCGGCTGCAAAGCCGCAGGACTCGGCGCAATTCCGCTTGACGGCGCAATTTCCGAGGACGTTCTTAACGCATTTTTGAAAAAATACAACGCGATTGCAGAAAAGCTTGAAAAGCACGGCATAACCTTTGCATATCACAACCACACGGTTGAATTCGGCAAAATCAAGGGAAAGCACATTCTGGATATTATCGCGGAGAATACTCACCCGAACTTTAAGCTTACACTGGACGTTTACTGGGTTGCATTCAGCGGTATGAACCCCGTCAAATGTCTTGAAAAATACAAAAACAAAATCGAATGTATTCATTTTAAAGACCTCGGCGTTGACACAAACGAGGGCAAAATGGTAAATCCGATAGTTATGCGCCCCGTTTCGGAGGGCAACCTCGACTGGGACGAAATCATCTCCGCGTCGGACGAATCGGGAGCAAAATGGGCACAGGTTGAACAGGATAAATGCTACGGCGAGGACCCGTTCGGCTGTATGAAACGAAGCTACGAATTTCTAAAAACGAAAGGATTTTGTTAAATTATGAAAAACGCCTGCGTTATAGGATACGGAAATATAGGTCCCGTTCACACGTCAATATTAAACGATTTGGGTGCGCTTTACGCAGTCTGCGACGCAGACGGAAAAAAGCTTGACCGCGCACGCGAAAAATATAAAAACATCAAAACCTTTTCAAATTTTGACGAGGTTTTAAACGACAAAAACATTGACGTTGTTCACATCTGCACACCGCATTATCTGCACGCACCGCTTACCGAAAAGGCGCTTTCTCACGGCAATGACGTCGTACTGGAAAAGCCTGCGGCTATGAACATAACCGAATTTGAAAAGCTTGAAAAGATTATTAAAACCGCAAAAAACAGAGTTTGCGTTGTTTTGCAGAACAGATACAACAATTCGATTGTGCGCCTTAAAGAAATAGCCGGGCAAAAAGGCACTCCCGTCGGCGTTTGCGGATTTTTGACGTGGCAGAGAACGGCGGACTATTACAACAGTGCCGATTGGCGCGGAAAACTTGCGACCGAGGGCGGTGCACTGCTTATAAATCAGGCAATTCACCTTTTGGATATGATGCAGTATATCGCAGGCGAACCTGACGGCGCGGAGGGAAATGTGTGCAACCACTCGCTCAAAAATGTAATCGAGGCAGAGGACACCTGCGAGGCGCTTATTTCGTTTAAAAACGGCTGTAAAGGCGCGTTTTATGCGACAAACGCATATTCGGGAACTTATCCCTACCGCCTCGAGGTTGACTATCCTGACGCGGCATACCGATACTCCGATAACTGTTTATATGAAATCAAGAAGGACGAAATCCCGAAAGTTATAGCCGCCGACACGCCCGCCGAAATAGGAAAATATATTTGGGGCAGTGCTCACAAAGAGGTCTTGGAGAGATTTTACAGTGAAAGCAAGGTATATGAAACGATTTTTGACGCATATAATGCGCACGCTTTGGTCTACGCAATTTACAAAAGTGCGTCAGAGGGCGGAAAATATATAAAATTGGGGGAAAAATAAAATGCAAATGACATTCAGATGGTACGGCAAAGATGATCCCGTAACACTCGAAAAAATCCGGCAAATTCCCGGGGTGACTGGCATTGTTTCGGCAATCTACGACGTTCCCGTGGGTGAGGCTTGGAGCCTTGAGAAAATCTTGGAGCTCAAAAAAGAAATTGAGGACAAAGGACTTACATTAAGCGTTATCGAAAGCGTCCCCGTTCACGAGGACATCAAAATGGGCTGCGGCGACCGCGACAGGTACATAGAAAACTACTGCACAACATTAAGAAATCTAGCAAAGGCAGGCATAGACTGCGTTTGCTACAACTTTATGCCTGTCTTCGACTGGACGCGCTCCGATTTGGCATATGAGCTTCCCGACGGTTCAAATGCGCTGATTTACGACAACGAAACGGTGCTTAAAATGAACCCGCTTAGCGGTGATTTATCCCTTCCCGGCTGGGATTCAAGCTACACAAAAGACGGTATGCGCTCACTTTTGGAGGCATACAGCAAAATCACCGAAGAGGATTTGTGGAACAATTTAAAATACTTCCTCGACCGCGTTATAAAAGTTGCGGAGGAGGTTAAAGTCAAAATGGCTATCCACCCCGACGATCCCCCCTGGAGCATTTTCGGTTTGCCGAGGATTATCACAAGCAAGAAAAACATTGAACGATTTTTAAAACTTTACGACAGCAAATACAACGGTCTTACGCTTTGCAGCGGTTCGCTCGGCGCAGACCCGAACAACGATATTCCCGATATGGTGCGCTCGTTCTGCGGCCGCATACATTTTGCGCATATCCGCAACATCAAAATCACAGGCGAAAGATGCTTTGAGGAGTCGGCACACAAAACAGAGGCAGGCTCGCTCGACATTTTTGAAATTGTAAAAGCTTACCGCGACTGCGGTTTTGACGGCTATATCCGTCCCGACCACGGCAGAATGATTTGGGGCGAAACGGGACGTCCCGGCTACGGGCTTTACGACAGAGCGCTTGGTGCGGTGTATATCAACGGAATTTGGGAAGCATTGGAAAAATCAAAATAAGAAAGGAAAAAACAAAATGAAATTACCTTTTAAAATAGATTTATCGGACAAGGTTGCAGTTGTAACAGGCGGCGGCGGTGTGCTTTGCTCGGGCTTTGCAAAGGCGATTGCACAGTGCGGTGCGCGCGTTGCAATTCTCGATTTGCGCGAAGAAAACGCAAAAAAAGTTGCCGATGAGATAAACGCTGACGGCGGAAAGGCATTGGGAATTTCGGCAAACGTGCTCGAAAAAGACAGCCTTACGGCGGCGAAAAAAATCATCAACGAAAAATTCGGCACGGTTGATATTTTAATCAACGGTGCCGGCGGAAACCACCCGAAAGGCACCACAACAAAGGAATATTACGAAAAAGGCGACGAGGAAAATGCCGACGTTGTAAGCTTTTTCGACCTCGACAAAAGCGGTGTTGAATTTGTATTTAACCTAAACTTTTTGGGAACACTTATTCCGACGCAGGTTTTCGCGCCCGATTTGCTCGATAAAAAAGACGCGGTAATTTTGAACGTTTCGTCGATGAACGCTTTTTGTCCGCTCACCAAAATTCCGGCATACAGCGGTGCAAAAGCGGCGGTGTCAAACTTCACAAAATGGCTCGCGGTGCATTTTTCAAAAACAGGAATACGTGTAAACGCGATTGCACCGGGATTTTTCGTAACCGATCAGAACCGCGCGCTTTTAATTGACGAAAACGGAAACTTCACACCGCGTTCGCAGAAAATTTTAAACAGCACGCCGATGGGCAGATTCGGCGAAACGGAAGAACTCACAGGAACGCTGCTGTGGCTTTTGTCGAACGGCGCAACGTTTGTAAACGGCGTTGTTGTTCCTGTTGACGGCGGATTTTCGGCATACAGCGGAGTGTAAAATTTTTAATTGCGTCTTAAAAAATATTGACTTTTTCCGATATATGGAATATAATAAAGTTACAAAAGGAGGCGCATAAAAATGAAAAAAATTGTTACCATTGCACGAGAATTCGGAAGCGGCGGACGTTATATCGGCAAGCTCGCGGCTGAAAAACTCGGTTATAAATTTTATGATAAAGAGCTTATTATGATGATGTCAAAAGAGAGCGGACTTTCGGACGAATTTATCGAAGAGGCGGGCGAAAAGATTACAAACAGTATGCTTTTCAACGTCGCTATGGGCGGAGTTTATCTGAACCCCGGCTATAACAACACGCTTATGCCGTTGTCCGACAAGCTTTTCGTGGTGCAGAGCAACATTATAAAACGCATTGCGGAGGAAGGTCCCTGCGTTATAGTCGGCAGATGCGCGGACTACATTTTGAAAGAGCGCGATGACTGCCTGAATGTGTTTATCCACTGCCCCGACGAGCAGAAAGCAGAGCGCGCAACCAAAATTTACAATATGCCCGAAAAGAATATTGAAAAGGAAATCAAGCGCCGAAACAAAGCGCGTTCCAGCCATTATTACTATTATACGGGACTTGATTGGGGTTCGCCCAGCAATTATGACATTGTGCTCAACAGCGGTTCGCTCGGTGCGGATATGTGCGCCGACATCATTGCAGACATCGCAAAAAACTGCTGAAATTAAAACAAAAACCGCTTCTTCGTTTTTGAAGAAGCGGTTAATTTTTTTATTCTATAACTGCCTTTGTCGTCGGGCTTATAATGTTAATCCAGGTTGTACCGGGATTTAGCGAAATCTCGTTTCCGTCCTGTGTTTTGTAAACCGTTTTTGCCTGTCTTGACGTTTTCTGCCAGGTAATCGGAACGCATTTTCCGCCCGTTATAAAATATCCCTCGCCGTTTCCGACGGTCGAAACGTCCTGTCTGGGCGAGCCGTCGCCGAGCGGAAAGTTTTTGGCATACTGAATGATAATATTCGTCGCGGTGTAGTCCGTGCCGTCCGCCGATTTATGCTCGGTGGAATTCATTTTTCGCTTATATGCCTTTATCTTCTCGTCATAGGTGTAATAAACCTTATACATTCCCGAATAAGGCAAGGTAATATTCACTGCGTTATCACCCGTAATTTCGGTAAATTCCTTGTTTATTCCCGTGATTTTCTCATCGGTTGTATCGCGGTAGCCTTTTTCTTTCGCCATAGCCTTGATTTTTTCAATATTCGTGTACGCGCTGTGCCAGTCGCCCGAATATTTTCTTTCGCGCCAGAAAATGTTTCCGTCACCGCCCAGAACACCGTTTATCTTGTTTATGCCAAGCGCACTGATGTCGTTTGCCGCTTTGGGACTCCAGCCGTAGTGAACGTAAACAGCGTCATTTTCGAGAACGTAATCGAGAAAATAGTGACGCGACGAGCGCACGGGCCCGATTTTCTCGCAGTCGGAATTTTTGAAAAGCGCCATAAATCGCGTTGCACCGCCCTCAACAACTATCTCGTAAACCTTATATGCCTTGTCAAGACCGCTTTGCGGCCACGCGGAACTGTTGTCGTTGTCAATCATCACCGCAATGGGACGTTCGTTGCCCTCGGTGATGTTTTTGTAAAATTCGCTTGTATTGTCAACCTCGGTAATTTGAGGTTTTTCATCATTCGTTTCGGTTTTTTCTTCCGCTTTCTTTCCGCACCCCGTCAAAAGGAGCGACGCGCAAAGAAAACCGATTAAAGCGCGTTTTGCCTGTTTTTTCAATCAAATCCCCCCGCTGTTCAATTTATTATATTTTACTATACCAAATGCGCAAAGTCAAAGAAATATGGAAATATTAAACAAAATGTAACATAAAACCGCCCCAATATAAAAATCGGGACGGTTTGCGCGTTTATTGTTTTTTGAAATTTATCAAACCACGCCGTGTGCGAGCATAGATTCCGCAACTTTGAGGAAGCCTGCAATGTTAGCACCGTAAACGAGGTTGTCTGCGTGACCGTATTCTTTAGCGGCGGACGACGCATTTTTGTAAATGTTAACCATAATATCTTTGAGTTTAGCGTCAACTTCTTCAAAAGTCCACGAATATCTCATAGAGTTCTGGCTCATTTCAAGCGCAGATGTTGCTACACCGCCTGCATTTGCGGCTTTTGCAGGTCCGAAGAGGACTTTGCTCGAAATGAATGTTTCAATAGCTTCGGGAGTAGACGGCATATTTGCGCCCTCGCCGACAGCCGTAACGCCGTTTGCAACAAGGATTTTTGCGCTTTCTTCATCAATTTCGTTCTGTGTTGCGCAGGGAAGTGCAACGTCGCATTTGATTGTCCAGATGCCTTTGCAGCCCTCGTGATATTCAGCGTCTTTATGGTAGTTAAGATACTCTTTAATTCTCTTTCTCTCAACTTCTTTAATCTGTTTAACAGCGTCTAAATCAATGCCGTTTTTATCGTAAATGTAGCCGTTTGAGTCGGAAAGTGCAACAACTTTTGCGCCAAGCTCTGTTGCCTTTTCGGTAGCGTAAATAGCAACGTTGCCCGAACCGGAAACAACAACCGTAGCGCCTTTAAACGACTTGCCTTTTTCGTTGAGCATTTCCTCTGTGAAATAGCAAAGACCGTAGCCCGTAGCTTCTTTTCTTGCGAGCGAACCGCCGTATGTAAGACCTTTGCCGGTAAGAACGCCTGTAAACTCGTTGCGGAGTCTTTTGTACTGACCGAAGAGGTAGCCGATTTCTCTTGCGCCTACGCCGATGTCACCTGCGGGAACGTCTGTGTCCGCGCCGATGTGTTTGGCAAGCTCTGTCATAAAGCTCTGACAGAAACGCATAACTTCCATATCCGATTTGCCTTTGGGGTCGAAATCACTTCCGCCCTTGCCGCCGCCGATGGGAAGACCTGTGAGCGAGTTTTTGAAAATCTGCTCAAAACCGAGGAATTTTATGATACCTTCATAAACCGACGGGTGAAATCTCAAACCGCCCTTGTAAGGTCCGATAGCGCTGTTAAACTGCACTCTGAAACCTCTGTTAACCTGAACTTTGCCGTTATCGTCAACCCAGGGAACTCTGAATTTTATAATTCTTTCAGGCTCAACAAGGCTTTCTATAACGCCGGACGTAACAAATTCCGGTCTTTTTTCAACAACGGGTTCGAGCGACTCCAAAACCTCTCTTACAGCCTGATGAAATTCAGGTTCTGCCGGGTTTCTTTTTTCAACTCGTGCCATCAATTCTTTTAAATATTCATTCTTTAAGCTCAATTTGCAAACCTCCTTATAAAATTAACAACTTTATTGTACTATAAAATCTTCAAAATTGCAAGTTTTTTGCGCGATTTTTTTAAATTTTTTGTGTTTCGGCACAAAGAAACGTGCAAAAACAAGGTTTTCGGCACATTTTTGCAATATTCGGTTTTTCAAAATTCATAATTTTACATTTTCGACATATAAAATTTACGGTATTCGAGCGGTGTTTTTAAAAACCTTTTACGGAACGAATATGTAAAAAACGACTCGTCGGAAAATCCGCACAGCGACGCGACGGTTTTGATGGGATAATCGGTTTCGCCGAGCAAGACCCTTGCGTTTTCAAAGCGTATTCTTATAAGATATTCGGTAGGCGTAACTCCCGTTTCGGCTTTAAAAAGACGTGCAAAATAGTTGGGGCTTAAGTTTGTCACATCGGACAGCTTTTTCAGCGTGATTTTACGTCTGAAATTCTCCTGAATATACTCGGTTGCAATATCCACCGCGCTTTTTGCCGTACCGCTTAAATTGTCGCTTTGGCGGATACTGTCCGCCGCAAGGACATACATAAGCTCGCTCACAAGTCGGTTTTGCGCCGCTTTGCAGATTGGATTGGGATAGGAATTTCGGCAAAGCTTTTCAAAAATGCGCATATAGTCCACGTCGTGCGACGGGCGGATTATGCTCGGGAGCATATTCATAACGGGATTGTCAAACTTTTGCTGGACACTGCCCGTGCGCTGACGGATATACTCGCCCTCGGGAATGTCGATTTCACCGCTAAAATCGAGCGACAGGATATAGCAGTCGTAACTTTCGCCGTAGCTGAAAACCACCTCGCCGGGACGGCGGATAACCACCGAGCCTTTTCCGACGGGAAATTCTTTTCCGTTTATATTCATAGTTCGGCTTCCGCTCAAATAGTAGTCGATTTCGTAGTCCTTAACCGTGCGGACAACCTTTTCGGAATCGCGGTAATAGAAAAAATGTATGCACTGCAAAACCTTTGTATTGTCAAACATAGCCACTCTCCGTTTTTGTTTTGTGTAAATCACAGTTTTTGCACTTTTTTCAAAAAAACTATTGACTTTTACAAGCAAAAAATGTATAATATTTTTTGTTACTGTGAAAAACAGTTTCGCTGTCTTAGCTCAGCAGGCAGAGCACTTCCTTGGTAAGGAAGAGGTCGGCAGTTCGAATCTGCTAGACAGCTCCACGTCGGAATGGACTTTAATCCATTCCGATTTTTTATTGCATAAAAATCTGTTTGCAAACGGGACTTTTGCGGGCATCGTCCCCTACGGTTCTAAAAAACTGCGTTGTAGGGGGCGATGCCCACATCGCCCCGTTTAAACTTCTCACTAAAAAATTTTTTGTATTTTTAAAAATTTTCTTCATTATATGTGTCATTCTTTGTATTATCTTCCGCAATATTTTCATTTTGCAAATTGTCAACACTTTCATTATCTGCACTTTCGTCGTTTTCCGCCGAACCGTTCAAACGTTTACCGCAATAATTGCAAAATACCGCCGACGGCGAAACGGATTTTCCGCAATGCGGACAAAAACTTTCTTCATTATTAAAACTTTTTCCGCAAATACGGCAGAACTGCGCGTCACCGTCACACTCCGCACCGCACGCACTGCACGTTTTGCCCTTGCTTTGCTCTGCCGTCTTTTCGGGTTCGGGCAACGCTTTCGGTTTTTTTGTATGCGAACTTAAAAACACTCTCGACAAAATTGAAAACACAATTACAACAAACGGCGCTTTTGTGGGAAGAAACGTGCTCGAAATGTTAAGTCCGAAAAACGACGCGTATCGGAATTTAAAATTGAGCGCAACAACCGCACCAGCAAGCAAGAACGCGATTACGGAATTTATCACTGTTGCTACGGTGTTAAACCGATATGTCATCTTTTCGGGAATAACCGCGCATACAATCGAAACCACCGCGAGCACAATCATCACGAATGCCAAAAACGAAACAATCAGCGACGTAAGCGCAATTTCAAACGAGCCGAAATTCCACAAACCGGAAAACAAAAGTCTTAAATTTGAAAATAAATCCGAAATTTCAAAAAGCGTATACGTTCTTTCTGTGCCCGAATTGGTCAAAATCGTCACCCAGCTCGAACAGACGGCAATTAAAACGATAACATTCATCACCGCGGACACTATTTTTGAAATAGAATTTGCTTTTTTCACGATAAATTACCCCTTTTTTATCAGATATATTCATTATATACCAAAATTTCGATATAATCAACCGCAAATATCGACAAATTTTATACTTACAAATTTTTCCAAAACGGTGTCAAAAAATATTTTTGCTCAAAAACCGCCGTTTTTTTGCCTTTTTTCAATTTTCACTCCAATTTTGCCTCAAAATTTCGGCAAAAATAAATTTTATTTTGGAAAAACAGCGTTTTTCGTGAAAACACTTTTGCTAATTTTTGACATTTATGTAAATATTTGTAAATAATTGGTATTTTTAACTTGTTTTTATTGTAAAAAAAGATTGAGAATTATATAATTAAATTACAAAAAAGAAATATTGGAGGAAAAACGTATGAATAACAAAGTTAGAGTAGTTGTTGCGGACGATAATAAGGAATTTTGCAGAACAATGAGGGATTATTTTGCGGGTTGTGACGATATTGAGTTAATCGGTGCAGCATTTGACGGAAAAGAGGCGTATGAAATGGTGCTTCAAACCAAGCCGGACGTGCTTTTGACCGACGTTGTTATGCCAAATCTCGACGGACTCGGAGTATTGAGCAAGCTGAACAACACCTCGGAACTGACAAAAAAACCGAACGTAATCGTAATTTCGGCAATCGGCAACGATAAAATCATAAGAAGCGCAATGAACCTCGGCGCAAAATATTACATAATAAAACCTGCCGACCTTTCGGTTATCGCAGACAGGGTAAGGGAATTTAAAGAAACAATGTCGATGTTCAAATCGGTGAAAATGCCCGGAAAACAGCAGGGCGGTTCGTTCGACCTCGAAATGGGCGTCACCGCGATTATCCAGAAAATCGGCGTGCCTGCGCATATAAAAGGCTATCAGTATATGCGCGACGCAATAATTATGGTTATAAAAGATATGGACGCTATAAACTCGGTTACAAAAATTCTCTATCCCACCGTGGCGAAAAAGTATAACACCACGTCGTCGCGCGTTGAAAGGGCAATCCGCCACGCAATAGAGGTTGCGTGGGACAGAGGCGACCCCGAAGTTTTGGACGAAATGTTCGGCTACACAATTATGAGCAGTAAAGGAAAACCGACAAATTCCGAATTTATTGCTATGATTTCCGATAAACTCCGTCTTGAGCTGAAAAGCGCCTGATTAAAAATTTTCGCCTTATCTTCCTTATATATTGCAAAAACCAAAGCCGATATTGTGCACGGCTTTGGTTTTTGTTTTTCAGATATTTGTTGACAAGGTAAAAGTCTTGTGTTATAATTAAACGCTATTCAGTAATTATCAAGGAGGTTTTTATGGAAGATAAAAGCAGTATCACCTCGCTTATGTCGGCGTTTGCAAGGGCGGTGCACGCGGAATATGAAGAAAATCCCGTGTTACGCGACACTCTTGCGCGCAAGCTTTTGAGTGATGACGAGTACAAAATGATTGAAAATTATGTTTTGAGCGGTATGGATTTTTTTGAGCCGGACAAAAAAGGCTGTTTTTCGTCCGACACCGATGCACTGCGGTATCTTGTGAACACACACCTTGCCCCCACTCCGCTTTGCCGAAGCGCATACTGCGAAAACGCGCTTAAAACCGCAGTTAGAACGGGAACAGAGCAATATGTGATTTTGGGCGCCGGACTTGACACATTTGCGTTCCGCGAAAAAGAATTTGCGGAAAAATATAAAATTTTTGAGCTTGACCACCCCAAAACACAGACAGACAAGCTTATGCGCATAAAGCGTGCAAATTGGGAAATTCCTCAAAATTTAACCTTTGTCAATATTGATTTCACCACCGGCAATATAGCGGCAAAGCTTGTTAAAAACGGCTTTAATCCGCAGAAAAAAACGTTTTTCTCGTGGCTCGGCGTAAGCTATTATCTCTACCGCAGCGAAATCGAAAACACGCTTAAATCACTGCGCCAAATTATGGCGGACGGCAGTACAATCGTTTTCGACTATGCCGGCGCAGAACTGTTTACGTCCAAAGTCCGCCGTGTGCAGAATATGATTGCTATGGCAAAAGCGGGCGGTGAAGAAATGAAATCGTCGTTTGATTTTATGAGCGCCGAGCTGATGATGTCCGATTTGGGATTTTTGGTATATGAACACCTCACCCCAAAAGATATTCAGTCGCAGATTATTAAAAACGGCAGCATAAAAGCATTTGAACATATAAATTATATCCAGGCAGTGTATAAAAGAAAGTAAAATAACCGCACATAAAATTTTAGGCATCAGAGGATCGAACCCCGTGTGGTTTAAATAGGCAAATTTTCCAAAATACTGCGTTGAAAAGCTATGTTATACGTCAGTATTAACCCAGCTTTTCGCCTTGTCTTTTAAAAAATTTGCTCTATTTAAACTCTTCGACCTTCCGTTTTAAAAATTATTTGAATTTTCGGTACGGAGGACGAAGATAGGCTGACGCCTTTCGAGGACGACAAGCCGAAAAGGCATGAAATTTTTAAAATGCAAGGCATACGGGGTTCGATCCTCTGATGCCTAGGTGCGGTTATTTTTTTGATTAAAATTTGCACAGTAATCATCAATCGGAATAATCCGAATAGACCGAGTGTGCCTTTTTGCGGAAAAATGCTGGAAGCTGTGTTTTTGAATAAAAAACACGACAAGCCAAAAGACCTGCCGTGACGTGGTGGAGATGAGGAGAATCGAACTCCTGTCCGAAAATCTATTCGCCAAAGGCTCTCCGAGTGCAGTTTGTGATTAAAATTCCCTCGGTAAAACGCGCACAAACACGCGTTAAATCAAGGTAGCTCTATTGTCCGTGGCGCGCTATAGAGCGTCACGCGTTCACGTTCACCGCTGAAGATGACACCCTTTTTGCAGAACGCGGTTATTCCGCAAAAGGATGGCTGCCGTTAATTAGGCAGCGTAAGCTAAATTATCGTTAGCGTTTATATTTAGAATTTGGGATTTTTAAGCGGTTCCCGCCGCTACTCGCTCCTTCGGGTGCAAAATCCCCGTCGAAACCATTGCATCCCCGTATATGCATAAATTTTATCACATTTTTCATCAAAAGTCAATTAAAATTATCCCTCAAAAAACTGCAAATTATGTTTTTATTCGCCAATAAAATTTATTCTTGCAAATTTTAACAAACTGTGGTATAATATTTCTGTTGCAAATTTTATTCACTTGGGGGTAGTGTTTATGAATTCAACTCTGTTGGTAATGGCGGCAGGGGCAGGCAGCCGTTTCGGCGGTCTGAAACAAATTGAGCCGGTGGGCAAAAACGGCGAAGTTCTGCTTGACTATTCGGTTTACGACGCGGTTAATGCAGGCTTTACAAAAGTTGTTTTTGTCATAAAAAAATCTATGGAAAAAGATTTCCGTGAGATAATCGGCAAAAGAATTGAGAAAAAAGTTGGCGTTGCATATGCGTTTCAGGAGCTTGACGACCTTCCCGGCGGATTTGCGCCCGTTAAAGACAGGGTTAAACCGTGGGGCACGGTTCAGGCGGTGCTGTGCGCGAAAGACGTTGCGGATACGCCGTTTGCGGTTATAAATTCCGACGATTACTACGGCAGAAACGTTTACAAAATTTTGACCGACCATTTCAACGCGTCAAGCGAAATGTGTATGGCGGCATACGAGCTGGGCAACACGTTGAGCGACAACGGAACGGTTACGCGCGGAGTGTGCGAGGTGGAAAACGGATATTTAAAGAGCGTTACCGAGCATTATAACCTCGACAAAACCACCGATTTACCGTTTGACACAAAGGTTTCAATGAATATTTGGGGATTTATGCCCGACATTTTTGCAAAGCTTGAAAACGGTTTTGTAAATTTCTTAAAAGACCTCAAAGACCCGCTCAAAGGTGAGTATATTCTCCCCGTTTTTGTGGACGAGCTTATAAAAAATGAGAACGCAAAAGTTAAAGTTTTGACATCGAAAGACACGTGGCTCGGTATGACATACCGCGAAGATTTGCCCTTTGTTAAGGCAGAAATGGCAAAACTCGATTATAAATTTTAGTTAACCGCAACCGCAGACAAGCCGTCTGCGGTTTTTGTTTATACAAAAAAGACAACCCATTTTTCTGAAAATGGGTTGCCAAATATTGGCGGACAGGGTGGGATTCGAACCCACGAGCCGCTTGCGCGACTACCTGATTTCGAGTGCTTTGACTTAATCAGAAGTTATTGTACTTTGGAGGAAAATATGAGAACATATCGGAAGTTAAAGGAGTGCTGAAAACGCATAAAATCGGCGTTTTCGGCACTCTTTTTTTCGTTATTACAGATAAAATAAAGGGTTGCGGCGATTTTCGCATTTGAATGGAATTTTGCAAAAATGAGGGAACTTTGAGGGAACTCAAACATTCACCTATCATTGAACATTAAAAAATACGGTGAATGGCAATGAAGATTACAGAAAAACAGTATGTTACAAAGCAAGAACTGTGTCAAATATGCAATATCAGCGAATCAACAGCGTATAAACTGCTGAAAAGCAAAAAATTAAATTTTGAAAAATGTTGTGATGGTCTTTTGCATTACTATAAAATTCCGCTTTGTGAAGTGCTGGAATATATGCGTGAACAGGCTGAAAAAGGTCATTATTCGGAAAAGCAAAAAGAAATGATTTCACGGTATTACAGAAAAAAGCTAAAAGACTATCCCGATTTAATAAGGGCGAAAGATATACAAAGTATAACGGGTTATGGAAAAGAGTCTATAAGGAAATGGATCAACAGCGAAAAAATACTTGGTGTTGTTGTCCGCAAGAGATTTGCAGTGGCAAAAGATGACTTAATAGATTTTTTGCTATCTCCGTATTATGCAAATATAATCAGAAAATCCGAGGAGCATATATCTGATTTTCGCACTATCGGAATAATACAATAATTGCACAGGGTGTTGAGATATTCAGCACCCCAAGTTTTTAAGAATGGAGGTGTTTTTATATGCCAATACAGTTTGACTATTTTTACGGCAATGAAGCTGAACAATTTACATTTTACAGAATACCAAAAATACTTGTAACTTCCCCCACTTTCAAACGAGTGTCGGACAGTGCAAAGCTGTTATATGGTCTTATGCTTGACCGTATGGGTTTATCTATACGCAACGGTTGGGTTGATGATGAAAACCGGGCATACATATTCTTTACAACAAATGATGTTATGGAGCAAATGTGCTGCGGAACAGAAAAAGCTACAAAGCTGCTTGCGGAGCTTGACGCTGAAAAAGGTATCGGTCTTATTGAACGAAAAAAGCAAGGACAAGGCAGGCCTGCAATTATATATTTGAAAAAGTTTTATATAAGCGAAAATAACGACCGAGATTTAAGACTTTCGGAAACCGAAATTCCAGACTTTCGGAAATCGAAAGTCAAGACTTTTGAAAATCGAAATCCAAGACTTTCGGAAGTCGAAAGTGCAGACTTTCGAGAATCGAAATCTAATTATAATAAATATAATAATACTGATTTTAATGATACTGAAAAGAATAATACTGAATCGAGCGATACTGAAATCCTATCCTATCCTATCAATCGTGGAAATGAGAACAACTCTCCTCCCTTGCCTGCACCAAAAGGCGTTGATACGATACGATGGATAGAAAATCGGCGAAAGTATGAAAAGCTAATCAAGAAAAACATTGACTATGACATTATCTCGGAAAGATACAGTAAGGCGTGGCTTGATGAAATTGTGGCAATTATGGTCGATGTGGTATGCAGCGACGAGCCGACAATCCGCATAAACAAACAGGAATATCCTCACGAGGTTGTAAAGAGCAGATTTTTGAAAATTGACTCGTCGCATATTGAATATATAGACTTCGCCCTGCGGAGCAACACATCAGATGTCCGGAATATCCGGGCATTTTTAATTACAACGATTTATCGGTCGTTTGAAACGGCGGATAATTGGTTTGCGGCAAAAGTAAAATACGATATGGCAAATGTATAGGAATCGGAGGCGGTATGTGTGGAAAATATCGAACTGCTGGCAAATGCCATAATTCTGCAAGCGGTAAAAGATTACAGGCATACATATTCGCCGCAATGCAGAGCAGAAATCAAGCGTTTTTTTCGTTCCGAATGGTTCCGTGCTTTGAAACGGCTTGACGGAGAAATGCTTATATCAAGATTAGAAAATGAAAGGAATGGTTTTTATGGGTAAAATAATCGCAATATCAAATCAGAAAGGCGGAACAGGCAAAACGACAACTACCGTAAATTTAGGTATCGGACTTGCAAACGAGGGTAAAAAGGTGCTTTTAATCGACTATGACGCACAGGGCAGCTTAACACAATGCTTGGGTTATCCCAATCCCGATGAATTGTCGGTTACAATTTCAAACCTTATGGAAAAGAGTATCAATGAGCAACCGACGGAACACGGCGAGGGCATTTTACATCACTCGGAGGGTGTGGACTTTATTCCGGCAAACATTGAACTTTCGGGAATGGAAACATTTTTGGTGAACACTATGAGCCGTGAGCGTGTGCTGAAAAATTATCTTTCACAGATAAAAGATAATTACGATTATGTGCTGATAGACTGCACTCCCTCGCTCGGTATGCTGACAATAAACGCACTCACGGCGGCAAATGAGGTAATCATTCCCGTGCAGTCGCATTTTCTTCCGGCAAAGGGTCTTGAACAACTGCTCGGTACGGTTGCAAAGGTTAAACGGCAGCTTAACCCGACACTTAAAATCAACGGAATACTGCTGACTATGGTTGACGGTCGCACAAATCTTGCAAAAGATATATCACAGCTTATCCGAAAGACTTATGGGAGTAATATAAAAGTTTTCAAAACAGAAATACCGCTTTCGGTAAAGGCAGCGGAAACCTCTGCGGTCGGCAAAAGCATTTACAGCTACGACAAAAACGGTAAAGTTGCCGATGCGTACAGAAATCTAACGAAGGAGGTTATGGACAATGAGCAACGGACTAAATATAAGTCTGAAATCATACGATAGTATTTTTCAGAGCGAGGAACAGCGGAACACCGAAGAAATAAAACCTGTTCCCATATCCGAGTTAAAACCGTTTACGGAACAGCCGTTTAAGGTGAAGCTTGACGAAGATATGAACGCACTTGTGGAGAGTATCAAGCAATGCGGCGTACTCACACCCGTAATCGCAAGACCGCACAAGGACGGCGGTTATGAGATACTTTCGGGGCATCGCAGAGTGAAAGCGTGTGAGCTTGCAGGAATAACCGATATTCCCGTTGTGGTAAAAAATCTTGATGATGATACTGCTACAATTTTGCTTATAGACAGTAATTTGCAACGAGAACATATCTTGCCGAGCGAAAAAGCGTTTGCCTATCAAATGAAGTTAGAGGCTATGAATAGAAAAGCCGGTAGACCTTCAAACGAAAATCGTTCCCAAATTGGGAACAATTTTGAAAACAAACGGTCAGCAGAAATATTTTCAGAAGAAATCGGTGAAAGTAAAAATCAGATATTCCGATACATACGCTTAACAAATCTCATAGACCCCATATTGAATATGGTGGATAATAATCAAATTGCAATGAACGCTGCCGTTGAAATATCTTATCTCGGCTCAAAGGAGCAAGCGGCAGTTATGCAGTCCATTGAAAAAGAGGAAACCTCTCCTTCTATCGCACAGGCACGGAAAATGCGAAAATTTCATCAGGAGGGAAATTTGAGTAATGCCGTAATTGACAGTATTATGATGGAACAGAAACCCGAAACGGTTAAAATTACGCTTGGCGAGGAAAAATTAAAAAAATACTTCCCGAAAAGCTATTCAAAATCAAAAATGGAGGAAATTATCTTGAAACTGCTTGATAAATGGCGCAGGCAACGGGAAAATGAAATGGAGCGATAAATATGTTGAAACTTATACTTATATTCCTATCCGGTGTTGCAGTCGGCGGCTTTCTTGGCATTGTATTTATGTGTTGCTTTATCTCTGCCGGGCAAGCTGACAAAAAAGAAACGGAGTGATTGATTATGGAATGGCGAAAAAATCAAGGCTTTATTATTGTAAATCAAATAACGGTCGGCGGCGCTGAATTTGTGCTTGGCATTCACGAAAAGAATCCGAATAGCTTTGTAACTTGGCAATGCAAAGGCAAAGATGATTATTTTTGGGGACATTATTTTACAAATCTGCTTGCGGCTCAAAAAGACTTTTGCAAGCGGGCGCTTGATGAAATCAAGGCTATTGAGGTTATGAAGAAGCCGCCTAAAACGAATGAACGGTGAGGTGAAGTGATTGTGCGAAAAGATAAACGACAGACTTAACGGCAGCGGTTGTGCTGATATTACCGCCTATGAAGCAATGAAAGCTGTGCGGCGTGAGGAACGGCGAAATCTCATAGCCGAGTTAAAGGCTCTTGCAAATAAGCACGGATACAGAATTGTCAGTACGATACGCCTTAAAGATATGGAAGGTGAACATAGAAATGAGTGATAAAAAAAGATATATTGCCGGATATGAAGTCATAAATTCAATACATATCGGTGATAAAGAAATTGTACTTGGTATGAATCTGAACGACCGGGACGGTCATTATTATATGCTGACCGACTGTGAACGCAATGAGCTTTTTGAAAGATATACAAATTCTGTTGTAATCAATAGCTTTATTGAGCTTGCAGAGAGTTTTTTGTGCAGATTAAATGAGCAGATTGAAAAAGTTAAAATTGCTGAAAAAGATATGCCAAAAGGCTTTATCACAGCCGATATGTGCGATACTTCATCAAGCCAAAATTATGAAGGCAAAATAATTGTTATTAAGGCAGAGGTGCTTCGCCCCGAATGTCAGACGCAGGCACATCAGATTATGCGGTGTACGGGTGGCAACGGTGCAAGGTATGAAGCAAGAGGACACGCAGTATTTTGTAAAAACTGTTTTACGAACAAAAGCACTCGCTTTGAAAGATATAATGTTCTCGGAATATTGAAACCGGAGCATTACCACGAATGGCTTAATAAAAGGCTTGAAGTCGAAAAGGTTAAGAAAAAATCGCACAAGGAGGTTGAACGCTGATGGAACAGAAAGAAATACGCTTCATAGACAGCCGTTATAACGAGCTTTTCCGAATAAAAGACGGCGAAAGCATTACGGTTAAATTTTCGGACGGCTCTATGTCAGACAGGAAATGCACATATATTGACGATTATCATACAAAAATCGGATATAATGTTTTTCACATCTGTGAATTTGCCGAGCTTATGGAGCGTGGCAAAAGTACATACCGCCCGAAAGACACACCGGGATATACGCTTGAAAAAATTGAGCAGTCGGAATTTGAATACACCTTTGCACCGAGCAAAAATGAAGAATTAAATCGTGGCTGCGTCTGCTATATCCGCTGTTATTTTGATAATTCCGCTGACGAGCGTTTGCAGGCTGATTCACTGCTTGAAAACAAAGAGAATTATGAAAAATATCATACTCCTGATTTTGCTCTTGAATGTGATAATGTTGTAAACTACCTCAGATTTCAAGCGGACACGCCTATTCTAAAAAGCAGGGTTGCAATGCACAATGCGGCATACGACCTAAAAGCTGAAAGACTTGCAAGCGACAAAGATGTTTGCGGCTACAAGATAACAACAGATAAAAATGTGTTTTATATACGGTGTGATCCACGCAAAAATACAAATAACTCATATATCTATTGCTATGATAAACAGGCATTGCAAACCTACAAGGATCTGAAATTTGTTGAACAGAATTATGACGCAATCAGCAAGGATAAATTCTATAAGACTACAAACGGAGTTATGGAAATGTACTATAACCCCGATGCAAACGCCGGAGGTCAGCTTGTTGAGCTTACAATATCCAAAGATGATATTTTGGAAGCCGCAAAGCTATATAAAAATCCGCAGGACTTTTTCTCTCATATTGGGGAACTGTCAAAAGGAGCTTTGTATGATGTCGGTACTGAAACTTTTATGGAAACGGCAAAGGACTTTATTGAAAGCAATGCGGATTTTGAGGGTTGCTCACTTAAAACAATGAACGCACTTAAAAAATATGCTGCTCCCGAAAAATCAAAAACCGATAAAGAGCCGGAGCGATAATTTTTTGAAAGATAACAAAGAATACTGTATAATTAAAGCATAAGGAGCGTGATTTTTATGATGACAGCAAAAATAAACTTTATAACCAATAATCTGCTTGTGGATATGACTTGCAGAGAAACCGAACTCCGTGACAGCTTGCAGAACATTGGCATACTGATAGTGCCGAGTATGATATACCTCGATAACCGCCGTACACTTCAAATTCAGCTTAACGCAAATGATGAAGTCGGCGAAATTGTGAAAACGCTTATAAATACCGAGCGTGATACTCTCGGAACTGTTCAAAGGCTGTGCCGGAGCGTGTATTGCTTAAATACAAAACACCGTGCGGAGCTTATCGAAATGATAGAAAACGGCGAAATCACAACCGCCGCCGAGGGTATCGAAATGGCAAAGCGGCTTCGTGAGCCGATGCAGATGTGCAGATGAAAAAATAAATAAAAATCCATACAAGAGCATTGAAACCAACAACTTCAATGCTCTTTTTCTATGCAAAAAATCAAAAGGAGCGATAAAAAATGAATGATGATAAAAAACAATTATGTCCGAACTGCAAAACAGGTGCGGACGCATTAAAGCTCGATCCAAACGAGCCGATGTGTCCGTATATGGAATTTCATAACGGAAAGGCTTGCACAAAGTATGTGCCTATCGAAAAAGAGAATAAATAATATTTGCAAAAATAAATTGTTGGAGGTGAAATGCAAATGGCGAGCAAGCTGCAAAATATTAGTGCATTGTCAAACGAAATCGGCAAAAGCCTTGCCGACTATGAAAATTGGACGGCGTTTTTGAAAAGTGCGGCGTGGCAATACAAATATCCGTTTCAAGACCAAATCTTGATTTATGCCCAGCGACCGGACGCAACGGCTTGTGCAAGCATTGATGTTTGGAACAAAAAGCTCAAAGCGTGGATAAACCGTGGCAGTAAAGGCATTGCCCTGCTTCGTGAGGGCGACCGTGGCAAATACCTTGATTATGTTTTCGATATTTCCGACACGCATAGTAATAATGGTCCGATACGGCTTTGGCAGTACAACAGCCGCTTTGACAATGCCATTATCGAAACGCTTGAAAATTCGTTCGGTGGGCTGAAAAAGAAAAGCAGTATCACGGACGCAATTCTTTCAGCGGCAGAAAATGCGGTCGAGGACAGTAAATCAGACTATCTATCAGAACTTAAATACGCAAAAGAAAACAGTTTTTTGGACGGCTTGGACGAGCTTAATATTGATGTGGAATTTCAGCAGACTGCGGAAGTGAGCATTGCATATATTGTACTTCAAAGACTCGGAATTAACGCAGATAATGTTTTTGAGCGTGAGGACTTTCCGCATATTATGAACTTTAACACAGCGGAAACGCTTTCGGTTTTGGGTAATGCGGTGTCAAGCATTTCGGAGGAAACTCTCCGAAACATATCCGAAACTATCAGAGCCGAAGTGCGTGAAGAAATAAATGCCCGAAAAAATTTTGCGGAAAAGGAAAATGCGGTGTATAATGAAGTCAAAGAAAAAGACGCACCGACAATAAATAATGAAAGGACGGATAGTTATGACAGAGATAACATACACGGAAGTGAACGGATACCTGATTCCGAACTTGACAACGGAACAAGCGGAAGTACAGATAGGCAAATACGGACAGATGAGGCGGAAATTTCTCAAACAGAGCCGACCGAGCCTATACACGAGCTTGATGATAACAGGCAAGATAACGGAGCATCTGCTGGAAGTACAGACATCAGCGACCGAGCAGATACAGAAGATAGTCTGGAAATTGGCACAGACAGAGGGCGTGAACGAGGAACTGAAAGCGAAAGACCCGATGATGTGGGCAGGACTGATGAACAACATACTCCATTCAGCGGAAGAAGTCGTACTGCCGGAGGTAGTTTACAGTTAAGTCTGTTCGACCTCATTCCGACAGAAGAACAACAGCGAGAAACCGTACAGAGAGCAGCACACGAAATTTTCGGTGCTGCTTTTTCTATGCCCCGGCAGATTATTGACGAAGTTTTATGCGATGGCTCATTAAACCCTCAAAGCCGTTTAGATATTTGCATAGAATTTTCAAAGAATAAATCTCTTGCGGATAAATCAGAATTTCTTAAAAGCCTTTACGGTACTTCCGGTAAAGGCTTTGTTGTTGACGGACGGAATGTGTCTGCTTGGTGGAGTGAGCAAGGTATTCGTATTTCATACGGTAATACGGCAAATATAAACACAGCTCAGCTCATTTCTTGGGAGGATGCGGCAAAACGCATTGACGAGCTTTTGGATTTGGGTAGATATGCACCGTCAAGTGTGCTTTTACAAATGCGGAGTTATGAACTGAAAAAGGCAGCAGACGCATTTTGGTATATGGAGAAAGACCTTGATTATGACGAATTTCCCGACCTAAAAGATATGTTCAATGAGGAATGGTTTAAGGGCGGTTTTCCCGACAGCACAAAGCGTATCACGGAAATGCTTAATAATCCGGAGCAATTATCGGAGCTTACGGAAATAACGGCGGCTCTTGTCGAGCGAAACAAAAATGAGGATATAATGCGTTTTCGTATGTATCGACCGGAGCGTGTGTATAAACAGCTTTCCGATTTACAGCTTGAGCGTAAAACATATACTTCGCAAAGGCTTACCGATACGGCTGCTGACAGATTTATCACAGAGGACTTTATCGATAAATACTTTATTGACGAGGGTATTTACAGAAAGTATGATACGGCGGAGTTTTTCAGAGAGCATACCGACCGCAAGGAACGGGTTGACTACTTGAAAAAGCTGCACGGTACTACCTATGGTGGTTCTCATAATTATATTCACTTTCAAAACAGCAGAAAAGGTATTGAATTCAGTCTTGGCGATTATTCAAAGCCTTACGGGAAAACACTTGTCAAATGGAATGACCTTGAAAAGCGTATCACCCGTCTTATTGACGAGGATAAATATTTCACCGCAGAGGATAAAGAGAAAAATATTCCCGACCTTTTGAAAGAACGGGAACAACAGCGTATACGCAGTGAACAAATAGCGTTTGTTGAAAGTGTTAAGGATATGTCTGATAAAGAAAAGGCGGCTACTTTGCCGAAACGCATTGTATATTTTGTAAACACCATTGACAAATATGAGAAAGATATATTTGCGAATAACGGTGCTTCAATGCTGCTTGATGCCAATGAATTTGAAGTTTATGATATGCTCCGTGATGAATACGACAGATATGTTATTGCAAATGCAATGAAAAAAGTCAGCGGTGCGGCAGTGAGCGTTTATGACAGAAACGGCAGTTATCATTTTGAGGAGGAAATATCCGCTATAAAATGCGTATCCTTTGAAAAACACGGAGATACCTATGAATTGCACGAAGATGAAGCAACCGCCGTGTCTGAAATTCTCGGACTTTCCGTGTCGGATGGAGCAATCAGCTTTCCGGCATACGCTTTGGAGGAATATGCAGGGATACTTTCGGATAACGGATATATTTACGCTATACACGATGCCGACGAAGAAAATACGGTTGATAAATTCTTGAAGTCTGTGTCCGATGATAATAAAGCATTTTTTGAAGGAAACACTTTGAAAGCAGAAATCGGCAGAGAGATATACAGCGGTGATGAAATATACCGCCATATACTGAACGATATACTTTCCTTTGACGAAAACGGCGGTCTTTCAACAGGACTTGCATATGATGCAGAAACGGTTGAAAATCTGAAAAAATATGCAGCTCGTTACGGTGTGGAAATAACCTCGGTTAATGAAAATATACAAACACGAATTTCAAAAATGTCCGATGATGAAAAGGAGTCACATATCGGTTATGTTGAAATTAACCTTGATTACAGTCGAAACGACCTGTTGACAGATGATGATATGGCTTTATACAGAGCTTTAATCGAGGAACGGTTTGAAAAAGAAAATCAACCGCAGCAGCCGTTCTCCGAATATCTTGCAGAACTTCACAAAGACGATAACGGCTCAAAAACCGTTGCTCTTATTCCTCTCGGTGATTTTTACGAAAGCTACGGTGAAGATGCGGAAAATGCGGCACAGGTGCTTGATATAGTCTTAACCTCAAAACAAATTGAGGATAACACATACAAAATGTGCGGATTTCCGAAGCATATTCTTGACGAATACGCAAACAAGCTGCTCTATGCCGGGTATGATGTTGTAATTGCCGATGAAAACAGAAATTCGCACAGACTGCTGTCGGCAGATAAGATTATACTCGAACAGGCACAGCAAACGGAAAATGAGCCGAAGCAAGCAGAAACACCGCAAACATCAGAGCCGGAGGAAAATGCCGAAATTCTTGTCGGAACGGAACTCACCATTGATGACCGCAAATTTGTTGTAGACAGCGTAAATTCTGACTTTAACAAGGTGTCATTAAAGGATATAACCTTTCAAAACAGTACGGGTTTTCCCATATTCCGAAGCGAGAGCATAGATTTTGTCAAGAGCATAATTGCGGAACAGGCAAAACCGCAGCTTACGGCGGAATTTCAAAAGGCAAAGCCGCAGAGGGTGCAAAACACGGTTGTATATCCCGAAATACCGTTGTCGGAAAGACATAATTTCAAAATTACAAATGATGAACTCGGCTACGGTACACCAAAAGAGAAATTTAAGAGGAATATTGAAGCCGTAAATTTACTTCATAATCTCGAATTTGAGCATAGGTTAGCTACTCCCGAAGAACAGGAAATTTTATCGCAGTATGTCGGCTGGGGCGGTCTTGCAGACGCTTTTGATGAAACCAAAGAAAATTGGTCGGAGGAATTTAAGGAGCTATACACCACTCTTTCCCCTGAAGAGTATGAGCAAGCGAGAGCGTCAACACTTACCGCACACTTCACTCCGCCTGTTGTAATCAAGGCAATGTATAAGGCACTTTCCAATATGGGATTTACGCAGGGTAACATCTTGGAGCCGTCGTGCGGGATAGGTAATTTTATGGGACTTATGCCGGAGAGTATGAGCGAGAGCAAAATGTATGGTGTGGAAATTGACAGTATTACGGGAAGAATTGCACAGCAGCTTTATCAGAAAAATTCCGTTGCGATACAAGGCTATGAAAACTCCGAGCTTCCCGACAGCTTTTTCGATGTGGCAATCGGCAATGTGCCTTTCGGAGATTTTAAGCTGCTTGACAAGAAATACAACAAGCATAATTTCCTTATTCACGATTACTTTTTTGCCAAAACCTTGGATAAGGTGCGACCGGGCGGCGTTATTGCCTTTATCACCTCCTCAGGCACTATGGATAAGCGTACTTCAAAGGTGCGCAGATATATAGCTCAAAGATCCGATTTAATCGGCGCTGTCCGCTTGCCGAATAACACCTTTAAGAAAAACGCCGGAACAGAGGTTACGGCAGATATTCTGTTTTTGCAAAAAAGAGAGCGTATGACAGATATAATGCCGGAATGGGTAAATGTCGGTCAACACGAAACAGGACAGCCAATAAATCAGTATTTTCTTGACAACCCCGATATGGTTATGGGAAAACTCAAAGAGGTCAGCGGTCCTTTCGGTCCGGAGCTTACCTGTGAGCCGAACGATGATATTTCTCTTGCCGAACAGCTTAACGGAGCAATTCAAAACATACACGCACAGATTACCGAATACGAATTTGACGATATTTCAAATGATGAGGAGGTAACTATCCCGGCAGATCCCGCTGTGCGTAATTTCAGTTTTACGGTTGTTGACGGAAGTATATATTTCCGTGAAAACAGTATAATGCGGAAAGTAGAGCTGAACGCAACGGCTGAAAACCGTGTAAAAGGTATGATAGAGCTTCGGGACTGCGTGAGAACTTTAATCGAATATCAGACGGAAAACTATTCCGATGATGAAATTAAGGCACAGCAGGCAAAGCTGAACACGCTTTATGATAACTACACAAAGAAATACGGACTTATCAATTCCCGTGGCAATGCTCTTGCCTTTTCGGAGGACAGCAGTTATTTTCTGCTCTGCTCTCTTGAAATTCTTGATGAATATGGAGAGCTTGAGCGCAAAGCGGATATGTTTACAAAACGCACCATAAGAGCCAAACACGAGGTTACAAAGGTTGATACGGCTGATGAAGCATTGGCGGTGTCGCTTGCGGAAAAGGCAAAGATAGATATTGCCTTTATGGAAAAATTATCGGGCAAAACCGAACAGCAGCTGTATGAGGACTTGCACGGCGTTATATTCTTAAACCCCGAACACGAAATATCGCCGGAATATGAGCCGAAATATCTGACCGCAGATGAATACCTTTCGGGCAATGTTCGTGAAAAATTAAGTCAAGCGGAGCAGTTTTCAAAAGACAGCTCCGAATACCGTGTCAATGCGGAATATCTGCAAAAGGTACAGCCGAAAGACTTAACGCCGGGTGAAATTTCCGTAAAGCTCGGCACGACTTGGATACCCGAAAAGTATATCGAGGAATTTGCGTTTGAGTTTCTTTCGCCGAATTATTATGCACAAAGCAAAATCGAGGTCAAATATTCAAATCTTACGGGTGAGTGGAATATTCAAGGCAAGAGCGCCGATAAGGGCGTTAAGGCTACCAACACCTATGGTACAAGCCGTATCAGCGCTTATAAAATTATTGAGGATTCGCTTAATCTGCGTGATGTGCGTATCTTTGATTATATTTATGACGAAAACGGTAATAAGGTTGCAAAGCTGAATATCAAGGAAACCACCATTGCACAGCAGAAGCAAGCGTCAATCAAACAAGCCTTTGAAGATTGGATATGGAAAGACCCCGACAGGCGTGATGACCTATGTAAAATCTATAATGTTCGGTTTAACTCTATCCGACCTCGTGAATATGACGGCAGCCATATAACCTTCAATGGGATAAACCCCGAAATAACTCTGCGGAAACACCAAAAGGACGCTGTTGCACGAATTATGTACGGCGGCAATTCACTGCTCGGTCATGTGGTCGGCGCCGGCAAAACTTGGACTATGGTTGCGGCAGCAATGGAATCACGGCGGCTCGGACTTTGCAATAAATCGCTGTTTGTAGTACCTAACCACTTGACCGAGCAATGGGCAAGCGAATTTTTGCAGTTATATCCGGCAGCAAATATTCTTGTTGCAACAAAAAAGGACTTTGAGATGAAAAACCGCAAAAAATTCTGCGGCAGAATTGCAACAGGCGATTATGATGCCGTTATTATCGGGCATTCACAATTCGAGAAAATACCAATGTCGGCTGAAAGGCAAAAAACCATACTGCAAAATCAGCTTAATGAGATTTTGGATGGTATTGCAGAGGCAAAAGCCGAAAATGCGGAGCGTTACACGGTTAAGCAAATGGAAAAGACAAAGCGTGGGCTTGAAGCAAAGATAAAAAAGCTCAATGACCAAGAACGCAAGGACGATGTTGTTACCTTTGAAGAAATCGGTGTTGACAGAGTGTTTGTGGACGAAGCACACTTTTACAAAAACCGTGCGAAACGTTGTGCATAAGTCATAGTTGACAGCTATGACGAAAAGCACCATACGATAGCACTTAAATATATAAGAAAATATCGTAGAGAACTTAAATCTCAAATTCAGAGGTGAAATTCCTCTGCCGTACTGAACCAATGCCATAGACAGTATGTCAAAACTGTGGGCAGTACGAGAACTGATACTCCACTGTGCGTTAGGTATCTGTAAATACCTATGGTACAAAGCGTGGTAAAGTCGTAATTTGATGTCCTAAGTCATACGCATTAGTATGATATGGAATATATAATGCGGGTTTCCGAAGTCTATGGTTACAATTACAGAAAGTCATGTAGCATCGTAAGAGTGAGCGGCTCCTGAAAGGGAGATGAATGGAAAGGAATATATTGCTGGTTTTTCAGTATATTCACGGTAACGCTGAAATGCGTAACGGAAGCATACAGAAACTGTGGTTCAAAGTATGCTAAATTTCCACGGTGTAAGGTGACAACCTAAGGACTTCAATAAAAGGATAGAGATCTAGGAACGTTTGAGAGCCTATGCTTAGAGCTTTACCGGGCTATGAAAGGCATAGGAAGTCAGCCGTCTCATAGTAGTCCGAGATTGGGAAAACCAATTACACGAGATTGAAATATCTCATGGCGAAGGAGACGAGTCAGTTTAATTTACAAATTTCACAAAACGAAAATTACTAACTCCCTGAAATAATGGGTGACGAACTGCGAGGTGATAGCCTTGTGCATTTAAACGTCAGATTTTCAAATGAGGCTGATTTAAAAAGCCTGCTTGATTTTCTGTATGATAAAGCCAAACAAGGTACAAAATTTACAGGACTGCTTGAAGCAGTAATGCATGAAGTGACTATTGTAACAGCTATCCATAATATCAAGTCCAACAAAGGAAGTAAAACCTCCGGCGTTGACAAAATCAAAATGGACAGATATTTGCAAATGCCAAAAGATGAAGTAATAAACGTAGTCAGAAAAACACTTTCAGACTATAAACCAAAACCTGCCAAACGTGTGTATATAGACAAAAGTAACGGTAAAAAGCGACCGCTTGGAATACCGACAATTCTTGACAGAATAATTCAGGAATGTGTACGGATTGTAATTGAACCGATATGCGAGGCACAATTTTATCCGCATAGTTACGGTTTCAGACCATACAGAGCACAAAAACACGCTGTAAGAGATATAGTCAATGTGATAAACGCCTCATATAAATCATCGGAACAGCCTGTTTGGGCATTAGAGGGTGATATAAAAGGGTGCTTTGACAATATCAATCACAGACTACTGTTACAAAAACTATGGCGTCTGGGAATACACGATAAAAGACTGATTAAAATTATCGGTCTTATGCTGAAATCGGGATATATCGAATACGATATGTTCAAAAACAGTAATATCGGTACTATGCAAGGCGGTATTATCTCACCTTTGTTGGCAAATATATATCTCAATGATTTTGACTGGTATATAGGCAGAAAATATTACAATCCTCACAGACGGTGCAAGTATAAATGCAATGATTCAAGGCGATTAAAATGGTTGGGTGTAAATCCAAAATATAATTTCAGGTATGCAGATGATTGGGTAATACTGACATCAACAAAACAAGAGGCGGACAGACTAAAAGCTGAACTGACAAAATACTTTATGTATAAAATGAAGCTTGAATTGTCACAGGAGAAAACAAAAGTAACAGACCTTAAAACAGAGGGAATACACTTCCTCGGATTTATCATCAAAGCTGAAAAGCCTCGGAAAACACCTGAAAACAACAAACAACATTTAGTTGGCAAGCCATACCCCGATATGGACAGACTGACAAAGAAAGTCGAGAATTTATGTGCCGAAATAAGAGACATACGAAACTATTCCGCCATAAACAGCAGAATAGCACAAATACAGTATATAAATTCCGTGATAATGGGTATTGCAGAATATATCAGCTCAAGTATATGTTCCCATGCACTTCATGTCATAGACAGGCGTGTAAATAACAGTGCATTTTCAGTATGGAAACGGATGTATCCTGATAGATATAATTCATGGCAAATTCAATTAAAATACTTGTCAAATCTACCGCAAAGGCATAAGGACTATGACAGTAAAACCTTTGCAATGCCCGTTGAGGGAATGTGGTTTGGAATTACAATGGCATTTATCACTCACTCAAAATATGAGCAAAAACCATTTAATCAGAAAATGACACCTTATACCGAAGAGGGCAGAAAAATCTATGTTCAATACCGAAACAAACATAAGCCGTTGCCACATAACAGACCGTCTGTTAATACAAGTGATGATATACGTCTTGCGGTATATGCTAAAAGTATTTACAATTTCGAGTATTTCATGAATAGAGAATACGCTTTTAACCGTGATAAGGGAAAGTGCAAATGCTGTAAAAAGGATTTATACGGTTTAATACAAAAGCATTGTCACCATGTTAATAACAAACTGCCAATGGACAAAATAAACAAAGTCAATAATCTTGCATGGGTTTGTTATGACTGCCACAAAATGATACACAACAGTCCCATACCTGTAAATACAGACAAAAAGGTAAATAAGAAAATCGAGAAATACAGAGAAAAATTAAAGTGAAATTTGTAAGCGGAATATGCTCCGTGAGGACATATATCCGTTGAACCCCGATGGAGGGTAGTAAGTTGAATTGATGGAACGCCGTGTACGCTGAAAGGTGTACGCACGGTGTGAGGTGGGGGAAAATTCGGAGATAACATCAAAGAATTACCTATCACGACAAAGTATCTACTATGCACACGCCTAACGGCGGTGCATAGGTGGTACACATTTTTTCTTTACACAAAAATGCGGAATGTCGGCGGTATTGCCCAAACCGAAGCACAAAAATCAAGCGACCTGTTTATGAAAACGCAGTATCTTGACGAGCTTACGGGCGGCAAGGGTGTTATATTTGCAACGGGAACTCCTGTATCAAACAGTATGGTTGAGTTATATACTATGCAGAGGTATTTGCAGTATAAATCGC
>ERZ824480.314-NODE-314-length-70931-cov-6.690572_pt1 | contig 70931 bp, 61 predicted proteins | sample MGYA00519861_ERZ824480 | MGnify/ENA primary metagenome ERZ824480 (study PRJEB31778, sample SAMEA3449152) | human gut metagenome | biome: human gut; feature: human-associated habitat; material: faeces | place: United Kingdom | collected 2010/2012 ... | reverse complement strand
AACCTGTGACCCTCTGCTTGTAAGGCAGACGCTCTCCCAGCTGAGCTAACCACCCAAAACTCTTTGCCGACGTTTAAGTGAGAAACCCCACAGATGACGAAAAACCGCTTTGTTATCGGCTTTACCAATCACCCCGAACAACAATCAATATTATACCTTATAGTTTTGCATTTGTCAATACTTTTTTTAAAAAAACTTCAAAATTTTTCAAAAACTTATTTTTCGGCTTTATTAAGCAGAATTTTAAGGTCATTTTCATCAAAATTATAAACTTTGTCGCAAAAATGACATTTAATTTCCGCTTTTTTATCGTTTTTAATTATATCTTCAAGTTCATCTTTTCCGACGGAAACGAGTGCTTTTTCAACCCTCTCACGGCTGCAGTTGCAATAATACTTTGTATCGAGCGTATCGGTGATGTCAAAATCAATGCCGTCAAGCGCACATTTTAAAATATCCTCGGGCGTCATATTATCCTCCAGCATTTTCGTAACCGAAGTGATTTTTTTTACATTCTCCTCAAGTTTTGTAATTGTTTCGTCGGTCGCCTCGGGCATAACCTGCACAATAAAACCGCCTGCCGCCTTTATGCTGATGTCAACGTCAACAAGCACACCAAGACCGACCACCGACGGAATTTGCTCGGAAACAGCAAAATACGACGTCAAATCGTCGCCTATTTCGCCCGAAACAAGCGGAACTTTGCCGACATACGGCTCTTTTAAGCCGAAATCTCTTATGACCGTCAAAAATCCGTCCGTGCCGACAGCACCGCCCACGTCAAGCTTTCCCTGTGCGTTTTTGGGCAAATCAACCGCCGGATTGCCGACGTAGCCTTTAACGTTTGAATGGCAGTCCGCAGTTGCAAGAACTCTGCCGATAGGGCCGTTTCCCGTAATCTGAAGAGTGAGCAAATCGTCCTCCGATTTAAGCATTGCACCCATCATTGCCGACGCGGTCAAAAGTCTGCCCAGCGCCGCGGACGCAACGGGATAAAGCGAGTGGATTTTCTGCGCCTCGTTTACAAGATTTGTTGTCACCGCGCAAAACGCGCGCACACTGCCGTCTTTTGCGGCCGCTCTTACTATATAATCTTTCATATTTTCTATGCCGAACCTCCGTAATTTCTGTTTAATTTATTCCAATTTGCCCATTTTAACCGCAAGTTCATATGCGGTATCACAAGCGGAAAAAATTATCACATCTTCGTCTTTCGCTTTTTTTATAACGTCCTCGCCCACCTCGATATTTTCGGGCACAACAACGCACGACGCCTCGGTGAGCACGGCAATCGCAACAATATTAACGTTTGTCTGAACGGTTATCCAGACGTTTTTTTCGCCCACTCTGCCCATTGCAAGGCTCAAAAGGTCGCTGATATAGCACCCCGAAACCTCTTTTTCGGCATTGTTTTCGGTAAGACATTTTAAATTAAGCTTTTTTTCAAGTTCCAAAGTATTCATATAAACGCACCTTCAACTTTTGTTGTTTCGGTTAAATTCTTCAATTCCCTCGGCAAGCTCCAGAATTTTTGCCTTAAGATTATAAATACACGCGCTTTTCGTTGCATATCCGCGCACAATATCCTCCGCCAAAGCACGGCAGGTGGGCGCACCGCACGAACCGCAGTCAAGCCCGGGAAGCGTGTCGGTAATTTCCATCATACGTTTCATTTTTTCCATCGCCGCAACCATATCGTCGTCAAGACCGAGTGCCTTGTTGTGTGGAATGGGCGCATTCATCATAACGTCGGTGTTATCGTCGGGAATTTTTCTTTCGGGCAGAGTTTTAGCAAGTTTTCTAATCTTTGTCTGCGCCACAAAACTGTTTTCAACCGTGAGCGGACCGCCGACACAACCGCCCGTGCAAGCCAGCATTTCGGCATATTCAATGTCCGAAAGCTTGTCGTTTTCGATTTCCTCCAAAATATTTACAACGTTATGTATTCCGTCCACCGCAATGACGTTTTCGCGTTCAAGCGCAGATACCTCACCGCCAGAATTTGCCCAGCATACGCCTTTGAAATCGGCTTTTGAGAGGTTTTCAATATCCTCTTTCTTCGATATAAACGGAAGCACCTTTCGGTAAACGTCGCTCACCGAAAAAACGCCGTCAACATAGCTTTTGTCAACACCGCACGGATATTTTGCGTCGGTAGCCTTTGCCGCGCACGGGCTTATGAAAAACGTGCCTATTTCGTCCTCCGAAAGACCCGTTTTTTCGGACGTAAGCTTTTTTGCAAGCCGTCCTGCAAGCGCCATGGGCGAAATGATGGGAATAATGTTCGGCAAAAGATTGGGAAATCTTATGCTGATAAGCTTAACCACCGCAGGGCAAGCCGAGCTTATCGTCGGCTTTAAAAGCTCGCCAGACGCAATAAGCTTTTTGGTTTCGCGCGTTATAATCTGCGCCGCATACGCAACCTCGAAAACATCGTCAAAGCCTGCCTTAACCAAAGCGTTCAGCACGGCATTGATGTTTTCAACCTTTTTAAACTGCCCGTAAAACGCGGGCGCAGGCAGTGCGATTTTATACTTAAAACTATTTATAATTTCAAATTTATCCGTCACGCCTTTTTTTGCGTGATACGGACAGACGTTTATACATTCTCCGCAGTCGATACATTTTTCTTTGATAATTCTTGCTTTTCCGTTCCGCACTCGTATAGCTTGAGTGGGGCAAAGCTGAATACACTTGGTACAGCCCTTGCATTTTTCCTTGTCGAGAGTAACGGAATGAATGATGTTATCCATTTTCGCACCTTCTTATCAGGCAAATTTAACAAGCGTTATTTTTAACAAGCATTTCAATGGTAGTGCCCTTGCCGAGTTCGGTGGTAATGTGCATTTCGTCGGTGTATTTTTTCATATTCGGAAGTCCCATACCGGCGCCGAAACCAAGCTCGCGCACCGAATCGGCGGCGGTGGAATAGCCCTCTTTCATTGCAAGCGAAATATCCGCAATTCCGGGGCCGTTGTCCGCCAAAATCATTTTTATGTATTCGGGCGTTATTTCGACGTCAATATGACCGCCGTTCGCGTGAATGACCATATTGATTTCACCCTCATACATTGCAACCGCGACTTTTCTTATAACCTCGGGGTCGACGCTAAGCTGGCGAAGCATTTTTTTAAGCTTTGTGGACGCCTCGCCCGCCGCGGAAAAATCACTCGCGTCAACATCAAACCTTACAGAAATATTATTTTCAGCCATAATTTTTCTCCGTTCGTTATCAGTCGTTGTGAAGTCCTGCGTCATAAAGCTTTCCGCATGCCATATAAAGCGGTAAATCCGTAGAAAGCACCGCCATTTTCATCTCGCGCGCAAGCTCTGTTATATCGCCGCCCGGCATTTTTCCTCTCACGAACACAATAGCTTTCATATCCATCATTTCAGCGGTTCGCACAACCTGCAAATTCACAAGTCCCGTAAGAAGCATTGCCTGATTTTTGACAAACGCCAAAACGTCGCTCATAAGGTCGCACCCGCACGCGGAAAGCACTTCGGTGTCAAGACCCTCGCCCTCGCAAAGCACCCTTGCGTTTAAAACCTCTTTTACAGTTTCAAGCCTCATTGCACCCTACCTCCGAAAAAGAATTTATCCTTCGATTACAATTTTATGGAATACCTTTTTACCTTTTTTAATAATCACACAGCCGTCCTCAAAGTCGCTCTCGCAGATGTTTTGCGCAATGTCGGAAACCTTGTTTCCGTTCACCGAAACACCGCCCTGCTGAACAAGACGTCTGCCCTCGCCCTTTGACGGAATAAGACCTGCTTTAAGCATAAGGTCGAGAATGTTTATTTCTTTAGCCTCGTCTTTTGTAATAGCGGTTGTGGGCATATTGGAATTGTCGCTTCCTCCGCCGAACACAGCCTCAGCCGCGCCCTGCGCTTTTTTAGCCTCTTCCTCGCCGTGAACAAGCTTTGTAACCTCGTATGCAAGGCGTCTTTTAGCCTCGTTAAGCTGTTGACCCTCCCATTTTGCCATTTCGTTTATTTCCTCCATGGGAACAAACGTGATAAGCTTTAAGCATTTGATAACATCGGCATCGTCAACATTTCTCCAGTACTGATAAAATTCGTACGGCGATGTTTTTTCGGGGTCGAGCCACAGCGCGCCTTTCTGGGTTTTACCCATCTTTTTGCCCTCGCTGTTTGAAAGAAGGGTAAACGTCATACCGTAAACCTGTTTCTGGTCTTTTCTTCGGCAAAGCTCAATACCGCCGATAATATTGCTCCACTGGTCGTCGCCGCCCAGCTCGATTTTACAGCCGTACTTTCTGTTGAGCATCAAAAAGTCGTAGCTCTGCATAAGCATATAGTTAAACTCAAGGAATGTAAGACCTTTTTCAAGTCTTTGTTTGTAGCACTCCGCGGTAAGCATTTTGTTAACCGAGAAGCACGAACCTATATCGCGCATAAAGTCGATATAATTAAGACCTAAAAGCCAGTCTGCGTTGTTAACCATAATAGCCTTTCCGTCCGAGAAATCAACAATGGAGGAAAGCTGTTTTTTGAAACATTCGCAGTTGTGGTTGATGGTTTCCATAGTCATCATCTGACGCATATCGGATCTGCCCGACGGGTCGCCGATTGTACCCGTGCCGCCGCCTACAAGTGCAATGGGACGGTGACCGTAATCCTGCAAGTGGCGCATAACAACCATCTGCAAAAAGTGTCCTACGTGAAGACTGTCTGCAGTGGGGTCGAAGCCTATATAAAAAGTAACCTTTTCATTTGCAAGAAGCTCCCTTATTTCTTTTTCGTGGGTGGTCTGTGCTATAAGTCCTCTTTCGGCAAGCACGTCGTAAACATTTTTCATCAATCTTATCCTTTCGTATATAAAGTTAAAATATATTATTTTAATTTTAACACAAAATTTATGCCATTTCAAGTATTTGTTTTATAGTTTTTTCACAAATCGACATAATCTTTTTAAAATTCATATTCGGAATGTAGAATTTCTCCAAATCGTCGTGCAGTTTTTTAGCGTGCGAAAGCGTTTCAACCGTTTTGTTCAAAAGATTTTTATACATCTGCATGTCGTATGCGTATTCTTCTCTGTAACCGTCTTTTTTGGAAAATTCGTAAACCTCGCCGTTTGAATAATTGTGAAATTCGCTGTCGGTGCAGAATGCGAGTTTAAGATGCGGAATTAAAAGATGTTCGCATTTTTTTGCCGGCTCGGTGACGCAGTAGAATTTTTCGGTGTCAAGTCCCCTTTTTGCCGCCGCGTCCGATATTTCGTTCAGAACATTTCCCGTGTATCCGCGCAGTATCTTGACTCTGTACCCGTCAAAAAGCGTTTCAGGGCGGAATTTTAATCCCGACGGCGTTATTGCCGACGCGAAAAGTTTTCGCTCGCTTCCCGTCACGGGGCAAATGCAAAGGTGCGAAAATTCGTCGTTTATTATTTTATCAACGTATAAATTGCGTTCGTATCTGTCACACAGCTTTTCGTTAATCACCGTCATATCATCGCCGAAAGCTTTCGCCGCCGCAAGATATTTATATGAGCGCGCAAAAGTTTCTCCTATTTCGCGGTTTGTGTCGATAATGCCCTGACGCTCGGCGCACATTTTTTCTTCGTCCCAAAATTCGCCGAGGTTTATGATTTTATCTACCGCACCGGGATTTTTCGGGTCGACAATGTGCGGTGACGTGCCGTCGAGCAGGGCAACTTTCAAGCGTTTTACATAAATTCCGTCCAAAGAATTGTCGTCCGACGAGCAGTGAATAAATTCAACGTCATAGCCGAGCGACAAAATTTTGTCGGCAATTTTGCGCATAAAAGATGATTTCCCCGTTCCGGGGCCTCCCTTTATGCAGTAAATTTTTCTTGCCTCCTGCTGTGATACAATGCTGTCGTAATACGAAAAAAATCCGTACGGCGTGTTTGCTCCGAGGTAAAAATGCTTTTCATTCGACATAAAATCACCCTCAAATCAAAATTTGGCGTCAAAAAAGCCACGTTTAATACTATTCGCGGATAATATAAAACGTGACTTAAATTTTGATTTTATATAATTTTATCAGTCTATGTAGTCGAGCGGATTTTGTGTTTCGCCGTTTTTGCGGATTTCAAAATGAAGGTGCGAACCTGTGCTTCTGCCCGTGTTGCCCACCTTTGCAATAAGGCCGCCTTTCTTTACAACGTCGCCTTTTTTGACCAGAATTTCGCTGCAATGCGCATAATAAGTTTCGTATCCGTTCTGATGGTCAATTTTTACAATATTTCCGTAACCGCCGTTTTCAAAATCGGCATACGTCACCACACCGTCGTCCGACGCATAAATCGGCGAACCTGTAGGACCTACAATATCTACGCCCTTATGATTTCCCATTGAACGCTGACCGTAACGCGACGTGATGTTTCCGTTGTACGGAACGGCAAAACTGCCCGTGCCCACGCCCGACGGCTTTTCTTTTGTTCCGACCATAAGCACCTGGTTTGTCGGTGCTTTTTCGACGGTTTTCGATATTTCGCTGTCGCTTTTTACCGTACCGTTTATTTTTTCTATTTTGCGTTTCACAACCTCTTTGCCGTTTTCGCCTTTCACTTCAACGGTGGTGTTGCCCTCGTAAAGCTCGCCGTTTTCGACGCGCTCGGTATAGTATGCAATCTCGTTTTCGTAGGTTTCGTATTCAACCGTCGCAATTTTTACGGGCTCAAAATAGCGTCCGCCGAGCATTCTCTCCGCGGCAACCTCTGCACCCGTAAGGAGCGACGACGGCGCGTATTCTTCTTTAATTTCAACATTTCCGGCAATCTCACATTCCGCTGTATTTTCGTCGGTAAAGCGCGACTTGCATATTTCTATTGCCTTTTCCGCCTCCGCCTCGTTCAAAACTCCCGCAAGCGCGTTGCCGTCAACCTCAATAACAGTCTGTTTAGTCATTGTACCCGACGCTTTTTTGATGTTTTCGCAAAGTGTATCCTCCGGTGTGATGTCGCTCCTTCTCACAAATTTAAGCGAATAAACGGGCATAACATCAATCGCGTCAAGATTTGAATAATACGGCGCATATTTTTCGTTTATCTTGTTTATAACCTCCGTGACCGCGCTTTTCTGCGAAACACAGCCGACCTCCGTACCGCTTAACGCAACGCCGTAAACAAGCGAAAACTCCATATTGAAAAGCATCGCAATAACGCATATTCCGACCGCAAAATTAACGGTTTTTCTTATCTTTATATTTATCGAATGATATTTTTTATAAATTCTTTTGCAAGCGTTTTTAATTTTTTTCATATAATTATTACCGGTGTCCAAAATCACATCTCCTTTAAAAAAGTATTAAAAAATTGTTACATACTTGTTACAATTCTACGCAAATTGTTAAATTCCTCTTTTTTTTATAAAAATTTTTAACTTTTTTTCACACACCGCATATAATATACTAAATTTCAAAAATGGGAGGAATACTCTGTTGAACAATAATAGCTATAATAATGCGGAGCAGATTTTAAAAAATGTGCTTAATTCGGAAGCCGGCAGAAGGGCAATAAACAACATAAACAATGCGTCTGAGGGCGAAATTATAAACAAAATTGCCAAAATGAACAAAGCGGAAATTGCCGCAAAGCTTAACGCTCTCGGCATTTCGCAGTTTGCCGACAAGCTTAATTCCATTAACCAAACCGAGCTTGTGAAAATACTTTCGGAAAATCCGAACATTTTAAAAAATCTGTTAAAATAAGGAAGTGAGATTATGGATAACATCGGCGATAAAATAAGCGAAATTTTAAAAAATCCCGACGCGATGAGCCAAATTTCTCAAATGATGTCGGGCGCGCAGAGCACCGGTGCGCCAAGCGGCGACGACCTTGAAATGACGCGCAAAATTTCACAGATTGCAAGCAAAATGAACGACAGGTCCGACCCGAAAATCAACCTCTTGTACGCGTTAAAGCCGTATATGAACACGACGCGCGCACAGCATATCGACAAGGCGATAAAAATGCTTAAACTCACGCAGATGACCGAGCTTTTCAAGGATTTGTAAGGAGTTGAAATTTTATGGCACGACAATTCTACGACGGCTATCCGAAAATTTACGACCGAAAGATGGAAATTGCCGAGAATTTCTGTGATGATATTTCGGATTTTACGGGCGCGTGCGAATGTGAACCGCAGAAAAAAGATAACTTATGCAAGGATAATCACCGCAATGAAAAATGCAAATGCAAAGACGAAAAGCACGAATTTGAGTGCAAAAAAGAATGTAAAGACGACTGCAAATGCAGGCACGATAACTGCGAATGTGAAAATCACACCGACGTATGCGAAGGTGTGCAAAATCCGTGCTGTACGCCTGTTCAAGCCTGTTCAAACGGAATTTTGGACGGGATTTTCCAAAACTTCGCCATTGACGATATAATTCTTCTCGGCATTGCGCTTTTGCTTTTGCACGACGGCACAAACGACACGCTTTTGCTTGTGATTATAGCGATAGTTTTCCTTGAAGGTCTTACATAAAACTAAAAACCGCGCAAACGGAAAAATCCGTCTGTGCGGTTTTATTTTAAAATTTCACAACAACATTACATTCTTTTTTGTTTGACATAACGGTGTCGCCTTCAATTTTTTCATCGTCAAGCCAAATGCCTTTTTCGCCGTCGGTGCGCTTAAATTCAATGTTATAAACCTTGTTTCGGTAAACCTTTCTGACGCTGTATTCGTTCCAATCGTCCGAAACGTGCGGAGTAAGTTTTAAACCGTCATAGTCGGCATAAACGCCCAAAATCTGCTCAAACGCGCCGTGCATAAGCCACGACGGCGTCGCGGTGTACCACGAAAACAAATTCATACCGAAACGGCGGTGATTGGGACCGTAATAAACATTTCCCACTGCGTACGGTTCGCTCGTTCTGCACATATCCGAATTGTCGGGGTGGTTCGGCAGTGCGCGCATAAGCGTGTCGAGCGCCTCCTCGTAGTCGCCGAGTTTAACGTCTGCAAACACCTTAAATGCCGCGCCGTGATTGTATACCGCCGAGTTTGCAAACGTGCCGGGGAACTGGCGGTAAATGCGTCCGCACCTGTCGCCGTATAAAACATAGGGCGGATAATTCAAAAGCGGACCGAACGGCGTCTGCAAATATCGGTAAATTGATTTTTTTATTCGTTTTATTCTGTCGGCATCGTCGACAATTCCCGAAAAAATCGCCCACGTCTGCGGGTTGAGATAAATTTTTCCCTCAAGATTTTGTGAACCGCCGACCGGCTCGCCGTCCTCGAAAAACGCGTATACAAACCAGTTTCCGTCCCACGCAACCTTGTTGAAAATTTCCTTGTATTCCGCCGAGCGTTTTCGCATAAGCTCCGCTTTTTCGGTCATTCCCGCGCGGTCGTAAAGACGCGCCATAATGTTTTGCGCGTTAAACGCGGCAACTGTCACCCACGCGCTTGTCGCGTCCGCGCCGAACTTGTTCAAACCCGAAAGTCCGTCCAGCCAGTCGCCGTCGCGCATAAGAATAAGCCCGTTTTTACCGCGCGAATGATAAAGATAATCGAGCGAACGGAATATGTGTTCTTCAAGCGTCGCTGTTTCGTCGCTGTCAAGAAACGGCAATTCGCGGTTTAAAATATCAAAATCTCCCGTTTCGCGTATGTACGTGTTTACCGCCTCGGGCGCCCACGTCGGCTGGTCGCAGAAATCCGCCATATCATTCTCTAATCCGAACCTGCTGAAACGGCGCGGAAATCTTCCGTCGGGGAGCATATGCCCGAGCGTGATGAGCATTTTTTCGCGTGCCTTGTCGGGATTTACAAGGCAGTATCCCCACGAATCCTGCAAACTGTCGCGCACGCCGATAAACCTTTCCGCACGGTCGTATCGGTAAGTTAAAAACATATTGTTTTTAAGCCAGTAATTTATAAAATATTCAAGATTTTTGTTCGGCAAACGGCAGAAATTGCGTTTTACCGCTCTGTCCCACTTGTTTTTGATGTTTTCAAATTCCGCGTCAAAAACCGCTTTGTCAAGGCACTTTAAAACATTTTCAGCCTCGCCGTCCTCGTCGCACGCGCCCGAAACGGTATACCATTCGTATTTTTTGCCTTTTTCAAGCTTTACGGTTTTAACCGCGCTGATTTCGGCAAGATGTCCTTTGCTCTCGTTGGGCAGAATTTCGGTGTATCGGTTTACATCAATCTTATCCGCACCGAGTGCCGAGAATACCGCAGTTATGCCTCTTTCGGACGTTTTTGCAACGCCGTTTTCAACCGAAATTTCCGTTTTGAGCGGTGCTTTTTCAATGCCCTGCATATAAAACCCCCACTCTGTTGACGCGGAAATTTCAGCCTCGCAGTCAGCATCGGCAATAAGCGTAACCCTCTGACATTCGCACGGAATTTTGTCGGGAACGAACATCAGAATTTCCGCTTTTATACCGCTCATTTCACCCTTGTATTCAACCAAACCGGGGCGCACCGTCATAGAAAAGTTTTCGGCATTTTCAAAAAATTCGGTTTTTACGCCGTCTTTCGATATGTAAAATCTGCGCTTTCCGTTTGGAAGTCTGGTAAGGTAATTTCCTTTTTTCTCCCAGTATTTTGTTATAATTTCACCGCTGATATGCTTTAAATATCCGACTCCCGTGTTGGATACACAGCTTACGATTTTGTCGTTGCACAAAAACTGGAGCCACGGACGCGGAGTGTTTCTGTCGGTGATGACATATGCCGAACCTTTGTCGGCAAAGTGACCGAAAGTTTTGTCTTTATTAAAATAATCCTCGTCGCCAAGCTCGTTAAATCGGCAGTCGGGAAAATACGAACGCGTGTCAAGTACGCCCATTTTTATCTCTCCTCTAATACTTATCTTTTTCAATTATACACCGCCGTACAAAACTTTACAACGCACAAAACTTGACTTTTTATCATTTATATTTACAACTTTCGGACATAAAAAAAGACGGCGCAAAAGCACAAACGCGTCAACCCGCATATACTTTTTGCCGTCCTTTTATTTTTAAGTTTTAAAACAGTCCGCTTATTTTTCCGTTTTCGTCAACGTCGATTTTTTCCGCCGCAGGAACTTTCGGAAGTCCGGGCATTGTCATAATGTCGCCCGTCAAAACGACAACAAAGCCTGCGCCTGCGCTGATTTTAACGTTCCGCACCGTGACTTCAAAGCCGTTGGGCGCACCCAAAAGCGTCGGATTATCCGAAAAGCTGTACTGCGTTTTTGCAATGCACACGGGGCATTTTGCAAAGCCGAGTTCTTCGAGGCGCGCAAGCTGTTTCTGCGCCGTTTTTGTGAACACAACGCCGTTTCCGCCGTACACTTTTTTGACAACCGCCTCGATTTTTTCCGCAAGCGGCAAATCGTCCTCATAGCAGAAAGTGAAATCGTTTTTCTCCTCACAAAGACGTACAACCTCGTTTGCAAGTTCAATTCCGCCGTTTCCGCCGTCTGCCCACACGGTTGAAAGCACCGTGTTAACGCCGAGTTTTTTGCACTCATCTATAATGAAGTTAATTTCGCTGTCGGTGTCGGTCGGGAAACGGTTAACCGCAACGACGAGCGGAAGTTTATAAACATTTTTGATGTTTGAAACGTGTCTTAAAAGATTGGGAATACCTTCTTTAAGCGCGTCAAGATTTTCGTCCGCAAGCTCGGTTTTTGCAAGTCCGCCGTGCATTTTAAGCGCGCGCACCGTTGCAACAAGCACAACCGCATCGGGTTTAAGATTTGCAAAACGGCATTTTATGTCCAAAAATTTCTCCGCGCCGAGATCCGCGCCGAAGCCTGCCTCGGTAACGGCATAATCACCGCATTTGAGCGCCATTTTCGTTGCAATAACCGAGTTGCACCCGTGTGCGATATTCGCAAACGGACCGCCGTGAACGAACGCCGGCGTGCCCTCAAGCGTCTGCACAAGATTGGGTTTTAACGCATTTTTTAATAGTGCGCACATTGCGCCCTGTGCTTTCAAATCGCCTGCCGTAACGGGTTCGTTGTCATATGTGTAACCTACGATTATTCTCGCAAGTCTTTCTTTTAAATCGGTTATAGACGATGAAAGGCACAAAACCGCCATAATTTCCGACGCAACGGTGATGTCATAGCCGTCCTCGCGCGGAACGCCGTTAACGCGTCCGCCCAGTCCGTCGGTGATAAACCTAAGCTGACGGTCGTTCATATCAACACAGCGTTTCCAGGTAATTCTGCGCGGGTCGATATTGAGCGAATTGCCCTGATAAATGTGGTTGTCGAGCATCGCCGCAAGAAGATTGTTCGCCGCGCCGATTGCGTGAAAATCACCCGTGAAATGGAGGTTGATGTCCTCCATGGGAATAACCTGTGCATATCCGCCTCCTGCCGCACCGCCCTTTATGCCGAAAACGGGCCCGAGCGACGGCTCGCGGAGCGCCGCAACAACGTTTTTGCCGATTTTTTTAAGTCCGTCCGCAAGACCGATTGTCGTGGTGGTTTTGCCCTCGCCTGCCGGCGTCGGAGTTATCGCCGTCACCAACACGAGCTTGCCGTTTTCGTTTTTGCTCTCGCTAAGGAGCGATAAATCTATTTTCGCCTTGTCGTTTCCGTATTGCTCAACGTATTTTTCGTCTATTCCTGCCCTTTTTGCAATGGTCATAATATTTTCGGGCATAACAGACTGTGCAATTTCAATATCGCTTTTCATCAAATATTCCTCCGAATTAAATCTTAAAATATTTTGCCGCAGATGTAAACATACCTATATTATAGTCGCCGTCAACGTTTTTGTAAAGATTTTTTTGGTATCTTTCGGAATGTCCCATTTTGCCGAAAACTCTTCCGTCGGGCGAGGTTATGCCCTCAACCGCGAGAATTGAGCCGTTGGGATTATATGCAACATCTCCCGTCACATTGCCGTTTTCGTCAACATACTGGGTTGCAATCTGACCGTTTTCGGCAAGTTTTCTGATAAGACTTTCCGACGCTAAAAATCTGCCCTCGCCGTGCGATACGGGAACGGTGTAAATGTCACCGACTTTTGTATCTGCAAGGAACGGCGATTTGTTGGACGAAATTCTTGTTCTTACAAGACGTGACTGGTGTCTGCCGATTGTATTGTATGTGAGCGTGGGCGAAAATTCGTCGGTGTCGGTAATTTCGCCGTTCGGCACAAGACCAAGCTTTATAAGCGCCTGAAAACCGTTGCATATTCCGAGCATAAGACCGTCGCGCTGTTTTAAAAGCCTGTTTACTTCTTCTTTAATTTCAGCGTTTCTGAAAAATGCAGTGATGAATTTGCCCGAACCGTCCGGCTCGTCACCGCCCGAGAAACCGCCGGGAATAAATACCATCTGCGCGTCTTTGAGCCTGTTTGCAAAATGCGTTACCGACTCGGAGATACTCTTGGGTGAAAGGTTATTTATAACGATAATTTCGCTGTCCATACCGGCGTTTTCAATCACCTTTGCGCTGTCGTATTCGCAGTTTGTGCCGGGGAATACGGGAATTATAACTCTCGGACGCGCGATTTTCACAGCAGGCGCTTTTCTCTCACTGCACTCATACGAGAAGTTTTCAAAACTGCCGTTTTCGGGCGCAATGTTGCAGTTGTAAACGCTTTCAAGTTTGTTTTCGTAAATGCCGAGAATTTTTGAAAGGTCCGCACTTTCCGCACCGCGCGAAATTTCGTTTTTATCGGTTGTGTAACCCAAAACAGCGCCGTCCGAAACGCTGTCTTTAACTTCAAGCACAAACGCGCCGTAGTTGTAGCCGAAAATTTCGTCATTGGAAATGTTTTTGTCAAATTCAAAGCCGATACCGTTTCCGAAACACATTTTCATAACTGCCTCGGCAACACCGCCGAGCGTGGGTGTGTATGCCGAGTAAACCTCGCCTTTTCGCATAAGCGCGGTCACTTTGTTAAACGTTTCTATAAGCGATTTTGCGTCGGGAAGGTTGTTTTCGTTATATTCGGGTTTTATCAAAATCACCTTGTGACCTTTTCCCTTAAATTCGGGAGAAATCACATTTTTTGCGTCCTCGTCCGTCACGGCGAACGACACAAGCGTGGGCGGAACGTCTATATTTTCAAAAGTACCGCTCATCGAGTCTTTTCCGCCGATTGCGCCGATTGACAAATCCATCTGTGCCTCAAACGCTCCCAAAAGCGCGCAGAGCGGTTTACCCCAGCGTTTTTTGTCTTTCATCGGTTTTTCAAAATATTCCTGGAATGTAAGGTAAACGTCCTTAAACTCCGCGCCTGTCGCAACAAGCTTTGACACCGACTCGACAACCGCGAGATATGCGCCGTGATACGGGCTTTTTTCGGTGATAAACGGGTTATATCCCCACGCCATAACCGATGAAGTATCGGTAAATCCTTTTTCGGTGGAAACCTTGTTCACCATAGCCTGAATGGGCGTAAGCTGATTTTTTCCGCCGAACGGCATAAGCACCGTGCCCGAGCCGATTGTGGAGTCGAAACGCTCGGAAAGCCCGCGTTTTGAGCAGATGTTCAAATCGTCCGCAAGTTTTTCGTACATATCGCAGAAATCACCGTTTGTATCTTTTGCAAAATCTTTGGGATTTTCCGCCTCAATGTCAATATGTTTGGGCGCGCCGTTTGAATTTAAAAACGCGCGCGAAATGTCAACAATTTTCGCACCGTTCCAGTGCATAACAAGTCTTGCGTTATCGGTAACGCGCGCAACAACCGTTGCGTTTAAGTTTTCCGCATTTGCAAGTGAAATAAACTTTTCGGCGTCGTTTTTGTCAACAACAACCGCCATTCTCTCCTGCGACTCGCTTATTGCAAGCTCTGTGCCGTCAAGACCGTCGTATTTTTTGGGAACTGCGTTAAGGTCGATTTCAATTCCGTCCGCAAGCTCGCCTATCGCAACAGAAACACCGCCCGCGCCGAAGTCGTTGCACCTTTTAATAAGGCGCGACGCGTCGTAATTTCTGAAAAGACGCTGGAGCTTTCTTTCCTCGGGCGCGTTTCCTTTCTGAACCTCCGCACCGCAGTTTTCGAGCGATTTTAAGTTGTGTGACTTTGACGAACCGGTTGCACCTCCGCAGCCGTCTCTGCCCGTCGCACCGCCGAGAAGAATTATAATGTCGCCGTTTTCGGGACGTTCTCTGCGAACGTTTTTCTGCGGAGCCGCGCCCACAACCGCGCCGATTTCCATTCTTTTCGCCGCGTAGCCGTCGTGATAAATTTCGTCAACCTGCCCCGTTGCAAGACCTATCTGGTTGCCGTACGAGCTGTATCCTGCCGCCGCGGTGGTGACAATTTTTCTCTGCGGAAGCTTTCCTTTAAGCGTTTCGGAAACGCTTTTTAAAGGATTTGCCGCGCCGGTAACGCGCATTGCCGCATAAACGTATGCTCTGCCCGACAACGGGTCGCGGATTGCACCGCCTATACACGTTGCCGCACCGCCGAACGGCTCGATTTCGGTGGGGTGATTGTGCGTTTCATTTTTGAAAAGAAGAAGCCAGTCCTCATCTTTTCCGTCAACGTTAACTTTAATTTTAACGGTGCACGCGTTTATCTCCTCCGACTCGTCGAGCTTGTCGAGTTTGCCCTCTTTTTTAAGTTCCTTAACCGCGATTGTCGCAATATCCATAAGGCAAACGGGTTTTGTGCGGTTTAAATTTTTGCGCACGTTCATATAGTCGTCATACGCTTTCTGCAAAAGCGGACTGTCAAACTTAACGCTGTCAATCTCGGTTAAAAACGTCGTGTGACGGCAGTGGTCCGACCAGTATGTATCGAGCATTTTAATCTCGGTAATGGTAGGCTCTCTTTTTTCCTCCGCAAAATAATTTTGACAGAATTTTATATCGTCAAAATCCATTGCAAGCGAATTTTCGTCTATAAAACGTTTAAGTCCGTCATCATCGAGCGACAAAAATCCGTCAAGCGTTTTAACCGTTTCGGGAATGTCGTAATTTACCGCAAGCGTGTCTTTTTCTTCAAGCGACGCTTCTCTGCACTCAACGGGGTTTATAACGTATTTTTTAACTGCCTCTTTCTCGCTTTCCGAAATTTCGCCGTCCATAAGATAAACCTTTGCGGTTTTAACCGTCGGACGCTCTTTTTTGGAAATAAGCTGAATACACTGCGCCGCCGAGTCTGCGCGCTGGTCAAACTGACCGGGGAGCGGTTCGACCGCAAAAATGAAATCCGCATTTTTGTCGAGCGTTTCGGATATAACATCAAGTTGGGGCTCGGCAAAAACCGTCATTTTACAGCTTTCAAAAAGGTCTTTTTCAATGTTTTCAACGTCGTATCGATTTATGATACGAAGTGAATTAAGATTTATTCCCAAAAGATAAGCAATGTCTTTTTTCAGCGCTTTTGCCTCGTTTGCAAGCTCTTTTTTCTTTTCAACATAAAGTCTGTAAACCATCTATTTATTCCTCCACTTTTGCGCAAAGCGCCTTTTTGCCTATGTCGCTCCTCATATACGCATTGTCAAAATGAATTTTTTCCGCAAGTGCATACGCGCCGTCCACCGCATTTTTAAGAGTATCCGCAACCTTTACCGCGCCGAGAACACGTCCTCCGTCGGTAACGATTTTGCCGTCTTTTTTCTTTGCGCCGGCAATGTAAATTTCCTCGTCTTTATCAAGTGCGGGAAGTGTTATTTCAAAGCCTTTTTCATACGAAACGGGATAGCCGTCCGATGCCATAACAACGCACGCCGCGCTTTTGTCCATAAATTGAACGTCCTCTTTTTTGAGGTTTTTATCGCTTATTTTAAGCATAATTTCAAAAAGGTCACTCTTTAAAAGAGGCAGAACAACCTGTGTTTCGGGGTCGCCGAAACGGCAGTTATATTCAATCACGTACGGGCCTTTTTTTGTAAGCATAAGTCCGAAATAAAGACAGCCGGAAAACTCTCTGCCCTCTTTTTTCATAGCCTCTATGGTGGGAACGAAAATTTTGTCATAACATTCGTCCGCAATTTTCTTTGTATAGTACGGATTGGGCGCGACTGTGCCCATACCGCCGGTGTTTAAACCCTCGTCGTTGTCTTTGGCACGCTTGTGGTCCATAGATGAAACCATAGGCACAACAACGTTTCCGTCTGTGAACGCAAGCACCGATACTTCGGGGCCCTCCAGAAATTCTTCAACCACAATTTCGTTTCCGCTTTTGCCGAAAACCTTGTCCTCCATAATGGATTTTACCGCGTCTTTCGCCTCGGCAAAATTCTGCGCGATTATAACACCCTTTCCGAGCGCAAGACCGTCCGCTTTTATAACCGTGGGATAGCTTGTCTTTTCAAGATATTCAACCGCTTTTGACGCGTCGGTGAAAACCTCGTACGACGCGGTGGGGATATTGTATTTTTTCATAAGATTTTTTGCAAAAACCTTGCTTCCCTCGATTATTGCTGCATTTTTTCTCGGGCCGAAGCATTTTATGCCCTTTTCCTCCAGTGCGTCAACCATACCGAGAACAAGCGGATCGTCGGGTGCGACAACGGCAAAATCTATGCCGTTTTTCACCGCAAAATCAACCGCCGAATCAACGTCGGTCGCCTTGATGTCAACACATTCCGCGTCCGAGGCAATTCCGCCGTTGCCGGGAAGTGCATAAATTTTATCTATTTTATTGCTCTTTTTAAGGCTTTTTATAATGGCGTGTTCGCGTCCGCCGCCGCCTGCAACCATAACTTTCATAAGAATTTCTCCTTTTTAAAATTTAGTGGTGGAACAATCTCATACCCGTAAATGCCATAGCCATACCGTATTTATTACAGGTGTCTATAACATTGTCGTCACGGATTGAACCGCCCGGCTGGGCAACATATTTAACACCGCTTTTGTGCGCGCGCTCGATATTGTCGCCGAACGGGAAAAACGCGTCGCTTGCGAGGCTCACGCCGTCAATTTTGGAAAGATAATCTCTTTTTTCCTCTCTTGTGAGCGGTTCGGGCTTTTCGGAAAAGAGCGTCTGCCAAACACCGTCCGCCAAAACGTCCTCGTAATCGTCCGAGATGTAAATATCTATTGTGTTATCCCTGTCTGGACGTTTAACACTGTCCAAAAACGGAAGATTGAGCACCTTATCGTGCTGTCTTAAATGCCAGATGTCCGCTTTGTTTCCGGCAAGACGCGTACAGTGTATTCTCGACTGCTGACCTGCGCCGACGCCGATTGCCTGACCGTCTTTTGCATAGCATACCGAATTTGACTGCGTATATTTGAGCGTTATCAGCGCGATAACCAAATCTTCTTTTGCACTCTGCGGAATATCTTTATTTTCGGTTACGATATTTTTAAGAAGGTCAAAATCAATTTTAAAGTTGTTTCTGCCCTGTTCAAACGTCACGCCGAAAACCTGTTTTTTCTCCTGAACATCGGGGATATAGTCCTTGTCGATTTTTATAATGTTGTAACTTCCCTTGCGCTTTTGCTTAAGAATTTCAAGCGCCTCTTTTGTGTAATCGGGCGCGATAATTCCGTCCGAAACCTCTCTTTTTATAAGACGTGCGCACACCTCGTCGCAGGTGTCGGAAAGCGCAATCCAGTCGCCGAAAGAGCTCATTCTGTCCGTTCCGCGCGCACGCGCATATGCGCACGCAATCGGAGAATTGTCAAGACCGTCTATATCGCTTACAAAACACGCTTTTTTAAGCTTTTCGGGAAGAGGATTTCCAATCGCCGCGCTTGTGGGGCTTACGTGCTTAAACGACGCCGCGCACACCTTGCCGAGCGCTTTTTTAACCTCGTTTACAAGCTGCCAGCTGTTGAAAGCGTCGAGAAAGTTTATGTAACCGGGTTTTCCGCTTAAAATTTCAATCGGCAAATCTTTGCCGTTTTCCATATAAATTTTTGCAGGCTTCTGATTTGGATTACAGCCGTATTTTAATTCAAATTCTTTCATATTTATATGTGCCCTTTCTATTTGTTTTTGTTTATAAGACGGTTTTCCTCGTTTCCGTTTTCAAGGTCAATATACCGCACATAAAGCGAAATTTTGTTGCTGTCGTTGAGGTTTGACCATATTTCTTCGGTAAATTCGTCTATATCGTTCGGTATTTTCACTCTCTCGGGTTCGCCGACAAATGTGGGGATAGGGTCGCCGTCGGTGACATATGTATGAATAAAATGTCCGAGTCCGTTTAACGGCAAATAAGAAAATGTAAATCTGTTGCACGCACTGCCTTTTTCGTCCGCGCTTTTGAGTATGCTCATTTTATATGTAAAATCTTTGTCCGCAAAATTTAAAATTCCGCTTATTCTCGGTGTAAAATTCGGTGCGTCAGGCTCAAACTCACGAGTTTCGAGCGCCTCTTCAAAGCTTTTTCCGCACCATACAAAATCATAAACCGTGTCGGTCTGGTCGCCGTTTGAAACGATAAGCGCATTTTTGAGTTTCCTTATCGGCGCATAGATTATGAGCGACGGGTCGGAAAGCTTTGACGGGTCAAACGCACCCGTTTTCACGCTGTCACCCTCGGTGTAAAAAATTCTGTTTCGGCTGTTTTCGCTTCTGCCCATTATAAAATAAGCGACCGCCGCCTTTTTTCCGTCCTCGGTTTTTCCGATTACGATACCGCGTCCGACATACGGATTGTCTTTTATAAGCTCTTTTATACCGCTGATTTCATAAATATTCATTTTATTTATCCTTTTCGTTTTTTAAAAGATTTCTGCACACATATTCCGCCGATTTCGGCAATATTTTCCACTCCGCATTTTGCATAATGCGTTTTTGCAGTGTTTCGGGGGTGTCGTTTTTTCGCACACTCACCGATTTTTGCATAATAATCTCACCGCCGTCGGGGATTTCGTTGACAAAATGCACCGTCGCACCGCTCACCTTGACGCCGTATTTAAGCGCCGCCTCGTGCACTTTAAGTCCGTAAAAACCCTTTCCGCAAAACGACGGAATAAGCGACGGGTGGACGTTTATAATTCTTTTCGGATAACGGCTCGTAAAATTTTCGGTGAGTATGCACATAAAGCCGGCAAGAACAATTAAATCTATTTTTTCGCTTTCGAGAATTTTTATAATTTCTTCTTCAAACTTATCTTGCGAGCCAAGTTCTTTTTTTGAAACAACGAACGTCTTTATTCCGGCATTTTCGGCTCTTGTGAGCGCATAGGCATTTTTACTGCTCGAAATCACCGCAGTGATTTTGCCCGATTTTATAATTCCGCTTTTTTGAGCGTCGATAAGCGCCTGTAAATTTGTACCGCCGCCCGACACCAAAACCGCAATGTTTTTTAACATATCTTCACGCTTTCGTCCGATTTTACAATTTCTCCGATAATATAAGCGTCCTCGCCGTTTGATTTTAAAATTTCAAGCGATTTGTCCGCGTCGTTTTTATCAACGATTACGCTCATTCCGATACCCATATTAAAGGTGTTGAACATATCTCTTTCGGGAATATTTCCCTCTTTCTGCAAAAGTGTGAAAATCGGCAGAATTTCAAGTGCGTTTTTGTCTATTTTCGCGCCGAAGCCTTTCGGAATACTTCTCGGAATGTTTTCGTAAAATCCTCCGCCCGTTATGTGCGAAACCGCCTTTACCGTCACTTTTTCAAAGAGTGCGCACATAGGCTTAACGTAAATTTTTGTCGGCGCAAGAAGTGTTTCGCCGATTGATTTTCCGCCCAAAAATTCAAGCGGAGTTTTTATGTCTTTGTTTTCAACGTCGAATATTTTTCTCACCAGCGAAAAACCGTTTGAGTGAACGCCCGACGACTTTAAGCCGATTATAACGTCGCCCTCTTTTACGGCTGAATTGTCCAAAAGCTTGTCTTTGTCGGCAATTCCGACCGAAAAACCTGCAAGGTCGTATTCGTCCTCGGGGTAAAATCCCGGCATTTCTGCCGTTTCGCCGCCGATAAGCGCACAGCCCGACTGCACACAGCCGTCCGCAACGCCCGAAACGATTGACGCAACCTTTTCGGGAACGTTTTTGCCTACCGCAATATAATCAAGGAAGAAAAGCGGTTTTGCACCGCAGCAGATGATGTCGTTCACGCACATTGCAACGCAGTCTATGCCGACGGTGTCGTGCTTGTCCATCAAAAACGCCATTTTAAGCTTTGTTCCCACGCCGTCGGTACCGCTGACAAGAACGGGGTTTTTGATACCGCTCAAATCGAGTCCGAAAAGACCGCCGAAACCGCCTATACCCGATATTACACCGCTTGTTTTGGTTTTTGCGATATGCTCTTTCATAAGGTCAACCGCCTTGTAGCCCGCGGTGATGTCTACTCCTGCCGCTTTGTAACTTTCACTGAAGCTTTTCAATCACAATCCCTCTCTTCGTTAATTTTATGTTCAAATCTGTTTTTCGCCGTTTCGGTCGGCACTTTTGTGGGATATTCCCCGTTAAAGCACGCCGAACAAAAGCTTTCGCCCTTACCGCCGACAAGCATATCGAGATGATTTACGTCAAGATAGCCGAGCGAATCAACGCCGATAATTTCCGCGATTTCGTCCACAGTGTGATGGCACGCTATAAGCGACTCGCGCGAGTCGATGTCGGTGCCGTAGTAGCACGGATTTAAAAACGGCGGTGCGGAAACGCGCATATGCACTTCTTTTGCGCCGGCGTCGCGCAGAAGCTTAACAATTCTTGCGCTTGTCGTTCCGCGCACGATTGAGTCGTCAATGAGCACAACGCGCTTGCCTTTTATCGTTTCCGAAATAACGTTGAGCTTAATTCTCACCTTATCCTCGCGCGATTTCTGCCCCGGCGAGATAAACGTTCTTCCTATATATTTATTCTTTATAAATCCAATTCCGTAGGGTATGCCCGACTGTCTTGAATATCCGATTGCCGCGTCAAGTCCCGAATCGGGAACGCCCACAACCACGTCCGCCTCAACGGGGTGCTCCATAGCAAGACACGCGCCTGCTTTAATTCTCGCCATATGCACCGATTTGCCTTCCATAACCGAGTCAGGACGCGCAAAATAAATGTATTCAAAAATGCACATCGTCGGTTTAACCTTGTTGCAGTGGTCGGTGATGGAATGTATTCCGTCTTTGTCGAACACCACGATTTCTCCGGGTTTCACGTCGCGGATAAACGACGCGCCCACGCTGTCAAGCGCACAGCTTTCAGACGCGATGATATACGTTCCGTCGTCGGTAACACCGTAGCAAAGCGGTCTGAAACCGTTTTCGTCGCGCGCGGCGATAAGCTTTGACGGCGACATTACAACCAGCGAATACGCGCCTTTTATTTTGTTCATAGCGCGGTTTAACGCTTCTTCAATGGACGGCGAATTTATACGCTCTTTTGTGATGATGTACGAAATAACCTCGGTGTCGCTCGTCGAATGGAAAATGGAGCCCTCCATTTCAAGCTGTTCTCTGAGTTCCGCCGAATTTACAAGGTTTCCGTTGTGCGCGAGCGCCATTCTGCCCTTTATGTGGTTGACCACGATAGGCTGACAGTTAAGTCTGCCGTCTGTGCCCGTCGTGCCGTAGCGGACGTGGCCGACCGCCATATTTCCCTCGCCGAGATTATTTAAAATATCGGGCGTAAACACATCGTTTACAAGTCCCGTATCTTTATAATAATTCAAAACTCCGTCGTCGTTTACAACAATTCCGCAGCTTTCCTGACCGCGGTGCTGAAGAGCAAAAAGTCCGTAATATGCTGTTGCCGCGACGTTTGATTTTTCTTTTGCAAATACTCCGAAAACTCCACATTCCTCGTGAATTTTATTCATATTACTCTCCCGTTAAAATTAAATTTGTTCATTCACCAAAAACGCAATTATTCGCCCAAAAGACGTTTCAAAATTTCGTTGTAAGCGTCCTCAACACCGCCGAGGTCGCGTCTGAATCTGTCTTTGTCAAGTTTTTCACCTGTTGTCGAATCCCAGAAACGGCAGGTGTCGGGCGAGATTTCATCCGCAAGCACGATTGTGCCGTCGCTCGTTTTGCCGAATTCAAGCTTGAAGTCGATAAGCTCGATATTTACATCTTTGAGATAGTCGGACAAAATTTTGTTTATTTTAAGCGAATAATCGGAAATAAGCTTTAATTCCGCCTCCGTTGCAAATCCCATTGCAAGAATGTGATAATCGTTTACCATAGGGTCGCCGAGCGCGTCGTCTTTGTAGCAAAATTCCAAAACGGTACGGCTCATCTTTGTACCTTCGCTGAGTCCGAGCCTTTTCGCAAGCGAACCCGCCGCTATATTTCTTACGATAACCTCAAGCGGAACGATTGAAACTTTTTTCACAACCGTTTCTCTGTCGGACAATTCCTCGACAAAATGAGTGGGAATACCGTTTTTCTCCAAAAGCTTCATAAGGTAGTTTGTAACGCGGTTATTGATTGCGCCTTTTCCCATAATTGTGCCTTTTTTAAGCCCGTTAAAAGCGGTTGCGTCGTCTTTGTAAGACACTATGCACAAATTTTCATCATTTGTTGCAAATACTTTTTTTGCCTTTCCTTCGTAAAGCTGAACAGTTTTTTTCATTGTTACCGACATCTCCTTAAATTTTAATTTTACCGCAATTTATGTTTATTTGTTGTATTTTTCCTCAACCGCCCTGTTTTTTTCAAGCACGGCTTTTGAATTTTCAGCGCGGTCGTCATCAAGCTTCTGCGCGATTTTTTCATCTGATACCGCAAGAATTTCAAGCGCCAAAAGCGCCGCGTTTTTCGCGCCGTCTATAGCAACCGTTGCAACGGGTATTCCGCCCGGCATCTGAACCGTTGACAAAAGCGCGTCCAGTCCGTCAAGCGTTGACGATTTTATCGGTATTCCGATAACGGGAACGGTTGTATTCGCCGCGATTGCGCCTGCAAGGTGCGCCGCTTTTCCCGCCGCGCAGATTATTGCACCGAAACCGTTTTTGCGCGCATTTTTTGAAAATTCGCTTGCCTCAACAGGTGTTCTGTGCGCCGAATATATGTGAACCTCATATTCCGCGCCGAATTTTTTAAGCGTGTCTATCGCGCCTTCAACAACGCCCAAATCGGAATCGCTTCCCATAATTATACCTATTTTTTTCACGTTAAAAATCCCCCTAAAAAAATATAAGGGCAGTCCCTTAAACATAAACAATATTTATAGGACTGCCCAGACGGTCGGCATTATAAGTTTCTGCTCCATTGTGGTATTCCACCGTCCGCGTTTGCGCGAACACTCCGTCAGTCGCAAAAACCCTTTGCTTGTAATTTTTATTTCTCCATCTACATACAATATTATAAATTAAATGCCGAAAAAAGTCAAGTTTTAAAAACAACATAATTTTAAAATTTTAGGACAAAATAATGCTCAAAAAATAAGTTTTATTGGTCAATTTCACTATAGTACGGATTATTATATAAATGTTGCACAAAACTAATGTATATTTTTGCAGTATTTTGTAGTATTACCGAAAGAATTTGTAAAAAAGTCTTGAAAAATATGTAAAAAAATCATATAATATTATTGTATGTGTAAAAACGATTAAGGACGTGATTGTTTGAATAAATTTTCAGCAGTTATCCTTGCCGCGGGACAGGGCAAAAGAATGAATTCCGAAATCTGCAAGGTTATGCACAAAATAAGCGGAAAACCGCTTGCAAAATGGGTTAAAGACAAGCTTGATAGCGCAGGCTGCGAAAAAGAAGTTATGGTTATCGGTCATAAAAAAGAACAGGTGAAAGAGTTTTTCGGCGACAGTGTTCTTTATTCCGAACAGAAAGAAATGCTCGGCACGGGACACGCGGTTATGATGACAAAACCGCATTTTGAAGGCGAAAACACAACCGTTATGGTTCTTTGCGGCGACGCTCCTCTTATCAGCGAAAAGCTTATCCGCAGTGTGGTGGATTTCCACAAAAAAAGCGGTGCAAGCGCAACGGTCGTTTCGGCGAAAATTGATAATCCTTTCGGCTACGGCAGGGTTATAACCGATGATAACGGCGCGCTTTTGAAGATTGTTGAGCAAAAGGACGCAACAGAGGACGAGAAAAAGGTTAACGAGGTAAACTCGGGTATGTACTGCTTTGAGTCGAAAGACCTTTTCGGCGCGCTCTCCAAAATTACAAACGACAACGCGCAGGGCGAATATTATCTCACCGACACAATTTCGGTTTTAAAGGGCGAGGGCAAAAAGGTTTTCGCATTTTCGGCTGAAAATTCAAGCGAAATACTCGGCGTAAACAACAGAGTTGACCTTGCGAATGCGCAGAAGATAAAACACGACGAAATTATAGAAAAACACCTTATAAACGGCGTTACGATAATCGACCCGTCAACAACTTACATTGACGATGAGGCGGTTATCGAAAGTGACACGGTGATTTATCCCAACACGAATATTAAAGGAAATTCACATATCGGACATTTTTGCGAAATCGGCCCGAACAGTGTTATCACGAACACAAAAATCGGTGATAATGTAACATTTTTAAACTCGGTTGCAAACGAAGCGTCGGTCGGCGACGAATGCAGTGTAGGTCCGTTCGCGTATTTAAGACCCAAGGCAAACGTGGGAAAACACGTTAAAATCGGCGATTTTGTTGAAGTTAAAAATTCAAACATCGACGAGGGCACAAAAGTGTCGCACTTAACATATATCGGCGACAGCGACGTGGGCAAAAACATAAACTTCGGCTGCGGAACAATCACCGTTAACTACGACGGCAAAAACAAATTCCGCACGGTTATTGAAGACAACGCTTTTATCGGCTGTAACACAAACCTTGTTGCGCCCGTAAAGGTTAAGAAAAACGCGTTTGTCGCGGCAGGTTCGACCATTACCGACGACGTTGACGAAAACGCTCTTGCTATCGCAAGAAGCCGTCAGACTATCAAGAAAAACTGGCACAAAAAAGAGAAGTAAAATTATAATATACGAAGGAGTAAAACAATGATATCACACGGTAAGAACATCAAAATCTTTACTGCCAACGCAAGCAGTGATCTGGCAAAAAAAATTGCAGAGCATCTCGGCGTTTCGCTCGGTGACGCTCAAGTAGGCAAATTCTCGGACGGTGAAATTTACGTTAACATTAACGAAACTGTCCGCGGTTCGGACGTTTTCGTGGTTCAGTCCACCTGCGACCCCGTAAACGACAACCTTATGGAGCTTCTTATTATGATTGACGCTTTCCGACGTGCGTCCGCAGGCAGAATTACCGCTGTTATGCCCTATTTCGGCTATGCAAGACAGGACAGAAAAGCAAAGGCGCGCGATCCGATTTCGGCAAAGCTTGTTGCAGACCTTATCGCAACCGCAGGCGCAGACAGAGTTCTTACGATGGATTTGCACGCTCCTCAAATTCAGGGATTTTTCAATGTTCCCGTTGACCACCTTCTTGGTGTGCCCGTTTTGGCAAAATTCTTCAGAGAGGAAATGAAAGACGTTTTGGATAATATCGTTGTTGTATCGCCAGACCTCGGCAGTGTTACAAGAGCGAGAAACTTTGCACAGCGTCTTGACGCTCCCATCGCGATTATCGACAAAAGACGTCCGAAAGCAAACGTTTCGGAGGTTATGAACATAATCGGCGACATCAAAGGCAAAACCGCTATTCTGGTAGACGATATGATTGACACCGCCGGCACAATCACAAACGGCGCACAGGCACTTATCGACCGCGGTGCAAGCAAGGTTTACGCTTGCTGTACGCACGGCGTTCTTTCCGGTCCGGCTATCGAGAGAATTAAAAATTCGTGCATCGAACAGCTTGTTATGCTCGACACAATCACTCTTTCGGACGAAAAGAAAATCGACAAAATCAAAACTCTTTCGGTTGCTCCCATTTTCGGCCAGGCTATCGACAAGGTTTACGAGGAAACTTCAATCAGCACATTGTTTATCTAAAAAGTATACATAACGGCGGTTTTTCCGCCGTTTATTTTTCTTATAAAAACGCAAAACGGCAAAATATTTTATTTTGCCGTTTTGCGGTGCATAAAAAGAGGTGAAAACAAATGTATCTTATTGCAGGTTTGGGAAATCCCGACAAAAAATACAACTGCACACGTCATAATATCGGCTTTGACGCGATAGATATGATAGCAAGGGAGATTAACTGCGACGTTAAAAAACTAAAATTCAAATCACTTCTCGGCGAGGGCAAAATTGCAGGAGAAAAGGTGATTTTGGCAAAACCGCAGACTTATATGAACAACAGCGGCGAGGCAATCCGCGACATTTCGGCGTTTTACAAAATTGAGCCGAAAAACATGATAATTTTTCACGACGACATAAGCCTCCCGACGGGCAGAATAAGGCTTCGTCCGAAAGGCAGTGACGGCGGTCACAACGGACTGAAATCTATCATTTATCAGCTTGTCAGCGACGAATTTCCGCGCGTGAAAATCGGCGTCGGTGCGCCCGAAAACAAAAATTACGACCTTGCGGACTACGTTCTCGGCAAGTTTACAAAAGACGATTTGGAAAAAATCGTTCCCGTTTTGAAAGAATGTTTCAAAATTTCTGAATGTATCATTAAAGACGGAATGGCAAACGCTATGAACAAATACAACGGCAAAGAATTTTAATTTTAATATCATATAAAGAAAGGAGCGGTTACAAATGAAAGCACTTGCAAAATTAAACAAGCTTTATCCCGAACTTTGCGCCGCGGAAAATGCCTTAAAATCGGGCAAAACTCCGATTTCGGTTTCGGGCGCGACGGGCTCGGAAAAAAATCAGCTTATATATTCGTTTGCCGAAAACACCGGCAAAAAGGCGCTTGTAATCGCTTCGGACGAACTCTCGGCAAAGGAAATTTACGCCGATATTTCATCTATGAGCGGTGAAAACGTTTTGTTTTTCCGCGCAAAAGAATATGTTTTCTACGACGTTGACGTATCCACGAGAGAAATCGAGGCAGAGAGAATTAACGTCATAAAAAACATTAAAAATGCGGATTTTATCGTCACAAGCGCGGCGGCAATTATGCAGTACACCGTCAAAAAAGAAATTTTCGATTTCTACAGCAAAACCTATTCCGCCGGCGATATTATCGACGTTTCCGCACTTGTGAAAACGCTCGCCGAAACAGGCTATAAACGCGTTTCGCAGGTTGAAAGCCACGGTCAGTTTTCAATCCGCGGTTCGATAATCGACATATTTTTGCCGGGTGATATTTACGGCACGCGAATTGAACTTTTCGATGACGAAATAGATACAATGCGAAGCTTTGACCCGTTAACGCAGATGTCGCTCGAGAGCATTGACAAATTTGAAATTTACCCTGCGCGCGAGCTGATTTTTGACGAAGAAACCAAGAAAAACGTGCTGAAAAAAATCAAGGCGCAAAAGAACGAAAATCTTTTGTCCGACGCGCAAAAGCTTGAAAACGAGGGATATTTCCCGTCGCTTGACAAATATATCCCGTATTTTTACCCAAAACTCCCAACCCTTTTTGACTATATCGGAAAGGAATTTATAATTTTTGCAGACGAGCCTGCACGCGTGCTGGACAGAGCGCGCACCTACGAAAAAGAACAGCACGAAATTATTTCGTCTATGCTGGAAAAGGGGCTTTTCCCGAAAATCAAGGGCGAATACACGCTTGACGCCGACAGCGTTATTTTAAATTCAACCAATCACCCGTTCGTGCTTCTTAACGCGGTGTCGCATTTTCAGCTTGACATTCCGATAAAGGAGCTTGTCAACGTTGCGGCAAAAACCTTGCCGTCATACAGCGGAAAAAGCGAATTTTTGGTTGACGATTTAAAATACTGGAAAAGCAAAAACTACCGCATTATGCTGTTTTTGTCAAGCGAGGACAAGGCGAAAACCGTGAAAAATTCGCTTTTTGAATACGGCATTGAGGCGGTTTTGTGCGATAACGCGGACAATCTTCCCGAAGAGGGCGAAATTTTCATATGCGTCGGCTCGCTTGAAAAAAGCTTTGAATATCCGTCCTTAAAATGCGTATTTTTGAGCGACAATTCGTCGTATACCGTGCAGAAAAAACGCAAGGTTAAGGCAAAAAACAAGCGCAATGCGATAAAAAGCTTTGACGAACTCAAAAACGGCGACTATGTGGTTCACAACACGCACGGAATAGGTCAGTTTGTCGGCATAAAGGAGCTTGACGTTGAGGGCATTGTGCGCGACTACATCAAAATAAAATACCGTTCGGGCGATTATCTGTACGTTCCCACAAATCAGCTTGACTTACTGCACAAATACGTCGGCGCAGAGGCGAAAAACGTAAAACTCAACAAGCTCGGCGGAACGGACTGGCAGAAAACCACCGCGCGCGTCAAAGAAAGCGTGGCAGAGCTTGCCGACGACCTTATTAAGCTTTATGCGGAGCGCAGTAAAATCAAAGGTCACGTTTTTGCGCCCGATTCGGCTTGGCAGAAGGAATTTGAGGACAATTTCCCGTATGAGGAAACCGCCGACCAATTAAGGTGCATTGCCGAGGTTAAAAAGGATATGGAGGACGGCAAATGTATGGACCGTCTTTTGTGCGGCGACGTCGGCTACGGCAAAACCGAGGTTGCACTCCGCGCGGCATTCAAATGCGTTGAAGAAAGCTTTCAGGCTGCGTATCTTGTCCCTACAACCCTGCTTGCACAGCAACATTACAACACGTTTAAGTCGCGTATGGAAAACTATCCGATACGCGTTGAAATGCTGTCGCGTTTCCGCACGAAAAAACAGCAGGCGGAAATCATAAAAAAACTCAAAAGCGGTGAAGTTGACGTTGTTATCGGCACGCACAGGCTGTTGCAAAAAGACGTCGGATTTAAAAATCTCGGACTTCTTATAATCGACGAAGAACAGCGTTTCGGCGTCGGGCACAAGGAAACGATAAAAAAACTTAAAAGCAACGTAAACGTTCTTACATTAAGCGCGACGCCCATTCCGCGTACGCTTAATATGGCGCTTATCGGCATACGCGATTTGAGCGTAATAACCGAACCGCCCCAAAACCGTTATCCCGTGCAGACGTTCGTTTTAGAGCGCAGTGACGCAGTTATACAAAACGCAATAGAGCGCGAAATGGCGCGCGGAGGTCAGGTGTACTATCTTTTCAACCGTGTGGAAAATATCGACCTTAAAACAAGCGAAATACAAAAAATGTTTCCCGGCAAGCGTGTTGTTTCGGCGCACGGCAAAATGAGCGAAACACAGCTTGAAGAAATTATGATAGATTTTCTAAACGGCGACATTGACATTCTCGTTTGCACAACCATCATTGAAACAGGTCTTGACGTTGCAAACGTTAATACAATTATCATTGAAAATGCCGATAAAATGGGACTTTCCCAGCTTTATCAGCTCAAAGGACGCGTGGGACGTTCAAACCGTCTTGCATATGCGTATCTCACCTACGAAAAAAACAAGGTGCTCGACCAAACCGCGCAGAAAAGGCTTCAGGCAATAAAGGAATTTACCGAGTTCGGCTCGGGATTTAAAATTGCAATGCGCGACCTTGAAATTCGCGGTGCGGGCAATCTTTTGGGAAAACAACAGCACGGAAATATGAACCTTGTCGGCTACGATATGTACTGCTCGCTTTTGGAAAGCGCGGTTGCGGAGTTAAAAGGCGAAAAAGCGCAGATTGCGTTTGACGTTAACATCGACCTTAAGATAAGCGCGTACATTCCCAAAACATATATTGAGGACGAAAACCTCAGAATGGACATTTACAAAAAAATTGCCTCAATATCCGACGAAGAAGATATGTCGCTCATCACCGACGAGCTTATCGACCGTTTCGGCACGTTTGACAAAAACGTTGAAAATCTTATTGACATTGCATATATAAAATCGCTTTGCCAAACTTTAAGGATTTCCGACGTTACGCAAAAAGACGGATTTATAAACTTCACCATTGAAGACAACGTCAACCCGAAAGTTATCGTTGATATTCTCGCCGACAAGTCGTTAAAGCTGATGTTTTCGTCGGGCGAAAAGTCGTATCTTTCGAGCAAATGCAGTGAAAATATACTTTCAAATATTAAAATTATATTACAAAAGCTTGCAAAACTCACATCTTGCGTGTGATATAAGTTATACTATGCTTGTGAAATTTTTTGTATAATTTTTGGCGTGCAGGCATCAGAGCTCCTGATCTTGCGCCGTACATACGAAAGGATTGAGTGTTATGAAAAAATTTAAAAGATTTGCCGCGTCCGCGCTTGCGGTGTTCGTGCTTTCGGCAAGCCTTGCAGGGTGCGCGGTTACAAAAACAACCTCGCTTGCAACAGTAGACGGCGAAACGGTTACGGCAGACGATTTTTACCAATATTTCCCGTCGGTTCAGTCAAGTATGCTCTCCGAGGCAGGAATTAACACGAGCGACAGCGACGCGATTGCGAATTTTTGGAAATCTACTGAAATTGAAGGCAAAAACGCACTGACCGTTGCAAAGGAAAGAGCGCTTAATGAAGCTGTTAACGCGGTTGTGCAGACCAAAACCGCCGAGAAAATGGGTATCACCTTAACCGAGGACGACAAAAAGCAAATCAGCGACTACAAAACCTCTACAATTCAGCAAAGCTACGGTTCGAAGTCGAACTTTATAAATCATCTTAAAGAGATGAACACAACCGAAACGGCATATGACAAAGCGCTTACCGCATCGCTCATTTCGTCAAAGCTTTACAGCGAGGTTTCAAAAGGCGACGAATATAAAATTGACGAAAAGAAAGCGGAGGAAGAACTCAAAAACGGTGAGAAAATCACCGCAAAACACATTTTGTTCTCCACCGTGGATTCGCAGACAGGTCAGTCATACGACGACGCTAAAAAAGCGGAAGTAAAGAAAAATGCAGAGGGCACGCTTGAAAAAATCAAGTCGGGCGCAGACTTTGATGCGCTTATGCAGGAGCTTTCCGAAGACCCCGGTCTTGCACAAAATCCCGACGGCTACACATTCGGCAAAGGCGAAATGGTTGCTCCGTTTGAGGAGGCGGCATTTGCGCTTAAAGAGGGCGAAGTAAGCGGTATTGTGGAATCGAATTTCGGCTATCACATTATAAAAAGAGTTCCGCTCACCATCTCGCAGTCGGATATTGACAGCAAAGTTAAAGAAATGCAAAGCAAGGTTTTTGAAGAACAAATCGACAAATGGAAAGCCGATATGGAAGTATCCATTGACGAAAAAGCACTATCAAAAATTAAAGCAAACTGATATATGAAACAAGGTCGTTTCTCCTCACGGAATGAAACGGCCTTTTTTGTTGACATTTCGGCAAAAAAATACTATAATTTAAGATAGGTTTAATCATCAGGAGGGACAAGAGATGAAGCTTTCACAAATTTTTGCAGAAAAAAGACCTACACTTTCGTTTGAAGTGTTTCCACCCAAAACGAGCGACACATACGACAGTGTGAAATTCGCCGCGGAAAAAATTGCAAGTCTTAAACCCGATTTTATGAGCGTAACCTACGGTGCGGGCGGAGGAACGAGCAAATATACCGCCGATATTGCAGAGGATATTCTCACAAAACACGACGTAACTCCGCTTGCGCATTTAACCTGCGTAAGCTCGGACAAAAAGACGGTTGAAAACACGCTTTCCTCCCTTAAAGATAAAAAAATTGAAAACATTCTCGCGCTCCGCGGTGACATTCCGAGCGGTTTTGAAAACGAAAACCGTGAATATAAATATGCGTCACAGCTTGTATCGGACATCAAAAAATACGGCGATTTCTGTGTCGGCGGTGCGTGCTATCCCGAGGGTCACCCCGAGGATTTAAGCGTTGCGGACGGAATTAAGCATCTTAAAGAAAAGGTGGATGCCGGATGCGAATTTCTCACGACGCAGATGTTTTTTGACAACAATATTTTATATTCGTTTTTGTATAAAATCCGCGAAGCAGGCATTACCGTGCCGATTGTTGCCGGCATTATGCCCGTCACAAACGGCAAGCAGATAAAGAGAATTTGCTCTCTTTCGGGAACGTATCTTCCCCAGAGGTTTAAAAGCATTGTAGACCGTTTCGGCGACAAGCCGTCCGCTATGAAACAGGCGGGAATTGCATACGCGACTGAGCAGATTATCGACCTTTTTGCAAACGGCGTCAATGCGGTGCACGTTTATTCTATGAACAAGCCCGACGTAGCGGAAAAAATTCAGCAAAACTTATCGGAAATTATATTGAAAAAGGATTGAAACAATGCTTAAAATACTGCACTGCGGCGGCGAAAAACTGAATATTCCAAAAAGTGAAATCATTCGCTACGCTGGCGGTGCGGACGGTGAAACACTCGATTTTGCGGTTGAAAAATGCTTAACCGAGCTTTTGCCGAAAATATCGTGCAAAGCGTGTTATGACGAATTTGATGTAAAATCGGACGGTAAAACGCTTGATTTCGGCTTTGCAAAGGTGAAATCTCAAAAGCTTGCAAAAAATCTCGCAGGCTGCAGACGCGTTGTGATTTTTGCCGCGACGATCGGTATCGAAACCGACCGCTATTTACAGAAATGCTCGCTTATATCGCCTGCAAGCGCGCTTATCGCGCAAAGCACGGGAGCGGCGGCGATTGAGGAATGGTGCAACAAAATCGGCGAAATTTTAGCGTCGGAAAAAGCGCCGATGTATCTTCGTCCGCGGTTCAGCCCGGGTTACGGTGACCTTTCGCTGTCAATTCAAAAAGAAATCATATCGGTTCTTGACTGCAACCGAAAAATCGGGCTGACACTCACCGACTCGCTTATGCTCACGCCCACAAAATCGGTCACGGCATTTGTCGGGCTTTGCAAAAACAAAGAAAACTGCAACGTCATCGGATGTAAGGCGTGCAATTTGAAAAACTGCGTTTTCAGAGAGAAGAAATAGGAGAATTAAATGAACTTAACCGAAAAAATCAAAAATCAGCGATTATATTTTGACGGCGGAAGCGGAACATATTTTCAGGCGCGCGGTTTAAAGCCCGGCGAAATGCCCGAAATATGGAACATCACCCACGCGGAAACGGTAAAGCAAATGCACCTTGACTATTTAAAGTCGGGCAGTGACATCATAACTTCAAACACATTCGGCGCAAACATTTTGAAATTTGACGGCAAAAACGGCAGATATTCGCTTGAAGAAATCATATCGTCGGCGCTCAAAAACGCAAAAGACGCGATAAAGACATTCGGTGCACATGGAAAATACGTTGCTCTCGATATAGGTCCGACGGGAAGGCTGTTAAAACCGCTCGGCGACCTTGATTTTGAGGACGCAGTGAAAATCTTTGCAGAAACTGTAAAACTCGGCGTAAAATACGGCGCGGATTTGATTTTGACAGAAACAATGAACGACGCATACGAAACAAAAGCGGCGGTTTTGGCGGCGAAAGAAAATTCGTCACTGCCTGTTTTTGTGACGAATGCATACGACGAAAGCGGAAAACTTATGACGGGCGCATCGCCGTCCGCAATGGTTGCATTGCTTGAGGGTTTACACGTTGACGCTTTGGGAATAAACTGCAGTTTAGGTCCCGAAAAAATGATGCCGATTATCGAAGAAATTTTGAAATGTTCGTCAACGCCCGTGATTGTAAACCCCAACGCAGGACTTCCCGTTGTGCGGAACGGGAAAACGGAATACGACGTTTCGAGCACTGATTTTGCGCGGTCTATGGAAAAAATTGCAAAAATGGGCGCGTCAATTCTCGGCGGGTGCTGCGGAACGACTCCCGAGTATATAAAAGAAATGAAAATTGCGGCGGAAAAAGTTGAATTTTCGCCCGTGCAAAAGAAAAATTACACTGTTATTTCGTCCTACACACGCACGGTTGAATTCGGAAAAATTCCCGTTTTAATCGGCGAAAGAATAAATCCAACCGGCAAAAAAGCAATGAAAGAGGCGTTAAAATCCAAAAGTTTTGACTATCTTTTAAAAGAGGCGGTTTCACAGCAGGAGGACGGTGCGAACGTGCTTGACGTAAACACGGGACTGCCCGAAATCGACGAGGTTAAAACGCTTGCAAACGCGGTGTCGCTGATACAGACGGTGTCCGATTTACCGCTCCAGATTGACACCTCCGACCCCGTGGCAATGGAAAAGGCGCTTCGCATATACAACGGAAAAGCACTTATAAACTCGGTCAACGGCAAACAGGAGGTTATGGATAAAATTTTCCCTCTCGCGGCAAAATACGGCGGTGTGATTATCGCGCTGACGCTTGATGAGGGCGGAATACCGCAGGACACCGACGGAAGAATGAAAATCGTAAGAAAGATAATCGGCGAGGCGAAAAAATATAGCATCAGTGAAAAAGACATCATCTTCGACCCTCTTGCAATGACGGTAAGTTCGGAAAAAAACGGCGCGCTCGTTACGCTCGAATGTATAAAAGCCTTGCGCAAATCGGGGCTTAAATCGAGCCTCGGTGTGTCAAACGTTTCGTTCGGACTGCCGAAACGTCCGATTATCAACGCGTCGTTTTTCACAATGGCAATGCAAAACGGTCTTGACGCGGCGATTATAAATCCCCACTCCGCCGATATGATGAACGCATATTTTGCATTCCGTGCGCTCTCGGCTATGGACGATAATTTTGAAAAATACATTTCATATGCGTCAAAAACGGCAGAGAACAGTGCGCCCCAAAAAACAGCGCAGAACAGCGAAATCACGCTTAAAACCGCGGTTTTGAAAGGTCTTAAAGACGACGCGTCGCTATGTGCGCAAAATCTTTTAAAATCGCAGGACGCGCTTAAAATAATTGACGAAAGCATAATTCCCGCGCTTGACGAAATGGGTGTTAAATTCGAGAAAAAAGAGGCGTTTCTGCCCCAGCTTTTGATGAGCGCGGAGGCGGCGCGGTCGGCATTCGACGTTATAAAAACAAGCATTTTATCGAGCGGAGAAAAGCGCGAAAAACGGTGTAAATTCGTTCTTGCAACGGTGAAAGGCGACATTCACGACATAGGCAAAAATATTGTGAAGGTACTTCTTGAAAACTACGATTTCGACGTTATCGACCTCGGCAAAGACGTTGCGCCCGAAATCATAGCCGAAACCGCCGTGAGCGAAAACGCGCCTATCGTGGGATTGAGCGCGCTAATGACCACCACCGTGCCTGCAATGGAGGAAACGATAAAGCTTGTCCGAAAGGTTAAGCCCGACTGCAAAATTGTGGTCGGCGGTGCGGTTTTGACCGAAGAATACGCAAATATGCTGGGCGCCGACAAATACGCGAAAGACGCTATGGAAACTGTTCGCTATGCGTCGGACGTTGATATACAGATTTTGAAATAAGGTGTTGATAATGGAGAATTTTTTACTTGCTTTAGAGGTGATATTTCCGATAGTTGTAAATCTCGCGCTGGGCTACACTATGAAACGCGCTGGCATATTTGACGATACAACCGTCAAAAGAATGAATGCAAGCGTTTTTAAGGTTTTTCTGCCATTACTGCTTTTTTACAACGTCTGCACAACCGACGTGAAAACCGCTTTTGATGCGAAACTTATAAGCTACTCGGTGTTAAGCATTGCAGCGTGCTTTCTCATTTTGCTCATTATTGTTCCGCGGTTTGAAAAGGACAACAAAAGGCGCGGTGCGCTTATTCAGGGCATTTTCCGCAGTAATTTTATAATTTTCGGTATGCCCGTTGCAATGTCGCTGTGCAATCCCGAGGATATCGGCTCGGTGTCGCTCCTTATCGCGGTAATCGCGCCGACGTTCAACGTTCTGGCGGTTATAACAATGGAAATTTTCCGCGGTTCAAAAATCAACGTTTTGCAGATTATAAAGGGAGTTATAACAAATCCGCTCATAATCGCGTCGGCATTGGGACTGATTTTTGCCGGATTTAACATTCAAATTCCGCCACTTTTAAACAAGTGCATTTCGGATATAACAAAAATCACAAATCCGCTCGCGCTCATTCTTCTCGGTGCGTCGTTTACGTTCGGCTCGGTGAAAGGATATACAAAAGAGCTCATTGCCGGTCTTTTAGGACGTCTTGTAATCGTGCCTGCAATATTTTTACCGCTTGCGTCGGCACTCGGCTTCCGAGGCGGTGATATGGTTGCGCTTATGGTGCTTTTCGCCTCGCCCGCGGCGGTTTCGTCGTTTATAATGGCAGAACAGATGGAGGGCGACGGCGCACTTGCCGGTCAGCTTATCGTGCTCGGCTCGGTTTTGTCGGTTTTCACGGTTTTTATATGGATTTTGATATTAAAAGGACTTATGCTTATATAAGTCCTTTTTTGCATATTTGCAATTTTTGAAAATTTGTGATACAATGTTTTGTGAGCTTTATTTTGAAAGGATTAAAAATTATGAAAAAAATTATATCGGCACTGCTTTTTACCGTGCTGATTTTCACATCTGCGCTCGGTGCGGACGGCATATCGTACGACGATAAAAAGGCAGAAGTTTTGTCACAGCTTAACATTTTAAAGGGCGACGAAGACGGTTTCAGGCTCGACAGCTACCCCACCCGAATTGAGGCGGTTATAATTATGCTCCGTCTTACGGGCAGTGAGCAGACGGCGCTTGAGAAAAATCTTCATCACCCGTTTTCCGACGTTCCCGACTGGGCAGGCGCATATGCAGGATATGCCTATGCCTCGTCAATCACGAGCGGAGTATCCGAAAACGAATTCGGCACCGACGAACCGCTTACCGCCGACCAATTTGCAGCATTCGCGCTCCGTGCGCTCGGCTACGACGACGCAAACGGCGATTTCGACGTTGACAGCGCTTTAAAATTTGCATATGATAAAAAAATCATTTCCGCAAAGGTTGACGAAAAGGATTTTAAACGGCGCGACACGGTTTCAATTTTATACGATATTCTGGGCGCAAAGCTTAAAAATTCCGATACCACGCTTGCCGAAAAGCTTAAAGCGCTCGGCGTTTTTACCGAACAAGACGAAATTGAGGCGACAAAAATTATCGCGTCATTCTACTTTGAAAATTAGAGATTAAAAAACGGTACATCTTTAGTCCCACCCCGGTAAGGAAGCATTGCCCTGTTAAACATCTTTTTTGCGAATTTCTGCGTTAAAAAAGCTCGAAATCCGACAGGATTACTCGCTTTTTTGCCTTGAACTTCGTCAAAAAATTTTGTTTTCAGGGTGCAAAGCAGTTTTGAAAATTGTAGTTTAAGCTTTAGACAAGAAAAAAAGACAACGTAATACTGACGTATACGGTGTCTTTTTGACGACGTATAAACTTAAAATACGGATTTCAAAACCAATGTTTCCTTATCGGGGTGGGACTAAAGATATACCGTTTTTTGTGAATTTTTGTAATTTTGTTTATTTTGTTAAATTCCGAAATATTCTTTTGCGTTGTTAAACGAAATGCCCTCGATTATTTCTTTCAAAACATCTTCGTCGTTTGCAAATTCGCCGTTTTCAACCCACGTGCCTATAATATTGCACAAAATTCTGCGGAAATATTCGTGTCTGGGATACGATAAAAAGCTTCGCGAGTCGGTGAGCATACCGATGAACGACGAGAGCGCGCCGAGGTTGCCGAGAGCTTTCATCTGCGACACCATACCGTCGATGTTGTCGTTAAACCACCAAGCAGAACCCATCTGAATTTTGCCCTTTACACCGCCTCCCTGGAAGTTTCCGAGCATTGTTCCGACTGTGTAGTTGTCGGTGGGATTGAGCGAATACAAAACTGTTTTCGGCAGCAAATCGTCTTTGTCAAGTTCGTTCATAAACTGCGACAGTTTTTGCGCGATTTTGTTGTCGTCTATCGAGTCAAAGCCCGTGTCCGCACCGAGTTTTGCAAACATTCTTGCGTTGTTGTTTCTAAGCGCCGCAATGTGGAGCTGAAGAACCCAGCCTCGTTTTGCATATTCGCGCGCACAGAAAGTCAAAAATGCGGTTTTGTATTTTTCTTCGTCGTCCGATGAAATTTCACCGCCGTTAAGCGCTTTTGCAAGAATTTCGTCAAGCTCGCCTTCACTCGCTTTTTTAAACGGAACAAAGCTTACCGAGTGGTCGGAAATTTTGCTTCCCATTTTTGCAAAATGGTCCATACGGCTTGAAATTGCCTTTTCAAGATCGGCAAATTTTTCAATTTTAACACCGCTCGCCTTTTCCAAAAGCTTTATGTAATCGGCAAAGTCGCTTTTTTCAACGTTCGCCGCCTTGTCGGGACGGAACGCCGGAACAACCTTTACCGAAAAATCTTTGAGTTTTTCGTGATATTCAAGGCTGTCAACGGGGTCGTCGGTCGTGCCGATAAGATAAACATTCGATTTTTCGATAAGTTTCTGTGCGGAAAAATCACCGCTTTTTATAATTTCATTCGCCTTTTTCCAAATTTCGGGCGCGGTTTTTTCGTTCAACGGTTCGTAAATACCGAAAAATCTCTGAAGTTCAAGGTGTGTCCAGTGATAAAGCGGATTTCCTACCGCATATGCCACGCATTTTGCATATGCCAAAAACTTCTCGTAGTCCGACGCGTCACCCGTGCAGTATTTTTCATCAACGCCCATACTGCGCATAAAACGCCATTTGTAATGGTCGCCGTAAAGCCATATTTCGGTTATGTTTTCATATTTTTTATCCTCCGCAATTTCCTTGGGCGAAAGATGACAGTGATAGTCGTAAATCGGCATATTTTTTGCGTAATCTTCGTACAGGTGTTTTGCGGTTTTGTTTTCAAGAAGAAAATCTTCTCCCATAAATTTTTTCATAGTTAACTTCTCCTTTCGGTTGCCTATGTTATAAATATAACACAATAATTTTTAAAATTCATTTAAAATATTGACAGAAAACATTGCAAATATTGATATATTGCTCGAAATTTGTTTGACAAATCGTGAACTTTATTGTAGAATATAAAATGTAGATTTGTGCAAAAATTTGACATTGCACAAAAGAAATTTTAAGGCAGTATGGTGATACGGAGGTTTATTATGACACAAACGGTAGCGGCAGTTTTATTGGCAATTTTCGTGGTTTTTATGGCGGCGATAGGCATTTACACGTCCAAACGCTCGCGCACTATGGAGGGATTTTTGCTCGGAGGCAGAAATATCGGTCCGTGGATCAGTGCATTTGCGTACGGAACGTCGTATTTTTCGGCGGTAATTTTTATCGGCTACGCAGGTAAAACAGGCTGGACGGTAGGCATTGCAGGAATTTGGATAGGCATTTTCAACGCGCTTGTGGGCTGCCTTTTGGCGTGGTTTTTGCTCGCAAAAAGAACGCGTCTTATGTCGCACCATTTGAAAGCGTCCACAATGCCCGAATTTTTTGCGGGACGCTATAATTCAAAAGCTATGAAAATTTACGCGGCGATAATTATATTTGTTTTTCTCGTGCCGTACAGTGCGTCGGTTTACAAAGGCTTGGGATATATGTTTTCGCAGATTTTCCCGATTTTCGGTGAAAACGGAAACACCGTATGTATGCTTATAATCGCGGTTTTGACGGCGGTTTACCTTGTTTTGGGAGGATACGTTGCGGCGGTCATTACCGACTTTGTTCAGGGCATTATAATGCTCGTCGGCGTGGTTGTTATGGTGGCAATCGTCATCAAAAACCCGATTGTCGGCGGATTTAGCGAAGGTATGAGAAAGCTTTCGGAAATCGTTCCCGAGGGCAAAAACCTTGTTTCGCTCACGGGCGGAAATATGCTTTCGTTCCTTTCTATGAACGTAATTCTCACAAGTGTGGGAACCTGGGGACTTCCTCAGATGATACATAAATATTACGCTATAAACGACGAAAAAGATATTCCCAAAGCGGCGGTGGTTTCTACCGTTTTTGCGCTTGTAATCGGAATCGGTGCATATCTTACGGGAACGTTCGGACGTCTTTACTTAAACAACACCCTCCCCGACGGCGGAAATTACGACGCGGTTGTGCCGACAATGCTTGTCACGGCGCTTTCGGGAAACATTTTCACAAATATCGTCCTCGGACTCATTCTTCTTTTGGTGCTTTCGGCGTCAATGTCCACCCTTTCGTCGGTGGTGCTTACGTCAAGCTCGGCGATAGTTGTAGACCTTTTGCCGACGGTAAAACGAAACGTTAACCAAAAACATCAGATGATTTTGATGCGAAGCATATGCTTTGTGTTTATCGCGGTTTCGTTTGTAATCGCGTCAATGAAAATCGCGTTTATTATGCAGCTTATGTCGTTCTCGTGGGGACTTGTCGCAGGTTGCTTTATAGGACCTTACATATGGGGACTTTACAGCAAAAAAATTACAAAATGCGGTGCGTGGGCAGGACTTTTATCCGGTCTTTTGACGGTTGCCGGCGTGAGCATTTTCAAAATGTCGTCGCTCGGAATTAAAGACGGATTTGCCGCGGCGGCATCAATCAGCCAGGATTTGGGCGTTATTGCAATGGCAATTTCGTTTGTTGTGACACCGCTTGTAAGCTTGTTTACAAAGAAAATCGACACCGAATACATCGACAGTGTATTTTCGTGCATTAAAAAATAATTTTGGCATAAAATTTTGACATAAATAAAATTCTTAAACGGAGGCGCAAAATGCCGAGAGATACAAAAACGGAAATCAAAAAGGCTTTTTTAAATTTGCTCGGCGCTACCCTTTTCGACAACATAACAGTCAAGGACATTGCCGACGAATGCGGAATAAACCGCAACACGTTTTATTATAATTTTGAGGATATTTATGCGCTCACCGAGGAAATTCTGCAAGAGGAAACCGAAAAAATCGTGACCGCGCACAAGACGCACCGAACCTGGAACGAGGGACTTTCGTACGCGTCGAAGTTTGCAAAGGAAAACAGACGCACGATACTAAATCTGCACAAATCGTCAAAGTCGTTTTATCTTGTAAAATACTTTAAAAAAATTATTTACAATGTTGTAATTGAATTTGTAAATTTGAAATCCGAAAATCTGAACATTTCGGAAAGCGACAAAAATTTTATTGCGGGATTTTACACCTGCGCGCTTATGGGGCTTTTGTCGGAATGGCTTGACAACGATATGAAAGGCGATTTTGAACCCATCATCGAAAAGACCGGGATTTTGTTTGACAACAGCATTGCCGACGCGCTCAAAACGCTTGCGGAAAAATAGTTTTATGGCTTTATGTGCTTTTTTGTGCATAAAGCTTTTTTTGTCTGTTGATTTTTTTGAAAAAATGTAATATAATATTATATCATTTTTAGTATTTTTATGAAAGGCATTGAAGATATGAAAAAAGGAACCGGCGAAAAAACTTTTATGGAAAAGGCAGCGTCGCTGATTGTTGACAAACGCAACATTGTGATGCTTATATATGCAATCGCGGTTGTTTTCTCACTTTTCTCCAAAAACTGGGTAAAGGTGTGCAACGACATTACCGAATACCTCCCGTCCGACACCGAAACACGGCAGGGACTCTCGCTTATGGAGGATGAATTCGTAACGTTTTCAACCTCGCGTGTTATGGTTGCAAACATTACATACGACAAAGCGGACGCCCTCTGTGAGAAAATTAAAGACATAAAATATGTGGATATGGTGGATTTTGACGACACCGAAGACCACTACAAGGACGGCTGTGCACTTTTTGACATCACGCTCGGCAGCGAGGACGGAAGCGAGGACACAAAAAAAGGTTATGCGGAAATAAGAAAAGTTCTTGACGGCTACGACACGTTTATTTCCGAAAGCGACTTTGACAACTCAAAATCGCTCGACGACGAAATGTCGGTCGTTATCGCTATTGTCGCGGTTATCGTTGTCGCTGTACTTCTTCTCACGTCGCAGACTTATATGGAAATTCCCGTGCTTTTGATTACTTTCATTGTGGGAATTATACTAAACAAAGGCACAAACTTTATTTTCGGCGAAATCTCGTTTGTATCAAATTCGGTTACCGCCGTACTTCAGCTTGCGCTTTCGCTCGACTACGCGATTATTCTTATTCACCATTACAGCGAGGAGCGCGAAAGATGCGATCAGCACGACGCGGTTGTGCGCTCGCTTGCAAAATCAATTCCCGAAATAGCGTCAAGCTCGCTCACCACCGTATCGGGACTTGCGGCGCTTATGTTTATGCAATTTAAAATCGGCTTTGATATGGGTATGTGCCTTATAAAATCCATTATTTACAGCCTTATCTGCGTGTTCACGCTTATGCCGTGCCTGCTTATGCTTCTGGGCAAATACATCGACAAAACGCACCACAAAAGCCTTTTGCCCGATATTTCCTGGCTCGGCAGTGTGGTATACAAATTAAGAATTATCATTCCGCCGATTTTTATCGGCATAATCATAGCCGGATATTTCGTATCGTCAAACTGCTCGTATACATATAATGAAAATTCGTCCAAAACGATACGCAAAAACGAAACGCAGATTGCAAAAGAAACGATAGAAGACTATTTCGGTACAAAAAATCTGGCGGCGCTTGTCATTCCGGCAGGCGACTATGCGAAAGAAAAACAGCTTATCGCGGAACTTGAAACCCACCCCGAGGTTGACTCGATAAAGTCGCTTTCCAGCATTGAGGCAAAAGACGGATATGTTCTCACCGACTCGCTTACACCAAGGCAGTTTGCCGAGCTTATGGATATGGACATTGACACCGTTAAGCTTTTATACACAATGTATGCCGCCGACAAGGAGGAATACAGCAAGCTTTTATCAAATATGAACGATTTCGGCGTGCCGATAATTGATATGTTCACATTTGTTTACGACCTTAAAACAGACGGATATGTGCATTTTGACGACGAATTAAACGACGATTTGGACGATTTGCACATTCAGCTTGAAACGGCGAAAAAACAGCTTTTGGGCGATAATTACACACGTATGCTGGTATATCTTGATCTGCCCGTCGAAAGCGAAGAAACCTTTGCGTTTATCGACACGGTTCATAATATCACCGCAAAATATTACGACAAATATTACTTTGTGGGCGACTCCACAAGCTGTTACGACCTTGCGTCGTCGTTTGCTACCGATAATATCGTCGTTTCGGTGCTGTCGCTTTTGTTCGTAATAATAATACTGTTCTTCACCTTCAAAAACGCAGGACTTCCCGTGCTTTTGATTATGGTAATTCAGGGCAGTGTTTGGCTCAACTTCTCGTGGTCAACAGTTTCAAAGGCGAACATCTTCTTCTTGAGCTACCTAATTGTAAGCTCAATTCAGATGGGCGCAAATATCGACTACGCGATTGTAATTTCCAGCCGTTATATGGAGCTTCGCGGAGATATGGACATCAAAAAAGCTATGAAAAAGTCGCTCAACTTTGCTTTTCCGACAGTGCTTACCTCAGGCAGTATTCTTGCGGCGGCAGGATTTTTGATAAGTATGTTATCAAGCGAACCTGCCATAGTTTCAATCGGTCAGACGCTCTGCAGAGGAACACTTATATCAATGTTCCTTGTTATGTGCGTACTTCCCGAAATTCTTCTTCTCGGCGACACAATTCTGGAAAAATCGGGCGTTAACATTAAAAAACCCGACATTGTGCGCAAGGAAACGGGCAGATTTTTGGTTAACGGCCGTGTACGCGGTTATGTGAACGCCTTTGTTGACGCCGACATTCACGGTTTTGTCCGCGGAGATATGGAGGCTATGGTCAACATCGACAATATTGAAAAGGAGGATACGGCAGATGAAAACAATGAAAAATATGACGAAAATAATGACAATCAATAAACACATCTCGCTCGTTCTCGCTGTAATAATGCTCCTTTCTGTTTTTGCACCGCTTATGTCATCTTTTGCAGACAGCTCCGATATTGTCATCAAAAACGAAAAAGACTATCTTAACCTTGTAAAAAAATGCAAAACCGACACGTGGTCTAAAGGCAAAACCGTAACGCTTGCAAACGACATAGACCTGTCGAAAACAGACTTCTCCCCCATTCCCATCTTCGGCGGTCATTTTGACGGCAAGGGCTACACAATATCGGGAATAAAAATAAACAAAAAAGGCTCTGCAACAGGACTTTTCAGGTATATTCAATCGGGCGCAACGGTGGAAAACTTAAACGTTTCGGGAGATATCACCCCCGACGGAACGCAGAAAAACATCGGCGGTATCGTCGGAAGTTTGAGCGGTACGCTTAAAAACTGCACGTTCACAGGCAGCATAAAGGCAAAAACAAACGTCGGCGGTATTGCAGGATATGTCACCGACTCGGGTGTTATTGACGGATGCACATTTTCCGGAAGTGTTATCGCAACAAGCTACACAGGCGGTATTGCAGGTCAGAATTTCGGCACAATATCAAACTGTGAAAACAAAGGAAGCATAAACACCAAAAACACCGAGGAATCGAAAACCATTCAGGACGTTGATATTGACATTACAAATCTGCGCTCCACCGAAAATTTTGAGGCGGCAACCGATACAGGCGGTATTGCCGGCTATTCAAAGGGAAAAATTTCCGACTGCACAAACCGCGGAAACGTTGGATACAAGTCTGTCGGCTACAACACGGGCGGTATCTGCGGACGTCAGGCAGGATATCTTAACAACTGCACAAACTACGGCACAATAAACGGCAGAAAAGACATCGGCGGAATTGTCGGTCAGGCTGAACCGTATATCATTCTTGAATACACGCGCGACGTGCTCGAACAAGCCAATGACGTTTTCGGACGTATTCAGGACATTGCCGATGACAACTCGCTTTTGTCCGGCACTGCTCTCGGCGACAGCTTTGACTCTTTAAACGATACCCTTTCGCGCATAAATTCGTCTGCCGGTGTTTTGTCGGACGATATGTCAACATATGCCGACAAAATTTCAGACAGCGCAAACGAAATTTCCGACCGCTTAAACACTGCAGTTGAGGACGCAAAAGGCGCGCTGGACGATGCTGGAAAGGGCTGTGACGCTCTTTCGCTCGGTATGAAATCTATGGAGGAAAGCGCCGAACAGCTTAAAAATATTGTGGACGATTTGCGCGATGCATACCATCTTGCAAACAAGTCGGACGGTCACCTTGACGACGCAATGTATTACCTTGAACGCACGTCAATCCGCACATCTATGGCGATTGAAGATTTATCCGACGCGCTCAAAAAACTCGAACGCGGTTCAAAGAAACTGCAAACGGCGTCAAAATCGCTCCGTCTTGCATTTCAGCAGCGCGACCAGGCAATTAAAAATTTAAAGGATATGTGGGACGCAATCGGCGATATTCAAACGGGAATTTCGGACGGCAGTGCGTCGATTACCGAAATTGCAAAAATTTTAAAAGACCTTGTTGACAAAGGATACATCAAGGCGGACATTACCGAGCTTAACAAAAATCTTCTGGCGCTCGCAAAGGCATACAAAAATATTGCAATCGCTCTCGGCGACGTCCGCGACGGTGTTTTGATGATGGCAGAGGATTTTGATATGTATACCGTTGCGTCTGCATTCAAAACATTTGCCGAGGCGTTCGACAATCTCACCGAGGCGATCCACTATTTCCGTCTTGCACGGGACGATTTTGACGACGCGATAGATAAGCTGGACGACGTTTCGGACAGTGCAAAAATCGCGGCAGACACACTCAAAGAGGGACTTTCGCACATAGCAGACTCGACGGATTATCTTTCGTCAAGCGTCAAAAAGCTTGCCGATATAGCGGACGATTTCACAAAAAAAGGCGCGGTTAAAATGCCCGTTGCGTCCGAGATTTTCGGCAATGATTTTGACAATCTTCTGGACGAAATGAAAAATATGCAAAATGATTTTACAAATATAAAAAATGTTTTGTCGGGCAAAAAAGACATTCTTTCGGATAAAATCGACGCCTTGAACGACGAAATCCGCCAGCTCCGCAGTGTGCTTACAAAATCGTATGACGATAACATTAAGGCGGATGACGACGGATTTGTTGAAGATGTTTCCGATATTGACATTTTAAGCACAACACAGGGACGAATTGAAGGTTCGCGCAACCGAGGCGAGGTGTACGGCGATATTTCGGTAGGCGGTGTTGTCGGCTCAATGGCGGTTGAATACGACTTTGATCCCGAGGACGACGTTAAGGACAGAGGCACAAAATCGCTTAAATTCACATACAAGACCAAGTGCGTATTACGCCGATGCGTCAACGAAGGCAAGGTTAATTCGGCTAAAAACTACGCCGGCGGTATTGTAGGCAGAATGGATTTGGGCAGTGTCCTCTCCTGTGAGGGCTACGGCGCGGTTAAAGCGGACGACGGCGACTATGTCGGCGGTATCGCAGGCGCGTCCGAAACGGTTATACGAAATTCTGCGGCAAAATGCACTGTTTCGGGCAATGATTACGTCGGCGGTGTTGCCGGAAAGGCAGATATGGTTTCGCACTGCTACACTGTTGTAACCGCCGAAGAACACGGAGAATATGCAGGCGCAATCGCAGGTGATGCCGACGATAAATCAAAGATTTCGGGCAATGTTTTTGTCGGCGGAGAGCTTGGCGGTCTTGACGACATAAACTACACCGGCAAGGCACAGGAGGGCGAAATTTCCGACTATGTAAGCTTTGTTAAATCGAGCTTTAATACCGATACCGAGTTTAATTTGAAATTTACGGCAGACGGAAAGCTCATCGCAACCGTACCTTTTAAATACCGCGAAGAAATCACCGCGGATAAAATTCCGTCAGTGCCCGAGAAAAAGGGTTATTACGGCAAATGGAGCAGTTATGACTTCACCTCGCCGGAATATGAAACGGAAATCGAAGCGGAATACTATCGGGATATTGACATTGTAGAATCGTCGCTCACGCGAGACGGCAAGGCAATTATGCTTCTTTGCGGTGCGTTTGACGACTCCGCGTCGATAAGAATTGCAAAAAACAGTCAAAATCACACCAAAATGAAAAAGGTTCTTGACTCATACACGGTAAAAATCGACGGCGACTACAACGATAAGCATACTGTCCGCTACCTGCCGTCCGAAAACATCAAAAAGGTTAAGCTGTACGCCGAATATGACGGCAAAATAAAAAAACTTAAAGCGAAAAAATTCGGCAGTTACCTTGAATTTGAGATTTCATCGGGCGATTTCACAATTTACGAAACACAGAAAAACTATATTTTGGGAATTGTGTTAAAATCACTGCTTGTGGTCATTATAGCGCTCATTATAGCTTTTATAATCAAAAACCGCAGAAAATTTAAAATGATTTTCAAAAAAATCAAACTCCCGAAGTTGCCGAAACTTCCGAAAGCGGATATTAAAAAACTTCTGAAAGGCTGATGTAATTTTTAGTTTATATCAGGTAATCGGACGTTAAAATTTAAAGATATAAAAGCAACCGCCGCTGTCCTCAAACGGCGGTTGTTTTTGTTTGTTAAGGCGGAAAGTTTTAGGTAAAAATCCTTGACAACAACAGTTATTGTGTGGTAAAATACAATAGTTGAGCGTTGGCGTACAAACGCCGGTACTCAAAATGTTTTTTGCGCCCGCGGCGGAATTGGCAGACGCGCCAGACTTTGTTTCCGTCCTGTATGTGATTTTATTGTTGATTACGGTTTTTTTCGTTTTCATATATGAGGATTAAGCGATATGCTCCTCCTCGGTGTACCTCTGCCGTGTAAAAATCAAGAGGTAAAATTTAATATGCGGCTGTGGCGGAATTGGCAGACGCGCCAGACTTAGGTTCCGTACTGTATGTGATTTTATTGTTGATAACGGTTTTTACCGTTTTCATATATGAGGTTTAAGTGACATGCTCCTCCTCGGTGCACCTCTACCGTGTAAAAATTAAGAGGTAAAAACTTAATATGCGGATGTGGCGGAATTGGCAGACGCGCTAGACTTAGGATCTAGTGATTTTATCGTGGGGGTTCAAGTCCCTTCATCCGCACCATACCGAGTGTTCTTACAGAACTTGAAAGGTTTTGTATGACACTCGGTTTTTTATTGACTTTTTAACTTGCACAAGCGGCAAAATGAACATCTACGCCCTGTCTTGTATGTACCGAAACATTGTTTTCGGGTAGCTTTTCAAGGTCGGGTATTTCAATCGCGCCTATACAGTTATAATGAATGGTAAGCCTTTTAACGGTTTTACCGTCAATCTTTTCGGACTGGTGTAGTGTATTCTGCTTCGGGTGGTGGTTTTTTAATTAAAATGAAATTGAGCAAATGAAATCCTGTATGGTAAGAGAAATATTCAGAGACGAGTTATATCATCTGTACGATGAAAAAACTCAGAAACGTGAGAAGTTAGCTGAGAAATCCAAGGAACGAATACGGGAATTGAAAAAGGATTTCAGTGTGAAATCAAACACCGAAATCAATACACTCTTTCAAAAATTGGCAGACGAAATGCGAACCTATAAATGTAAAAAAGTGTATTCATACTCAGGAAAATATATTGCAAACCATCTTTTTATACGGTTTTCTATTGCAATCATTTCCCTGTTTATACGCATTCTGTTTTCGTTCATAATACGAAGTTCAGCATATATATCTTCCGGAATGTACGGTATTAAATATCTGCCCTCTATTACCAGCTTGGCAATCACTTTTGGATCTTTTCTGTCGTTCTTGCTCGGGTGATTGTCATCAAGCTCATTTGTGCGTTTGACATGCATAGGATTGACAAACACAAATTTGATATCGTGTTCTTTCAAGTATTCAGCAAGCGTGAACCAATAATGTCCCGCAGGCTCAGCGCCTATGATAATGTTATCCTTTTGATTGGTCTTACAAATTTCAGTCAGCCATTCTGAAAAGTTTTCAAATCCATAACTTGTACTTTCAAATTTGAATACTTTTGAAAGCTCCAAACCACGCCAATCAAATGCACGGGCATAGTGCGTTTCGCTCGAAAAATCAATTCCTATAACCAGAGTTGTATTTTTACTTGACTTATTTTCTCACTCTGTGTTATACTCATCTTAGGGTTTCTCCCTTGGTAGATTTCTTTTTATTAAGGCTTTGACCCTGTGTTACATTCTAAGGGAGTGAACTCCTTTTTGTCAGACCTCATTTTTGTTACTTAACAGGAATGCTCCTATGTGTTTTTATTATTGACTGACAGGTCAATCTTATTATAACACATAGAAGGATTTTTGTTCATCGGTTAACCTTTTTTGAACCACGCGACTATCGCGTGGTTTTCTTTATACAAAAAACCGAACCTTACAAATAAGGTTCGGTTTTTACCGCGCAATGAAATCTTATGCGAAAATCATATCGGAAAATCCAAAAATTCGCCGTCCGAGAAATATTTTACACTTGTAAATCCGCAATCCTCGGCAATTTTCACCGAATCGGCAAATTTATATCCGAGCGACGATATATCATCTCCGCCGCTGCCGATTATCACACTTCCGCCGTAGTTTTTTACCGCCATAATAAGATTTTTATTCGGTGTAATTTCCCTTCGGACTTTTTCATACGCAAAATGCGGACTGATTTCAAAAATCACACCTTTTTTAATAAGCGTTTCCATTGCCTCAATGGCAGGTATAAGATACCTTGAATCGTCCTCGTCAAAATACTTATCGCCCTCGTTATATTTTGCCGCCAAATCAAAATGCGCAATAATGTCAAAATCGCACTTTTCGCACATTTTTATAACATTCTCGTAATACGCTTTGCAGTATTTATAAAAATTACCGCCGAAATGCTCTTTGACAAAGCGTACTACCGAATATTCCTCCTCGTCGGCGCAAATACGCGCGCCGTCCTTTTCAACATATACGACCGAACCGATTATATATTCATACGGCGAAAGGTCGGTTTCCGCCGAAAAATAATCATACTCACAGCCGAGGTAAATATCCATATAACCTTTCATTTCATTTTTAAGCGACAGCACACTTTCGATATAGCTTTTCTCGTCCTCGCGCGCAAGAGAATTTCCCTTGTCGAAATCAATATATAACTGTTCGGAAAATCCGAGCGAGTCAAAACCTTTCAAAAGCGCGCTTGCAGCAAGCTCACGCACGCTGAAATTACCGCCGCAAAAATTGGTATGAGTATGAAGATTTGTTCTGTATTCCATAAATTAACGTTTCGCCTTACTTTCACAATAAATACATCTGTAAACCTTGTTTTCTCTGTCGGTAAGCTTGAAAATATGCTCAATTTCCTGCTCGGTGGTTGTTATGCATCTCGGATTTTTGCACTTTATAACATTTTTCACCGTTTCAGGCAGTGTGAGATGGCATTTTTTCACAAGCTTTTCGTCCTTGATGATATTAACAGTAATCCCCGGGTCGATATATCCCAAAACGTCAAGATTAACGTCAATATCGTCGTCTATTTTTATAATATCTTTCTTTCCCATAAGACGGCTGTTTACATTTTTTATGATCGCAACCGAGCAGTCAAGCTCGCCGAGATTTAAAAACTTGTAAATTTCCATACTTTTGCCCGCCTTGATGTGGTCGAGCACAATGCCGTTTTTTATCGAATCAATATTCATCTATTCCACCCCCAAAAGCTTTAAAATAAGCGCCATACGAATGTATTTTCCGTTGAGCGCCTGTTTAAAATAACAAGCGCGCGCATCACTGTCAACGTCGGTTGAAATCTCGTTTACCCTCGGCAAAGGGTGAAGTATGCACAAGTCGTTTTTCGCGTTTTTAAGCTTGTCAAGATTGAGAATATAGCTGTCTTTAAGACGTATATAATCCGCCTCGTTGAAAAACCTTTCGCGCTGAACCCTCGTCATATAGAGAATGTCAAGACTCGGCATTGCGCTCTCCAAGTCGCCAGTTTCAATGTATTCAATGTTCTTTTCCGCAAGCACACCCTGTTTGATATAGTCGGGAAGTGTCAGCTCGGGCGGAGAAATTAGCACAAATTTGATGTTTTTATAACGCGACATTGCATTTATCAGCGAATGAACCGTTCTGCCGAATTTTAAGTCGCCGCAGAAACCGACTGTAAGATTGTCAAGTCTGCCCTTTTCGCGCTTGATTGTGAGAAGGTCGGTAAGCGTCTGCGTCGGGTGGTTGTGTCCGCCGTCGCCTGCATTTATAATGGGAACATCGCTTTTGAACGACGCAACCATAGGCGCGCCCTCTTTCGGGTGGCGCATTGCGATTATATCAGCATAACAGCTTACAACCTTAACGGTGTCCCCCACGCTTTCGCCCTTTGACGCCGACGAGGACGCCGCCTCGGAAAATCCGAGAACCGAACCGCCGAGCTCCAGCATTGCCGCCTCAAAGCTCAAACGTGTGCGCGTTGACGGCTCGAAAAACAGCGTCGCAAGCTTTTTGCGTTTGCATTTTTCCGCGTAATTATCGGGATTTTTAATAATATCGTTTGCCGTGTCGATAAGAGCGTCAATTTCACTTTCGGTTAAATCCAGAATATCTATAAGATTGTTCATTTTATGTTGCCCCCTTTATCGGTTTATCCAGCTTTCGTCGCTCGGATTGTTGCGGAAATCTATAATTCTTTTTATGTCGCTTTCCTTGATGTATCCCTCATCGGCAGCGACAGACGCGATTGCGTCGAGATTTGTAAGGCTGACATTTTTAACATCCGCATCGGCAAGACGTTTTATTCCCTTTTCCATACCGTATGTGAATATGCTCACAATGCCGAGAACGTCCGCGCCGGCATTTCTCAAAACGTCTACAACCTCCAAAACACTTCCGCCCGTAGAGATTAAATCTTCAATGACAACAACCTTTGCGCCCTTTTCGAGTTTTCCCTCAATCTGATTGTTTCGTCCGTGGTCTTTTGCGCCCGAGCGGACATATCCCATAGGAAGACCCAGAATTTCAGCGCTTATCGCGGCGTGCGCTATGCCAGCCGTGCTTGTGCCCATAAGAACCTCGCAGTCGGGATAGTTTTTCTTAACCGTTTCCGCGATTGCGTTTTCAACCGTTTTTCTCACGTCGGGATACGACAAAATAAGTCTGTTGTCGCAGTAAATCGGGCTTTTTATACCGCTCGCCCAAGTGAAAGGCTCGTCGGGACGAAAGAAAACCGCGCCGATTTTAAGCAGATTTTTTGCAATGATTTTTTCCATTGTAACTCTCCTTGTTCTTTTAAAAATTTATTCTCCCAAAAATTCTTTTTTGCATCTTCTGTAAGCTTTGACAGGGTCGTCAGCCTGTGTTACGGGACGTCCCACAACAATGAAATCCGAGCCGAGTTTTGCCGCGTCGGACGGTGTGGTGACGCGCACCTGGTCGCCCTTTTCGCCGTCCGCAAAGCGCACTCCGGGTGTTACGGTGATAAAATCTTTACCGCAAGTATCCTTAACCTTTCCTGCTTCAAGAGGCGAGCATACAACGCCGTCCAGTTTTGCGTCGGCGGCGCACTTTGCATAGTGCATAACAACATTGTCAATAGGCTCGTTTATAAGAAGGTCGCTTTTCATTCGCTCCTCGCTTGTGGAGGTAAGCTGTGTTACCGCGATAAGATACGGACGCGTTCCGTCGGGGCGCGTAAGACCCTTTATTGCCGCCTCCATCATAGCAACCGTGCCGAACGCGTGAAGATTTGTCATATCGACGTCAAGACGCGACAAAACGCGCATTGCCTTTTCCACCGTGTTCGGAATATCGCAAAGCTTTAAATCGAGAAAAATTTTGTGTCCGCGCTCTTTTATTTCCCTCACAATTTCGGGACCCTCCGCATAAAAAAGCTCCATTCCCACTTTTAAATACGGCTTTTCGTCCTTGAATTTGTCCAAAAATTCAAAAAGTTCGTCTTTCGTGCCAAAATCGCACGCAATTATAACGTCTTTAGCCATTGTGTGCACCTCCGATAATATCGCTTAATTTTTCTATATTATATTTTTTCATTATTTTAGGCAAATCGTTTATTATATCGCGGCAGGCATACGGATTTACAAGGTTTGCCGCGCCGATTTGAACCGCGCTTGCGCCTGCGAGCATCATTTCGATAACGTCTTTCGCGCTTGATATTCCGCCCATTCCGATAATCGGGATTTTCACGGTGTCAAACACCTCGTACACCATTCTCACCGCGACGGGGAAAATTGCACTTCCCGAAAATCCGCCCATTTTGTTTGCAACAACGCATTTGCGCGTTTTTACGTCTATTCTCATACCCATAAGCGTATTTATAAGGCTTATGCCGTCCGCGCCCGCGTCCTCGCACGCTTTTGCAATTTTCTTTATATCGGTGACGTTGGGCGAAAGTTTCATATAAACAGGCTTGTCCGTGACGCTTTTTACCGCTTTTGTCACCTCGTACGCGCTTTTTTCGTCTGTGCCGAAACTCATACCGCCGTTGTGAACGTTTGGACAGCTTATATTGACCTCGATTATGCCGACCTGTTTTTCGCCGTTTATGCGCTCGGCAAGATATTTGTATTCGTCGAGCGAAAAACCGCTGATGTTTGCTATGACTTTCTTTTTAAAGCACTTCTTGATTTTTGGCATTTCCTCCGAAATAACCTTGTCAATGCCGGGGTTCTGAAGTCCTACGGAGTTTATCATACCTCCCGTACATTCCGCAATGCGCGGTGTCGGATTTCCGAAACGTTCTTCGCGCGTTGTACCCTTAAACGAGAACGAACCCAAAATGTTTATATCGTAAAGATTAGCAAATTCATATCCGTAGCCGAACGTACCGCTCGCCGGTATAATCGGGTTATCGAGCGTCAAGCCCGACAGAGAAACACGTGTGTCTACCATATTATTTCCTCCTTTTCAAGCACGGGACCGTCCTTGCAAATTCGTTTTGCGCCGTATTTTGTTTTGCACGAGCAACCCATACACGCGCCGAAACCGCACCCCATTCTTTCTTCAAAGCTCAGCTGACCGTCCGTTTTCGCCTCATTGCAGACCGCTTTAAGCATAGGCTCGGGTCCGCACGCAAAAAAGTATGAATATGTTTTTATATCTCTGAGCGCGTCGGTGACAAAGCCTTTTTTTCCAAAGCTTCCGTCCGCAGTGGCAACGATTGTTTTTACGCCCAGTTTTTCAAATTTATCGGCATAAAACACCTCGTCTTTTGTGTTAAATCCAAGAATTACAACGGGGTTTTTGCCGATTTCCAAAAGCTTTTTACACAGCATATACATAGGCGGAACTCCGACGCCGCCCCCGATTATAACGCTGTTTCCGCCTTTTGATATATCGTAGCCGTTGCCGAGCGGAAGAAGAATGTCGATGGGATTTCCGTGCGATAATTCCGACATTTTTTCCGTTCCCTCGCCCACAACCTTGTAAACCAGCGTAAGGCTTTTTCCGTCGGTATCGCAAACCGAAATCGGACGGCGCAAATACAAGCCGTCAAGCTTGATGTTCACAAACTGCCCGGGTTTTGAAATTTCCGACGCGTCGCCGAAAAGCGTCATTTCGTAAACGTTTTTTGCAATTTTTCTGTTGCTTTCAATCATAAAAATTTCGCGTTTCATTTATCTGCTCCCCTTAGTCTATCTGCTCCCTTTATCCAAGCCGTTTTTCCGTTTGCAGCGGTAAGAACGCACTCGCCGAAAACATTATCGCCGTCAAACGGCGTTGCTTTTCCTTTTGACAGGAAATTTTCCGAATTTATTTTGTATTCTTTATCAAGGTCAAACACCGTGAAGCAATCGTCCGACTGTGAGATGTTAAACCTCTTTTTGGGATTTTCATACATAAGCTTTATCAAAAATTCAAGCGGAAAAATTCCCGTTTTCACAAAGTTTGTATACATAAGCGGAAAAGCGGTTTCAATGCCCGAAATTCCCATAAGCGATTTTTCAAGACCGCGGTTTTTTTCTTCAAAACCGTGCGGTGCGTGGTCGGTGGCAATCATATCTACCGTGCCGTCCAAAATCCCCTCAATAAGCGCCTCTTTGTCCGAAATATCACGGATAGGCGGATTCATTTTAAACCGTCCTTCGTCCTTTAAACACATATCGTCCAAAAGAAGATAATGCGGTGCGGTTTCGCACGAAACGTCAAGCCCCTCTTTTTTCGCATCGCGCAAAAGCTCTACGCTCTCTTTGCACGAAATATGGCAAACGTGATATTTACACCCCGTTTTTCTCACAAGTTCCAAATCGCGCTTTATAGGCAAATATTCACTTGCGGACGAAATGCCCCTGTGTCCGTTAAGCTCTGCGTATTTCCCCTTGTGAATATATCCGCCGTTCAAAAGAGAATTATCCTCGCAGTGCGCGGATATAATCTTTCCGCACTTTTTCGCGGTAAGCATTGCCTGCTCCATAATTTCCGCGTTCTGCACGCCCTTGCCGTCGTCCGAAAAGCCGATTACATAATCTTTCATTTTTTCCATTTCGCTCAAAACTTCGCCGTTTTCGCCCATTGTCACCGCGCCGTAGGGAATGACGTTAATCACAGCGTCTTTTTTTATAATTCCGCGCTCAATGTTAAGATTTTCGAGCGTGTCGGGCACGGGATTTAGATTAGGCATAGCGCAAACCGTTGTGTATCCGCCCCTCGCCGAGGCGGCGGTACCCGTTTTTATGCTTTCTTTATAAAAAAACCCCGGTTCTCGAAGATGCACGTGAACATCAATGAAACCGGGAAAAATATATAAATTATTCATTTTTGACAAATCATTTAAAAAAACACCTATTCCGTCAAGACCGGCAACATTATCAAAAACAGAATTTCTGATTTCAAAATCACACTTTTCAAAACCGCCGTTTTTAAAGATATTTGCCCTCTTAAGTATCATAAGCTGTATAACCTCCGAAACATCATAGTAAATATATTATACAAAATTTTTATATTTTTGTCAACAATAAACGCATAAAAAATGCTTTGAGTTTTCACCCAAAGCATTTTTTCGTTATCAGTCCATATTTTTTCTTTTAAGTTCGTTCAAAATCTGCGGATAAAGCTGGCAGGTCATACCGCCGTCAACCGTGATTTCGGTTCCCGTAACGTTTTTAGCCTCGTCACTGCCGAGATACCACGCCGCGTTTGCAATATCCTCAAAATCCGAAATATCGCCGATAGGTGTAAGCGTTCCGTCCACAATTCTCTTGTCGCCCATTCCCACCCAGCGGTCGGTTTTGATTGTGCCCGGCAAAACAACGTTGCTTCGTATGCCGTACTGACCCAAATCAACCGCAAGTGCTCTCGACATTGCATTGATACCGCCTTTCGACGTGCTGTATGCAACCCTGTTCGGTATAGCGCGGTATGCGGTGTTTGAACTGATAAACACTATCGCGCCTTTGTGATGCTCTTTCATTCTAAGAGCCGCCTGACGGATTATCATAAAATTCCAAACCAGGTTTGTTTCAAAAACGCGCTGAAATTCTTCGATAGAGCACTCAAACATCGGCATACCCTTTGCAGGGTCGTTGCCGAATCCCATATCAGCCGAGTTTAAGCAAACCGTTTCAACAAAAAGTCCGTTTTTGTCAATGTCCGAAAAAATGTCTTTAACTCTCTGCTCGTCGCGAATATCAAGCGCATAGCCGTAACCTTTAACTCCATACTTTTCGGCAACTTTTTTTGCCGCCTCACTTGCTCTCTCACCGCTTCTGCTTGTAATAACAACGTTGTAACCTTCTTTTGCAAATCTCTCCGCAATCGCAAGACCGCTTCCGACGGTTCCGCCCGTTACAAATACTGCTCTCTCCATATTTTTTCACTCCTAAAAATAAAATTCTGTTTTTGCCGGTCTGATGTTTGTAAGCGCACCGGTGTAATGACGAAGCGTGTGCACCTGATACGGGTGTTTTGCGCACTCCTCCTCGTTTATTTCAATACCGAGCCCCGGCTTGTCGGGAATATCAATATAACCGTTTTCATAATGCAAATCTTCAGTTGTGACATCTTTTCTGTAATCAACGTCGGAATACATAATTTCAAGTATGCAGAAGTTGGGACAGCTTGCCGCAAGCTGAAGTGTCGCCGCGTTCGCAACAGGTCCCGACGGATTGTGCGGTGCAAACGGAATGTATCTGCATTCTGCCTCTGCCGCGATTTTCTTAAGCTCCATAATTCCGCCTGCGTGCGAAATGTCGGGCTGTATGTAATCTGCCGCCATTTTGTCGAACATAGGCTTGTAATCCCAGCGTGTGTATAATCTTTCGCCTGCCGAAATCGCGACGGGAGATTTATCCCTTACCGCCTTTAACGCGTCGAGATTGTCGGGCGGAACGGGTTCTTCAAAGAACATAGGCTTGAACTGTTCAAGCTCTTTTGCAATTTTTATACCCGTGGGAATGTTAAATCTGCCGTGACCCTCGATAAGCAGGTCAACCTCGTTTCCGACAGCTTTGCGCACCTCATCAACACATTCAAGCGCAGTGTTTAAATCTTTGTTTGAAATGTCGAGATAGCTTTTGCCGAACGGGTCCCACTTCATAGCGGTAACACCGCGCTGAACGGCAATTTTCGCTTTTTCGCCGAATTCTTTCGGTGTTTTTGCACCTGCAAACCAGCCGTTTACATAAATGCGCACCTTGTCGTTAACCTTACCGCCCATAAGCTGATATACGGGAACGTTAAGGCTCTTGCCCAAAATATCCCACAACGCGGTTTCAACAGCCGACAAAGCGGACATAAGCACCGCTCCTCCGCGCCAGTATGCGTCGCGGTAAATTTCGTGCCAGTGTTTTTCAATATTGAGCGGATTTTTGCCTACCAAATATTCTTTGATATGCTCAACCGCGCCGATAAGCGCTTTTTCTTTGTATTCCAGCGTTGCCTCGCCCACGCCGTCTATGCCCTCGTCGGTGTAAACCTTAACAAAAACCCAGTTGGTTCTGAAACAGTCCACAGCAAAGGTTTTTACGTCGGTAACTTTCATTTTTCCGCACCCCTTATTTTTATTTTCTTTTGTTATAATAATATAATTTTCAAACCAAGTCAATGCAAAATACTATAACAAAACCGACAAATTATATAATTATCTCAACTTTTTGCAAAAATAAAAAGCGCTGATTAAAGCGCTTTGAAATTTTCATTTATATTATTTATTTTTATGCTGTCAAAACCGAAACACATATTTTCCGCACTGTGTGCGTCGCTCGACAAAATAAACTTTCCGCCGAGGCTTTCGATTTTCCTTATAAAATCGGCGTTGGGATACGGTGTTTTTCGGTATCCGCGCAATATTGCGCCCGTGTTTATCTCAAACGGAACGTTATATTTCACAAGCTTTTCAATCGCTTTGTATGCGCATTTTTTATACCGCTCGTTGTTTTCGTCAAAAAAACGTCCGCCCTCGTTAAACTTTGATATAAGGTCGAAATGCCCGATTATATCGGCATTTGTCTTATTTACAACGTCTGACACAAGGTTAAAATACTCCTCCGCAAACGCATAATAATCACCGCCGAACTTATCTTTTGCAAGCGACTCAAACTTTTCCGCGCTCTCGTCAACCGAAAAATATTCACCGCCGATTTTGATATAATGCACCGAGCCGATTGCATAGTCACAGCCACCGTCCGATGTATCGGAAAAATAGTCCTTTTCAACGCCCTTTAAAATTTCGATTTTTCCCCGGTATTTTTCGCGCAGACGGTCAATTTCGTCGGAAAAAGTCTTTTCATTGCCTTTTTTTATGCAAAATTCCTCGTCAAACGGAACATACGAATGATAAACCAAGCCGATTTTTTTCATATTGAGTTTTATCGCCGAACAAATCACTTCTTCGGGAGAATTTTTGCCGTCGCAAAATGAGGTGTGAACGTGAAAATCATTCATTTTGTCATTTTCTCCTGTTTAACCTTGTGGTCGATAACGTTTCGCGACGCAAGCTCGTACTGAATATCTTTAAGGCTTATTCCCGTGTGCGCCATAAGCACCAAAACGTGATAGCAAAGGTCGGCGATTTCGTAAATCGTTTCTTTCTTGTCCTCCGCCTTCGCCGCGATTATAACTTCGGTGCTCTCCTCTCCCACTTTTTTGAGGATTTTGTCAAGTCCTTTTTCAAAAAGATAGGTTGTGTACGAACCCTCTTTCATCTCTTTTTTGCGGTCAAGAAGAAGATTCATCAGCACAGAGAGCGAAAATTCGGTCATATTGTCATCGTGACAAACAGTATTTGTAAAACAGCTTTCACTGCCCGTGTGGCACGCAGGGCCGTCCTTTTCGACAATTACATTTAACGCGTCGTAATCGCAGTCGGCGGTAATCGACACAATGTGCTGATAATTTCCGCTTGTTTCGCCCTTTGTCCAAAGCTCGTTTCTCGAACGGCTCCAAAAACAGGTAAGTCCCTTTTCTATCGACTTTTCAAGGCTTTCTCTGTTCATATACGCAAGCGTCAGCACCTCTTTTGTGATGTTGTCGGTAACTATCGCCGGAATAAGACCTTTTTCGTCAAATTTCAATTTGTTTATGTCAAAATCACACTTCATTTTTATCGCTCCTTTAAATTCTCACCAAAATTCCGTTTTCTTTAAGCGTGCGCTTTAAATCGGGAATTTCCACCTCTTTAAAGTGGAAAATCGACGCGGCAAGTCCTGCATCCGCTTTCGGGATTTTTTTGAAAAGTTCAACAAAATCCTCTTTTTTGCCCGCACCGCCCGACGCTATGACGGGAACGCTCACCGCACTGCACACCGCATCCAGCATTTCAAGGTCAAAACCGCCTTTCACGCCGTCGGTGTCGATTGAATTTAAAACAACCTCGCCTGCGCCCATATCAACGCATTTTTTAATCCACGAAACCGCCTCAAGGTCGGTTTTCTCGCGTCCGCCCTTTGCGTACACGGTAAATTTCCCGTCCTCGCGCTTTACGTCCGCCGAAATAACAACGCACTGATTGCCGTATTTTTTTGCCGCCTCATAAATCAAATTTGGGTTTTTAAGCGCGCCCGAGTTTACGCTAACTTTGTCCGCACCGCATTTTAACACCCTGTCGAAATCGTCAACGGTGTTTATGCCTCCGCCGACGGTGAGCGGAATAAAAATCGTTTCCGCAACCTTTTTTAAAATATCGGTAAAAAGCGCCCTGCCCTCAGCCGACGCGGTTATATCGTAAAAAACCAGCTCGTCCGCGCCGTTGTCACTGTAAAATTTTGCAAGCTCAACGGGCGACGAAACGTCCGACAAGCCCTCAAAATTAACGCCCTTAACCACTCTGCCGTTCCTCACGTCAAGGCACGGGATAATTCGTTTTGTAATCATTTTGCCACCTCGATTGCTTCGGCAAGTGAAATTGCCTTTGTGTAGTATGCTTTGCCGATTATCGCGCCGTAAATTTCAAGGTTTTTGAGCCTTTTTATATCGTCAATACTGCTCACACCGCCCGACGCTATGATGTTTATGTTGAATTTTTCCGACATTTCTTTATATAAATCTACGTTTGTGCCCTGCATTGCGCCGTCCTTTGAAACGTCGGTGCAAATCACGGTTTTAACACCGATATTCTGCATTTTTTTGCAAAACTCAAACGGCGTGAATTTGCTTAAATCCGTCCAGCCTTTTATGGCGACAAACCCGTCTTTTATGTCAATTCCGACCGCGATTTTTTCGCCGTATTTTTTAACCGCGCTTATCAAAAATTCTTCATCATTCACCGCCGCCGTGCCGAGAATGACGCGCTTAACACCGATATTCACGTATTTTTCCACTGTTTCAAGCGTGCGTATTCCTCCGCCGATTTCGGTGAAAAGAGAGGTGTTTTTCACAATTTTTTCTATCGTGCCGATGTTCGGCGTATCGCCCGTTTTCGCACCCTCAAGGTCTACAATGTGCAGAAACTCCGCGCCCGAATTTTCAAAATCCTTCGCGATTTCAAGAGGATTTTCGCTGTAAACCGTCATTTTTTGATAGTCGCCATTTAAAAGGCGAACCGCCTTGCCGTCAAACAAATCTATCGCAGGAAAAATGTTCATTTTTATTCCCCCTTTTCGCAGAACGCGCGCAAAATGTTAAGTCCCGTATTTCCGCTTTTTTCGGGGTGGAACTGACACCCGTACACATTGCCGCACTGCACCGCGGCGGTGAGATTTGCGCCGTATTCCGCGTTTGCGATAACACTTTCATCGCAGTTTGCCGCATAATATGAATGAACAAAATACACAAAATCGCCGTCGTTTATATACTTAAAAATTTTGCTTCTTTTGTCGGTAAATTTCAGCGAATTCCAGCCGATGTGCGGAACTTTTAAGTTTTCGCCGATAACGTCGGATATTGGACGGATTTCGCCTTTTATAAGCCCCAAACCCGAATATTCGCCGTATTCAAAGCTTTTGTCGAACAAAATCTGCATACCGAGGCAAATTCCCATAATCGGCTTACCTTTTTTCGCCTCCGAAACGATAACCTCGTCAAGGCGCGCGTCTTTAAGCTTTTTCACCGCGTCGCCGAACGCACCCACACCGGGGAGAATAATTTTATCCGCGCTTTTGATTTTCTCGCTGTCGCCCGTCACGCAAGCGTCCGCGCCGACATATGCAAGCGAACTTTTGAGCGAAAAAAGATTTCCCACGCCGTAATCTATAATTGCAATCATTAAAGCACTCCCTTTGTTGACAGAATTTCATCTTTAAATGCGCTGTCTATTTTGACCGCGCCCGACATTGTGCGCGCAAACGACTTGAATGCGCCCTCAATTATATGATGCGAATTTGTTCCCGAAATCTTCTTTATATGAAGCGTGCATTGCGCAGTGCGCACAAATGCCGTGAAAAATTCCTCGCAAAGCTCGGTGTCAAACGTACCGACCTTTTCGGTCGGAATATCGAGCGAATACGAAAGGTGTGCCCTGCCCGACAAATCGACAGCCGTCAAAATGAGCGACTCGTCCATAGGAAGAATTGTGTCGGCATAGCGGACAATGCCTTTTTTGTCGCCGAGCGCATTACAGAATGCCTCGCCGAGCGCAATTCCTATATCCTCAACCGTGTGGTGGTCGTCAACATAAGTATCGCCTTTGCAGGTCAGCGTCAAATCAAAATGCGCGTGCTTTGCAAAAAGCGTCAGCATATGCTCCAAAAATCCGCACCCGCACTCTATTTCCGACTTTCCGCTCCCGTCAAGATTAAGCGAAAGTTTTATGTCCGTTTCGTTTGTTTTGCGCTTAATTTCCACTGTTCTCACTTAAATTCCTCCTTTATTATTTCCTTTAATTTTCCAATAAGCACCGTCATTTCGTCCTTTGTACCGACGGTAATTCGGTTAAAATCTTTTATCCTTTCGCCGTTAAAATGGCGCACCAAAATTTCTTTTTCTTTAAGTTTTTTATAAATTTTTTCACCGCTTATGTTTTTGTGCCTTGCAAATATAAAATTCGCCGAAGAATTTGTCATTTCAAAGCCGAGTTTTTTAAGCTCGTTTTCGGCAAACAAACGCGCCTCGATTATTTTTTTGCAGTTTTTCCGCGTGTAATCCTCGTCGTCCAAAATCCCCTCGCCGAGCGCCATTGTCATAGCGTTTATGTTATACGGATTTGTGGAAAATCTCACCGTATTAAGGTCGGCAATAAGACTTTTGCAGGCGATGCCGAACCCGAGCCGTGCTCCTGCCGCCGAGCGCGATTTTGAAAAGGTTTGCGTAACCAAAAGATTGCCGTATTTGTGTATAAGCGGAACCGCACTTTCACCGCCGAAATCAACATATGCCTCATCGATGACAACGACGTTATCGGGATTGTTTTTCACAATTTCTTCAACCTCGTCAAGCGTCAGCGCAATGCCCGTCGGCGCGTTGGGATTTGCAATAAACACCGTCGCGTTTGCGTTAAAATAGTCCGAAATATTTATTTTAAAATCATCGCCGAGCGGAATTTTTTTGTACGGCACGCCGTTATAATCGGCGAAAACCTCATAAAAACCGTATGTTATATCGGGAAAAACCGCCGTTTTTTCCTTGTCGCAAAACGCTGAAAATGCGAAATTCAAAATTTCGTCCGAGCCGTTGACCGCCATAACCTCGTCCTTTTCAACGCCGATAAGCTTTGCGAATTTTTCGTTTAAAACCGTACATTCGGGGTCGGGATAAAGCATAAGACGGTTAAAAATTTTCTCAACCTCCGACACGGCTTTGTCCGACGGCGGAAACGGCGACTCGTTTGTGTTTAACTTTATATATTTTTTGTCTTGAGGCTGTTCGCCGGGTGTATACGGAACAAGTTTTTCAAATTTCTGCGAGATAAATCTGCTCATTTTTATTCCTCCAGCCTTATAACCGCGCTTTTCGCGTGCGCCGTAAGTCCCTCTTGCTCGGCAAAATATGCAACGTCATATGCAACATTTTTCAGCGCGTCCGCGGTGTAGTAGGTATACTGCGTTTTTTTGACGAAATCGTCCACCGAGAGCGGACTCGAAAACTTCGACGTACCGCTTGTGGGAAGTGTGTGATTTGCGCCTGCAAGGTAGTCGCCCAGCGCCTCGGGGCAGTTTTTGCCCATAAATACCGAGCCTGCGTGACGGATTTCGTCGAGATAATCAAACGGGTTGTCCACGCAAAGCTCCAAATGCTCGGGCGCGATTTCATTTGCAATGTCAATCGCGGTTTTTATGCCGTCCGCGACAATGATTTTGCCGTTATTGTCAACAGACGCGCGCGCGATTTCCGCCCTTTCAAGCATAGGAATTTGAATTTCAATTTCCTTTTGCACTTCTTTTGCAAGTTCAAGCGACGTTGTAACCAAAACCGCACTTGCCATTTTGTCGTGCTCGGCTTGCGAAAGAAGGTCTGCCGCCGCGTATTTCGGGTTCACCGTACCGTCTGCAACAATTAAAATTTCGCTCGGACCTGCAACCATATCAATGGAAACCAAACCGAAAACCTGTTTTTTCGCCTCGGCGACAAACGCGTTTCCCGGACCGACGATTTTATCCGCTTTCGGTATGCTTTCGGTGCCGTATGCAAGCGCCGCAATCGCCTGCGCACCGCCGACTTTGAATATTTTGTCAATGCCTGCAATGTGCGCCGCCGCAAGAATTACGGGGTTAACACTGCCGTCGGAGCGCGGAGGAGTGACCATAACAAGGTTTTTCACGCCCGCGATTTTTGCGGGAATGGCGTCCATCAAAACGGTTGACGGATATGCCGCCGTACCGCCGGGTACATAAAGACCGGCACAGTCTACGGGAATGATTTTCTGACCTGTCACAATGCCGTTTTCGTCGTTTATGATAAAGCTTGTGCGGACTTGCTTTTCGTGGAATTTTCTTATGTTCGCCGCCGCTTTTTTAAGTATGTTTATAAATTTTTCGTCTACCGATTTTACCGCATTTTCAATTTCCTCTTTGCTCACGGCAAACGACGAAAGTTTTGCCCTGTCAAACTTCTCGCAGTATTCAAAAAGCGCCTTATCGCCGTTTGTTTTAACGTTTTCTATAATTTCGGAAACAATGCCCTCAACGTTTGTTTTAACGCATCCGCGCGCGAAAATATCTTTGTTTTCAACCTCGCCGTATTTTAAAATTTTAATCATTTTTAACCTCCAGATGACCTGCGATATTTTCAATCATATCGGTTTTGAATTTAAAGCTCGACTTGTTTGCGATAAGCCGTGCGCTGACGGGGAAAATCTTTTCTATAACCTCAAGATTGTTTTCCTTTAAGGTCGTGCCCGTTTCCACAATGTCCACAATAACGTCCGAAAGCCCCAAAATCGGTGCAATCTCGATAGAGCCGTTGAGATGAATTATGTCAATATCTCTGCCCTTTGCGCTGTAATAACGCTTTGCACAGTTTGAAAATTTCGTTGCGACGCGGAGCGTTTTTCGGTTTTCGTCAAAAAAGCCTTTTTTCGCCGCGACGCACATATCGCATTTGCCGATATTAAGGTCTAAAAGCTCGTAAACATCAGGCTCGTATTCAAGCAAAATATCCTTTCCGGCAACGCCTATTGCCGCCGCACCGCGTTCAACGTAAATCGAAACGTCCGACGGCTTAACCCAGAAATAACGGAGCTTTTTTTCGGGATTTTCAAAAATGAGTTTTCTTGTATCATCCAAAACCGACGGACACTCAAATCCTGCTTTTTCAAACATTTTGTAAACCTTTTCGCCGAGTCTTCCTTTGGGAAGTGCAATATTTAAAAAATCACTCAATTTTTTCCAATCCTCCTTTTCCGAGTTTGTAAAGCGACACATAGCGCAGATTTTCGGGCATTTTCTTTTGCGCCGAAACGGTTATGTTTTTTGCGGTCAATGTATCTACGGCATTTTTTACCGTTTTTGCGTCTGCCGTTTCGTCATACAAAACAAGCGCGCCGACGTCGAATTTTTCCTCGTCACCCGGCAGACGTTCAAGCAAATCGAGATACACCGCAAAGCCAACCGCACTTGAATTTTTCTTCATTTTGCGCATAAGTCCGTCATACTGACCGCCCGACAAAATGCCCGTGGGAATGGTGTTTATAAAGCCTTTGAACACAACTGCGCTGTAATAGTTTATATCGTGAATAACCGAAAAATCGAAATGTATCCGTTCTTCAAGTCCGCTTCCGTCAAAATAATCGGCGATTTTTTCAAGTTCGGAAACATACGGAGAAATTTTGTCAAAATCAATTTCTTTAAGACCGCGAACCACCTTTTTCATACCGCCGTAGAGCGACGCCGTTTTAACGAGAATTTCCGTCGCTTTTGCGTCCGCATTTTCCGACGCGCAAACTCTTTTTATGCCCTGGATATTTTTTTCGCCGAGGCATTTTAAAATTTCTTTTTCACCGTCAGCCGAAATCGAAAGCGCCTTTATTTCCTCCGAAATAATCTCCATATGCGAAATATCGAGAATAAAATCCTCCGAAATGCTTTCAAGACTTTTTGCCGCAAGATAGAGCGTTTCGCAGATGATATACCCGTCAACGTCGCCGATACACTCAAGACCTGCCTGCATAATTTCTTTGAACGACTGTGTGCCTTTTGAAACACGGTAAACGTTTTCGTTATAGTAAACCTTTTTAACCGAGCCGTCAATGTCGGCGCTGTCCTTTATTATAGAAAGCGTAACGTCGGGTTTTAACGCCATAAGCGCACCGTTTGTGTCTGTAAAAGTAATGATACTGTCCGACACGAGAAAATCTTTGTTGCGCGTGTATAAATCGTATTCTTCAAATTTGCTCATTTTAAACTGGCGGTAGCCGTAGCTTTCGTATAAACTGCGCAGTTTAAAAATTGCCTTTTCTTCGTTCCGTAAGATGTACTCCATTTTATTTTTCTCCCTTTTCAAGCCTTTCGAGCGCCGCTTTATATCCGCCTGTGCCGTATGTGAAGCATTTGTTTACACGGCTTATTGTAGCGGTGCTTGCACCTGTTTCCTTTGAAATTTCAATATAGCTTTTGTTCTGCTGTAAAAGCTGTGCAACTTCAAGACGCTGTGAAAGCGACTGAATTTCCTTAATGGTGCATATATCTTCAAAAAACCTGTAACACTCCTCCACATTTTTCAAAGTTAAAATCGCTTCAAAAAGCTTGTCTGTAAACTCCGAATATTTTTTTTCCATTTATTTCACGTTCCTTTTTAAGAAAGTATATCTTATACTTTAGCATTTTACCACACTAAATTGCTAAAGTCAAGTGATATAACAAAAATTTTACAAAAATATATCGTACATTAAAAAAACAAGGCTCAAAAACCTATGTTTTCAAACCTTGTTTTCAAATTATTGCAGCTTATTTCACTTTTGTGATAACTACTTTCTGTTCTTTTTCAATCCATTCAACGCTTGCACCGAGTTTTTCCGAAATAAAGCGGATTGGCGTGTATGTGCGGTCGTTTTCGATAAATGCAGGACTGTCAAGTTTAACATCTTCGCTGACATTCTCGGTGATTACCTTAGCAATTTCCGCGCCGATTGTGATGAGAATAACAACATCCTCACCCTTTTCATTTTTGCCCGTAATTGTCACAAGCTGATTTTCACCGTCCCACGAAACGTCAGCGCCCAAGCTCTCGGCAACAAATCTTGCAGGGAGCATTGTCCTGTTGTTTACGATTTTCGGAGCGACGTCGTTTGTTTTTTCCGCTCCGAATACCGTAGCGGATTTATCATCTATTGTAAGAATAATCTCGTTTGACGAAACCGACGGTTTATCCGTTCCGATTTCCGTCCAGCCGGCATAAAGAGTGATACTTGTTATAACATTTTTGGAAAAATCGTATTTTGTTGTAAGGTCTTTGTCGGAATACCAGCCTGTAAATTCAAAACCGTCTTTTGTCGGGTCGCTCGGCTCTTTTGCCGTGGAATTTCTCGTAACGGTCTGTGTTGCAACTTTGCTTCCGCCGTTTGTATCAAAGTTTACGGTGTAACGGCTTACGCTGTCACCGCCTCTGTTTGTACTCTCCTTACTTCCCGTTGCGGGATATTCAGCCTTTACAATGCCCGAATTTTCGGCATTTTCAACCTTTGACGCACCGCTTAATTCATAGCTGTTTTCCGCAATGCTGTCAAGAGTATAATTCTTTTTCGGTGTAATTGTTATTTCTGCACTGTAAACGGTGTCATATTCAAATTTTCCGACAATTTCGGGCGTCCATACAACCGTTGCGGTGTATTCTCCTGTTTCAATATCCTTCTGCGGTACGGCATTTTTAACCGGCGCGTCAAGCGGAATTGATTTGCTTATTGTCTTGGGAAAAATTTTAAATTCAACAGGGTCACTCACAAGTTTGTTATATTCCGCAGACTGTGCAACTGTTGCTTTAACGTAATATGTGCCTGCGTCTGTCGGTACATCGTCGGTATATGTGCCGTTTTCTGCATTTGAATATGTAAATTCAACCTTGCCGTATTCCGCCTCCGCGGTCGGAGCTTTGGCATCTTCGCCGTATGTCCGGTTTTCTATCGCAAGCGCTTTTGTAAACTTATTATCCTTGCGCGGTACCGAATTTTCTTTCCAAACCGCATAAAGAACAGCGCTGTCGGAAAGCTCTATTTCATCATTCGGCTGATACTGTGCTTCGGTTGCATTTTTCGCGGCCGCCCAGCCTAAAAAGTCGTAATTGTCACGGGTTGGTACAACACTGCTGATTGTAAACGCCGCTTTTTCGCCTACAATAACATCTTTGCTGTCGCCTGCAAGTGCACTGTTTTCATCTCCGCCGTTAACGTCGTAGCCGAGATAAACGGTTTTTGTTTCGTCCTCTTCGCCTTTTATTTTCGTAAGTTTTATCTTATTATCTTCAAGTTTAAGATAAAATCCCTCGTTGCTTAATTTAATTTTTGCCATATCGTTTTTGGTGAGAACAACACCGTCCGACGCGGTTGCAATAACTCTGTCCTCCGATGTATTTTCAACGGTGAGCAGGATTTCGTTTTTAACATCTGAAGTAAGTTCTATAAATTTGTCAACAGCAGTGTCACTCATCATATGAATATCATTGTTGGTATCTATATTTGCTGACCCGCCGATTTTCAAAACTGCATTTTTTCCGTATTCACAGCTGTGAAAAATTGCCTTGCCCTTTTGCTCATCGCCGGCTGTTGTGTTGTTTGTTATTTTTCCGCCTGTTATTATGGTTTTGCCGTACGACGAATTGTAAATCGCTCCGCCTTTTGTTGACGAATTATTTCGGATTGTTCCGTAGTTTATTTTAAGCGTTCCCTCTCTTACATAAAAAGCACCGCCCCCGAAACTCGCCGTTTGGTCCAAAGTTTTGTTACTCTCAACCGTTCCGCCGTTCATAATAAACTCGGCATATTCGTCAAGAAATACCGCTCCGCCGTAACTTCTTGCCTCACAGTCTGCGATAGTTCCGCCGTTCATTGTGAATTTTCCGCCTGCCATATATACGGCGGCACCTCGAACTCCGCCTCGGTATATTTCACCTGTTTTCTTATGTTTTACAAGCGATGCGGCATTCGCTTCCACTTCTCCGCCTTTAACATATATAGCAGAACACTTGCGTTCTTCTCCATCGCGGCCCGAAACAACAATATTATCACCGTCGATTACAACACTGTTAAGCGTAAGCTTTGCACCGTTTCCAACTATCAAAATATTTCCCGTATTGCTTGTTCTTTTAAGTGTGCCTGCGCCGTTTGTCCCGTTATTTATTGTAACATTGCCTTTAACCGTTATCGGGCCGTCTATGTTTACAACGCCGTTAACGGTAATTGTCACGTTTCCCAAAATTGTAACGTTTCCTTTTGTTTCGCCGTCATTCCAATCTTCGTTTGACGTGATGTCCGCAGTTTCAACGTCTGCATACACCGAAAAACCGCTCGGCAGCAACGTAAACATCATTGCAAGCGTCAAAAGAATTGTTAACACTCTTTTAAGTTTCATTTGCGTTTCCTCCTAAAAATGTAATTTAAAAATTTTAAAACTTCCCTTGTATTTACATACAATTTGTAGTATCATAGGTATTATACACCGTACATCAATGTACGATGCAAGTGTTTACGGAGAAAAATTTATGAATAACGAAAAAAAATTATTTTCAATAGGTGAAATTGCAAAAACAATAGGAATTACCCGCAGAATTATACTTAATTACGAGGAAAAGGGTCTTATAACATACGACGTTAAAAACGGCGAAAACGGCAATCGATATTATACAATGGATACGTTTGCAAAAATCCATACAGTCCGAAATTTGCAAAAGCTCGGTCTGTCGCTTGACGAAATACACGGCTATCTCGACGGCACGGCGGATTTAATGATGATGATTCACCGTCTGGAGGCTATACGCGACACGCTTAATCTCAATATTGAAAAACTTTATGAGCGCGCAGGCGGTCCGACAGATGATGTGAAAAAAGTTTCAATTTATAAACAAAAGGTGTATTGCCGTACGTATACCGCAGAAACCGTCGCCGAAAAAACCGACCTTTTACGCAAAACCGCACTTGAGGCGGCGCGTATTTACGGTGCGGACACAACAAGGCGAATGTATTTTATAGAGCATACGTTTTCACAGTCCGGCACGCTCGCGTTCTGTGCCTCTGTGCCGTATCGGAGCGAGGGTGAAAATATCGTTGAAATACCGACGTTTTCCGCAATATGTATGTATCATCACGGCGCGTACGAAAAACTTCCCGAGGTAGTTGAAAAACTCATTAAATATGCCGAAAAAAACAGAATACAAATTTTGGACAAATGCCGTTTTGCCTTTCTCGAAGGCCCTCCCCAGCATAGGGAAAAAGATAAATTTATAACACAGGTTATTATCCCGATTAAGGAAATTTGACAAAAACAGTAAAAATTTTTTCGGAGAAGAAAATGGTGCAAATAACGCAACCGCGCCGTCAGGCGCATACTGAAAAAAGGTGGTAGCGACGGTGAGCCGTAAGTGAGCGCGCTTGCAAGCGAATAGGCGAACCGAGCGTGCCTTTTTGCGGAAAAGGA
>ERZ824480.311-NODE-311-length-71043-cov-4.441399_pt1 | contig 71043 bp, 68 predicted proteins | sample MGYA00519861_ERZ824480 | MGnify/ENA primary metagenome ERZ824480 (study PRJEB31778, sample SAMEA3449152) | human gut metagenome | biome: human gut; feature: human-associated habitat; material: faeces | place: United Kingdom | collected 2010/2012 ... | reverse complement strand
CTTATATAGTAGATTTTTAATTTTTTAATCTGTCTACTATATAGGGAGCATATCATTTCATAACCAAGTTCCCCACTTCTTAATAATGCCATTCATAATAAATAGCCGTAAAGAGATTGGTAAACACAGAAATAGCATACGCCAAAGCCAGACCAAGCGCAATTCCGGTAAATTCTTCATAACCTGTGAGTTTTGCCGCTACCATTGCTCCAATCAAAAGCGAAAAACAAATAGCCTGCGTAATCTGGAAGGCTTTACGCTTTGCCTTTAATTCAATAAACCGATTACGTTCATCCCAATCCTCCAGTTTACTTTCCCTCGAAAGCTTTCTGGATAAACTGCGGTAGAGTGCGTCAAAACCAAATAGGAACAAAGCGGTTGTCAAAATTATCCCCTTCATATCCACACTTTGTTTTATCATATCCGTGATTAGATTCGCTGCACCCAATAGCACCATAAAAATACCTTCTATAAATTGGTTCTTGTTATAAATTTTCATACTGTTTATCCTCCAATTCCCTATTTTCCTGCAAACAACATAATTCTTCCACACTCACTTCAAATATCTCCGCTATGCGATAGGCAAGCATAAGCGATGGGCTATATTGCTCTTTTTCGATAGATATGATTGTGCGTGAAGAAACATGGACTAAATCCGCCAACTGTTGTTGTGTCATCTTGGCTGATTGTCTTAATTCTCGTACTTTTGTTTTCATTATTTCTCGTCCTTCTCAATATGAAGTTCACTTCTCGTGAAGTTTGCTTCATATTTTACATCAAAAATAAAGAACTGTCAAATGAATAATACAGTTCTATCAACCTCGATAAATTCAAAGAATTTACTGCTTTCTGTTATGAATCTTATTTTGTACCTTTTAAAAAGCTATAGAAAGCACCGAAAAGCACAAATCTGTTTTTTCTAGAATATAGACTATATTCTATTTTCAATTTCTGCAGCTACTTCCATACATTTTTCTCCTAAGCAATTCCTTCTTCAATATCATCACTTACAACAGTACATACTCCCGCAGGTTCTTAAAAAAATAATAAATCTACATCTTTCCCATTGCTATCAATTCTCCGCTGCTTCCTGAAAAAACAGCAATACCTATTTTATTAATATGCTCTCTGTCTAAACGCATACCCGACACAATCCATATATTTTCTTTTTTATTAAATGAAACAACAACTTCATCATTAATTGTCCATTCAGAAAAGCGAGAATTTAAAAAGGAAATCCCATATTTAACAGCATCTTCCCAATCCTTAGGAACAACCGAAGAAACTGAAGATGAAAATATTGGATTGTCACACTCTTTATTAAAAATATCTACAATTTCAGAAACGCTTCGCTTCAACAAATTAATTGAATCACCGACACCTACATACAGCGACGTATTTTCATAATTGAAATCTGCATAATATTTATTACCATTTTCATCATAAATAACCTTATCATATATTGGCTCATCAGCACCACAACCAATCAACACCAAAACCATAAGAAGGCAAACAATACCTTTAAATATATTCATAACAACCTCCATATAATAATAAACGCTTCATAGCAAGTACAAAATAACTTTAATTCTCTAACTAAATTCTGCTTATAATGGCTGTTTTTTCTCTGTATACCTTTTTAATTTTTAAAATGATAGGAAGAAGCAATATAACAAATATAATTACTAATCCGATTACTGCGATTACCCTTTTTTGCGAACATATACATATTGTAGTTATAAGCAAAGTATTATATAACTTTCATATTGTAAATTATAGTAATTTTTACTAAGAACGTCAACGCCGCTTATAATTTCAGAAATAAAAAATTGACTTCTCATAAGAATAACTGGTATTATATAAAAAATTTGCAGAAAGAAACAGGTGAGAAAACAAACATGAAATCACATGAAAAGTATTTGCAGGACTTAAGGCAATGGCTTCATGATACATCGGATTGCCCATTGGAGGAAATGTCTGACTTTTTTACAAAACGATTGGATGGATATGAGGAACACATGTCTGTTTGGGAGAAATCATACCGGTTATTTGCCGAAGCACTGCCTTCAGGCTGTCAGAGGATTTTAGATTTGGGGTGCGGAACCGGTTTGGAATTGGACAAGATTTGGCAAAAGTATCCTGATATAGATGTTACAGGTGTTGACTTATGCAAAAATATGCTGGACAAACTGTCGGAGAAACATTCCGATAAACATCTTACCACAGTATGTCAAGATTATTTCCAATACGATTTTAGCTATGAAAAATGGGATGCCGTCATTTCTTTTGAAAGCCTTCATCATTTCCTGCCTGAACGCAAAAAGGAGCTGTATCGGAATATCTATAATGGTCTGAAAAACAGCGGCGTGTTCATTTTGGGAGATTATATTGCCTGTTGTGATGAGGAAGAGGAACTTTTGCGCAGCGTATACTTGCAAAAGCGAAGCGAATCCGCAATACCTGAGCATTATTTTGTTCATTTTGACATTCCACTGACTTTGGAACATGAGAGCGGACTATTGCAAAATGCCGGATTTATCATTGAAAAGGTATTGGATGGCTCTGACGGAGCGACAATTATTACAGCCAGAAAAAATGTAACAGCCTGCGCATCATACCGCGAAATGTAAATATACCATAGTAATAGTTGTATGCAGTGTAATGTTCCCTGCATTTTGAAAAGAATTACAATGAAATTCAGGGAATACTTTGATATAATGGAGAGCTGTTATAGGAGGAATATATACTTGAAGCATGTGGGAACAAAAACAATAGAAACTACTCGATTGACATTGCGCAGACTCGAACTTACTGATGCGGAAATGATGTTTAGTAATTGGACAGGTGATGATAAAGTCACGCGTTTTCTACGGTGGGATGCACATAAAACAATAGATGATACAAAAAACATGATTCAACAATGGGTTAATAAATATCAGTATGATTCCACTTATTACTGGGGAATTTATCTAAAAGATGGTGAAATGATTGGCTCGATTGGTATAACTATAACCTCAGAATATGATTTCAAAGGAGAATTAGGTTACAAGATTGGCAGCCGCTGGTGGAATCAAGGCTATTCAAGTGAAGCAGCGAGAGCAGTTATTGATTATATGTTCCGTAATACGGATGTTGAACGAATTGATGCTTTTAGCTCGGTAGAAAACCCAGCTTCAGAAAAAGTTATGAGAAATGTTGGAATGCACTATGAAGGTCTTTTACGACATTACTATAAAACACGAGACGGATTTCATAATTGTACTTTATACGGAATAATACGAAATGAGTGGGAGCAAACATACCAAGTGTCTTATTGAGAGTGCAAATAAGGGGTTAGGGGTTATATAATTTAAAATTTTTAACATGGATTCTCTAGGGGAATGCGCTTGCAAATTCCGGTTTATTGCTTCGCCTAAAACCATTTACAAGGAATTGTCAAGAAACAATCCCTATTTTCCTTAAAACCAATTTTCTCATAAAATCCCTTTGCACAGTCTGTTTGAACTAACCATTCTGAATCCTTACAAGCATTTATACAGCGCCTTACTAATTCCTTTCCTATCCCCTTGTTCTGATACTCTGGCAAAACAGCTAAATCATAAATAATTGACCGAAAATGCAAATCACTTAATACCCTCACACATCCTACCAATTGCTTATCTATCCATGCAGAAAATACAAATGTTGAATTTAAAAACCCAATATTAAAATGCTCCAACTGCTCTTGAGTTGTAGTATCTTCATTTGCCCAACCTACTGCAAGAAATAATTTATACAACTCATTACAAGGTATGTCTTTCTGTGTTATATATTTTATATTCATTATTTTCCCCTTCAAACTCATACAACTCCCGACTTGTCAACTACTTCGACAGTCAATATAAATAGTCTATGCCCGCCGTTGATAAGGATTCTGCAGATGAGAAATAAATATGAGAGCAAATGAAATTGTACTTTCCCATTTTTAAGATACTCCATTCTTTAACACTTGCATAATCCGATTCTCTATGGCGAACATACAAAAAATTGTCATTTTATTCCCTATATGCCTTCCAAATTTTCTCAACATTGACTAAATCATTGATTTCATTCTCTCTATTATATGTATAGTTTTCCGGCACTTCATTAAACAACTCAATCCTGCCCATTTCGCTTTTTGGGAGTTCACCAAGTGAATGTGCTATTGCCAAATACACTCTGCCATTATTTCTTCCCTGATTGTTTTCCCAAATATACTCATAGTCCCAAAGCGGAATCATATCGCAGTCTGTAATCCCTGTTTCCTCATACAGTTCTCTCTTTGCTGCATTTAATGGTGTTTCGCCTTTTTCGACATGACCTCCCGGATGCTCATAGCTTTCTCTCTTTTTATGCCAACAATATACCCACTTATCCTTATATCTGGTAAAAATAGAAACAAATTCAATATTATCTAAAAACCCCGCAAAATAATTAGTCATCGCCATATCGCCATTCTCCTCTCTCCTTCTTTAGCACCGGTTACATTACATTTTTCCAAATTTACATCCTCAACAATGTCTCATTTTTCAACATCCCCAATATAAACATTATATCATTTAGACACCAAAACATCAAAATCTTCTCATATATATTTAAAACTAATGTGCAAATTTTTCATTTGCTCTTACTTTAATATCTTTACGGAATAATGTCTTAAAAATTACACGTACCGCAGGCTGAATAAAAAATAGCTGTGAAAAGAATGCAAACGGAAAATTAAAGCATACAAGCCTCAGCCAATTGGCAAGTAAAGTTATAATGTCAAATCCAGCATAATACGGATAATATAACCATGCTGCTATAAAACTCATTGCCGGACACATTAATCCGACTGTAGCACAAATAACAGCAGTCTCAAACATCATTGGATTATTTTTTGCCGGGTTAAATACGCGGCATGCTAACTTGAAAGAAAGAGGACTCCCCATAATATTTTCAAGTGCATAAGCCAGACAGAATTCGATAAGTATACATGCCCATATTGGCAAATATTTACCACACATATACACTCCGCCCTGCTTATTTAACGCTGCAATTACACTATTTGTTTCATTCATTTGCATTAATACATTACCATTAATTACATACAAACTATAAAAAACATATGCATGCACGGTAATCACAACTGTAATAAATGCAAATACCATTCTCTGAAATTGATTTCTTGGCATTTCTTTTTTCCTCCTATTTTTGCACGATAAAATACACAAGCATAGTTCCTATGTAATCTAATACTGATTCTCTCTTATATAGTGAGTAGCTTTACCGTAATCAGATTTACATGTTTCTTGGAACAATACTTGTGTCGTTCTACGCAAATTATTATATTTTCAAACCATTATAACATAATTTTTTAAAAAATCAATTATCGAAATAAAATCATAATGTTGTTATTAATCACTAGGTTCCTGTTTCACAGGCTTTTAACTATTTTGTACAAAGTCTCAATCATGCAAGCATTACGAGACTTTGTACAAAACAGTCAAGCCGTGAATAGTAACTTTACTGGTATATGATATTAATCTCCACAGTACAGTCAGATACATAAGTATAATTAATGTCAAGCATATATTCTATTCGTATAATTTCTCTGTCCTCATTTTTTATGATATCAAGCTTTGTCGTTGCAAATCCTGCAATCATACTGCCAAGCGGAGTTTTGTAAGAAGTTACGCAATTATGGTCTCTTTCAAATACCATGCAGTTCATGCCGATAGTATCGCTTTTTCGTACCTGAACCGTATTGTCATCATATCTGATTACACAGTTAGTAATATGGTCTTCATTATCAGATTCATTATACGTAACATAGGTTTTTCCATTCCGTGTATAAAGCTTTCCTCTGGAAATAATCTCAACTGAGTCTTGTTCATCAGTAATCAAATGATTCCCAATGATTGAAACAATAACATCTTTATTCATAAACAAGCTTTCCTCCTAATTGTACTGTTCCATATTGACACATTCCACATGCCCAACATCACAGGGAAGTATACTTTCCGCAAAATTGCTGAATTTCTTTACGCTGTCGCTCACAAAAAACCTATATACCGGCACTGCTCCTTCTGCTCTGAGATTGTTCTCATCAAGCACTCTGCCAAGCTCTTTTGCAGTCTCATAAGCCGGATTGACAAGCGTTACGCCGTCTCCCACCACTTTCTGTATAGTCCGTCTGATAAGCGGATAATGAGTGCATCCGAGCACAAGCGTATCTATATCATATGTCATAATATCATTAAGGTATCTGTCAGCAACCTCATATGTTACCGAGTCATATCTCCATCCCTCTTCAACAAGCGGAACAAAAAGCGGGCACGCCTTTAAAAACACTTTAAGGTTCGGATTAATTTTCTTCAAAACCTTTTCATATGTACCGCTTCTTACAGTGCCCTCAGTTGCAATTATGCCTACACGTCCATTTTCTGTAACATTATTAGCAGTCCTTGCCCCCGGCTCTATAACGCCGATAATCGGAATATCAGCGTCTTTTGCCACTTCGTGAAGAGCAAATGCACTGGCAGTATTACACGCAATAACAATTGCTTTAACATCTTTCGTCTTAAGAAATCTTATAATCTGTTTTGAAAATGTCGTAACCGTTTCTCTTGATTTGCTTCCATACGGAACTCTTGCAGTATCTCCAAAATACACTATGCTTTCATCAGGAAGTTCTCTCATAATCTCTCTGGCTACCGTCAGCCCTCCAACACCTGAATCAAACACTCCAATTGGTGAATTATTCATATATTCCTCATTTCTGAATCAGGCTTTTTTGCGGCACTGCGCCGACTCAATAAGTTTTGTCACCAGATTCTTTTTATCAATTCCACGTGCTTCCCATAACATAGGGTACATACTAATATTAGTAAATCCCGGCATTGTATTAATCTCATTAAACACAATATCACCGGTTCCGTTTTCAACAAAAAAGTCAACTCTTGAAAGACCTTTGCATGATAACGCTTTAAATATACTGACAGCCGCCTTTCTGATACCTTCTGTTATATTTTCATCAAGCTTTGGGTCTATAACCGTTACTGACTGTGCATTGTTATATTTTGCGTCATAATCATAAAAATCTGCTGCAGCAAGTATCTCTCCTACGCCTGACGCACGTACTTCTCCGTCAGCATCAAGCACTGCACATTCTATCTCACGTCCGAATATTGTCTCTTCAACAAGAATACGTCCGTCATGCAGCCGGGCATTATTAAGAGCTTTTTTAAGTTCTTCTCTGTCAGATGCTTTCATTACTCCTACTGATGAACCTGCGTTGGAAGGTTTAACAAATACGGGATACGAAAGCTTATTTTCAACTCTGTCACATATATTTTCCATATCAGAAAAATCTTCTTCAAATACAGCTGCGTAATCAGCCTGCCTTATATGTAATGAGCTGACAATCTTTTTCGTTGACAGCTTATCCATAGAGGCTGCTGATGCAAGCACCCCGCATCCGACATACGGAATTCCTGCAAGCTCCAAAAGTCCCTGAATTGTTCCGTCTTCACCAAACAGACCATGAAGAACAGAAAATACCACATCTATATGTACAATTCTGCAGCCTTCATCGTCCCTTATAAGTACGCCCTGTACATCCTTATCGGGAAGAATAACGGCTGCTTTTTTACCATTCTTAAATGAGCCGTCTTTTACATTCTGAATATCCTCTGTCAGAATCCATCGTCCATCCTTCGTAATGCCAATCATAATAACGTCATATATATTCTTATCTATGCTATTAATTATCGTATTTGCAGACATGCACGAAACCTCATGTTCTGAAGATTCTCCGCCGAAGATAACGCATACGGTTTTCTTTTCCATACTTAATCCCCTTTCAGATTTTTACGCTGCTCTATTCACAGTACACTTTAAAGGATACTTTACCACATATCCTTTATCCATTCAACAACACGCAGCTTAATTTTCACATTTTCACCCTCATCCTCCTCGTCATCAGGCATAACCTGATAAGCGTCATCAACTATGCAAAGCGACGGGAAAAGCACACACCACCAGTTCTTTCCTTCTGCTTTTCCTATCATAAGCCTCACCGCATCATATTCCCCCTCCGGAAATATGTAACTGCCGTATATTTTTACGGGAAACCACCATCGGCCTACCGTCCCCGTTACACTGTATGAATAACCATTATCGCGAATCACCTTATATGCCTCATTGACATATTTATTCATATTATTTTGTACATATTCCTGCGCATTTATCTTATCATTAATGTTCTGCGCCCTAAGGTCATTTGCAACTTCTTTCGCAACCGCATCCCTTACGGCAATTTTAAGCTTTTGGTCCTCTTTGTCATCACTATTGGCAATTATATGAAATCTAAGTACATCATCTGCGATATCCTTATCAAGAGAAATAAACCTGCCGTTATCACATCCATAAGATATATTTCCCATTACGCATACTACAAATAACACACATACTACTGCCATACATACATTTTTCATATTATTTCACACTCCTTTTACATTAATTCTTAACGTAATCCGCAAATATATACCACATAATTGAACCAGAGTGAAAAATATGGTAACATATAAATGTCATAACAACGAATTATATAGGAACCTACCGGAGGGATTAATATGTGCTATACAATAAATGCTCCTGCCAAAATAAATATCGGACTTGACGTAATAAGAAAAAGAAGCGACGGTTATCACGACCTTAAAATGATTATGCAGACAATTAATTTATCTGATACGCTTGAATTTACCGTAACAGACGAAAATACCGACACTCTCACATGCAGCAACAAAAAACTTCCTGTGGATGATAATAATCTCGTAATAAAAGCTGTAAAGCTTATGAAGGAAACGTACGGGATTAACGCATCATTTCATATTAATCTCATTAAAAATATTCCGGTTGCGGCAGGTATGGCCGGCGGAAGCACAGACGCGGCAGCGTGTTTTACTGCATTAAATGATATGTTTAATCTTGGCATAGCAAAAGAGGAACTTATGAAACTGTCAGTAAAACTCGGTGCAGATATACCATACTGTATAATGCAGGGAACCGCTCTTTCAGAAGGAATCGGCGATATACTGACGCCTCTTCCTTCATTTGATAATGTATTTATTCTTATAGCCAAACCTGACATAGATGTATCAACAGGATTTGTATATAAAAATCTGAAACTTACAGACGATACCTGCCACCCTGACATAGACGGCATTATACGGGCTATGCATACTCATAACTACTCTGAAATGTCAGCGCTCATGGGTAATATTCTTGAAACAGTAACCATACCTTGCTATCCGGTCATAGGCACGCTCAAAAAACTTATGAAAAATGAAGGCGCATTTGCTTCACTGATGAGCGGAAGCGGACCTACCGTATTTGGGCTGTTTGACGATATGAATACGGCAAATGCAGCCAAAGACGCATGCAGCCGCATCAGCAGCGGAATCTTTACCGCTGTTACAACACCGTACAATCCTTAATGTTCGGATATTAATGCACAAGAATGACCGAGGCTATAATTCCTGCAAGCGTTGCTGTAAATGCGCCCAAAAGTGTATAGCGGGTTTTTGTAACCTTTGCAGTCATAAAATATATGCTCATCGTATAAAATATTGTTTCGGAGCAGCTCATCATAACCGATGCAAGTACGCCTACGTAACTGTCAGGCCCCGATTCTTTGTAAATATCTACAAGAAGTCCTGTCGCCGCCGAAGATGAAAACATCTTTACTACCGTAAGCGGTACCAATTCCGAAGGAAAACCGAACAAATCGGTAACCGGTTTTATAAATCCGGCAATATAATCAAGGCAGCCCGAAACCCTCAAAATCCCTACTGCCGCCATCAGCCCGACAAGCGTCGGAAGTATTGAAACAACGGTGCGCAGTCCGTCTACAGCTCCGCTTACAAATTCATCAAATATATCTACTTTATTTAACATTCCGTAACCGATTATAATAATAAAAATAAACGGAATCATCCCATCAGAAAGATAATAAATAAAATTCATAAATGCTCCTTACCTGCCATGTTTTTTTACAATACTTCTTGCAATAACCGAGAATGCCGCTCCGACAAGAGTAGATACTGTTGTCGCAACAAGTCCCATACCGATAATATCCGTAGGCGCAACAGACCCATACTGAGTTCTATAAGCAATAATATTTACAGGAATAAGCTGAAGCGAAGATATATTTATAATAAGAAACGTACACATATCCGTACTCGCCGTCCTGCTTCCATTATTTAATTTTTTCATTTCTTCCATTGCCTTAAGCCCTGCCGGAGTGGCTGCCCATGAAAGTCCAAGCATATTACTTATCATATTAGCTGCTATGTACTCATTTGCGACATGACCTTTTGGTATATCCGGAAACAGAAAAGTCAGAACCGGCGTCATCATACGTGTCATTGCATCAATAATCCCTGCCTTTTTTGCAATATTCATTATTCCTGTCCACAAAGCCATTATCCCCATCATTGTTATACACAGCGTGACAGCTTCCCTTGCGGAATCTATTACGGATGTGCTTACAGTACCTATGCGGCCGGTAAATGCAGCAACACATATCCCTGCCACAATCATCAATCCCCATAATTTGTTAAGCATAAAAAACCCTTTTTTTTCAGTATATGTTTTTATAACTAAAATAATGTTATATATTGACAAATTTTAGCATACGTGCTATTATACAAATATCACAAATGATTGGAGGAAATTTACAATGAGGAACACGGGAATTGTTCGTAACCTTGATAACCTTGGCCGGATAGTAATACCAAAAGAGATGAGAAAAGTACTGGAGATAAAGGAAAAAGATCCTCTTGAGATTATTATTGAGGATGACCATATTGTGCTTAGAAAATATAAGCCAGCAGATATTTTCAACGGCGAAACTTCAGAACTTATAGACTATGAAGGAAAGCTTGTCTCAAAGAAAACTATTGAAGATATGGCTAAGATTATCGGACTTATCGAATAACTCATTGACCAGTTTGATGTATAGGTTTTTTAATTTTTAAATAGGCGGCCAAACGACCGCCTATTTTTACGTTTTGACGCAAACAATCAGACTTGGGAGTGTTGCACTATAACTAATTTTTAGTTATGTGCGGCATTCCCAAGTCTGATTTCCCATCATTTTATTAAACTGCTGTATATCTCTCTTTTTGACACTCCCCTGTCTTTTGCAACAAGCTTCATTGCTTCCTTTTTATCAACACCTTTTTTCATGTACATATCCATATGTTCCTCTATAGATATGCTTAAATATTCCTTCTTTTTTTCTTCTTCCATAGCATCTTTGTCAGCGCCGTTTATTACAAGAACATATTCGCCTCGCGGTTCTGCATTCTCATACATTTTAATTGCCGCTTCTAAAGTTGTATATATACATTCCTCATGCTTTTTGGTAAGCTCCCTGCATAAGGTTATTACTCTTTCGCCCAGTGTCTCATATAATTCTGCAAGTGTTGACCTTAAATGATGCGGCGCTTCGTATATTATAATTGTTCTCGTTTCCGCTTTCAGCTCTGAAAGTACATTTTTACGTTCTTTCTTATCTGCAGGAAGAAAAGCCTCGAATACAAATCTTCTTGCAGGAAGCGCAGACATTGTAAGCGCCGTTATACATGCGCACGCTCCCGGAAGCGATGTAACCGTGATTCCTGCTGCAACTGCCTGTCTTACAAGTTCTTCGCCGGGGTCCGATATCGCAGGCGTTCCGGCATCAGTAATAACGGCAATTTCAGCGCCCTCAATCATCTTATTCACAAGCTGCGCAGCTTTTTCGACCTTATTATGTTCATGGTAACTCGTAAGCGGAGTGTGTATATCAAAATGAGTCATAAGCTTCATGCTGTGTCTCGTATCCTCTGCCGCAATCAAATCGACTTCTTTAAGAGTATTAATAACCCTGTAGGTAATATCATCAAGATTACCTATCGGTGTTGCACATACATATAATTTTCCGGGCATATTTTTCTCCTTCTCCGACTGTAAATACTTTGCGTCAGTATCCATAAACTGTTCTAATCTCATCCGTATACTGTCCGTCTGCATTATATATGATTACAGGCTTTTCTACCAGAAGTCGTCTTCTTCCGCCTTTAACCGCTTCAATAAGTACCATCTGCGGTTCTTTATCAATATACGGATGAACAAATTTCATCCTCTTTGGCTCCAGTCTGTACCTGATAAACGTATCTATAATATCTACCAGCCTGAAAGGTCTGTGAACCATATAAAATCTTCCGTTAGGTTTTAAAAGCCGCGCGCCTTCCCTTATAACGTCTTCAAGCGTACATTTAATTTCGTGTCTTGCTATGGCCTTTGCTTCATCCGGATTAACTATACCGTGACTTCCCGTCATATACGGAGGATTAGAAACCACAACATTAAATGATGAGGCTCCACATATAGCTGAAGCCTCTTTTATGTCACCTTCTATTATATTAATTTTATTCTGCTGGTTATTGAGCGCAATACTCCTTCTTGCCATATCAACACTTTTTTTCTGAATCTCAAGTCCCGTAAAATGCTCTCCCTCAGTCTTTGCTTCAAGCAAAATCGGTATTATTCCTCCGCCGCAGCCAAGGTCTATAGCACATTCACCTTTTTTTACTTTTGCAAATCCGGACAGTAAAACCGCATCCATCCCAAAACAGAACATATCAGGATTCTGTATTATATGACAGTTATTACGCTGAAGGTCGTCAAGCCTTTCTCCCGGCAAAAGAATGCTGTCATTCATCTAACTTTGACTTTCCTTCCTTTTTCTCAAGCATCTCAAGCTGTCTTAATTCATCATCAACTTCCACATTGTCTCTTCTTCTTCTTGGCTTAAACTTAAGCTCGCTAACATGATATTCACGAACTTCCTTTTCATCATTGTCAAGTTCAACTATAACCTTGACTCTCTGTTTAAGCACGCTTACACTCTGAACCTCTCCCTTTAAATTATCCGGGGTTTTTACAACGTCTCCTACATTAGGAAGCGTCTTGTTAAGCTCTTCATAAGCCTCTTCCTCATTTTTAAGACAGCACATAAGTCTGCCGCATATTCCTGAAATTTTGGTCGGATTAAGCGAAAGATTCTGCTCCTTTGCCATCTTAATTGAAACCGGTGCAAATTCAGATAAGAAACTGTGGCAGCATAACACTCTGCCGCATATTCCCATTCCTCCGAGAATCTTTGTCTCGTCCCTTACTCCAATCTGCCTAAGCTCTATTCTAGTTCTGAAAACTGCCGCAAGCGACTTTACAAGTTCCCTAAAATCCACTCTGCCGTCAGCAGTAAAATAGAAAAGAACTTTATTATTATCAAATGTGTATTCAACGTCAATAAGCTTCATCTCAAGCTCAAACTGCGCAATCTTTTCAAGACATATCTTATATGCGTCTTTCTCTTTTATTCTGTTCTCGGCATTAACGGCGTCGTCTTCTTCAGTTGCAATCCTTATCACCGGCTTAAGAGGCATAACAATCTTTTCATCCTCTATATCCCTTATCCCGGAAACAACCTGTCCGTATTCAATTCCCCTTGCCGTCTCTACGATAACATTGTCGCCCTTTTTAATATCCAGTTCACCCGGCGCGAAAAAATATACCTTTCCCGCACGCCTGAAGCGCACTCCAATTATTTTAGTCATCCTACCAGATCTCCTTTAATGTAATAAGCAGAAGCTCTATCGTTATATCAAAATTAACATTGGCATTAAGCCTTATCTTTGCTTTCTCTATAGCTTTAATACACTTTTCTATATTCTCATAGCTTCTGACTTTCGCATCAGCTGCTATATATTTCACTTCATCCCTGAAAATAAGCATATTATTATCTTTAACTGCTTTATATAAAAGAACATCCCTATACCACAAAATCATTATATCAAGATAATCGTCTATATCAAAATGTTCTTCTTTTATATGTTTAACAACTCCTGCAAGTTCATCCGTCCTTTTGGAATCAAGACTTCTTAATACTCTTATAACATTATTCATAAGTTCCATAAAATCGCCGTCTGCCGCATATCTTACAGCTTTTCCTATATTTCCTTGTGCAAATACCGCACAGCTATGGGCGGCATAATCAGGAAGCTTGCAACTGTCAATCAGATATTTTGTTATCACGGCTTCGCTTACAGGCTTCATATTAAGCAACACGCATCTTGAAAGTATAGTCGGAAGAAATGCGGATGCATTTTCCGCAATAAGTATAATCACAACATACTCAGGCGGTTCTTCTATAGTCTTAAGAAGTGCATTCTGAGCCTGTTCAGTCATTTTATCAGCATTAGGAATAATGTATACCTTATACGGGCCGGCATAAGGCTTAACTGTTACGGAATTATTTACCTGATATCTAATCTCATCAATTCCTATACCTGTCTTTTTTTCCTGAGTAACCGTAATAACATCAGGCTGGTTGCCGCTCTGCATCTGCCTGCATGACCGGCACTCGCCGCATGGTCCTTTAAAATCTTCTGCACCGGTATTACCCATGCACTGAAGAGATGCTGCAAAAAGCTTTGCAAGCGCCATTCGGCCTGTACCTTTTTCTCCGCATAAAATATAAGCATGCGACACTTTGCTTTTCTTTACAGCTTTTTTAATATAATCCTTAATCTGCTCCTGCCCTATCACCTGGTCAATTCCCATATTATATACTCCCTTATCCGCTGATTATATTACTTTTAAAGCAAAATGATTATACCATAAATGCGCCTGAAAGTATATCTTTCTTTATCTTATCCGCACATTCACTGATATCATCATTCTTATAGCGCTCTTTAATAGAAAGCGCTTTTAGCTTATCTTCCGAAAAGTCATGTTCATCTGCAATATATCTTCTGCAGACTTCCTCAAAGCTTGGATTTTTCTGAGTTCTTTCCCTGTCCATTGCTCTTCTTAACCGTTCGTAATCTTCCACTTCTATATATACAGGAATGATATATTCATTTCCGTAATAATCCCTTAATTTTTCATACACCTCAAGCGTTCCTATCATCGCATATCTGGCATCTGAACGTATATCATCATTATCATCCACAGTAAAATAATTCCACACGCCGTGCACAGTATTATACCTGCGGTGCTCAACCACCCGTCCTAAAGCCAGAAACTCATTAAGTGTATCCTCATTTACAAAATGATATTCGACTCCTTCCGTCTCGCCTTCCCTTATCGGTCTGGTTGTATACGGTATTATCTTCTTAAGGCCGAGTTCTTTATCATTCATAAGCCTTGAAAACACGGTGTCTTTTCCTGTAGCACTTTTTCCCATTATTATATAAATCATGGTTTCCTCCACTTTGTACTAATGAGATAATAACATAAATTTGTAATAATTTAAACCTCCGCCATACCAAAATCTTCGCATACCCTGATATATTCTCCGTTAATATCACTCATTCCCTGAAATTCATACCCAAAATCACTATATTGTCTTATAAGCCCTAAAACCTCTTCAGTTATTCTTTCACCCGGAACTACAATCGGTATACCCGGCGGATATACATAAAACATCTCGGACGATATGCGTCCACAGCTTTCGGATATCCGTATTCTTTCACTCGCTTTATCTTCTGCCTCATACGGCGTCATAGCTATTTTACATGGCAGCATAAATGCTGCATCCGGCGCTTCTTCTTCACATGGTACTGCATATTTGTCAATCTCGCAAAGCGCCGAATAAAGCCTTTCAAAACCTTCATCAGAATCACATACACTCGTCATAAGTATAACATAATGCAGTGAAGACATCTCCGGCTGCAGCATATATTTTTCTCTTAAAATATTATAACATTCATGCCCCGTCATTTGCGTTTTATCAGTACATACAACTATCTTTGAAGCGTCCCTGCTTTTCCCGTAAGGAAGAACATATATATTTTGAAGCCCGGAAAGTCTCTGATACAGCCTGATAAGCCTGTCCTTATACTCATTATATTTTCTTACTCCTTCATGGCAAAGATAAGTCACAGCATAATCGATAGAACCCATAAGAATATATGACGGGCTGCTGCTCTGGTATACTGAAAGATACTTTTTAAGCCTGTCACGGTCTACAATTTCTCCCTGAACATGGACAAGCGCCGTCTGTGTAAATGACGGCAATGTTTTATGAATACCATGAATAACAATATCCGCCCCAAGTCTTACCGCACTTTCAGGAAATATATCGGAAAATCCCATATGAGCTCCATGAGCCTCGTCAACTATAAGAGGTATGTTATACGCATGGGCAGCTTCTGCAATACCCGCAATATCTGAAACTACGCCTTCATATGTCGGTGAAGTTATAAATACACATGATATATCACGATTATTTTTAAGCGCCTCTTTCACCTGTCCTGCCGTTATTCCTTCTGCAATTTTGCATTCTCCGTTTTTAGGCCATATATACACAGGTTTAAGCCTGTTAATAAGAAGTGCGTTATACACACTGCGATGTGAATTTCTTGCAAGAAGGACTGTATCTCCCTGCTTTGTACATGCCGATACTGCAGCAAGAATTCCACCGGTACAACCATTTATAAGAAAATGTGTCTGCTTGGCTCCAAAAAGCTTAGCTGCTTTCTTCTGTGCATTTTCAATACATCCCCTTGCATGATGCAAATCATCAAAACCGTCTATTTCAGTAATATCAATCGCATATGGATTGATTTCGGGCATAAGCTTTGTATTTCTCTTATGACCCGGCATATGAAAAGGATAAATATGCGTATCGGCATTATCACTAAGCATATTATATAAAGTATCTTTGTAAAACATGGAATTCCCCCAAAAAAATCTTAAAATTTTTATCGGCATCTTTTCCACTAATATAACACCGTCACTTTTGCGAAACAATATTTTTTTATGTTAACAAACAGAGATAATGTTATATCATCTTTAAGGTATAAAATCCCTCTGTTTACAGATACTATTCCCAGGCAAGGAAATGTACAGTAAATGGAGGAATTTTAATATGAAAGCAACAGGAATTGTTCGTCGGATAGATGATCTGGGAAGGGTCGTTATTCCTAAAGAAATAAGAAGGACTCTCAGAATCCGCGAAGGAGATCCACTGGAGATTTTTACCGACAGGGAAGGTGAAATAATACTGCAAAAGTATTCCCCTATCGGAGAACTCGGTGAATTTGCAAAACATTACGCGGAGGCTCTTTCACAGACGTCAGGCCATATCGCCTGTATTACCGACAGAGACCAGATAATAGCAATTGCCGGAGGAAGAAAAGACCTCATGTCAAAGCCTATACATGAAGACCTGGGCAATGCAATGGAAGCACGAGAGACTATATCCGCTGATGATAAATCAGATAAATATTGCAAAATAACCGATGGCGAAGATTTCAGTTACGAAACCATAAGCCCTATTATAAGCGAAGGCGACGTTATAGGCACGGTATGTATTCTCAGCAAAGACAGTTCGACAAAAATGAATACAGTAGAAAAGCAGCTTGCCGCATCGGCCTCATGTTTCCTTGGCAAACAGATGGAACAATAATGTTACCGGGCTGCCGTATTAAACATTTAATACGGCAGCCCGGTTTTACTTTGAAAGAGAATATAATAGTATGTACTTATTTGTTTAATTAAGTCTGGAAAGAAATCTTTCAGTATTAACAATACATCTTTCGTGTGTACCTTTTGCAATCAGCTTATCCTCGTCATATACTGACGCTTCAAACAAAAGCTTTCTGTTATCAATATTAACAAGGATACTCTCGGCGTGAACTTTTTTACCTGCAGCAGTTGCGGCTATATGCTCAATACATATATAAGTTCCTACCGTTGTTTCATCTGCGCCAAGTTCACCTGACACACTTTCCTGACATGCCTGCTCAATTAACGCAGCTACAGCAGGTGTTGCAAATACATCTAATGTACCGCTTTTCATTGCCGCCGCAGTATTTTCTGAATTAACATATGTACAGGCTTCTCCTTTTATTCCTGTTTTCATGCGTCTAATACACCCTCCGCATATATCTCTTCGTATTTTTTAAGGATAGCATCCTGAAGCATAGCTCTCGTACCCACATTAATCGGATGCGCAATGTCTCTGTATTCACCATATTTAGCTTTATAACTTGGCATTGCGATAAATAATCCGTCATTACCCTCGATAATCTTTATGTCATGTACGACAAATGCGCTGTCAAATGTGACGGAAGCCACTGCCTTCATTTTATTTTTATCTACAACTTTTACTCTTACATCTGTAATTTCCATATGAAACTCCTCCTCATGTTATGCTATTAGTAAGAATAATCCTCCCCTGCTTTTTACTGTTTTCATAAAACATACCTGTCGTTATGCTCAGAAACAATCTTAATTGCGTCAGGTTCACCTATATACGATGTGCCCGCTCTGATAGTATCATGGCTTTCAACTATACAATTTTCAATATATGAATTATCCTCAATGTACACGTCATTAAGAATAATAGAATTCTTAATTGTACAGTTGTTGCCTACATATACTTCTTTGCACAGCACGGAATCAATAACGTTACCATCTATTATGCATCCACTTGATACCAGACTGTTACGCACTTTTGAACCCGGATTATACTTTGCAGGCGGAAGGTCCTCAATCTTGGAATATATATCAGGATACTCCCTGAAAAAATAATCCCTTATATCTTTATTAAGAAAATCCATATTAGTCTTGAAATATGATTCCGTAGTCGCAATATTGCTCCAATAAGAATCCATCTGATATGCATACACTTTCTTAATGGTCATATACCTTATAATAATATCTTTAACAAAGTCATATCTTTCCTCTTCTTCTGCGCTCTCAATCAGGTCAATAAGAAGTCTTCTTCTTATAACATATACTCCTGTAGAAACATTCCTGTTATCAGTCATAAGAGGCTTCTCTTCAAAAGAAACAACACGTCCTGTATTATCAGCAGTAACAACACCGAACCGGCTGGCTTCTTCTGATTCATCAATAGTTTTAGTTACTATAGTTATGCCCGCCTGTTTATCAATATGATACTCAAGAACTTTATTGTAATCCATCTTATAAACGCAGTCCCCTGAAGCTATAACAACGTAAGGTTCATGGCTCTGTTTAAGGAAATCAAGATTCTGTCCTATAGAATCAGCCGTTCCTCTGTACCAGTTTCCGTTATCTGGAGTTATCGTAGGAGTTAACAGATATAATCCACCTTGCTTTCTTCCAAAATCCCACCATTTTGATGAGTTCAGGTGTTCATTCAGCGACCTCGCATTATACTGTGTTATAACAGCAACCTTCTGAATATGAGAATTGGACATATTACTCAACACAAAATCAATACACCTGTAGCTTCCTGCTATCGGCATAGCGGAAACAGCTCTCTTATCAACAAGCTTCTTCATTCGGTTGCTTTTGCCACCGGCAAGAACGATACCTATTGCTCTCATAACAGCTCACCTGCTTTCATGATATTCTCGCCGCTCGCAAGGCAGCCTCCGGGATAATCCGATTCATCAGTTATTCCTGATATTGCTGTGTTCCTGCCGACTGTAACGCCTGAAGGAACCACACTGTCTTCGCCTATTGTTGCCAGACCAAACGCATATATATCCGGCCTAAGCTTATTAGGCACTTCAACACCATCACCAATTTTACAATTGGAACCTATAACAACATTCTCAGCAATTATTGCCTTATCAATTACTGTGCCCTTTCCGATTACGGCGCCATTCATAATAATAGAATTGGTTACTTTCGCACCTTCTTCTATAATAACTCCTGAACCGATTACCGAGCTTCTTATCTCTCCATATATCTCGCATGATTCTCCGAGTATGGCCTTATCAACAACTGCATCTCCTGATATATACTGAGGAGGCGTCATGTCACATTTGGTATATATCTTCCAAAACTCCTCATACAGATTAAATATCGGAATAAGGTCAATAAGTTCCATATTAGACTCCCAATATGACCCAAGAGTTCCTACGTCCTTCCAGTAACCGTTATATTCGTATGCAAATACTCTGTTGCCATTACCGTGACAATATGGAATTATATGTTTTCCGAAGTCACATGCAGGCTGATTTCTAAGCTTTATCAAAGCTTCTTTCAATACTTTCCATGAGAAAATATATATTCCCATAGATGCAAGATTACTTCTTGGTTTTTCAGGTTTTTCCTCAAACTCAAGAATCTGCTTATTCTCATCGGTAATTACCACGCCAAATCTACTGGCTTCCTCCATAGGAACAGATATACATGCAAGCGTAATATCTGCATTATGTGATTTATGGTAATTAAGCATTACCTCATAATCCATCTTATATATATGGTCTCCGCCCAGTATAAGTACATATTCAGGATTATAATATTCCATAAACTCAAGATTCTGATATATCGCATTAGCTGTTCCTGTATACCATTCACTATTGGAACTTTTCTCATAAGGAGGAAGAATTGACACACCGCCGATATTCTTATCCAAATCCCAAGGAAGTCCAATCCCTATATGTGTATTGAGCTTTAATGGCTGATATTGGGTAAGCACCCCTACTGTATCTACACCTGAATTAATACAATTACTAAAAGGAAAATCAATGATGCGGTATTTGCCTCCAAATGATACTGCAGGTTTAGCTACATTAGCAGTCAAAACACCAAGTCTCGAACCCTGTCCTCCTGCAAGAAGCATAGCAATCATTTCCTTCTTAATCAATACGTCACCCCCGTTGCAATTAATTTGTTTATAATTATAACATAACTTGAAAGAAATGTGAACATAATTATAAAATTTTTAATTATTTAAATACTATTTGTGTTTTACGAACCTCACGGTTATAATATCATATTAGAAATAATAATAGACACAAGGTGGTGTAATGTCATGTACCATATAGATTTTAACCAACCTGCCAATCTCTATTTCATAGGTATTGGCGGAATAAGCATGAGCGGCTTTGCCGAACTGCTTTTAAGCAAAGGCTTCAAAATCACAGGTTCGGACTCTGTCAACAGTACAATAACAGAACACTTGGAATCACTCGGCATACAAATATTTTATGGACAAAATGCTGCAAATATTCCTAATGACACAGATTTGGTTGTATATACTGCGGCAATATCCGAAGACAATCCCGAATATTCTGAGGCCGTAAGACGCGGTCTTCCAATGATGGTCCGTGCAGAAATGATTGGACAGATTATGAAGAACTATCCTAATGCCATTGCAGTTTCAGGAACTCACGGAAAAACTACAACAACTTCTATTCTTACACACATTTTCCTTGAAGCAGAAAAAGACCCTACCGTTTCTGTAGGCGGTATGCTTGATATCATCGGCGGCAATATACGCATAGGCAGCTCAGGCAACTGGATAATGGAAGCATGCGAATATACGAACAGCTTTCTTCATTTCTTCCCTACAACATCAATTATACTTAATATTGAAGAAGACCATCTTGACTTTTTTAAAGATATTAACGACATACGAAATTCTTTCCATACATTTGCAGGACTCCTTCCTGACGACGGACTTTTAGTAATCAACCACTCAATAGATAATTACAATGAAATAACAAAAGACGTCTCATGCAAGGTTGTAACTTTTGACCTTAACAACCGTTTGGCAGACTACTGTGCAGATAATATTGCATTTGATGAAAACGGATACAGTACATTTGATTTATATGTCAATGGTACTTTTTCTGCATCATATCACCTTAACGTAGTCGGAAAACATAATATTGCCAACTGTATTGCCGCACTTTGCGTAGCATACGAACAAGGAATTTCACCTTGTGAAATTCAAAAAGGTTTAAACAATTTTCATGGTGCTGACAGAAGATTTCAGTACAAAGGTGATGTTGCAGGAATAACAATTATAGACGATTATGCACACCATCCTTCCGAGATAAAAGCGACCTTAACAGCTGCGCTTAATCATAAACACAACAGACTGTGGTGCGTATTCCAGCCACATACTTATACGAGAACAAAAGCTTTTCTTAAGGACTTTGCAAATTCACTTTCAATTGCAGATAAAGTTATTGTTACAGACATATACGCTGCACGCGAAAAAGACCCCGGTGACATTTCAGGCAAAGACCTTGAACGTGAACTTCTGCTTCTTGGGGCAGATGCGATATATATTTCAGACTTTGACGAGATAGAAAATTTTATTTTAAAAAATTGTGTTAAAGGCGACCTGTTAATAACTATGGGAGCCGGAAATGTTGTAGATATTGGAGAAGAACTCCTCTCCTTTTAATTATTAACCTTATCAACTAACTAACAGTTTAATTTACGATTAATAAACTGTGGATAACTTTTTCACCTGAACTGCCTTATTTGTATGGTATTCCGTGATTTATACACGTTGTTATCCACAGTTTCCACGTATTATATTCTACTGGATACGTAAGATTTATGCACTATTTTCAAGGTGATTTTCTTGTGCTATAATCCACTATAGTTACTATTCACGGAACCGCGAATAGTAATCTATTATGCAATAGATTTTCAGGGGGATTACACATGAATAATATAGTTATACGAAATGAATCAGATCTGGCATACACACAGGTTGCCAATCTGTTTATTGACGAATATATGCCTCAGGCAAACGGCTCGTATGTTAAAGTTTACCTTCTTATTTTACGTATGCTTTCAGACAGCAAAACCGATATCTCTGTATCGGAGATAGCCGACATTTTATGGCTTACCGAAAATGATGTAATACGCTCGTTTAAATACTGGCAGAAGACCGGGCTTTTAGATATACGGTTTAATTCTGACGGAACCATACGGGAACTTACGATTAACAGTCTGACTTCAGTACATGAAGGCAATACCGAAAAAACAGATGTAAAAAAGGAGAACGCTGATAATTCTCAGAAACCTGAAGACATCTACGTACGTACATATACTCCGACAGAGATTGCAGATATTGCTAAAGATAAGAATTTTTCATGGGTTGTAACGATAGTTGAAAGATATATGGAACAACCTCTTTCACCATCAGACGTAGAGCTTATTGTGTATCTTTACGATAACCTTAAGTTTTCACCGGATTTAATTTTCCATCTGTATGAATACTGTATAAGCCGCGACAAAAAGACAAGCCGTTATATCCAGACAGTTGCCATAGACTGGGCAAAGAACAATGTAGACACAGTAGAAAAAGCAAGACAGTATACAACCCGCTTTGATGCGAATTACATAGATATAATGAAAGCTTTCGGGCTTTCAAAGGCTCCGGCTCCGGCTCAAAAAAAATACATTGATACATGGCATTTTCTTGGGTTTGGAACTGATATGATTAAAGAAGCATGCGGACGCACAATACTTGCAATCAATGAACCAAGCTTTAAGTATGCTAACGGAATACTTGAAAAATGGCACAACGCCGGAATTAAAACCTTAGAAGATGTTAAAGCTGCGGACAAGCTTCATGATTCCGCTGATAATACAGCTAAACGAACAAAAACTTCTCCAAAAAAGAACTCATTTAATTCATATGAACAGCGTGCATACACCAAAGATGATTATGCAGCGCTTGAACAGCTTTTAAGCAAGTAAAATACCTCGCGGCAGCCGTCAAATGAACATGCAAGCACGTCGATATGGCTCGCTGCTTCGCGAGAGTAAACGGAGGTTTGTTTATATGGCGTCAAGTTTTTACTTAGACCGGATTAAGCGAATATATGATGAACGGCGTATTATAAACCGCCGCACCGAAGAAGAACGTTACCGCAAAGTATGTTCCGAAATACCGGGTTTTGAAGCGCTTGACTCTGACAGGTCTGATGTTATAAAGAACAATATCGAACAGGTTGCTTTGGGTAATATTCAGGCACTAAAAGATACCAGACAGTATATAGCGGATACCGAGAAAAAAAAGCTTAAGCTTTTAAAAGCAGCCGGCTTTCCTGAAGATTACCTTGACCATATATATGCCTGTCCTGACTGTAAAGATACAGGTTATATAGGAGAACGCAGATGCCATTGTTTTCAAAAAGAGGTTCTTAACATACTGTACAGCCAATCTTCGCTTAAGGCCATTACTCAGTATGAGAATTTCTCTAATTTTAATATAGAATACTATCCCGACGACTACCTTATAGACGGAAGTGATATGACTCCCCGTGATAATATTAAGAAAATTCTTAATATATGTCATGGTTTTATAGATAATTTCCCGGAAACTTCGGACAACCTTCTAATATATGGGCATTCGGGAGTCGGAAAAACATTTCTTTCAAACTGCATTGCCAAAGAACTTTTGGACAGAGGATACTCAGTAATATACTTGACTTCATATCAGCTCTTTGATATTCTTGAGACGAAAGTGTTCCATAAGGAGGAGCTTGACGGCATAGCCTCCGGAATACTATCCATGCTTAACACTTGTGATTTGCTGATTATTGATGATTTAGGAACTGAGATGACTAACAAGTTTACCGAAGTCCAGCTTTTTACGTGCATGCAGGAAAGAATTAAGAATAATCTTTCTACAATTATATCAACCAATCTTTCTTTTGATGATATTAGCAGCACATACAGCGAAAGAATTTTTTCAAGACTTACGGGGTACTATAGACTTGTAAAGATAACCGGTAACGATATTAGGATTAAAAAAGCGCTGGAACAATTATAAACGGAGGAAAACAATGAGCAAAGAAGAATCATTTACCGAAAAAATACCTTATGGCGAGCTTGGAATTATTGCTCTTGAAAGCAGCCGGAAAATAGGAAATAAAGTCAACGATTATATAGTAAACTGGCGTACTGACCATGAGCACGAACACTCACAGTCCGTTGCGTTTGCCGGCTACAAAAAAGATTCATACCTTATAGACTGTATATGTCCTAGATTCGGTTCCGGCGAGGCAAAAGGAATTGTCAAGGAATCCGTGCGCGGAATGGATTTGTATATACTTGTTGATGTATGCAATTACAGCCTTACTTATTCGGTATGCGGCTATGAGAATCATATGTCGCCTGACGACCATTATCAGGACCTCAAAAGAATCATTTCAGCCGTAGGCGGCAAAGCCAGAAGAATCACCGTTATCATGCCTTTCTTATATGAAAGCAGACAGCATAAAAGAAGCGGCAGGGAATCACTTGACTGTGCTCTTGCTCTTCAGGAGCTTACTAATATGGGTGTTGAAAGTATTATTACTTTTGATGCACATGACCCGCGTGTACAGAATGCAATCCCTCTTAAGAGCTTTGAAACAGTTCAGCCTACATACCAGTTCATTAAGGCTATGTTAAAAAATGTTCCTAACCTCTCTCTTGATGCAGGACATATGATGATAATAAGCCCTGACGAAGGCGCTATGGGACGTGCAGTATATTTTGCAAACGTCCTTGGAATAGATGTAGGAATGTTCTATAAGAGAAGAGATTATTCAACTATCGTCAACGGACGCAATCCGATTGTTGCACATGAATTCCTTGGTGCAGATGTTGAAGGTAAAGACGTTATTATTATAGACGATATGATTTCTTCCGGCGAAAGCGTATTTGACGTTGCAACCGAGCTTAAAAGAAGAAAAGCCAACAGAATATTTGTTGCTGCTACATTCGGCCTCTTTACTAACGGACTCGACAAGTTCGACCAGGCATATGAAAGCGGTCTTATATACCGCATACTTACTACTAACCTTATTTATCAGACGGACGAGCTTCTCAAACGCGAGTATTATATTAACGTAGACATGAGCAAATATATCGCTCTTCTTGTAGATACTCTTAACCATGATTCATCAATAAGCGACCTGTTAAGCCCGACTGAAAGAATTCAGAATATACTTAAAAAATATAATCAAAGATAAATAATACGGTTAAAGAAACAATACACATACAAAAAATGAATCAGCCCAGGCAGACTAACCTTGGCTGATTCATTTTTTTACATATTAAAATCTATTTTCTCTTAGCGCGGGATTTAGAAGCCTTTGCGCCTGATTTCGGCTTTGCCTTTGGTTTCACATTTTCTACATAATCATACTTAAATACTCTGACGCTAAGCGGCGGAAGTTCTATATTAAGCGTATAATCCCTGCCGGAATACTTTTCCTTTTTAGCGGTAAGCACTTCTTTAACAGCTCTCCCTAAACCACCGTAAACCTTATCATCTGAATTAAGTATCTGGGTATATCTGCCCGGACAAGGTACTCCGATTTTATATTCCTTATGCTCTATCGGCGTAAAGTTGTAGATGAATAAAAGCTGGTCTTTTGCCTTTGAACCTCTTCTGACAAATGATACAACACTGTTCTCATTATCGTCACAGCTCATCCACTCGAATCCCATAGGGTCGCAATCGTTATAATACATCGCATCATAAGTATTGTATATCTCATTAAGCTTTTTAACAAACTGCCTCATGCCTTCATGCTCAGGGAAATCAAGCAGCTCCCAGCTCAGCGCTACTGCTTCATTCCATTCTTTTGTCTGTGCAAATTCCTGTCCCATAAACAAAAGCTTTTTACCGGGATGTCCGTACATGAAACCATACGCTGTTCTCAGATTAGCAAACTTCTGCGCCGGCTCTCCCGGCATCTTATATATCATTGAAGCCTTTCCGTGAACTACTTCATCATGCGATAACACCTGAATAAAATTCTCACTGTAAGCATACATCATACTAAAGCAGAGCTTTCCGTGATTACCTGCACGGAAAAGCGGGTCCGTCTTCATATAATCAAGGAAATCATTCATCCAGCCCATGTTCCATTTAAATGTAAATCCAAGTCCTCCGAACTCGGCCGGTGCAGTAACTCCTGCCCACGCCGTAGACTCCTCCGCTATCATATATACACCCGGCGCACGCGATTCAATTACAGTATTAAGATGCTTAAAAAACTCAATAACGTCTCTATTCTCATTGCTTCCGTCAGGATTAGGAAGCCACTCGCCGTCCTGCTTTCCGTAATCAAGATAAAGCATTGATGCAACAGCATCAACTCTTAATGCATCTATATGATATTCATTTGCCCAGTACAGAGCATTTGCAATAAGAAAATTACTAACCTCATGTCTGCCATAATCAAATATATATGTTCCCCAGTCAGGATGTTCCCCACGTCTTGGGTCAGCACATTCATATAACGGCGTACCGTCAAACCTTGCAAGACCGTGAGCGTCTCTCGGAAAATGTGCCGGTACCCAGTCAAGAATTACCGAAATTCCAAGCTTATGCATATGATTAATAAAATACTTAAAGTCTTCCGGCGTTCCGTATCTGCTTGTCGGCGCATAGTAACCGGTTACCTGATACCCCCATGAACCGTCAAACGGATATTCAGATATACCCATAAGCTCAACATGCGTATATCCCATGTCAGTAAGATATTCGCCAAGTTCATCTGCAAGCTGCCTGTAGTTATAAAAACCGTCGTCGCTTTCGTTATCATTCTTTCTCCACGCACCCGGATGACATTCATATATAGCCATTGGTTTTCTGCGTCTTTCCAGCCTGTCGGTCTCACTGCGCTTTCTCATCCATACCGCGTCGCTCCACTTATACTTATCGGCGTCATATACTATAGATGCATTTGCCGGCCTAAGCTCACAGTAACATCCATACGGGTCTGTTTTATATTCCAAATCACCTGCTTTTGTTTTAATACAGTATTTGTAAACCTCACCCTGCTTTATGCCCGGAATGAAAAGCCCGTATATTCCTGAATCAGCAATACGGCTCATTGAGTCAGCTTCCGCGTCCCATCCGTTAAAATTACCTACAACACTTACTCCGTCCGCATTAGGCGCCCATACTGCAAAATACGTTCCGGGCACTCCGTTTTGTGTCATAAGATGCGCGCCCAGCTTCTTATATATCTCATAATGTGTTCCTTCTGCAAAAAGATACCTGTCAAATTCAGTGATAACATCCCCGTCGCTATAAGATGTTTCCTTCTGGTTTTCCTGCATTATGTCTCACTCCTGTATTTCATATATTTACGCAGTTATATCGTCTATCATCTTTAATACTGCTTGTGCGAATGCAGCCGATTTCTCTTCCGCATCCTTAAGGTCGTTACCGACTATTCCATAGTAGAACTTAACTTTCGGCTCAGTTCCCGAAGGTCTTACACAGAACCATGCGTTTTTCTCAAGCTCATAATACAATACATTAGAAGAAGGAAGACCTGTAGCAGTAACATTTCCCGTAGCCATATCGGTAATTGTATCAAGCTTGTAATCTCTTGCAGCCAGAACCTTATAGCCTCCAACTTCCTTTGGAGTATTAGCTCTTAACGATTCCATTATTGCCTGAATCTTTTCAAGTCCTTCCTTGCCTTTCATGGTAATGGCTGTAACATCATCTTTGTAATATCCATATCTCTCATACATATCAAGCATTGCATCCCACAAGGATTTACCCTGTGTCTTATAATATGCAGCAGCTTCACACAGCTTCATAACTGCAACAATTGCATCCTTATCACGGGCATGTGTTCCTACAAGGCATCCATAGCTTTCTTCAAATCCAAATAAATAATGACCTTTTCCCGAAGTCTCAAATCCAAGTATCTGCTGACCGATATACTTGAAACCGGTAAGAACTTCTATAAGCTTAACTCCGTAATATCTGGCAATCTCATCAGCCATATTGGAAGAAACAATTGTCTTAACAAATACTCCGTCCTCCGGAAGACCTTCCGTTGCTTTTCTCTGTCCTATTTCATAATCTCCTATAAGGCATCCCGACATATTGCCTGTAAGTGTAATATATTCTCCGCTCTTATAATCCTTTACATATACTCCAAGCCTGTCCGCATCAGGGTCAGTAGCCAAAACCAGGTCCGCGTCAACCTCCTTCGCAAGTTTAAGCGCAAGCTCAAATGCCTCTGCTGCCTCAGGATTCGGATAACTTACCGTAGGGAACTCTCCGTCAGGAAGCTCCTGTTCAGGTACAACATACACATTCTTAAAGCCCATCTCTGCAAGAATTCTTCTTGCCGGTATGTTACCGGTTCCGTGAAGAGGGGTATATACAATTTTGATACTGTCGCTTACGGCGTCAATACTGTCCTGATGTATAATAAGCTTCTTAAGACATGCAATATAACTATCGTCTACAGCCTGTCCTATAACCTCATATAAGCCTTCTTTTACGGCGTCTTCCTTAGCCATTGTCTTTACCGCAGCGTAATCAGTAACTGCTTTAACCTCAGCCATTATTCCCGTATCATGAGGCGGTGTAATCTGGGCTCCGTCCTCCCAATATACTTTATATCCGTTGTATTCAGGCGGATTATGACTGGCAGTAATATTAATACCTGCTATACAGTGAAGTTCACGTACTGCAAACGAAAGCTCAGGGGTAGGTCTTAAACTTTCAAAAATATATGCTTTTATTCCGTTTGCCGCAAGGCACAATGCCGCCTCATCAGCAAACTCCGGCGACATCCTTCTTGAATCATACGCAATTGCTACCGCACAATTATCACGATTCTGCTTGTTAATATAGTTAGCAAGCCCCTGCGTAGCTTTTCTGACAGTATATATATTCATCCTATTCGTTCCTGCTCCGATTACTCCCCTCAAACCGGCAGTTCCGAATTCCAAATCTCTGTAAAATCTGTCCTGTATCTCCGCATCATTTCCGTTAAGGTCTTTAAGCTCCTTTATCGTATCCTCATCAAAGTATGGATTGTTAATCCATGATTCATACATTTCCTTATAATCCATCAACACAGCCTCCTTTATTTTTTATTAAAACTATACCAAATTTTTATTATTTTTTCAACTAAAACATTGCAAATAAATCATTTACAGCATAATTTCCCGGATAAATCTTTCCCTGTCATCAAACTGACTGTTAATAGTCTCAAGTTTTTGCATATTTTTTGCGGTCATCAGCGTTTTTTTACCGTTCATATAATAGCTTGACAGCTTCCAGAACTTTTCAGGATACATTAAAAATATACCCAATATATTTCTTTCTATATCATCAAGAGGCTTTATACTTTCATAACCTTTAATCACGGCTTCGCCGTATGCGCTGTTCCACTCGTTCTTTTCCATAACCTTTCTAAGGAAATAATACAAATCCAAAAGCTGCATTCCGTAAGCACATTTATCAAATACAGTCGTTGCAATTCCATCACTGCACATAATTATATTATGATATGTGTACGAGCCATGATACACCTGTCCTTCTTTTTCCACACGACGGCAATATTCCTCATAGTTTCCGCCCGTAAGCATCTCCACCGCCTTTTTGCCTTGCTCAAAATACATTGGAAACACCTTAAGAAGCGCAATTTTAAATTCATTTTTATCTTTATTTCCTTTTATATAATTACGAATACGCCGAAGCTCCGTCTGATGTCTGTTAAATACGTCAAGAATATCATCCGTTCCTGCGCACGAATACGCCTCATCCTTTTTTATGCCCAGAAGATTTTTATGAAGCAGCGCCATATTCTGAGACGCCATATATATATCATTTTTTTCTTTTAGACAGCACTCATTCCCAATATACCAGTCCCTTACGGTATATCTTGTTCCTCTCGGTCCCGGTGTACTTATATTTCCTTCATTATTTAAATTAAATGCATCTATTTTTTCAAATCCGTTTGCCCTTAAATGCATACTTACCCTGTTTTCCCATACAAGCCGGCCTGCGGATGCATGAGTCTCCTGCATAAGTTTATAACCTTTATCCGTATCAAGAAGAATGGCGCCTCTTACGCGTCCCATTCCCTTCACCAAAAAATCGTACCCGGAAAGCACCTCATCATATCTGTCCTCCATAGGTAATCCCCCTTGCGGCATACAGCCGGTAAATTGTGTCTGTTCAATCTTATGAAGTTATACGGCGTTTCATTCCAAATAATGAAGAATACTTAATACTTCCATGAATAGATTATTGTGAGGAGGATTAAAAATGTCACGAAAATTTACCCGTATTATATGTTTTATACTATCTCTGTCATTATTTACAGGATGCGCTTCTTTTAACAAAGATTCCGCACACAAGACCAAATCTTCATCAAATGCGGCAAAAACACTTAACTCTATATGTGATGAACTTGCAGGACATATCCTTATGTCTGACGGAATTACACTTAATTACTCTCTGTCAGACCCTGCATCTTACGGAATTAACGAACGATTTGCTTCCCTTGGCGAATACGGCACAAATGCCTTTTTAAATGAATACGCTTATTATGAAAATATGCTTGCAAGGCTTAATGAAGTGGATAAAAAAAATCTTTCGAGTGATGATGCATTTACATACGACGTTGTTAAAAAGTCCTTAAGCCGCTATCAAAATGTTGACAAATTTCTTCTTTACGAAGAACCTCTTGCCCCGGTTTCCGGTATTCAGGCACAGCTTCCTGTTCTTCTTGCGGAGTATCATTTTTATAATAGAGAAGAAATAGATGCATATTTTCATATAATTGAAAGCGTACCGGCTTATTTTCAAAGCGTTATTTCATACGAACAGGAAAAAAAGGCGGCAAACCTTTTCATGGACTCTTCTATGGCGGACGAAATAATAACCCAGTGCCGCGATTTTATAAATGAACCTGAAAACAATTATCTTATAGAAGTATTTGAGGATAATATTTCCGACGTACCCGGAATAACAGACTCGCAGATTAAAGAATATTCCGCCAAAAATAAAGAACTGATTACCGGTACTCTCATTCCTGCATACAGCGAACTGATTAACGTACTCACTACGCTTAAAGATGGCTGTGCTCGCGGCGGTCTGTGTACCCTGCCTTTCGGAAAAGACTATTATGTACATCTGCTATGCGACCAGACGGGGTCTGACAAATCACCAAAGGAGCTTTTTAGCCTGCTTGAAAACACATTGCACGACTGCCGCAACAATATAGCAAAAGCCGCTGCTTCTGACCCTTCTGTCGTAAACAGGCTTGACAATCCAACATATCCTTCTGACGACCCCGAAACAATCATGCAGTACCTTACAGACAATATTACATGCGAGTTTCCCGCTCCTGACGCGAATATGACTTCATATTGTATAAAATACGTGCATCCGTCACTCGAAGGTACTTTAAGTCCTGCAATGTACATAACGCCGCCTATTGACACGGACAGCACGGATTCAATATATATAAATAATGCTTCTACGGATAAAAGCTCGCTTTTTCCAACACTTGCACACGAAGGATTTCCGGGACATATGTATCAGATGAGATATTTTATGTCATCATCACCGCATCCTCTGCGTCTGCTTTTAAATTTCGGCGGATACTGCGAAGGCTGGGCTACTTATGCCGAACTTTTCTCTTACGATATTTCAGGACTTAATTCAGGCATAAGCGCCATACTTAAAAACAACAAGCTCAGTATCTTATGTATATACAGCATTTTAGATATCGGAATACATTATTATGGCTGGGATAAGGAAAAAGTTTCCGCCCTCCTTGCTGATAACGGCATAAACGACCCTGAAATAACTGACGAAATATATATGGCTGTTTTATCTGAGCCCGGACTCTATCCAAAATATACCGTTTCTTGTATTGAATTTTTAAAACTCAGAGAAAAGGCGGAGGATACATTAAAAAATAAATTCGACGCATGCGCCTATCATGATTTTATATTAAAGACCGGTCCTGCATGGTTTTCACTGCTTTATGATAAATTAGACGCATGGATAGACGGACAGGTGTAACTATTCACGGAAGCGCCCAATCATGAGCAATCCGCTTGCGATAGCAAGCTTTGAAGCACGAAGTGCGAGATTGCGAATGGCGTAGACTGAACTGTTACATTTGATATTTTTTTAACATTTAATATGTTGACTTTTAATCATGGCAAATCTATAATAGCTAATAGATTCGGCTTATAGGGGCCGATACATATATACGAAAATTAGGAGGTAAAGATATGGCAACAAAAGCAAATTATCCAATTAGTGAAATTGGAAAAGGCAAAGTCGGTTTCTCAAAGACTCGTTCTATTATTGAGGCTGCTTTCTATGGCAACAATGTAGTTAAAGTTGAAACTCTTAAAGAGGCTTATAACCTTGCTAAGAATTCACCTGGAACAATCGTTACAGATATGCCTGTATACAGAGGCGAAGAGTTTGGTCTTGACAAAGACGCAAAAGTTCTTCTTTTTAATGATGGTGCGGTAACAGGACGTTATGCTGCAGCACGTCGTATTAAGGGCGAGCCTGGTGTAGATGATACCAAGCTTGACAAAGTAGTTATGGACGCTATCTACAAGACACGTTTCAAGAAGCTTTATCATGCAACATGTTTTGTAGGACTTGATCCTGAATTCATGGTTAAAGCTCATCTTCTTATTCCTGAAGGAGAAGAGAACCTTATGTACAACTGGATGATTAACTTCCAGTATATGTCAGACGAATATGTTAAGATGTATCGTGATTCACTTCCTGTTGGTAACGGAGCTGAACCTGACATCTACATTTTCTCAGACCCACAGTGGGCTCCTACACCAAGTCCTGACGTTGATTACAGCTGCTTAAGCGATGACCTTACATGCTGCTACTTCGATACTAACGAGAACTGCGCTGCAATTCTTGGTATGAAGTATTTCGGAGAGCACAAAAAGGGAACTCTTACAATGGCTTGGGCTATTGCTAATAGAAACGGTTACGCTTCATGTCACGGCGGACAGAAGGAATATACTCTTGAAGACAATTCTAAGTATGTTGCTGCTGTATTCGGTCTTTCAGGCTCAGGTAAGTCAACACTTACACATGCTAAGCATGGTGATAAATATCCTGCAATCAAGGTTCTTCATGATGATGCATTTATTATCAATTCAGATACATGTGCTTCAATCGCATTAGAGCCTACTTATTTTGATAAGACAGCTGATTATCCTACAGGATGTGCAGATAATAAGTATCTGTTATCAGCTCAGAACTGCTCAGCTACTCTTGATGAGGATGGAAAGATTCAGCTCGTAACAGAGGATATCAGAAACGGTAACGGACGTGCTATCAAGTCTAAGCTTTGGTCACCAAACCGCGTAGATAAGATTGACGCTCCTGTAAACGCTATCTTCTGGATTATGAAAGACCCTACAATTCCTCCTGTAGTTAAGCTTAAAGGCGCTGCTCTTGCATCAGTTATGGGTGCAACTCTTGCAACTAAGACTTCAACTGCAGAGCGTGTTAAAGCAGGTACAGATATGAACGCTATTCGTATCGTTCCATATGCTAACCCATTCAGAACTTATCCTCTTGTAAACGATTATGAGAAGTTCAAGAAGCTTGTTGAAGAAAAGAACGTTGCATGCTACATCGTTAATACAGGCGACTTCATGGGACACAAGTGCCAGAAGGAAGATACACTTGGAATTCTTGAGACAATCGTTGAAGGAAAAGCTAAGTTTGAGCAGTGGGGACCATTTGAAGATATCGAGATTATGAATGAGTGGATGGGCCAGACCGGAGACTTCACACCAGACCTTAACGATGCTGATTATGTTGCTCAGCTTAAGAGCGCTATGCAGGCTCGTGTTGATGCTGTTGAAGGATTCGCAAAGAATAAGGAAGGATATGACAAACTTCCTGATGAAGCGCTTGCAGCTCTTCAGAAGCTCGTTGATGAATTAAACTAATTAATTCTTGCTAAATACTGAATAGATAAGCTGTCTGCCGGCAACCAAGTTGCCGGCAGACAGCTGTTTTTATTTTTTCTGTATAAAAATCCGACTATCTTCAAAAAATATATTATGTCACAAGAAATGTCACTTCCTTGTCACCTCATTGTCACTTCCTATTTCAACTTCCACAACGCTTTGCATCCGTCACATATCCGGATACACAGGAGCGGATAGCCTCATCCTTGCCAAATCAATTCATTTCTGTTATTTTGTTATCAGCCCTTTTTCTGTAGACAAGCTTAATGTTCAAATATTTTTATGTTGTAAAACCTAAAATATTGTGTATAATATATATAGAGACTCCTATCCGCTATATGGTGGGTGGGTAAAGTCTCTATTTTTTATTATACATAATTTACAGAATGACAGCAAGATAAAAATAATCACGACTTTCTATGTCTTACATTTAAAAAATAACAGCAAAACAAAATCAATGTTCCAATTCCTACAGTCATTCCAAATGCCTGCAAAATATCACTAAATATAATTTCTATTTCATTTATAAATCCTGAAATAGAAATAATAAATACCAATCCTATTAGAAATCCGGCTCCTGCTACCGGATAAAACCGTTTTATAATCTCAAAAATTTCTGAGGATTTTTTATATCCACATATAGAACATACATAAAACAACATCCGTTTGGCTCTTAACCATATAAGTGTAACTAAAACTGCTGCTAATGAAAAACTGATTAAAGCCATAACATACATTGTATTCATCATTATGTTACTTGAAAAAAACTTTTCAATCAATGAAGTTTTATTTTTATTGCCAATATTAATTAATACGCTTGCAGGATAATCAAAACATTCCTCTATCTTCTTCCCAATATTATTTATTACATCTTCATCTTCAGCATCCAATACATAATTAACATTTATACCTTCTATCCTGACAGCAGAATTAAAATCAATCATTACCATATAATTCAGGCGGCTTTCTGCCTCGGTTCCCATTATACCTATTACTTCAAATTGTTCTTCTCCAAATGTATAATATTTTTTCCCGTTATAATCTTTTATGTCTTTCTCATATTGTTTGCCGACAACAGCTTTTGGCGTATCTGTAAGCGATGAATCAGAACTGAAATATTCACCCCAAAGCATCGGAGGATTCTCAGCCTTTCCATTAACATATACTCCCCTCATTATAATATCTTCCGTCTGTATCGGTACATAAATTACGCAAGACTCTCCCTCAGTTATAAGATTTGGCATAACCTCATTCCATTGTCCATCATCACTGTTAATAATTGAAAAATTCTTTTGATTCCCTGAATACATATTATTTTGGCTTAACCTGCTGATTCTTTCCGCACGAAACATATATATAATTAATAACAAACATATGGATAAAGCCATAAAGCTTATAAATAACAAACCTGTACCTTTCGGAATCTTCTTTCCCACAACCTTCATAAATTTAATCCCCTTTATTACAAATGGTGTTATCTAATCCATCACTAGTAACCATACCGTCTTTAAGCCTGATAATCCGCTGACATCCGTCTGCAACTTTCTGATCATGAGTAACAATAACAATTGTTCTGCCATTTTTATTAAGTTGTTTAAAAATTTCCTGTACACTGTTTCCCGTACTTTCATCTAACGCTCCCGTAGGTTCATCCGCAAGAATCATCTTCGGATTTTTTACAATTGCCCTTGCAATTGCAGCACGTTGCTGCTGCCCGCCTGACAGCTCAAAAGGATAAGCCTTTGCTTTATCCGCTATTCCCAACTCAATTAACGACGCATTTACCCTCTCCTTAATTTTTTTCGCTGGAATCCCCTGATATTTTAACGGAAGAGCAACATTTTGAAATATGTTCATATCATCTATAAGAGCAAAATATTGTACTACAAAGCCAACTTCATTACGCCTGAACCTATTAAGCTCTTTTTGACTTTTAAAATTTACCGGTATTCCTTCATATAAATATTCGCCGTCATCAATAGACAGCAGACCTCCCAAAATATTCAGAAGCGTAGATTTACCGGAACCGCTCTTTCCCATAATCGCTACCATTTCTCCCTCCTGAATAGTAATACTGACATCCTGCAACGCTTTTACTACTGCCTCTTTTTTACCAAAATACTTACTGACATGCTTTAATTCAACCACAATAATTATACTCCTCTCACAGTTTTATTCTTTTTGTTTAATCAAATATTCCGTATCAACACCTCGCAGCATATATGTAACAAATCCTGCGCTTACTAAAAATATAACTAAAATAAAACAAATAACGTTTCTCATTACCACATCCACATGAAACACGCCATCTCCGATTACCGAAAAAACCCTGTTGCTTATCAAAAAAGCCGGAAGTAAAATAACCGCAATCTCTATCAGACATGAAGCTAGTATCATTTTAACGGAACATCCATTCATCAAAAATATTCCATATGTCCGGCTGTTTACCTGTATCTTATTATAAAAAGTAACAACAATTCCATAGAATACGAAAAATGCTAAGACTATCGACATTACAGACATTATTCCTATATTTGCTTTAGATTCTTTACGCAAAAGCTCAACACCCATAGATACTCCAACCAGATACACAGGCGGAAGATTATGCTCTGCACCAGTAGACCGAAGCATCTGTACTACATCTTTCATGCTTGCATGTTTATCAATTTGGAACATTCCGTTCTGCAGAGATATATAGTCAAGATATGCATACTTTTCCAGTTTATCAACTTCTCCCGACTCATTAGAGACTTGTATGCCGAATGGGAAAAGAATCTGGAAATCCAGATTACATGGCTGAGGTATATTGACGTTGCCGTTATCCGGAAGTGTAGCGCCCTGCTCTAGTATGCCGACAACTTTACAAGGATAAACACGATCCCAATAACTCAAATCAATTACGGCTCCAATTTCAACAATTCCCTTATAATTACTTCCAAGCACAATAGGAATTGAATTCGACGCAGTATCTATCTTCATATTCTGTTCTGTGAATCCTTCACCTTCCTGAACTTTTAACCCGAAAAACCGGTACGCATTCAAATCAACCTGTGCACTCTGAAGATTAACCACTTTACACGATTCATCTTTACCAAAAGAGGACATAAATGCCCCTGTCTGCCATTCAGTTTGAAATAAAGTATAATCCCTATCTCCAAAATAATTATCAATATCCTTTGCTCTGGCAAACACCCCTTGCTGTGTATTTATTGAAACAACGGGATAATCTTCCATTGAAGTCAGTTTGTCATAATAATGCATCATATTTCGGCATCCTGAAGCAGTAGTAAGGCTGCCGGTAATTTCACTGTCACTTTCCGTCATCAAATCCATACAGTACCATACGCTGTTACCTACATTTTGTGTCATCATTGAATAGCGGTCTCCCAAATCAAAATAGTATGAGCACATGATAACAGCCATAATTATACTGATAGAAAATGTAACCATCAGAATTACATTCTCCAATATACTTTTTTTAAAGCTTCTAAAAAATTCCTCCACGACAATCCTTACTCTGCTCATAGACACCTCACAAGTTATTAATTTTGCTTCCAATCATTATTAGAATCAATTGACGTTCCAATTCCGTATCCATGCCATGCATCATCAGTAGTCACTATTGGCCGAGAATTAGCTGATACTTCTCCTTTACCATATTCATATTTCCATCCCGTTCTTCCCAAAGATGCACTTACTATCAAGTTAAGTGCATATCCATTCTCATCATAAGCTTTTACCCTTGTGTAACTGTAATGAGTGCCATTATTACCTGATCTTCTAGCTCCATATTTGTTTATAACATTTTTTGCATTCACGGCAGGAGCAACTGTACAAAATAATAATAGCATTAATATAAATACTGTACTGATTGTTTTAACTCTAATCATATTTCTATTCATAATATTTTACCTTCCTTTTTAATCTTTACTTAAATAAAAAAATTTGATATTATTGTTGTTGTTAAATCTTTCTGGCGTTCTTTTTGGTATTCGACTACCATATGAAAAGAACGCTTTTTGCAATTCCATTCATGTCAATCACCATCCTCTCGTTTAAAATAAAACCACCATAAGATACACTATACTTTTTAATAATATCTTATGATGGTTTTTATTATATATATAACTATTTAGTCTGTCAAATATCTTTATTTACAATATATAATAGAAATCACGCTTTATTTATTCTCATTAACATATTTCATCATCTTATCCTGAATAATAGCTACGGTATCTTCAAGGCTGTGCTCCCCGGAAAAATAACTCATAATATCTTCACGTATAATGTTATACTTTTCATAGCATAATGTATCATATTGTGCCTCTTTAATATTTTCTTTAATAACCTTGATATCCTCATCTGTCGGTGCGCCGACATTAATAAAGTTATAGTTAAAGGTTTTTCCTTTGAAGTTGTCTTTTAAAGCCTGTGTATAAATATCAAAGTCTTTTACGGACACAGGAATACTTGTATCATATTCACCGCTTTCCTCTGTAGTATTCATTACAATCTGTTTTAAAAATTCCCATGCTTCGTCAGGATGTTTTGAAGTTGCAAGGATTCCGGCAGATAAATTAATATTAAGTTTTTTTGCAGAACCTTCACTTCTGGGATACCCCAGATACATTTCATCACCGCCAAACATAGTTCTATATACCTGTGCGCTAAACGGGCTGTCTAAAGTTGCGGTTTCAAAAAGAAGCTTTCCTTCTTCAATAGGCTTTATACGCTCATCATATTGCCAGTCATACTCTTCCTCACCGTTCTTAAAGCTGTTGCAAAATTCAAGAAGTTCTTTAAATTCAGCTCCGTCAAACGAACAAGTTCCGTTTGCCCAGTCAATATAATGGTTCAAATCTTCGCCGATAAGTATATACGCCATTTTTTGCTTTGAATTGTTAAAAAATAATTCAACGTCTTTGTCTTTCGATTTATAATAGGAAATCATATCATGTGCAGTCCATCCGTCGGCAAATTTGTTGAGTTCCGACCTCTTTCCGACCAAAGCATCAATGCTGACGCTATTGCACAGAAAATAATTTTTGCCGTCGGTTTTAAGTGCATCAAGTATTCCGTCAAGGAAATAATCTTTATTTACTGTATCATCTTTTTCAATATAAGAATCAAGATTAAGCAAAAATCCATTTGATATAAAACGCTTAATATCTACACCGTCAAGTATTATAATATCGGGGGTTTCGCCTGCAAATAAATCCATGTATAAACTTTGCTCAAAATTCATATCGGCGTTGTAATAAGATTTGTATTCGACCTGTATATTCTCATTTTGTCTATTAAAATCAATTATTTTTTTCTCTAAAGAAGATGCTGTATCACCGCATACAACAGTAATAACCTTTTTTTCAACTGTATTTGTCTGTTTTTCATCTATAATACCGAACGTCGCATATTCAGGTTCCCCGATTGAGTCTCCGTTATAAAACATACACAGGAATCTGCCTTTTCCAAAAGGAGCCAGATATTCAACACCCATACCTATTATTCCTGTTTCTGTCCAGCCAAGAATTTCTTCCTTTTTAGATGTCTCATCACTATAGGTAATCAGATTAATACCGTCACTCATATAAAATGTATTCGACGTATCGCCGCCAAATATATCAATTGCGTCAAATTCAGCTTCTTTTTCAATAGCTTCAAGTGTAGCAGCGTCAAAATACTGAATACCGCTTGTTACTGTTGTTTCACCTTCTTCGTATCTTATTATCAGGCGGTCTTTGTTATCAAGCACCATTTTGGTCGGATAAAAATTAACACTATTTTCTGCAATTTTTTTCCCTGTGCTGTCAAATTTATAGATACATAATTTACGTGAATTATCATCAAATACTGTCGTAAATATATTACCGACTTTATCTATGCATATTTGTGCGGCGTTTTCAATAGATGCTTCTATCTTAACAGAAGATTTTAATTCACCTTTCATTGAATAAGTCTGCAATATATTTCCGATTATAATTTTTATATCGTCCTCCGAAATGGCTTTTAGGCCATTTATTGATGTGCCCGGACTTACATCGGATTTGTCAATCTCAAACAGCTCTGTGGCCTGCCCCGTCTCAACATCATATCTGTTGACATAAGTAGATTTGCTATTTTCATCTTTTTCAGTTGTCAGATAGAAAAATGAGTCTTCCCATACGCATATATTACAGCGATTAACAGAATTGTAATCGAACGCTCTGTTTTCGTCCGAAAGAACATCACACGCAGAGAAAACATACTGCTTTTCTGTATTTTTGTCTTTATTTCCGCAGCCGGCGGAAAGACTTATCGTAATGCCCATAATAAGTACAAACAATATAGATACATATTTTTTCATAAAAAATCCCCTTTCAATCATTTACTGTTATATTAAATAAACGATTGAAAGGGGCAAAGTGATGCAATAAAGTCCAAAATTTTTATTTTTAATTTTCTATTGACATAACAATTTCATTGTGCTATTTTATAAAAAACAATTTAATAGCTCAAACCGAAGAGACGGAGATAAAAATAAGATAAGAACTCCCAGAGAGTCCGGGATGATGGGAACCGGATAGTGACTGCTTATTAAATGGACCGTTGAGGGCACAGTCAAAGGCGTTATCGCTTAGTATTCTGTGACGTTAGAACTTACGTTAATAGTCTGAAATATGATGGTATTTCGTTAGAGTGTATGGCACAGCCATAAATCAAGGTGGCACCGCGAATTATGTTTATTCGTCCTTGACAGATATATATTTATCTGTCAGGGACTTTTTTATTTCATAGGAAAGTTCATTATATTAAATAAAAAATGCTCCGCAAGGATGCACGCTCGCGCGATGGGAAAATGAACTTATACTAACTTACATCCGCCTGCCGGTTCATACACCTCCGACGAACAAAAAAGGAGGAAAATCAATGAATATTTATCCAAACTATGAAAATGCACTGAAAATTCTTGCACAGGACGATTACAAAACATTTCCCGTAAGCATGAGCGTCCGGTCACACAAAACTTCAACCGATATTTACCGGATTCTAAAGCATGAAAGCCGTAATGTATTCATACTTGAATCAGCAGAGGATAATAAGACATGGGGACGTTACACTTTTCTCGGTTATAATCCTACATTAGAGATTACAAGCACAGATGAAGCGCCCCACGAGCGAATCCGCAAAATCATTGCAGATAACAAAAGTCCGAGAATCTCAGGGCTTCCGCCGTTTACAGGTGGTCTTGTAGGCTATTTTGCATATGAATTTATAAAATACAGCGAGCCATCTTTAGACCTTTTGGCTGATGATGAAGAAAAATTCAAAGATGTAGACCTTATGTTATTTGATAAACTTATCGTACTTGATAACCTCATGCATAAGATAATTTATATAGTCAACATCCGCACTGATAATTTTAAAGAAAATTATGCACAGGCAGAAAATACACTTAAAGAGATGGCAGACCTTATAGAATACGGCACGCCGGTCACGGAAACTAAAGGAAAGCTTCTTGAGCCGCTTAAACCGCTGTTTGATAAAGAACAATACTGTAACATGGTTAATAAAGCAAAGCAATATATTATGGACGGCGACATTTTTCAAGTGGTTCTTTCAAACCGCCTTTCCGCACGTTATGAAGGCAGCATGTTTGATACATTCTGCACACTGCGCGACACCAATCCTTCGCCATACATGTTCTACTTCTCAAGCGACAACATTGAAATGGCAGGCGCATCACCCGAAACGCTTGTAAAGCTAGATTACGGTACGGTAACAACATTTCCTCTTGCAGGTACAAGACCGAGAGGCAAAACCACCTGCGAAGATGAATCACTTGAAGCCGAACTTTTAAGCGACGAAAAAGAATGTGCCGAACACAATATGCTTGTTGACCTTGGCCGTAACGACATAGGCAAAATAAGCAATTTCGGCACTGTGCATGTAGATAAATATATGGAAATCGAAAGATTCTCACATGTTATGCACATCGGTTCAACTGTTTCAGGAAAAATCAGAACCGATAAAGACGCTCTTGACGCTGTCGACGCCGTACTTCCGGCAGGTACATTATCAGGCGCTCCGAAAATCCGCGCATGTGAAATTATAAATGAACTTGAACAGAACAAACGCGGAATATACGGCGGTGCAATCGGCTATCTTGATTTTAACGGAAATGTTGACACATGCATTGCAATCCGTCTGGCGTTTAAGAAAAACGGAAAAGTATTTGTCCGCTCAGGCGCCGGAATTGTTGCAGACTCAGTTCCTGAAAAAGAATATGAGGAATGTATTAACAAAGCAAAAGCAGTAGTAAATGCATTGGAGGTGGAATAATATGATTCTTTTAATTGACAATTACGACAGCTTTTCCTATAACCTCTACCAGTTTATAGGAGAGATGGAGCCTGATATAAAAGTTATAAGAAATGACGAACTAAGCATAGATGAAATAGACGCGCTTTCACCTTCACATATCATATTATCACCGGGCCCGGGAAAACCCGCCGACGCCGGAATATGTATAGAAGCAGTTAAAAAGCTATATAAAAAATACCCTATACTCGGCGTATGCCTCGGCCATCAGGCAATATGCGAAGCATTTGGCGCCGACATTATACATGCAAAAAAACTTATGCATGGTAAGACATCCGTAATATCAATAAAAAATGAAGGAATATTTTCAGGGCTTTCAGAAAAAATCCCGGTTGCAAGATACCATTCACTTGCCGTTTCCAAAACAACATTACCGGACTGTCTTAAAGTTACCGCATATACTGATGACGGTGAAATAATGGCGGTCAGTCACACATCATATCCGGTCTTCGGAGTTCAGTTTCATCCTGAATCTATATTGACGCCTGACGGCAAAAAAATATTACAAAACTTTCTGGGAGGTATGTATAATGATTAAAGAAGCTATTACTAAATTGACAAAACATGAAAATCTGTCATTTGACGCGGCAGAGTGTGTTATGGACGAAATAATGAGCGGAAAAGTAAGCGATATCGAGATAAGCTCTTATCTTACCGCACTTTCAATGAAAGGCGAAACAATTGATGAAATATCGGGCTCGGCAGCAGGCATGAGAAAACACGCTGTTACACTCTCCCACAGCGGAGACGTCCTTGAAATTGTCGGAACCGGAGGCGACCGTTCAAACTCATTTAATATATCTACAACTGCATCACTTGTACTTGCAGCCGCAGGCATTCCCGTTGCCAAACACGGTAACAGAGCTGCTTCAAGTAAAAGCGGCGCCGCAGATGTACTTGAAGCGCTTGGCGTTAATATAAATATTTCACCTGAGGAAAGCAGCAGAATACTTAATGAGATTGGCATATGTTTCTTATTTGCACAGAAATACCACTCCGCAATGAAATATGTTGCACCTGTAAGAAAAACGCTTGGAATACGTACAATATTCAATATACTCGGACCTCTTGCAAATCCTGCAAGCGCATCACTTCAGGTAATGGGCGTATACGATGAATCTCTTGTAGAACCTCTTAGTGAAGTCCTTATGAAACTCGGCGTAAAACGCGGCATGGTTGTATACGGAATGGACTGCCTTGACGAGATATCCTTAAGCCGTGAAACAAAAGTATGTGAATTTAGAAACGGAATCAAGAAAATATATACAATCAATCCAAAGGATTACGGATTTGATTTATGTACAAAAGAAGAACTTGTAGGCGGAACGCCTAAAGAAAACGCAGAAATTACTTTAAGCATATTAAAGGGCGAAAAGGGCCCGAAACGTGACGCAGTAATTCTTAACGCAGCCGCCGGGTTATATATTTCAAAAGATAATTTATCATATGAAGAAGCGATAAAGATTGCCAAAGAAACTATTGACAGCGGTAAGGCTCTTGCAAAGCTTAATGAATTTATTACCGCATCAAACAGGTAAATGCGAGGGAGAATAGTTATGATACTTGATGATATAGCCGCTGCCACTCTCATACGGGTGGCAGCCGAAAAAGAAAAATGCCCGCTGAATGAAATAAAAAAACTCGCATATGATTCACCCGATACCGATTATTCATTTTATAAAGCATTAAAACGAGACGGTATCTCCCTGATATGCGAAGTTAAAAAAGCTTCGCCTTCAAAAGGAATTATAGCAGAGTATTTTCCTTATATTGATATTGCAAAAGATTATGAAAAATCCGGTGCAGACTGCATATCTGTACTTACAGAGCCAAAGTGGTTTCTTGGCAGCAACGAAATATTTACCGAAATAAGAGGTAACGTATCCATTCCAATGCTTAGAAAGGATTTTACGGTAGATGAATACCAGATATATCAGGCAAAAGCTATGGGTGCGGACGCCGTACTTTTAATTTGTGCATTGTCAGATACCGATACGCTTAAAAGATATCTTGACATATGCAGGGAACTAAAGCTTTCCGCTCTTGTCGAAACGCACGATAAGCAGGAAATACACATGGCGGTATCCGCAGGCGCAAAGATTATCGGAGTTAATAACCGCAATCTTTACACATTTTCAGAAGACATAAACAATACCGAAAAGCTTAGAAGCCTTATACCTGATGATGCTGTATTTGTATCGGAAAGCGGCATAAAAACCATAGAGGACGCAAAAAAGCTCATCAGTACCGGAGCTGACGCACTTCTAATCGGCGAAGCGCTTATGAGGAGTACAGACAAAGGAGCATTTATTAATGGCGTCAAAGACTGATTATCACAAAACATATATAAAAATATGCGGGCTGTTTCGTCCTGAAGATATTTTTTATGTAAATGAAGCCCGGCCTGATTATGCCGGATTTATAATTAATTTTGAAAAAAGCCACAGAAATGTATCATCTGATACCGTCGTTTCATTAAAAAAACTTCTTTTACCGGATATAAAATCAGTCGGTGTGTTTGTTGATGAGGATATTTCCTCCATATGCAGTCTGTATAATATGGGCGTATTGGATGTCATCCAGCTTCACGGACACGAAAGTAATATTTATATAAATGAACTACGAAAGCAGATTCCCAAAGCAATTATATGGAAAGCATTTAAAATCCGACAGAAATCTGATATTATACAATGTATGGCGTCTGATGCAGATATGGTTCTGCTTGACAACGGCTACGGAACCGGCGATACATTTAACTGGGAACTTACAAGGGATATTTCAAGACCGTATATACTTGCAGGCGGACTTACGCCGGAAAGCATCCCTGATGCAATTAAAAAACTTAAACCCTGGGGAATAGATATAAGCTCAGGCGTTGAAACAAATAAATTAAAAGACAAAAAAAAGATAATTTCTGCTGTGGCAGCTGCCCGGTCAGATATGAAAGGAGTAATATAATGTCAAAAGGAAGATATGGAGAACACGGCGGACAGTACATACCTGAAACGCTTATGAACGCCGTCATTGAGCTTGAAGAAGCTTATGAGTATTATAAAAATGACCCTGAATTTAACAGCGAGCTTACTACCCTGTTAAATGAATATGCCGGACGGCCATCCAGACTTTATTATGCAGAAAAAATGACTAAAGACCTTGGAGGTGCAAAAATATATCTTAAACGTGAAGACCTGAACCATACAGGCTCTCATAAGATTAACAATGTTCTCGGACAGACTCTTTTAGCAAAGAAAATGGGCAAAACACGTGTTATCGCCGAAACAGGCGCAGGTCAGCACGGTGTTGCATGCGCTACCGCAGCGGCTCTTATGGGTATGGAATGTGAAGTCTTTATGGGGAAGGAAGATACCGAAAGACAGGCGCTTAACGTATACCGCATGAAGCTTTTAGGCGCAGAAGTACATGCTGTCACTTCGGGTACTGCAACTCTTAAGGATGCTGTTTCGGAAACAATGCGCGAGTGGACAAGACGTATATCCGATACACATTATGTATTGGGTTCCGTAATGGGGGCACACCCATTTCCTATGATAGTAAGAGATTTTCAGGCAGTAATATCAAAGGAAATTAAGGAACAGTGTCTTAAAGCGGAAGGAAGGCTTCCTGATGTTGTTATGGCATGCGTCGGAGGCGGCTCCAATGCAATGGGCTCCTTCTATAATTTTATAAATGATTCATCAGTCCGTCTTATAGGCTGTGAAGCCGCAGGACGCGGAATAGATACCGCTTCTACTGCCGCAACTATTGCAACAGGACGCATCGGTATTTTTCATGGAATGAAAAGCTACTTCTGTCAGGATGAATACGGTCAGATAGCTCCTGTATACTCAATATCCGCCGGACTTGATTATCCCGGCATAGGACCTGAACACGCCAATCTTTATGATACCGGACGCGCCAAATACGTTCCCGTAACAGATGACGAAGCCGTAAATGCATTTGAATACCTGTCAAAAACAGAAGGGATAATTCCGGCAATTGAAAGCGCGCACGCTGTTGCACATGCAATAAAAATTGCGCCTTCACTGGATAAAGATAAAATTATTGTAATTACAATATCCGGGCGCGGCGACAAAGACTGCGCGGCTATTGCTCGCTACAGAGGGGAGGACATAAGAGAATGAATAAAAAATCATTTGTAGCATTTATAACATGCGGTGATCCTGACATTGAAACTACCAAGGAAATTATACGTGCTCTTTATCATGGCGGCGTCGATATGATAGAACTCGGAATTCCGTTTTCAGACCCTACCGCCGAAGGCCCTGTTATACAGGCAGCCAATTACCGTGCCTTGTCAGGCGGCATAACAACTGACAAAATATTTGATATGGTACGTGAAATACGTTCCGAAATTGATATACCATTGTTATTTATGACATATGCAAACGTAATATATTCTTACGGAACTGACAGATTCATGCAGACTGCTGCAGAAATTGGTATGAATGGAATTATTCTTCCTGAGGTTCCTTACGAGGAAAAAAATGAATTTGCGATACCGGCAGAAGCTAACGGATTAGACTACATTTCCCTTATTGCTCCTACATCAGAGAACCGTATTTCAATGATTGCAAAAGAAGCAAAAGGATTCGTATACTGCGTATCCTCTCTTGGCGTAACAGGTACAAGAAGCAGCATTACGACTGATATTTCGGCAATGACAGAATTGGTAAGAAGCGTTACCGATATACCTGTATTTGTCGGATTCGGAATCTCAACTCCTGAGCAGGCACATAAAATAGCTTCATCATCAGACGGTATAATTATAGGCTCTGCAATAATGAAGCTTGTCGAAAAATATGGCAGACAATGCGTTCCTTATATATATGAATTTGCCAAATCAATCAAAGAAGCATTATAATCTTAAACTGCCCTTCATTTTCTGACCAAGTACAGCTCGTTATGTACGCGAAAATGAAGGGCGGTTTGCACAATCTTCCTCTTCCCTGTTATTTTTTCTTAACCGAATATCCGAATTTACCAAGTTTTTTGCCAAGCATAAAATATTCCCCGTGTGAGTATGTCACAAGTCCTGATGAATTGAGCATAAATTTGCCGTTATTATCCATGTACGTCTCGTCAGCCCACACATTAAGCACCTTCGCAATAAACATATCGTGACTCCCAAGTTCCTTGATTTCTTCAACCTTACATTCAATATTAACAGGGCTTTCCTTAATCATCGGACATGATACATACTTTGCATTCTGCTTTGTAAGCTTCATTTGCTCAAATTTATCATAATCTTTTCCTGACCTTACCCCGCACCAGTCAGCCGCATACACAAGCTTATCCGTCACAAGGTTAATAACAAATTCCCTGCTTCCCTTAATAATATCATAAGAATAGCGTTCCTTCTTTATAGAAATAGATAACATCGCCGGATTAGTGCATATAGTACCTGCCCATGCAACTGTTATAATATTATCCTTTTCATTTCCTTTACAGCTCACCATTACCACCGGAAGAGGATAAAGCATATTACCCGGTTTCCACATTTGTTTTGCCATTATACTATCTCCTGTTATATGCGCCAAAACGCACAGAATGCATAGGCACAAAATACCTATGCATTCATTTTACCATATGCAATTTACTATTTACAAATTATTTTCAAAGAACTCCGAAAGCTCTTTGGCACATTTTTCTTCATCTGTACCTTCAATGCGCACGGTTATTTCGTCTCCGCATTTAACTCCAAGGCTCATAAGCGCCATAAGCCTTGTTGCATCTGCCTCTTTGTCCTTCTTTACGATATATATGGTACTGTCATACTCCTTCGCCTTTTTCACTAAAAGGCCTGCCGGTCTTGCATGCATTCCTACCTCATCTTTAATGACATAATTAAAAGCCTGCATATCAAACCCTCCTTTTATAAGTTACTATCAATAAATAGTATGGCTGATATACCGGCTTTTTTATTCTATGCATGCAAAATATCTGTATGTTCCGATATTTCGCTGTTAATGGTTACTAGGTCATCTACAGAAAGCTCATGAATATTTTCATGCCCTGTTATTCTTGCAAATGTTTTTAATTCTTCAAAAGAACAGTTCAGATAATTATATACTCTCTTTGCTCCCTCTTCAATCTTTAAATTTTCCCTGAGCTTTGCATCCTGGGTCGCAATTCCCACAGGACATCGTCCGCTTCCACATATACGATACTGCTTACATGCCAGAGATACCATTGCGGCGCTTGCTATCGCGACTGCTGTCGCGCCCATTGCGATTGCCTTTGCAAAATCAGAAGAAACTCTTAAGCCTCCGGTAATCACAAGGTCAATATCAGAACCGACGCTGTCCAGATATTTTCTTGCACGATGGAGTGCATATATTGTCGGAACACTCGTTGCGTCCCTTATAATCCTCGGGCTTGCTCCGGTTGCACCGCCTCTTCCGTCAATCGTTATAAAATCCGGTTCTGCGTATACACACCATTCAAGGTCCCGTTCAATATGCCCTGCGGCAATTTTAATGCCTATCGGTCTGCCTTCCGAACCGATTCTAAGTCCTTCTACTACTTCCTTCAAATCCTCTTTTGAATTAATAAAACTAAACTTAGACGGACTGATAACGTCCTTACCAAGAGGTTTATTTCTAATCCTTGCAATATCAGGAGTAACCTTTTCTCCCGGAAGATGGCCTCCCATTCCCGGCTTGGTTCCCTGTCCTATCTTTATCTCAATCGCGTCCGCATTTTTAAGATTCTCAGGTGTCACACTATACAGATTCGGCACATATTCAAATATGTACTTGTGAGCGGCCTCCATTTCTTCCGGCAATATTCCGCCTTCGCCGCTGCACATTGCTGTCTTTGCCATCGCACTGCCTTTTGCAAGAGCGACTTTTGCCTCTTTTGATAAAGCTCCAAACGACATATGTGAAATATATACAGGACCTGAAAGTACCATCGGTTTCTTTGCATGTTTTCCGATTACGGTAGTAATATCCACATCTGCATGCTCATCTAACGGCGCCGGATTAAGCTGTGCTCCGAGAATAAGTATATCATCCCAGCCCGGCATCGGCATACCGGTTCCCATTGCTTCAATAATGGGTTCTCCTGTGGCAGCCATCTGTTGAATCTCTTTCATGTATCTGTAATTTCTTACAACCGGGTTATCATCTTCAACTTTATGAAACTCCGAAACCGGCTGCTTACATACAGGGCATTCCGTAAGTTCGGAAAACGGCTTTCCTTCCTTTTCCTCATCATAAATATACCCGCATACACTACATTTGTATTTTGCCATATAATCTCCTCCTTATGAGTAAGTTTATCTTTATTTTAAAGTTATTAAATTATCTGTCAAGGATTTTTAATTCAAATTGACTTCATTCATACAAATGGGTATACTAATTTATATTACAGATACGGAGGTTGACAATATGCTGATAGGTTCACATGTAGGAATGAGCGGCAAAGATATGTTCGCCGGCTCAGTAAAAGAAGCCATTTCATACGGCGCCAATACATTTATGGTGTACACCGGCGCACCTCAGAATACCAGAAGAAAATCTATTGATGACCTTAAAATACCGGAAGCAAAACAGCTTATGGAAGAGCATAATATAGATACATTTGTTGTGCACGCACCTTATATAATTAATCTGGGTAATCCTGTTAATGATGAGACATATGGGCTTGCCGTAGATTTCCTTAATATAGAGCTTAAGCGCACCGCTGCAATGGGTTCAGATACGCTTGTCCTTCATCCGGGTTCACACGTAGGCGGAGGCTATGAAGCAGGACTTAAGCGTATAATAGACGGTATTAACAGCGTTCTTACTTCCGATACGCCGGTAAATATTGCTCTTGAAACAATGGCGGGCAAAGGAAGCGAAATCGGAAGGACTTTTTCAGAGCTTGCAGATATTTTTGACGGCGTAGTATATAATGACAAGCTCCGCGTATGCTTTGATACATGTCATGTACATGATTCCGGTTACGATATTATTTCCCACTTTGATGAGGTAATGGATGAATTTGACAAAACATTAGGACTTGATAAAATCTCGGTTCTTCATATAAATGACAGTAAGAATGAACCGGCGTCCCACAAGGACCGACATGAAAACTTCGGATTCGGTCACATAGGCTTTGACGCCTTAATGAGAGTTATTAATTTTGAACCATTTAAGGATATTCCGAAAATCCTTGAAACGCCTTATGTTCCTTCCCCTGAAGACAACAAAAAAAGATTTGCACCTTACCGCTATGAGATAGAAATGATTAAAAGCGGCGTATTTGACCCTGATTTAAAAGAAAAAATATTAAATTCTTAATACCGACTAGATTGCGCCCATACCGGACGCACTATAAAGGCCGGACGAATATCTAAAAATTCATCCGGCCATAATTCTCAGCTTTCTGACCACATATAACAATATGTCTGTGTTCTTGCCGCAAAAGCCTGGTCTAACAAAAGCTTTCTTACCTCCTCCTTTGTAAACCATGCAGCCTCAATTTCCTCAAAGGTTGAATTACTTGGCGCAAACTCACCTTCTGCAACTCCGATTATACATTTATTCTTCTCATTGCTAAAACCTACGGCGCTGTAACTGTCAAACAGCGTATGTTTAATCTCAACAAGGTCAAGCCCCGTCTCTTCCTTAAGTTCTCTTTTAGCGCTCTCATATACGCTTTCACCGGGCTCAATAAGTCCTGCCGGGAAATTATATATTGGCTTTCCTATTGCCATACGGAACTCTTTATTAAGAAGAATCCTTTCTCCTGATGCGTCATGCATAATCAGTACCACCGCATCATCCGGACTTTCGGCAAGCTCCTTATAGCTTGTAAGGTTCTTATTGCGGCTTATCATTTCATATACTTTTTCCTTGTGGTCAACAGTCTCATATGTAACGTCATATCTTGTAATAAATTTACCTTCATGTATTTTTTTTATTGCTTTGAATACCATAATTTGTGCCTTTCTGTATACGTTTTTAAAGTATTTTATCACATACGGTTAATTTGTAAAGGCATATTAACCTAAATTAATATGCCTTATTGTATCCCTCAGTTTCAGCACATAACCGGGCGATACAGACAATTCGTCTATCCCCATACGCAGAAATGTTTCGGTAAGTGTTGTATCTGCTGCGAGCTCGCCGCAGATTCCAACCCACGCTCCGTTTTTATGTGCATTATCGGCTGACATCTTAATAAGCCTTAAAATTGCCTCGTGATGCGTATCGCAGAAATCATCAAGCTTAGGATTTTGCCTGTCGCAGGCAAGTACATACTGTGTAAGGTCATTTGTTCCTATACTGAAAAAATCTACCATTGGCGCAAGCTTGTCGCTTATAACTGCCGCTGCAGGCGTCTCTATCATTATTCCAACCTCAATATTGTCGGAATATTCTACTCCCGAGCTTTTAAGCTCCCTTTTTACCTCTTCGCACATTTCTTTTATCTTTTCAACCTCTTCTACTGAAATAACCATCGGAAACATGATTCCAAGCTTACCATATACTGATGCACGGTAAAGCGCCCGAAGCTGCGTTTTAAATATTTCAGGGTGGGTCAGACATATTCTTATTGCCCGAAAGCCCAATGCCGGATGTTCCTCTTTATCAAGATTAAAATAATCCGCTTGTTTATCGGCTCCGATATCAAGAGTACGGATTATTACCTTTTTTCCCGCCATATTTTCAAGAACCTTCCTGTATACATTAAACTGCTTTTCTTCATCCGGGAAATCATCGCTTTCAAGATACAGAAATTCACTTCTGAATAGCCCGATTCCTCCGGCGTCATTTAATAAAACAGCCGCAATATTATCATCGCTCCCTATGTTGGCATATACCTCGATTGAAGTTCCGTCAACAGTCACATTGTCCTTTCCTTTAAGCGAGAATAAAAGCTCTCTTTTTTCATTTTCTTCCTGTTTTTTCTTTTGGTAATTTTCATACGTTTCTTTATCAGGCTCTATATATATCTCCCCGGTGTAACCGTCAACAATCATTTGCATTCCGTCCTGAATTTTTTCAAGAAATTCCTCGCCTACGCCAATCACCGCAGGAATATTCATATTTCTTGCAAGTATCGCAGTATGTGAATTAGACGAACCGTATGCGGTAACAAATGCCTGCACTTTATCCTTATCAAGCGATACTGTTTCACTCGGTGCAAGGTCGTCTGCGCATACAATCATTTTTTCATCAGAACCGGTATCTATGCTTTTTGCATCAGACAGATTATTGATTATACGGTTGGAAATATCCCTTATATCAGCTGCTCTCGCCTGCATATAGGAATCATCCACCTGTGAAAACATTTCCGCAAAATTATCCGCTGTAACTGCAACTGCGTACTCTGCATTTACAAGCTGGGTTTCTATTATGTTATCGATAGATTCATTATAATCAGCGTCATCTATCATCATCATATGAACGTCAAATATCTGAGCGCCGGTCTCTCCAACCTCTTTCAGCGCCTTTTCATATATTTCCTTAAGCTGCTCTATTGATACTTTTTTCGCATGTGCCAGCCGCTCTTTTTCATGTTCCGTATCTGATACATGAACTCTCTTTACGGAAACCTCACTACGCTTAAATACCGATACTTTACCTATTGCTATAGCACTGCATACACCTTTGCCTACATATTTCAACATTTCAAAACCTCCATGCCAGTACAATATTCACTTTTACTAGTATTTCTCATTTTGTAATAGTTATTCCATGCTTGACATTAATTTTCAGAAGTATATACTAATAAATACTAATAATCTGAACTATTTTGGAGGTACTAAGATGACTAAAATTGATATTATATCCGGATTTTTAGGCGCCGGAAAAACTACTCTTATTAAGAAACTTATAAATGAAGCACTAACCGGAGAAAAGCTTGTCCTTATTGAAAATGAATTTGGAGAAATCGGTATCGACGGAGGTTTCCTTAAAGATTCCGGAATAGAGATAACCGAAATGAATTCTGGCTGCATCTGCTGTTCTCTTGTGGGTGATTTCGGAACAGCTCTCAAAGAAGTCATAGATAAATATTCTCCTGACCGCATTATTATAGAACCATCCGGCGTCGGTAAGTTATCCGATGTTATAAAAGCCGTTCTTGATGTAAAAGAACATACAGACATTGTTCTTAACAGTGCAACAACTGTTGTAGACTGCAGCAAAGCAAAGATGTATATTAAAAACTTCGGAGAATTTTTCAATAACCAGATAGAAAGCGCCGGAGCAGTAATACTAAGCCGTACACAAAACGCAAAAGAAGGTCAGGTGGAAGATTGTGTTGCCCGTATAAAAGAACTTAACGCAGACGCCGCCATAGTGACGACTGCATGGGACGACATCAGCGCCTCGGCTATTCTCAGCGCTATGGAGCATACTAATATATTGGACAATCTTATAAATGAAGTTATAGAAGAACACAAACACGAGCATCATCATGAGCATGAGCACGAACACGGCGAGTGCTGCCACCATGAGCACCATCACCATGATGAACACGAACACGGCGAATGCTGCCACCATGAGCACCATCACCATGATGAACACAAAGACGGCGAATGCTGCCACCATGAGCACCATCACCACCATGAACACGAAGACGGCGAGTGCTGCCATCACGAACATGGTCATCATCACGCAGATGATGTATTTACAAGCTGGGGCGCAGAAACACCTAAAACATATACCAAAGAATCAATTGAAAATATTCTTTCCGCACTTTCAAACACAACTGATTATGGTTTTATTCTGCGTGCAAAGGGTATGGTACCGGAAACAAACGGCGACTGGCTTCACTTCGACCTTACGCCGGGCGAATATGAAATAAGACACGGAGCTGCTGACTACACCGGAAAGCTCTGTGTTATCGGAACAGATATTAAAGAAGATTCACTTAAGGAACTGTTTGGACTTAACTGATAGGAGGAAATATGTTTCACAGAGAAATTCCCGTATTCTTATTTACCGGATTTTTAGAAAGCGGCAAATCCACATTTATACTTGATACGCTTCATCAGGACTATTTTGCTACAGGCGAGCGTACTCTTATAATTGCCTGCGAAGAAGGCGAGGCAGAATATGATAAAAATGAGCTGCGCGAACTGAACACATATGTTGAATATATCGAAAATGAAGAAGATATAACAAAGGAGCTTCTTGCTTCATGGAATTCATCATACAAACCACGCCGTGTACTCATAGAATACAACGGAATGTGGGATGTTAATGAGATTTTGGAAGATGTTTACCCTGATAACTGGGTACTGACACAGGTTATATCAACTGTTGATTATACAACATTTAATATGTATTGGAGCAATATGCGCTCGATGGTTATGAATCAGCTTAGTATGTCTGATATGGTTATATTTAACCGCTGCGACGCCACAACTAAGCGCAATGATTTAAGGCGGAGCATTAAACTTTTTAATAAAAAGGCGCAGGTTGCATACGATTGGGTAGATGGCTTTGACGGAAATGCAATGCCTGAACAGCTTCCGTTTGATATTGACGCCCCAATTATAAATATAGAAGATGACGACTATGGTATATGGTATATGGATGCAATGGAGAACCCTAACAAATATGCCGGAAAAACTGTCAACTATAACTGTATATTCTTCAGACCTTCAGGCTACTCCATGACCAAATTTGTTCCCGGCAGATTTGCAATGACCTGCTGCGCTGATGACATAACGTATCTTGGGCTTGTGTGCAATACTAAAAATGATATTGACCTTGAGGAAAGACAGTGGATTAATATAACTGCTGAAATAAAAGTTGAATATGTACGTGACTACCACGACATGGGACCGGTACTTTATCTGAAAGATATTAAAACCGGAGAAAAACCAGAAGACGACCTTGTATATTTTTAACGATATATAAATATATCGCAGGACCTGGCTGCAATATGCAAAACCGCCTGCGATATATTTTATATAATCTTTAATTCACATTATGCTGCCGGTATAACCTTAACCGTAATTGTTAAGTCTCCGGTAATTTTTGTGATTCTATATGTATTATCCTTTCCGGTATCAACCGGCTCCTTTATGTTCTTATAATTTTTCGGGTCACTTGGTTCAATTGATATATCATCAACTACATAACCTTCATCCAATACAACAGTGAAATTAATCTGTCCGTTACCGTCTGTTAATATATCTCCTGTAGCAGAATCCCTTGCAACAGCCGTTGTCTGTCCTGTCATGGCAGCAGACGCATCATCATAATTCTGAGTTTTATATGTAGTAATTGTTGCATGTTCATCCACAATAAAATTGGCAGCAAAACTTTCAGGCTTTGCTTCTTCAGGCTTTGTTGTTACTGTGATGCTTATAGGTCCTGTAATCTTAGTGATTCTGAAAGTATTATCCAGCCCTGTATCAGACTTGCCTTTGATATTATTAAAATTTTCTTCCGGTGTTACCGTAACCTTATCAACCATATATCCCGGTTCAACTACGGCAGTAAAATTAACCTGACCGTTACCGTCTGTAATTATCTCGCCGGTTTCTGAATTTCTTGCATAAGCTGTTGTCTGATTCTCAAATATATTATCAGGGTTGGTGTAATCCTGAGTATTATATGTAGTAATTGACTTTACATGAGAATCCGTAGTAAATGTTGCTTCAAACGGTGCAGGCGTCGCATCAGAACCGCCTGAATTAATATCGTCAATATAATCCTGTTCGCTCTTATAAAGCTTAATAGACGTAACAGTAACCGGTCCCTTAGGCTTGTCGCCGTCAGTTGAATATATCTCAAATGAATTAACATTAGTACGGATACTCTTATCAGTAAGCTCATACTTAATAGGGAAAGTAATAGAATCCTGCGTATCAATCTCAAGAAGACCGCCATGACCTTCATTATGGTCAATTGCATCAAGGAACTGACATGCCAGCTGATGTCCTTCTTCAGAACCTGAAGCATTGGTTCCTTCAACAACTATGTAAGAAAAATCTTCAAGATTAAGCGGCTGTTCAAAAGTAAATCTTATTCCATAGTAAACCGTATCTGTAAAATCAAGAGTTACAGAACCGTCTGCATTAACTACATGAACTACTTTTTCCTTATCTTCGTCTCTGGTCGGATTAGTTACTATGCTTGTGTCTGAAAGAATATTCAGAATATCACCTGTTGGCTTTGCTTCTGCCGCCGGCTTAGCTGTCGGAGTCGGTGAAGGAGTAGCTGTTACTCTTGGTGTTCTCGTTGGTTTTGGTGTGCTTGTGCTCTCTGTAACAGATACATCAGGTGTTGTTGTAACTACAGGCGCACTTGTACCGGTAACAACACTCTGCGTTGGTGCAGATGATGGTGTTAAGTTATCTGCGGCAGGATTAACCGTAACCTTACACTTCAAAGTCTTCTTGCTTTTACCGACTTTATATGTTGCTTTTAACACGGCTTTACCCGGCTTTATTCCCTGTATTACTGCTTTTGCCTTCTTACCTTTTGAAACCTTTTTGGAAATCTTAGCAACAGAAGTCTTCTTTAATTTCCATGAAACCTTTGCCTTTTTTGCTGAGTTCTTAACTGAAACCGTTACTTTACCGCCTACGTCAACAGATACGGTTTTCTTGCTTAATTTAACTTTTTTTGCTGCCTGAATATTAGCAGGTACAGCAGTTAAAACCATAGCAAGAGAAAGAACTAACGCTAATGATTTAAATTTTTTCATATTCATTTGCCTCCTTTAGAAATAATTAAAAAACAATACAAAATAATTATAATGCCATAACTATTTTAAAGCAAGCTTATTCATATGAAACTCATAACAAATGCCAGCTTTTCGTGGCGTTTCTCACCACTTCATGCTCATTGTGGGCGTGTCATAAAGTCATGTCTCCACATACATGCAGGCATGATGTGGAGACATGACTTTTGACACTGTAATCAAAAAAATATCCTGCAGCATATAATACTGCAGGATATTACCCGTGTTCCCCGTGTTCACTAATTTAATTTTAGCAACCCCATATTCGAAGTCACTAAATGCCGGCAACGGGAATCGAACCCGTACAGGTGTCGCCACCCGCAGGATTTTAAGTCCTGTGCGTCTGCCAGTTCCGCCACACCGGCATCTAAAACTTGCAATTCACTACAAGTCCACGACTATTATAGCACACGATTCAGAAAATTCAAGTCTATTTTAGTTATATTTTTTATTATAATCGAACTTTCAGGTTCCAAATCAAGCTTCAGGCGTCCATCATACACCGGATATACCGTTGCATGAATCGAATAACCGCCGCGTGTTGACTTTATAAGCGAAACCATTCTTATATCTTCTGTTATGCCAAGCTTCCAGACCGGAACTTCTATGCTTTTGTACTCTCCTGAAATATTAATAGCCGTTATACATGCCTCACATTCGTTAAACCTTCCAAAACATATTATATTCTGTTCAAGGTTAAGAAATACCAGCGAACCTGTTTTAAGTGAACTGTAATCCCTATGAATTCTTATCACTTCTTTATGGAAAGACAGCATCTGCTTATCTTCCATTCCCCATGGATACGTTCTTCTGCTATCCGGGTCAGTCCATCCGCATACACCTGCTTCATCTCCATAATACACAGTCGGCGCTCCCGGCCACGTCATCTGAAATATTACGGCTGCCCTCATAATTGCATGATTCACGCCCTCGCTTGCGGCTGCCGAGCCTGCGGTATGCGTTCTTCCTACTCTGTGGTTGGTTCTTGTAAGGAATCTGGAATGGTCATGGTTAGACAGTTCATTCATTGCCGTATACAAAGAAGGAGTAGTCATATTAAGCATATTTTCCGTAATTGCGGCATAAAATGCATCTGCATTTCCCAAAAGGTCTTCCCTATATGCATCACTGTGCTTTTCCATTCCCGTAAGGAACCATGACAACGGCTCCATAAATGCATCATAATTCATTACGGTATCCCATTCATTTCCGCGAAGCCAGCTTTTCGGGCTTCCGTAATGCTCTGCAAGTATTATCGCATTCGGATTGGCTTTCTTAACGCTTTCTCTGAAAGCTTTCCAGAACCGGTGATTATATTCTTCACTGTGTCCAAGGTCTGCCGCAACATCAAGCCTCCATCCATCTGCATTAAATGGCGGCGAAACCCACTTTGCGGCAATCCTCATAATATAATTAAACAAAAACTCCGACTCTTCATAATTAAGCTTCGGAAGGGTATTGTGTCCCCACCATCCGTCATATTTTTCATTATACGGCCACTCATCCGCATTGAACTTAAAAAACGACCTGTACGGGCTGTCACTGCTTATATATGCGCCTTTCTCATAGCCTTCCTGGTTTTCATATATTCTTTCCCTGTCAAGCCATTTATTAAATGAACCGCAATGATTAAATACTCCGTCAAGTATTACCTTTATTCCGCGTGCGTGCGCTTTTTCAACAAGCTCGCAGAAAAGCTCATTTCCCGCTTCAAGATTTCTTTTATCAGTAACACGGCGTTTATATCTTTCAGCCTGTGTATTATCATTAATATGTACATCCAGAAGATTTCCGTAATCCTCCGTAATCTTTCCGAAATGCGGGTCAACATAATCATAATCCTGAATATCATATTTGTGATTAGACGGAGATACAAATATAGGATTCAGATATATAACTTCAACCCCCATATCCGAAAGATAATCAAGCTTTTTAATTATGCCTGCAATATCACCGCCGTAAAACTCACGTACATCCATTTCTCTCGGCAATTGGTTCCAGTCCTCTGCGCGTGACACATGCTCATTAATGTATGCATATTCATCACTAAGTACATCATTACTTTTATCTCCGTTACAGAACCTGTCAGTAAATATCTGATACATAACGGCGCCTTTTGCCCAGTCCGGCACCGAAAATCCCGGTATTATCTCAAAATCTCCCCGCTCTGCGTGCTCATTTTTTGCACCAAGCCTGTTATAATATATTACTCCGCTGTCTCTCTGTATTTCAAAATAATATTTTACCGAATCCTCTTTAAGATGTATCTTTGTTTCATAATAATTAAATAACTTATTCTGGTTTATAATATCCATTGCATAACGGCTGCCGTTCAAAATAAAATACACATTACCTATATCTTCACGGCCTGTACGGATTCTTATATATACTTCATCGAACGGTTTTGGTTCTGCAGGGCTTCGGAACAATTCCGTTCCGTCACTGTATATAGCGTCCAAGTTAGTTCACTCCTTATTTCAGAACAGTAAAACAGGATAGCTTGCACTATCCTGTTTTGGAGAAGGTATTTTTGTTACTTATGGGGTGTAGCAAAAACTATATAATGTATTGGGGTTTACGAGTAGGAGTATAACACTCCTTTTCAAAACAGTGTGCACAAAGATTAATTTTTTTTATAAAATTCATTGTGCGATTTTAACAATAAAAAATATGCCTTTTGTAACTTTTGCATTATTTTTTGTCATTTCTAGTCGCTTAGTAGTGAATTTTTCCCATATACGTCTATACAGTCTGTGCCTGTTCTCCTTTAACGTCAAATAATGCTTCAAATTCTTCGCGGTTTATACGCTCCTTTTCAATAAGAAGCTCTGCACAGCGTTTTAATACATCCATGTTGGAATCAAGTATTGTCTTAGCTTTTTTATAACACTCGTCAATAATATTCTTAACTTCTTCATCTATTATTGCGGCAACATTTTCACTAAATCCTTTGGTTCTTCCGAAATCACGTCCGATAAATACTTCATCGTCATCATCATAATTAATTAATCCGATTCTGTCTGAGAAACCGTATTTGGTAACCATGTCAGTTGCTATCGCCGTTGCCTGCTTAATATCCTGCGAAGCTCCGGTAGTAATATCATCAAATACAAGCTCTTCTGCAATTCTTCCGCCAAGAGACACAACTATGCTCTGCATCATTCTGCCCTTGGTTTCAAACATCTCATCCTTTTCAGGAAGAGGCATTGTATAACCTGCCGCTCCAAGACCCGTTGGTATAATCGATACCGTATGGATAGGTCCTACGTCAGGGAGTACATGAAATAAAATTGCATGACCGGCCTCGTGATAAGCAGTAATTCTTTTATCCTTGTCGGATACAACCTTACTTTTTTTCTCAGGACCGATTCCAACTTTTATAAATGATTTGGTTATGTCTTCCTGTATAATATACGTTCTTCCTTCCCTTGCAGCGCATATTGCAGCTTCGTTAAGCAGGTTTTCAAGGTCAGCGCCCGTCATTCCTGCAGTCGTCTGTGCAATACTCTCAAGGTCTACATCATCACCAAGCGGCTTTTCCTTTGCATGAACCTTCAGTATATCTTCCCTTCCGCGTACATCAGGTCTTCCGACTACGACTCTTCTATCAAATCTTCCCGGACGCAGTATTGCCGGGTCGAGAATATCTACACGGTTGGTTGCCGCCATAACAATTATTCCTTCATTTACACCAAAACCGTCCATTTCAACAAGCATCTGGTTAAGCGTCTGCTCTCTCTCATCATGTCCGCCGCCCAGACCGCTTCCTCTGCGTCTCGCAACAGCATCTATCTCATCTATAAATATAATACATGGAGCATTTCTTTTGGCTTCACTAAAGAGGTCTCTTACTCTCGAAGCGCCTACACCGACAAACATCTCAACGAAATCCGAACCGGATATTGAGAAAAACGGCACTCCTGCTTCCCCTGCAACTGCTTTTGCAAGAAGCGTCTTACCTGTTCCCGGAGGGCCAACCATAAGAACACCTTTAGGAATTCTTGCACCGAGCTTGGTATATTTGCTTGGCGCCTTCAGAAAATCTACTATCTCCTCAAGCTGCTCCTTCTCTTCAACCAGTCCTGCAACGTCTTTAAATTTCTTGCTCTTTTCATCCGGCGGAGTCATTTTTGCCCTGCTCTTACCGAAATTCATAACCCTTGAATTGCCGCCTGCGCCGCTTTGAGCGCTCATCATCATAAACATCACAACGATTAATAAAAGTACCAGAAGCAAGTCGGGAAGCATTGTAATCCACCATGGAGTTTTCTCTACCTGATTAGTTATATAAGTAAATGTCCCTTTGTATTCCGGATCTTCTGAAAGCTCGTACAGCCTGTTCTCTACTTCACTGACGTCAGTCGAATAATAATACACTTTACTGGTATCGTTAAATGTAATATCAACCCTTCCTGTCGGCGTATTCTGATTCTGTGATATCTCGATATTTTTAACTTTCCCACTTCCGATATCTCTTACCATATCCGAAGTGTTATACTTTATGGTATTCTTTTTTCCCATGCCGTTCGCCATATAAATTGACACGACAACAAGAAGCAGTAAAACTACAAAAAAACCATTGCCTTTTATCTGTTTTTTCAAATTGTGACCTCCCGGTTAACTATTTTCATGCAAATCTAATATACCTATATAAGGAAGATTGCGGTATCTCTGAGCATAATCAAGCCCAAAACCTACTACAAACTCATCCTCTATTTCAAAACCATTATAATCCACGTCAACAGGATATTCCCTGCGCGCAGGCTTATCAAGCAGTGTACATACAGCAAGGCTTGCAGGATTACTCATCTCAAGAATGGACAAAAGCCTTGAAAGCGTTCTTCCTGAATCCAGAATATCTTCAATAATCATAGTATGCTTTCCGGTAATAGGAGCATCCAAATCCTTGATAATCTTAACATTACCGGTACTCTGAGTATCGGAGCCATAGCTTGATACTTCCATGAAATCCATTTTAACCGGTATTGTAAGTCTCTTTGCAAGCTCACATGTGAAAAAAATGCTTCCTTTGAGTATGCATATCAGATTCAGCGTCTTACCCTGATAATCTTTGTTAATTTTCTCTGCAAGCTCATCAATACGTTTCATTAATTTCTCCTCAGAAATTAATTCTCTAACTGTTTCTTTCATTATATTATCTCCCCGTTCATATTATTATCTAATATCGTACGATATTAAATTACCACATTCATCATAAGTACCTCATCAGTGCTATCCTTTAAAAAATACTCTTCTGAAGCTCGCCCGCCTATAACCCACATTACCTTTCTTCCTTCAGCTGCTACAAGAAGCTTCTCGCGGTACATTCTCGGTATCTTTTCATCTATCATATAACGCGCCATCGTCTTCTTACGTCCACCTGCAATGAAAAAATAATCTTCAGAAGCTATTCTTCTTATATTTAATTTATCCCCCATTTTACCATAATCAAACCATTTCGTACAGATATTTTTCGGAATATCTGTGTTTCTTCCGCTGTATTTTCCAACATCCGCCGTTATACGTATTCTTTTACACAGTTCTTTTTTATCAGGAAGATACACATTATAAAATATACTGTCCATACCATTATCTGATAACATATCCCGGCTTATTTCATACTCAGTCTTTTCTTCAGCCGTATCCTCATCATTTTTTTCTTTAGTAAGTCTTATCACATCATAATCCTTATATGCGGTAATCCCATACGGAAGATGTATCATTTTTCCCGAATCCATATTCAAAAGACCAAGTACCTGTTCTATATGGACAGCGGTAATATCCTTAAGGCTGTTAGTAATTCCTGCAATCATATCCCTTACAATCTCTTTTGCCACAGCCGGGTGCATGCTTAAAAGCTTTGCTGCATTCACTTCCGTACTGCTTTCATTCCGCTTTACAAAGCTTTTCTCTGTATTTCGTACATTAATACGAAACCATTCATAAACCTCCGAAAGCTGCGACGCCATATCCGCAATATGTCCAACCGCATTATCATTAATACGCTCAAGTTCGGGAATTACATTATGACGTATGCGGTTTCTGTCATAGTCTACACATTCATTTGTTGAATCCAGTCTGTACTCCTGTCCGGTATCCGAAAGATATTCCCTTATCTCTCTTCCGGTAACGCACAAAAGCGGTCTTATTATATTGCCACGCACCGGCGCCATTCCCAGCATTCCTTTTATTCCGGTTCCCCTGCACATCCTGAAAAGAATTGTCTCAGCCTGGTCGGTTTTATGATGTGCAGTCGCAATCTTATCAGCCTTATGTCTTACATACTCTTTTTCAAATGCTTCATAACGCACGCGCCTTGCCGCTTCCTCCTCGGTCATATGCCATTCTTTTGAAAGTGTGGGAACATCATAATAATACGCAGTTGACTCTATGCCCCATTTTCTACACAGTTCTATGGAAAATCTCTCATCCTCATCTGCCTGCTCTCCACGTATTCCATGATTAACATGCACGGCATACAAAGTAATTCCATACTGCTCTTTAAGTCCGTTAAGTATATTCAAGAGACATACCGAGTCGGCGCCTCCTGACAAACCTATAATTATCTTCTCACCCGGACTTATTATACTGTTTTCTTTTATAAATGAACGTACTTTATCCGTAAACTGCGTCATAGATATTCACCTCGCATGAATTAACATTAACTATATCACAGACCGGATTTTAATTCTATACTTTATGCCACAATCCGCATACAAGCACCGTCATATCATCCCCGGCACGCCTGCCCGAATTATTTTTTGCCACTGAAAGTATATGCTCTGCCATTTCCTGCGGATTAGATGACGTTTCCTGCTCTATAATATCTTTTATAACATTTTCAGCCGAGGCGCCATAAGCCACGTCCAGTATTCCGTCGCTTATCATAACAACCATATCGCCGTCACGAAGCTTATATACCGTACTTTCCGGTTCCGCCTCAGGAAGTATTCCCACAGGCATTGCACTAAGCCGCACCGTTTCAACGCCTTTTTTTCTTTTAATAAATGTTACCGCGCCTCCGCATTTGATACATTCACACATACCTGTATTTAAGTCTATAACGCTCATATCTGCCGTAGAAAATTTCTCTCCTTCTCTTGAAAAAACAAGAGAAGAATTAACAAGCCTCAAAGCCATGCTCTCCGAAAAACCTGCTCCTGCAAGCTGCTCTATCATTTCAATAACAGTTTCGCTTTCATCATATGCGGCACTTCCTGTACCCATTCCATCGGTAATCGTCATAACTACTTTTCCAGTCGGGAGCGAAAGAACCGAATAATTATCTCCCGATAACTCTTCTCCTTCCTTAGGCACTCTCGCTACGCCCGTCAGCATATAAAAATTTACATCCTGCACAAATACGAGTTCTTTGTAGTCCTTCGGCATTATACAACCGCATTCTTCCGCCGCAAGCCACCTGTTCTTTAATACTCCGGAAATTATCTCCGACACCTCTTTTGTAGTTATGCATAATCCTTTTGCCGCTTTTGCCTTCATACATATACGCGTGCGTCCGCCCGGCTTTTCTATAATAGCAAGCTTTTTTATTTTTACACCGTATGACGAGAGAATGGAAATAAGCTTTGCTTCCTCCCTAAGCTCTTTTTTCCTTATTCCTGTCACTTCTTTTTCAAGTTCCTCAATAAGCCCTGATACTTCCTTCATCTGTTCGGCAAGAAGCATTCTGTTCTGCTTTGTACGATTTACCATAAGCGTACTCATTCTCATAAGCTCAAGCTGTTTATTGGTTTCCTGCACAAAATCATTAAAATGCACACATCTTGCCGCAAAATCAGGTGAAACATCATCATATTCTATTTTTCCGCAGCCTTCAGCACTGCATAACATTTTATGGGTTTCATGGTATGTATCATAATATTTCTGCTCCCAGCAGTATGACGCGTTTTCACATGTACTGCATACTCCCGACACGAGATTACCAACTATTTCTCTTGTGCTGTTACGGCTTATTACCTCTTTTGTCTGTTTATTTTTTGCAAATACATCGCCCAAATGATTAAATGCATCTGAAAATTCAAGAAGCCTTGTGCTCACTTCATTTTTTACATTATTATATACAAGCTCGCCTGCCGCATCTTCTCCGCCTGTATCAAGAGAAAGAATGCTCTTAGGTATAAATATAAATCCTGCCGCCGCTGACAAAAGAGTTTTTAATTCCTCAGGACGCCACAATTCATCAGGATATATAAACCCTACCGCTGCTCCTGATATAACAAACACGATTATACTTGCCCATTTACCGGCTTCCTTTACAATACCTGTCGCTATACCTACTATACAGTACATCCCTATAAGCGATGCGCCTTCTCCGTATGCTCCGGCGCTTACTCCTGCTGCCGCACCTATAATAGCTCCTGCCTGTGCACCATATTTATATGACATATACAATATAAGCATGAACATCATTCCTTCACGCACCGATATGATATCAGGCGCCGGCTCATATAGACCGTTCACAAAAAATGTCATCATAAGGACAATACTTATAAGCTGTTCATTTGTCAGAGCCTGTCCTATTTTCCCGTAACGTATAAGATGCATTCCATAATACAAAATCGTAGCGCATACTATCACAAGTATTCCCTCACACAACGACAGTACAACATTTTCATATGAATCAAATATTCCGCCGCATATCCCGATAAACACAGCAACCGCCGCCACAAGATATGTCATTCCCATGCGCCCAAGAAATATTTTTCTTTTATACAAAAGCCTGTCCACAGTAAGCACAGTAAAAAAAATAAGACCGTACTTAACAAGATTCCCTCCCTGAACTGCTGAAAACGGCATTATGCATTTTGTAAACATTCCTGCAAATATACACAGAATATCGGGATTTTTCTTTCTTTTTTCTGCCAAAGCAATAGAAAATACCGAAAGCGGGACAGGGCTTATTGATAAAAAACTCACTCTCCCCATAAAAAAGTATATTATAAGTTCAACTATAAATCTGGCGTTTATCCTGAATGTTTTCACATTTATCCCCCATTTCATACTAATACTGTCCTAACAGTATATAAGGGGCAAAAAAAAAGTTTTGTAAAAAGACGTCGGCTTCTTACAAAACTCATCTACACTATATGACAACTTTATTCATCTTCTGCTTCAAATACTATCTCGTCAGGATACACAAGCCCGAGTTTTTCTCTTGCGATACTCTCGATATTCTCGTTTGAATATACATATTCTTTGTATGATTCAATATTCTCCTGTTCCTTTGTAAGCTCTTCAAGCTCTTTCTCATATCCGGCCTTCTGCGCGCTAAGCTCCCTGCATTTGGCGTCAAGACCTATCTTATTGTATGTAATTACACAAAACAGCACCAATACTGTTAAAACAACAAATCCAAAACCGGATTTGCTTCTTGCCCTTTTTTTCCTTCTCATATATATGTCACCCATACATTAGCAGTCGCTGCTTTTTTTTGATATTTTCATTCTACAACGCGAGACTAATAATTTCAAGCATTTTCTTATCTTTTCTATTATTTTTTCTGCAAATAATACAGCTCGGTCACCAACAGACCATTTAAACAGCCACATTCCAAAAAGCATTGCCAAAATTGCATATATCCGTATGACTCCTTCGCTGCATCTATAAAACACATAAAATGCAAATATTCCGCTGCTAAGCCAAAAAATCACATCTTCAAGCGCTGTAAGGACAAACGGCCTTCTTATAATAATCCGCATTATTAGAAGCACATCATATGCAAGCATAATAATCATCCCTGATGCAAAAGACGCCGTTACATATATAAGCTGCTGCCGTATCATTTAAACAGCCTGTTAAGGACTGAACCTGCCGTCTTTTTAGCAGAACCATCCGAATATGCTATACTGTCAACCCTGCCGTCAACATTTATCTCACCTGCATCAAGAGTAAGGCGGCTGACATGCAATTGTTCGCCTCGAATCATAAGGGTTCCCTGTACCGTCTCCAAAAGGACCTCGCCTGCATCAAATGACAGTACATCCGAAACGCCTGTTATGACCACCTCGCCTCTGTTCAAAACCTGAAGCTTATGGCTTCCTTCCAAAACTTCTGCCCCCTGTACATAAGGTTAATATAGTATATTCCCTACATACACGTATTATTACAGATACCTGAACAATTCTTTGGCCTCTTCTTTATTATAAGTTTCCTGCACCGACAATACTTCGACTTTAACACTCTTATTGCCAAAAGCAATCTCTATAATATCTCCCGGTTTTACCGAAAGCGACGCTTTGGCAGTCTTTCCGTTCACAAGTATTCTTCCTGCATCGCAGGCTTCGTTAGCCACCGGTCTCCTCTTTATAAGGCGCGATACCTTTAAATATTTATCAAGACGCATATAATCATTACCTCCTTTAGTTTAACGCGAAGCGTTTTTTGATTTCATAAGATGAATTTTCCTATAAAATCAAAAACGGGCTGTTATTATTAACAGCCCATACGTAGTTTCAATAATATAATATATTATTAATTAACTGCATCCTTAAGTGCTTTTCCTGCCTTGAACTTAGGTGCCTTAGATGCAGGAATACTCATTGTTGCGCCTGTAAGTGGATTTCTTCCTTCTCTTGCTGCTCTCTCAGAAATCTCAAATGTACCAAATCCTACAAGCTGGACTTTTTCACCCTTCTTTAATTCATCTGTTACTACATCGATAAATGCCTTTAATGCTTTCTCAGCATCCTTCTTTGATAATTCTGTCTGTTCAGCGATAGCTGCTACTAATTCTGTCTTGTTCATGGAATAACTCCTCCTCAAATTCTGAATATATTACTTTATTACAAATATGTAACAATACTACATTTAATTTATAACTGTAAACAAAGCATTTGTCAAGGGTAAATTACGCAGAATGCCCTAAAATGTAGGCTTTTTTTGCATTTAAGTTCATTCCGTGATAAAATATTATTATTATAATAATCGGGAGCATAAAAATGAAGATTAATCCGCAATACACAAAAATCTTGTTAAACGATATTCCATACTTAATTCCATACGGTCAGGCGGTTGCCGATTTTTCAAAAGCGCTTATGCTTAATGAAACTGCCGACCTTTTATGGTCACGTATATGCTGTGGCGCCAAAGAAGACGAATTGTTAAATTTTTTATCAGAAACGTATGACGCTTCTGATAATGACATCCCCGAACTCCGACAAGGGATTACGGATTTTCTTAATATGCTCAAAAGCTATAATGTGATTATGTCCGATGACACGAAAAATTATTCAGGTTCCTGTACTCATTTTATCCGAATCGGAACTTTGAATATATCTCTTTGTGGTGCAGACAAATTATACGATAAATATTTCTGTGCATTTTCATGCGACGCTCCACCCGAAAAATGTTCGCAGGAAATCCAAATACTTACATATCCGCCGCGCACACATAAAAACGGCAACATTCTCGTCCGTAATAATGAAATTATTTTATCAGAAACCGACGACAGCTATATATTTATATTTACAGGTTCTAACGTATATGAGCTTCACTCTGCAAAAGACGGAAGTCTGGCAACTATATATTGTAAAGAAAATCGCTCTGACAAAGCCTTATATGAACTGTTTCATGCAATAAGATTTGCATTTCTTATAGCCGCTATGGCAAATGACATGTATGTCATACATTCAGCTTCCATATTATACAAAGGTAAAGCATGGTTATTCTCAGGCATATCCGGCACCGGCAAATCAACGCATACTAACCTTTGGAAAGAGCGCTATAATACTCCGATTCTTAACGGCGACCTTAATATGATAGGCTTTGATAACGGCGACGCAGTAGTATACGGACTGCCTTGGTGCGGTACTTCAGAAATATATACAAGAAAAACTTATCCTTTAGGCGGTATAACATTTTTAAAGCAGTCGCCTAAAAATGAGGTTATAATTCCTTCCAAAGATAAAAAGATATTATATTTTATTCAAAGACTAATATCTCCTTCATGGAAAATATCTCACATAGAAGACTCCTTTAAGTTTGCCAAAAAAGTTGCTGATACAGTACCTTTTTACCGGCTTTTATGCACAAAATCTACTGAAGCCGCAAAAATCATGAAACAACATATAGACAACATATAATACTTTACTTTTTCTTTCGATACTTAACTAAAACTATAATAAACAATATCAGTAATAATGGCGTTGCAACTACCGGGGCAAGAATAAGCGAATCCATCTCATATGCGTCATTGGTAAGTACCGCAGTACCGTCATCCGCATTTTCAACACGGTGCCCTCTGACAAGCAGCCTGTGCGTATTGATTCCATATGGAGTACATGTCAAAAGAGTACAATAATCCTTGCCCTCTTCTATGTACAAATCCTCTATCTTATCGGGTTCCACAATGCTAATGTGGTCAACCTCGTATGTGAGCAGTCTGTTCAGTACAGTTATTGTAAATGTATCTCTTTCCTTAAGCTTATCCAAATCAGAAAACAGCTTAGCGCTTGGAAGTCCACGATGGGCAGATAACACAGCATGCGTACTCTCACCGCCTACCGGAAGCGATGAACCTGAAAGATTACCGACTGCAACATTTAATATGCCCTCAGAAGTTCCGTGATAAATAGGCAGTTTTACATTTATCTTATCAATGGCAATGTAGCCAATCATTCCATTACCCATTACATTTAGAATGTCATCATAACCAGGCACTTCACTGTAATTAATTAACGGCATAGAAATTTCCCTTAACGAAGCATTGTAAGCATCTGCTGCTGCAAACTCGGCTTCATAATCAGCCTCACTCATATTAGATAATGCATTATCATAATCAACAATGGCTTTCGTCTGTACTTTACTGTTCCACCAGTCACTGACAGCGGGATATAACAGAACGGAAAGACCCACTAAAAATATTAAAATAAGAATTATTGTAGAAATATGTTTTTTCATGAAACCATCTCCATAAAACCCACCACTCCAACATTTATTACGTTTACATATTACCGTGATACCAAAAAAATTGCAAGCCAAAACAAGAATTCCTCTGCTGATTCTTTGAATAATGCCGAACCGGCACGATTTATAGTTACATAATGATATTAATTCGTAATATCAGAAAAAACAGATAAAGTACAAAGACATTCTATAATCCGGTCTCTTTTCTGAACTTCTCAACAGAGTCTGCCTTTGATGCTGCTTTGAGATATGCAAGCAGTCTCGCAGGATCCTTCTCCGCCATGATTGCGTCAGAAAGCTCTGTGGATACCTCTCCAAGTTCTGAAAGCAGTTCTATGACAAATTCTGCCTTACCCCTGACTCTACCAATGGCTATGCCCTCAGTCCTGCCTTCGTTTCTGCCCTCGGCTCTCTCATCGCTTAAAAGTT